>Ga0315912_10004749_pt1 | contig 12705 bp, 14 predicted proteins | sample VfabasoilMG_FD_204469 | JGI IMG/M metagenome (GOLD analysis project Ga0315912, IMG submission 204469) | Garden soil microbial communities collected in Santa Monica, California, United States - V. faba soil | ecosystem: Environmental > Terrestrial > Soil > Garden | place: USA: California... | reverse complement strand
GTGCCGATGATGCCGCCGGCTTCCTGCGGCAGGCCGCGGCCGAAACCGTGCAGGCGCAGCGACTCCAGCACCGCGCTGGCGACCAGCAGGAGGGCGAATCCCGCCGCCATGATCCACAGCGGCCTGGGTTCAGCGGGCTTGGCGTCCTCGATGCGGCGGTAGCCGCGCACGACGATGGTGAGACACAGCGCGGCCCACCAGAACGCCGACCAGCCGAACAGCGCGAGCAGCACGTCCGACAGCCAGGCGCCGACGCGCCCGCCGGCGTTCTGCACCACCGCGGCGGTCGCGCTGCGCGACCAGCCGGGATCGGTCGCGTGGTACGTCAGCAGGATCAGCAGCAGGTAGCCCGCGGCGGCGACCAGCACCAGCCACTTCGCTTCGCGCAGCAGGCCGGCGAGCTTCGCCGGCAGCGGGGCCATGCCCTGGCCTGCCTGGCTTGCCTGGTTCTTCCTTGCCGCTGCCATGCCCATTTGCGCCGGGTTGCCTCGCCAGGGCCGGCGAATCAATCCCGCAGAAGGATGGTGTCGCGCAGCACGATGGTGGAGCCGCGCATCTCGATGTAGCCGCCCATCTGCAGGTCCTTCATCACGCGGCTCACCATTTCGCGCGAGGCGCCGATCATCTTGGCGATGTCCTGCTTCGGCAGGCGCTTGGTGACCACCTTCTGGCCGTTGACGTCTTCGGACATGTCCAGCAGCAGGCGCGCCACCCGCCCGTAGACATCGAGCAGCGCCAGGCTGCCGATCTTGCGGTCGGCCTCGCGCAGGCGCCGCACCAGGCCGCGCATCACCGCCGTCGTCATCTCGAAATTCTCGGCCAGGCACTTCTTGAAATCGCGCTTGCTGATCGACAGCAGCTCGCAGGGTTCGATGGTCACCACGCTCGCCGAGCGCGGCGCGTCGTCGATCAGCCCCATTTCGCCGAAGAACTCGCCGGGACCGATCAGGCTGAGGATGACCTCCTTGCCCTCGGTGTCGCTCATCATGACCTTGAGGCGGCCGGAGATGACGATATACAGGGAATCGATCTGGTCGCCCGCGGCCATGATCACCGAGGAGCGCGGCGCGCTGCGGCGCGTGACCACGGTCACCAGCGTGCGCAACTGCTCGTCGGGAAAGGTGGCGAACAGCGGCACCGATTTCAGCACGGTCGTCGAAACGGTGGTGGCCATCGCCGGCATCGGATGTATCCGCTTGTTTTGAGCGTAAAAGACCCCACTATGTTAGCAGAATCACTGCCTTATACTTTCGCCATGGACAACAAGAACAGACATTCCCGCCTGCTGATCCTCGGTTCCGGTCCCGCCGGATACACCGCCGCGGTGTACGCGGCGCGCGCCAACCTGAAACCGCTGCTGCTGACCGGCCTCGCGCAGGGCGGCCAGCTCACCACCACCACCGACGTCGACAACTGGCCCGCCGACGCCGACGGCGTGCAGGGCCCGGACCTGATGACGCGCTTCCAGAAACACGCCGAGCGCTTCGACACCGAGATCGTGTTCGACCACATCAACAAGGTTGCGCTCGACAGGAAGCCGTTCGTGCTCGAGGGCGACGCCGGCACCTACACTTGCGACGCGCTGGTGATCGCCACCGGCGCCTCGGCGAAATACCTCGGCATGGCGAGCGAGCAGAAATTCATGGGCCAGGGCGTGTCGGCCTGCGCCACCTGCGACGGCTTCTTCTACAAGGGCAAGGACGTGGCGGTGATCGGCGGGGGAAACACTGCCGTGGAGGAGGCCCTGTACCTTGCCAACATCTGCAGCAAGGTCACCCTGGTGCACCGGCGCGACAAGTTCCGCGCCGAGAAAATCATGGTCGACAAGCTGATGAAGCGCGTCGCCGAGGGCAAGATCGTGCTCGAACTGGATTCGACGCTCGACGAAGTGCTCGGCGACAAGACTGGCGTGACCGGAATCCGGATTTTGAATTTGAAGACAAATGAACATAAAACCCTGGAACTGAAAGGCCTGTTCGTCGCCATCGGCCATACGCCGAACACGCAGATCTTCGAGGGGCACCTGGAGATGGAAAACGGCTACATCGTCACGCGCGGCGGCCGCGAGGGCGGCTCCACGGCGACCAGCGTGCCGGGCGTGTTCGCCGCCGGCGACGTGCAGGACCACGTCTACCGCCAGGCGGTCACCAGCGCGGGCAGCGGTTGCATGGCGGCGCTGGACGCGGAGAAGTTCCTAGATGGACTCGGATGAGTTCAAGAAGGCCGTCGCAGGCGTCAAGCCGCTAACACGCCCGAAACGCGTCGCGCTGAAGAGCCCGGCGCCCGCGCCCCTGCCCCGGCAGCGCGAGCGCGACGAGGCGGCCGCGCTCGAAGAAAGCCTGTCGGGCTGGTCGTCGGCGGACGACGCGCTCGAAACCGGCGAGGAACTCAGCTACTTGCGCGACGGCATGGCGCGCCTGACGCTGCGCAAGCTCCGGCGCGGCCATTGGGCGATCCAGGACGGCGTGGACCTGCATGGCCTGACGCGCGACCAGGCGGGAGTGGAGGTCGTCGAATTCCTCAATCGCTGCCTCGCGCGCGGCCTGCGCTGCGTGCGCATCGTGCACGGCAAAGGCCTGGGGATATTGAAGGCCAAACTCGGAAAGTGGCTGCCGCAGCGGGACGAAGTCCTCGCCTACTGCCAGGCGCCCCCTCACGAAGGCGGCAGCGGGGCGCTGCTGGTACTGCTGAAGGCAAAACGCTAGACGGCGGACTCCCAGCCGCTAAACGGCTGACTCATTCGTTTCGCCGGTGCGGATGCGCACCACGTGCGACACGGCGGTGACGAAGATCTTGCCGTCGCCGATCTTGCCGGTACGCGCCGATTTCACGATTGCCTCGATCGCGGGCTCGACCTGGCCGTCGGTGACCACCACTTCGATCTTCACCTTGGGCAGGAAGTCGACGACATACTCGGCGCCGCGGTAGAGCTCGGTATGGCCTTTCTGGCGGCCGAAGCCCTTCACCTCGGTGACGGTCAGGCCGGTGACGCCGACCTCGGAGAGCGCCTCGCGCACTTCGTCGAGCTTGAACGGCTTCACGATCGCTTCGATCTTCTTCATGGCGTGCTCCTCCGGGAGATCAGGCTGTTGGGGGTAATTCTATAATGCCTGCGTGGCAAACGAGCGCCTCCGAGTGGTGGAATCCCTCGCCGGCGTGCCGGCCGAGCAATGGAACGCCCTCGCCGAAGGAGCGCCCGAGGGCGCGGGCAATCCTTTCATCAGCCACGAGTTCCTTTCCGCCCTGATCGACACCGGCTGCGCGAGCGCCCGCACCGGCTGGCAGCCCCAGATCCTGCTGCTGGAAGAGGACGGCAAGCTCGCCGCTGCGATGCCGATGTTCCTCAAGTCCCATTCGCGCGGCGAATACGTGTTCGACTGGGCCTGGGCGGACGCCTACCAGCGCCACGGCCTCGCGTACTACCCGAAGCTGCTGTGCGCCGTGCCGTTCACGCCGGTGGGCGGCCCGCGGCTGCTCGCGGCCGGGCGCGCCGAGCGCGCGCGGCTGCTGGCGGGTGCGCTGGAAATGGCGCAAGGCCTGTCCTCGCTGCACGTGCTGTTTCCGCCGGAGGCGGAAGCCGCGCAGATGCAGGACGCCGGCCTGCTGCTGCGGCGCACGGTGCAGTTCCACTGGACGAACGACGCCTACGCCGACTTCGACGATTTCCTCGCGCGCCTGACCGCGCACCGGCGCAAGGTGATCCGCCAGGAGCGGCGGCGCGTGCAGGAGGCCGGCGTGAATTTCCGCTGGCTGCGCGGCGGGCAGATCACGCGCGCGTACTGGGAATTCTTCGAGCGCTGCTACCGCAATACCTATGCCGCGCACGGCAACCGCCCCTACCTCAACCTGGAGTTCTTCCTGCGCATCGGCGCGACGCTGACGGAAAACTGCCTGCTGATCCTCGCCGAGCGCGGCGGCAAGCCGATCGCCGCGACGCTGAACCTGCTCAACGGCAGCACGATCTTCGGCCGCTACTGGGGCGCCGTGGAACACGTCCCGCTGCTGCACTTCGAATGCTGCTACTACCAGGCGATCGAATACGCCATCGCCAACCGCCTGCAACGCTTCGAGGGCGGCGCGCAGGGCGAGCACAAGCTGTTCCGCGGACTGCTGCCGGTGGAGACGCACTCGGCGCACTGGCTGGCGCATCCCGCCTTCGCCAGCGCGATCGAGGACTACCTGAAGCGCGAGGGCGCGGGCATTGCGCGCTACGTGGACGAACTCAACGAACTGTCGCCGTTCAGGACGGCTGCGCCGTCATGAGTTTTCCCGCTTGAAGCGCGCGATGCCGTCGAGAATTTCCTTTTTCGCGGCGGCGGCGCCCACCCAGCCCTGCACCTTGACCCACTTGCCGGGCTCCAGGTCCTTGTAGTGCTGGAAAAAATGCGTGATGGCATCCAGCCGCGCCGGCGGCAGGTCGCGCGGCGAGCGGATGCCGCGGTACTGGCTGGTGAGCTTGTCGATCGGCACCGCCAGCAGCTTGGTGTCCTCGCCCGCCTCGTCCTTCATGCGCAGCATGCCCACCGGCCGGCAGCGCACCACCACGCCGGTGATGAGCGGATACGGCGACAGCACCAGCACGTCCACCGGATCGCCGTCGCCCGACAGCGTGCGCGGCACGTAGCCGTAGTTGCAGGGATAGTGCATGGCGGTGGACATGAAGCGGTCGACGAACACCGCGCCGGTCGCCTTGTCCACCTCGTACTTCACCGGGTCGGCGTTCATCGGGATCTCGATGATGACGTTGACGTCGTTCGGTACGCTGCGGCCGGCGGTTACGCGCTCCAGGTTCATGGCACAGATTCTATAATTGATTTTTCCAGGAGGGACGGCATGAGACTCAAAGGCAAGGTCGCCATCGTCACGGGCGCGGGCAGCGGCTTCGGCGCCGGCATCGCCAAGCGGTTCGTGGAGGAAGGCGCCAGGGTGTTCGTCGCCGATATCGACGAGAAGAACGGCGGCCGCATCGCCAAGGAGCTCGACTCGCCCTTCGTCAAGGCCGACGTCACCCGCGGCGCGGACTGGGCGCGCATGATCGCCGGCGCGGGGCGCCTGGACATCGTCGTCAACAACGCCGGCTGGACGCATCGCCGCAAGCCCTACGTCGAAGTGACCGAGGCGGAATTCGACAAGGTGTATGCCGTCAACGTGAAAAGCATCTACCTCTCGGCGCTGCACGCGCTGCCGGTGATGCGCAAGCAGGGCGGCGGTTGCTTCGTCAACATCGCCTCCACCGCCGGCCTGCGCCCGCGCCCCGGCCTGACCGTCTACAACAGCTCGAAGGGCGCGGTGATCCTGATGAGCAAATCCATGGCCGCCGAATTCGGGCCCGACAAGGTGCGCGTCAACTGCGTCAACCCGGTGTTCAGCCCGGATACCGCCCTGTCCGCGGAATTCGCCGGCGGCGCGATCACCGACGACGCAAGGAAGGCATTCCTCGCGACCATCCCGCTCGGCCGCTTCTCGACCGCGCTGGACGTCGCCAACGCCTGCCTCTACCTCGCTTCGGACGAGGCCGCCATGATCAGCGGCAGCTGCATCGAGGTGGACGGCGCGCGCTGCGTGTAAGCAGCGACTAGCGGAAATCGGGACCGATGCGGTCCAGCGCGTCGGTCACGATGCAGTCGGCGCCGATGGCGAACAGCCGGCGCGCCTCGGCGGCGTCGTTCACCGTCCAGAGCAGGATCGCGTATCCGGCCTCGTGAATGTCGGCGGCCAGCTTTCCATTTAACGATTGGTAGTTGCAGTGCACGGCCCGGCAGCCGAGCTGCTTCATGATGCCCCGCCATCCCTCGGGCAGCTTGTCGCACAAGCCGCCGCGCGGCAATTCAGGCGCCGCTTCCTGCGCCGCCGCCAGCGCATCCGGCGAGAACGACGACAGCAGCGGCGCGATGGGCGCGCCCTTCCAGAGTTCGCGCGTCATGCGCGCCACCGCCTCGCCAGTCGCCCGTTCGTGCCCCTTGGCCGGCTTGATCTCGACGTTGGCCCACAGGCCGAGTTCGCGGCACAAGCGAACGACATCCTCATAGCGGGGGATTTTTTCGGTCTTGTCTATCGTCAGGGCGGAAAGGTCCGCGTAGCTCATCTTCGACACTTCGCCGCGCCCGTCGGTGGTGCGGTCCACCGTCTCGTCGTGGATCACCACCGGCGTGCCGTCGCCCGCCAGCATGACGTCGAACTCCACGCCCTTGAAGCCCATCGAGGCGCCCAGGCGGATGGCGCCCAGCGTGTTCTCCGGCGCGAGTGCGCCGCCGCCGCGGTGCGCGACGATGCGGGGATAGGGCCAGTTCATTGCGGCCGCTTCCTCGCTTTCAGCCTGACGTACAGCGTCTTTTTCACCCGCGCGACCACTTCCCCCGCCTCGTCCTTCACGTCCACCTCGAATTCCGGAAATATTTTCTCGCCGGCGGCGGCTTCGGCGCGGATCGCCGCCACGCGCTCCTCGGGGATGCGGAAATGCGCCGTCACCGTGCCGCGCCCGGGCGCCACGTATTCGATGCTGCCGGTCTTGTCCCAGACCAGGTAGTCCTTGCCGAGCTGGTGCATCAGCATGATCATGAAGAACGGGTCGGTCATGGCGTACAGGCTGCCGCCGAAATGCGTGCCCACGTAGTTGCGGTTGAAGCGGCCGAACTTCAGTTCCACCACCGCGTCGCGGAAATCCTCCGACAGGCTGCGCACGCGGATGCCGGCGCCGAGGAACGGCGGCCACCACTTCATGCCCTTGAGCAGCTGGCGGGCGCTGAATTTCACGTCCAGTCCCTACTGCGCGATGCGCTTGCCGCTGCCCGGATCGAACCAGTGCACGTTCTGCGGCGAGTAGCGCAGCGCCAGCTTGCCCGCCTGCGCCTGCGCGTCCGCCGGCAGGCGCGCCGCGACGCGGGCGCTGTCCCGGTCGCCAATGTGGCCGTAGACGATGATGTCGGCGCCCAGCGGCTCGATCAGGTCCACGTCGATGGTGAGCATCGCCTCCGATGCGGCGCAGGGCTCCAGGTGCTCCGGACGGATGCCGAGCAGCTTGCCGTCCTTGGGAATCAAGTTCATCGGCGGCGAGCCGATGAAGCCGGCCACGAAGGTGGTGGCGGGCCTGGCGTAGACCTCCAGCGGCGCGCCGATCTGCTCGGCGCGGCCGGCGTTCATCACGATCATGCGCTGCGCGAGCGTCATCGCCTCGACCTGGTCGTGCGTGACGAACAGGCTGGTGGTGCCCAGGCGCCGGTGCAGCGACTGCAGCTCGCCGCGCATCTGCACGCGCAGCTTGGCATCCAGGTTGGAGAGCGGCTCGTCGAACAGGAACACCTGCGGCTCGCGCACGATGGCCCGCCCCATGGCGACGCGCTGGCGCTGGCCGCCCGAGAGCGCGCGCGGCTTGCGGTCGAGGAACTTGCCCAGTTCCAGGATGCTTGCTGCGTTCTGCACGCGCTTGTCGATCACTTGCTTCGACAGCCCCTGGATGCGCAGCCCGTACGCCATGTTGTCGTACACGCTCATGTGCGGGTAGAGCGCGTAGTTCTGGAACACCATCGCGATGTCGCGGTCCTTGGGCTCCAGGTTGTTGACCACGCGCCCGCCGATGGCGATCTCGCCGGAGGTGATGGTTTCCAGTCCGGCCACCATGCGCAGCAGCGTGGACTTGCCGCAGCCCGAGGGCCCGAGGATGACGATGAATTCGCCGTCGGCGATCTCCATGTCCACGCCGTGGATCACCTGCAGCTCGGCGGTGTAGCTTTTCTTCACGTCCCTGAGCGATACGGCGGCCATTATTTCTCGGTCTCCACGAGTCCCTTGACGAACCATTTCTGCATGAGGATGACGACCACCGCCGGCGGCAGCATCGCCAGCATCGCGGTGGCCATGACGAGATGCCATTCGTTGGCCGCGTCGCCACCGACGATCATGCGCTTGATGCCGATGACGATGGTGTACATGGATTCCTGGCCGGTCACCAGCAGCGGCCACAGGTACTGGTTCCAGCCGTAGATGAACTGGATGACGAACAGGGCCGCGATGCTGGTCTTGGAGAGCGGCAGCACCACGTCGAAGAAGAAGCGCATCGGCCCCGCACCGTCGATGCGCGACGCCTCGGCCAGCTCCTCGGGGATGGTCAGGAAGAACTGGCGGAACAGGAAGGTGGCGGTGGCGGAGGCGATCAGCGGCAGCGTCAGGCCGACATAGGAATCGAGCAGGCCGAGGTCGGAGGCCACCTTGAAGGTCGGGATGATGCGCACCTCGACCGGCAGCATCAGCGTGACGAAGATCATCCAGAAGAAGAAATTGCGCAGCGGGAAGCGGAAATAGACGATGGCGAACGAGGCGATGATGGAGATCGCGATCTTGCCGATGGCGATGGAAGAAGCCATGACGAAGCTGTTGAACAGCATCGTGCCCACGGCGGCCTTGGAGCCCTGCGTGGTGCCGGCACTGAGCACCTGCCGGTAGTTCTCGACGAAATGGCCGCCCGGCCAGAGCTGCATGGGCACCTGGCTGATCTGCTCGAAGCTGAGCGTCGAGGCGATGAAGGTCACGTAGAGCGGGAACGCGACCACGACCGCGCCGAAGATCAGCACGGCGTGCGAGAGGAACGTCAGCCAGGGGCGGTTCTCGACCATCTCAGTAGTTGACCTTCTTTTCGACGAAACGGAACTGGATCACCGTCAGCGCGATGACGATGAACATCAGGATCACCGATTGCGCCGACGAGCCGCCGAGGTCCGCCGCCTTCACGCCGTCGTAGTAGACCTTGTAGACGAGGAGCTGCGTCGCGCCCGCCGGCCCGCCCTGCGTGGTGGCGTCGATGATGCCGAAGGTGTCGAAGAAAGCGTAGACGATATTGACCACCAGCAGGAAGAAGGTGGTGGGCGACAGCAGCGGGAACACGATGTCCCGGAAACGGCGCGCGGGCCCGGCGCCGTCGATGGCCGCCGCCTCGATGAGCGACCTCGGCACCGACTGCAGCCCGGCGAGGAAAAACAGGAAGTTGTAGCTGATCTGCTTCCACACCGCGGCCATCACCACCAGCAGCATGGCCTGGTCTCCCTTGATGAGCCAGTCCCAGTCGATGCCCATGCCCTTCAGCACGTAGGTCACGATGCCGATGGAGGGCGCGAACATGAAGCCCCAGAGCACGCCCGCCACCGCTGCCGCCACCGCGTACGGCCAGATCAGCAGCGTCTTGTAGGCGAGCGCGCCCCTGACGACGCGGTCGGCCATGACCGCGAGCACCAGCGACAGCAGGATGCCCAGGCCCGCCACCAGCACGCTGAACAGCGCGGTGACCTTGAACGCGTCGTAGTAATGGCTGTCGGTGAGGAGGGACTGGTAGTTCTCGAACCAGACGAACTGCGTCGACGAACCGAAGGCGTCCTGCAGCAGGAACGAGTACCAGACCGCCTGCGCCGCCGGCCAGAAGAAGAAAACGATGGTGACCGCGATCTGCGGCGCGAGCAGCAGGTACGGCAGCCAGGCCGAACGGAAGACGACGCGTTTTTCCATGCGGCCCGGCGGACGTCCCGGCGACCTACTTGTTGGCTGCCTGGAATTTCCTCAGGATGTCGTTGCCGCGCCGGGTGGCGTCGTCGAGCGCGGTCTTGGCGTCCTTCTTGCCCGCGAACACGGCCTCCATTTCCTCCTCGATCACCTCGCGGCCCTGCACGAAGTTGCCGAAACGCAGGCCCTTGGAGTTTTCCGTCGCCGGCTTGTTGGTGAGCTGCTTCACCGCGACGTCCGCGCCGGGGTTCTTGTCGTAGAAGCCCGAGGCGCGCGTCACTTCGTAGGCCTGCATGGTGATCGGCACGTAGCCGGTGGTGGTATGCCACTGCATCTGAATTGCGGGCTTGGACAGGAAGGCGAAGAACTTCGCCACGCCCCGGTAGTCCTGCGCCTTCTTGCCGGACAGCACCCACAGCGAGGCGCCGCCGATGATGGAGTTCTGCGGCGCGCCCTTCACGTCGTCGTGGTACGGGATGAAGTTGACCGACCACTCGAACTTGCCGGCCGCGAGGCGCCGGATGTTGGCCTGCGCGCCGGTGCTGGAGGTCAGCATCGCGCACTCGCCGCTCGAGAACCGGGCCTCGGCCTGGTTGGTGCGGCCCGAGTAGGTAAACAGGCCCTTCTTCGCCATCTCGCCCAGCATCGTCAGATGGCGCACGTGCAGCGGCGAGTTGACCTTGAACTCGGTATCGAGGCCGGCCATGCCGTTCTGCTTGGTGCCGATCGGCACGTTGTGCCAGGCGCTGAAGTTCTCGATGTGCATCCAGGACGGCCAGCCCGAGGTATATACGCACTGCTGGCCCGACGCCTTCAGCTTCTCGGCCGCGGCGCCGAATTCCTTCCAGGTCTTGGGCGCCTTGTTCGGATCCAGGCCCGCCTTCTTGAACGCATCCTTGTTGACGTAGAACACGACCGTCGAGCTGTTGAACGGAAAGGACAGCATGTTGCCCTTGGTATCCGTGTAGTAGCCCGCGACCGCGGGCAGGTAGGCCTTCGGCTCGAAGACCTCCTTCGCGTCGGTCATCACCTTCGCCACCGGAATGACGGCGCCCTTGGCGGCCATCATGGTCGCGGTGCCGACCTCGAACACCTGCAGGATATGCGGCGCATTGCCGGCGCGGAACGCGGCGATCGCCGCGGTCATGGATTCCGGATAGGTGCCCTTGAACACCGGCACCACCTTGAATTCCTTCTGGCTGGCGTTGAATTGGTTCGTCAGGCCGTTCAGCGCCTCGCCCAGCGCGCCGCCCATCGAATGCCACCAGACGATCTCGGTCTGCGCCTGCGCGCCGGCGGAAAACAGCGAGGCGCCCAGGAGCGCCGATACCAGCAGTTTGCGATGCATGAATCCCCCTCCGAAGTAGACCAAAAGTATATCCAAACCCGGTTAAGGATTTGCGACTTTCACTCCTTCTTCGGCGCCCTCGGCACGCGTTTCGGAATATCCGGCTCCGCCCCCGCGCGATGCTCGCGCTCGAACTTGCGCAGCAGCTGGTCGCCGCGCTGCGCGGCACGGTCGAGCGCGAGCTTGGGCGCCACCTTGCCGCTCCACACGCTTTCCAGTTCTTCCTCGAGGATGGCGCGGATCGCCTGGAAATCGCCGAGCCGGATGCCGCGCGACTCGCGCGTCGGCTGGTTCAGCAGCAGCTGCTTGATCGCGATCTCCTGTCCCGGATTGGCCTTGTAGAAGCCCGCCTTCGCGGTGAGCTCGTAGGCCGCGCGCGTGACCGGCACGTAGCCGGTGCGCTGGTGCCACTCGGCCTGGATCTCCGGACTGGCCAGCCAGGCGAGGAATTTCGCCGCGCCGCGGACTTCCGCGGGTTTCTTGCCGGCCATCACCCACAGCCCGGCGCCGCCGATCATGGTGTGATGCGGCGCGCCGCGGATGTCGTCGTAGTACGGCAGCTGGGCGACGCCGAAGTCGAAGCGCGCGTCGCGCTTGAGCTCGGCGTTGCTGGAGGACGCCGCGGTCAGCATGGCGCACTCGCCCTTCTCGAAACGGCGCTCGCCCTCGATGCGCCGGCCGCTGTAGGTGAACAGCCCCGAGCGCGCCCACGACGACAGCATCGACACGTGGCGCACCATCAGGTGCGTGTTGAACACCAGGCTCGCGTCCAGGCCGCCCAGGCCGTTGTCCTTGGTGGCGAAGTCCTGGTTGTGCCAGTTGCTGGTGTTCTCGATCAGCACCCAGGAGGGCCAGACCGTGGTGTAGACGCAGTCGTAGCCGGCCGCCTGCAGGGCGATCGCGATCTTCGGCAGTTCGTACCAGGTTTTCGGCGGCTTGTCCGGGTCGAGCTTCGCCTTGCGGAACGCGTCCTTGTTGTAGAACAGGATGGGCGTGGAAACGTTGAACGGCAGCGCGAGCAGCTGCCCGTTGTTGTCGGAAAAGTAGCTCGCCACGGCCGGCAGGAACGCCTTCGGGTCGACGCGCTCGCCGGCTTCCGCCAGCACCTGCCAGGCCGGGCGCACCGCGCTGCGCGCCGCCATCATGTGGGCGGTGCCGACCTCGTAGACCTGCACCAGGTGCGGCCCCTTGCCTTCGCGCTGCGCCGCGAGCGCGCCCAGCATGGTGTCTTCGTAGCTGCCCTTGTGCGTCGCCACCACGCGGTACTGCGCCTGCGAGGCATTGAAGCGCTGCACCAGGGAAATGAGCGTCTCGCCCAGCGATTCGCCCATCGCGTGCCAGAGCTGGATTTCCTCCTGCGCCGAAGCCGCCGCGCAGAAGCCCGAAAGCAGGATCGAAACAAGCAGATGTTTTAGGCGTCGCATAGGAAGCGGATTGTATGATGCGATCCATGCCAGCATTGCACGATCTGGATGCGCTTCAGGTTGCGGCGCAATATGCGGCCGGCGGGCTGTCGCCGGTGGACGTCGCGCGGGCGTCGCTGGAACGCATCGCGGCCCTCGAGCCGCGCCTGAACGCCATGTACCGCGTCGACCGCGAAGGGGCGCTGGCCGCCGCGAAAGCCGCCGAAGGGCGCTGGCGCTCGAAGCAGCCGCTGTCGCCGCTGGACGGCGTGCCGGTCACCCTCAAGGAAAACATCTACACCCGGGGCGACCCGGCGCCGATCGGCACCAGGGCGAACGACGACGCCCCCCCGCAGCCGGCGGACGCGCCGCCGGCGGCCCGGCTGCGCGAAGCCGGATGCGTGATCCTCGGCAAGACCACCATGCCCGATTTCGGCATGCTGTCCTCGGGCCTGTCGAGCATCCACG
>Ga0315912_10004748_pt1 | contig 12706 bp, 13 predicted proteins | sample VfabasoilMG_FD_204469 | JGI IMG/M metagenome (GOLD analysis project Ga0315912, IMG submission 204469) | Garden soil microbial communities collected in Santa Monica, California, United States - V. faba soil | ecosystem: Environmental > Terrestrial > Soil > Garden | place: USA: California... | reverse complement strand
TTGCCGCCGCCTTTGCACGCAGCCAGCGCGATCACCAGTACACCGAGCTTGTTCATTCGCGGACTCTATCTCTATCTTCGGGCTTCATGACGAAGCCGCGTGCAGTTCTGGAGGCGATGGAAGCCACGCTCGAGGGTGGCAAGGAGGCCGCCCTCGCGAGCTTCGCCGAGCTCGGCATGCGCCCGAATACCGAACCGGAAGCGTTCGAGCCGCCAGCCGGCTGGGACATCGCCGACCGCGCGCTGTTTCACTACGTTCGCGGCAACTACGGCCTCTATCGGCTCAGCGACAGCTACCTCAACCGCTCGATCGCCGATTTCGGCGAGGCGTTCAACACCCTCGTCGTCGCCAAGGATGCCGCGCGCGCGACTCGCGCATTCGCGCGCCTGCTGCGCGAGTGCGCTTACGCCTCGTTCTCGCTCGCAAACGTCTTCGACGTCGCAAGCCCGATGATGTCGAAGCTCGATTGGATGCGCGCGAACGCGCCGCGCCGTGACGTCGAGGAGCTCGATCTGTCGATCGTCGAGATGATCACGCGCATGGCGCGCGAGGGCGGCGCGAGTGATCGCGGCTCTCTCGGTCGTGCATTCGGGCTTGTTCGCGCGACGCTCACGCGCCTCTTCGATCAACCCCTCACGCGCCAGCGCGCGCTGCCGCACGCGATCACCGGTTTCTGGCTCGGTAACGACGCCCTCTGGACCGACGACGATCTCGCCGAGCCGCGGACCTGGTACGGCGACGATGGGCTCGATCGCGAGCAGCTCCGCCGCGCCGCCTACTTCAAGGCATGCGAGCTCGAGGACGGGTCGTTCTATCGCGTCGGTGCGGCCACGCCGACCAAGGATCGCAAGCAGCGCGACCTCGCGAAGCACTTCGCGCACCTGCTCACGCAGTACGCAACTCTGCGTGACGAGGCCGCCAGCCAGGCCGCGATCACGCGCTGGGGCAAAGAGCTCGGCGGCGAGGTCGTCGCGGCCGCGATGACCCAGGCCGCGCGCGACGCGACGCCCGCACCCGTGACACCGGCCCCGGAACCCAAGCGAGCGAAGAAGCCAACCGACGCACCGGAACCCGCACCAGCAAAGAAGCCAATCAACGCACCGGAACCCGCACGAGCAAAGAAGCCAACCGACGCGCCGGAACCTGCACGAGCAAAGAAGCCAACCGATGCGCCTCCGCCCGCCGCCGCCGAGGAGACGCCCGCGCGCGCGAAGAAGCCCACCAACCCGCCACCGGACGACGAGAAACCGTTGCGCGCGAAGACGCCAACAGCGCCGCCTTCCCCGGTGGAAGCTCGCAGTCCGAAGTCCGACGCCGGTGCGACCTCGAAGCCCGTCGCTACTGCATCGAAGTCATCGTCTGTGGCCCGCAGTCCGCTGCCCGCATCCACTTCGACACCCGCTGCATCGAAGCCCGCAGCCGCGAAGTCATCGTCCGTGGCAGCAGCCCGTAGCCCGCAGCCTGCAGCCACGTCGACACCCGCATCGAAGCCCGCCACTGCGAAGGCCACCACTGCGAAGCCCGCTGCGAAGCCCGCCGCCGCATCGAAAATCGCCCCCGCAACGAAGTCTGCATCCGGGGAAACCCGTAGCTCGAAGGCTGCGACCTCTGCGAAGCCCGCAGCATCGAAACCCGCCTCCAAGCCAGCCGCGAAACCTGCCAAGAAGGGCAGCCGGAAGAAGTCGCGATAAAGGCTCCGAGCGCGCCTATATAGATGTAGAGCGACCGCGCAACTGGCTGAAATTGCACGAGCCGGATCGCTCGCACTTGACGGCCGGGGCTGCGGTAGCTAATTGCATTCCCCTTGTGAGCACAGCGATCAACGTCCTCCTGCCCACTGAGGCGGGGTATCCGAAGCGCCTGGGAGCGCTCGGCTGGACCGAAATTCTGCGCGTTCGCGGTGCGCTCAATGACGAAGCACCCGCGGTCGCGATCGTTGGAGCGCGCGCCGCATCGCGATCTGGAATGGACCGCGCACATGCGATCGCCAAGCACGTCGCCGAGCGCGGCGTGCGCGTGATTTCGGGCGGTGCCCTCGGCATCGATGGAGCGGCGCACCGCGGGAGCCTCGACGCGAAGCGCGAGGGAACGACGGTGGTGCTCGGCTCGGGCGTCGACGTCGCGTATCCCCTGCGCCACGCGAGCATGTTCGAAGAGGTCGTCGAGAGCCGCGGCGCGCTCGTCAGCATGTTCCCGTGCGGGATGGTTCCGCGCCGCGGCACGTTCCTGCAGCGCAACGCGCTCATCGCGGCGCTCGCGGATGTCGTGATCGTGGTCGAGGCTCACGTTCGGTCGGGCTCGATGTCCACCGTTGCGGCGGCTCGCCTGCAGGGGCGCGCCGTGGCGGCAGCGCCCGGGAGCACCGGCACGAATCTATTGCTCGGCGAAGGCGTTGCCCTCGTCGAGACCGGCGAGGATGCGATGGCCGCGCTCGCCGGAAATCCGCGCCGAATGCCCGAGCCCGAGCTCGACGCAGACGCTGCGCGGGTTCGTGATGCTGTCCGCGCCGGTGTGCGCGGTGTCGATTCGATAGCCCAGTGGACCGGACTGTCAGTCCGAGCCGTGTTACGAGCGTTGCCCCAACTCGATTCGTTCCCAGCGAGGTTGCAGTGAGCAAGAAGAAGACACCGCCTGCAAAGAAGCCCGCCGCCAAGGCGAGCGCCAAGGGGACCAAGGTCAAGGGTGCATCCAAGGCGGATGACCCCGGGGCTGGCCGGGCGAAGCCGGCGCCCGCGTCCGTCGACAAGACCAAGAAGGCCGACGCAAAGGCCGACGCCAAGAAGCCGGCTGCTGCAGCGCCGGCCAAGAAGGCAGACGCGAAAAAGGCCGACGCCAAGAAGACCGATGCGGCCGCAAGCAAGAAGCCCGATAAGGCAGCGGCGAAGAAGCCCGTCAAGGGAGCGAAGCCGGCCAAGGGCGGCAAGGGCAAGAAGGACGACGAGGACGAGGAAGAGGAAGAGGAAGAAGTTGTCCGCAAGCCCAAGAAGGTGAAGCCGGGCTCTGCGCTCGTCGTCGTCGAGTCGCCCGCGAAGGCGAAGACGATCAACAAGTACCTGGGCGCGAACTATGTCGTGAAGGCGTCCGTCGGCCACGTGCGCGACCTGCCGAAGTCGAAGATCGGCGTCGATCTCGAGACGGAAACGTTTGAACCGATCTACGAAGTGATCGAGGGCAAGAAGAAGGTCGTTGCCGAGATTCGCAAGGCCGCGCGCGAAGTCGAGACCGTGTACCTCGCAAGCGATCCCGATCGCGAAGGTGAAGCGATCGCGTGGCACATCTCCGAGGAGATCAAAGACGTCAACACGAACCTGCGCCGCGTTCTCATCAACGAGATCACGAAGAAGGGCGTCACGGCCGCGATTGCGAAGCCGCTCGACATCGACATGAACAAGACGGACGCGCAGCAGGCGCGCCGCATCCTCGATCGTCTCGTTGGCTACAAGATCAGCCCGATCCTGTGGAACAAGGTGCAGCGCGGCCTGTCGGCCGGACGCGTGCAGTCGGTTGCGGTTCGCCTGGTGTGCGAGCGCGACGAGGAGATCAAAGCGTTCATCCCCGAGGAGTACTGGTCGGTCGACATCACCTGCCGGCCGTACGAGAACGATCGCATCACTGCGCCGTTCTCGTTCGAGTCGCGCATCTGGAAGTGGAAGGGCGAGAAGGCCGAGCCGAAGACCAAGGACGAGGCCGAGGCCATCGCGACCGAGCTGCGTGCCGGTGATGCGACGGTCGCGTCGGTCGAGAAAAAGGAGCGCCGCAAGAAGGCGCAGGCACCGTTCATCACGTCGCGTCTGCAGCAGGACGCCGCGCGCAAGCTGCGCTTCTCCGCGAAGCGCACGATGGCTCTCGCCCAGCGCTTGTACGAAGGCGTCGAGCTCGGCGACGAAGGACCGACCGGCCTCATCACCTACATGCGTACGGACTCGACGCGTATCTCCGATGACGCGATGACCGCGGTCCGCGGGTACATCACGGAGCAATACGGCGCCGAGTTCCTCCCCGAGGAGCCCAACACGTACGGCAACAAGGAGCGCGCGCAGGACGCCCACGAAGCGATCCGTCCGACGTTGATGGAGTGGCCGCCCGACAAGGTCGCCGAGGCGCTAAAAGAACACCCGGAAGGCCCCGAGCTCACCAAGCTCTACACGCTGATCTGGCAGCGCTTCGTCGCGTCGCAGATGGTTCCGGCCATCTACGACCAGACCACGATCGACATGGAACGTGGCGAGGCCACGCTGCGCGCGAACGGTCAGGTGATGAAGTTCGCCGGCTACACCAAGGTCTACGAGGTCGCCGAGACGGACGACGCGAAAGCCGAGGCGGCCGAGGCCGCCGACAAGCTGCTGCCGCCCCTCGAGGTCGGTGACACGATCGCGCTCGAGAGCGTTCGCCCCGAGCAGCACTTCACGCAGCCGCCGCCGCGCTTCTCCGAAGCATCGCTTGTCAAGGAGCTCGAAGAGCGTGGCATCGGTCGCCCGTCGACCTACGCCGCGATCATGTCGACGATCGTCGACCGCGGATACGTCGAGAAGAAGGAAGCACGCTTCTGGCCGACCGAGCTCGGCATCCTGGTCAACGGTCTGCTCGTCGTGAGCTTCCCGGAAATCGTGTCGAGTGACTTCACCGCGAAGATGGAAGCGGACCTCGACCACGTCGAGGAAGGTCGCGAGGACTGGCGCAAGCTACTCAAGCAGTTCTACACGCCGTTCAAGCTCGAGCTCGAGAAGGCCGAGACCGAGATGCGCGACGTCAAGCGCGAGGAAATCGCCACCGAGTGGGTGTGCGAGAAGTGCGGCAAGCCGATGGTGATCAAGTGGGGCCGCAACGGCAGCTTCCTTGCGTGCCAGGGCTACCCCGAGTGCCGCAACACCATGGAGGTCGTGAAGAACCTCGATGGCACGTGGGACAAGGTTCCGCCGCAGACCACGGATGAAGTCTGCGAGACGTGCGGTGCGCCGATGACCGTCAAGCGCGGTCGCTTCGGTAGCTTCCTCGCGTGCACGCGCTATCCCGACTGCAAGACGACCAAGCCCATCTCGCTTGGCGTGAAGTGTCCGCGCCCCGGCTGCGGTGGTTTCATCGCGGAGAAGCGCTCGCGTCGCGGCAAGCCGTTCTACGGCTGCTCGAACTGGGCGAAGAAGCAGTGCGACTTCGTCGCGTGGGACAAGCCGATTCCGCAGCCGTGCCCGATCTGCAACGCGAAGTTCGTGCTCAAGAAGGAAACCAAGCGCGGTGTCACGCTGCGCTGCATGGAGTGCGACTGGCGGAGCGAGGGCGCGGGCGACGAAGAAGAGACCTCGGCCGCCTAGCGCCGGTCGCGGGCCTTCGCGCGCGGCAGGAATTCATCCGCGTCGATGTGGCCGACGGGCTCGCCCTCGAGAGTCCAGTACAGCGAACAGGGCCGGCAGCGCAGGCCACTCCCGCCGCGCTCGAGCATCCCGTGACAACGCGGGCAGCCGCGCCGTTCGAACGACTTCCCTCGCACATACGCGAACGTCCCTGCGACGATCGAGATCCCCGAGGCGATGAACATCGCGGTCAGCATCTCGCGGTCGTTGTACCGCCAGGCCGCATCCCACCCCACGCGGAGCCGCTAACGCCGTCTCGCGCGACTCCCGTTCAGGTCGCGGGTGGGGTGTCGCAGGGGCGATCTCCGTAGCGCCATATGCGCGAATTGGGGCATTTCACCGTCGGTGAGTGCGCGATGCAGCGGTAGCCGCCTACCAAGTCTTTGCGGTAGCGTCTTGGCCATGGCGAAGGCGAAGAAGAAGACCAGCGCGAAGAAGTCGGGCGCCAAGAAGGGCGCGGCCAAGAAGGCCGTGAAGGCGAGTGCCAAGAAGTCGGCGAAGCCGGCGAAGAAGGCGAAGGGGGCAGCGAAGGGGGCAGCGAAGAAGGCGAAGACAGCGAAGGCCGCGAAGCCGATCAAGAAGGCTGCGAAGCCGATCAAGAAGGTCGCGACGTTGGTCGAGACGCCGCCGCCCGCACTCGCGATGCCGGACACGGCGGAGCCGATCACGCATGACGACGCCAACGATCGCGCCGATGACGCGGTCGCCGCGGCGGGCGCGACAGCAGCGGACACGATCCCCGATGCGTCGCAGATCGACGACTCGTGGGGCTCTGACAGCAGCGATTCGTCTGACTCCGCCACGGCGTGAGCAAGCGCGCACGACGCAACACGCCGGTGAAGCCGCCGGTGAAGGGGCGTATTATCGAACCGCCGAAGCCGGTGCCGAAACCGGTGCCGCGCGATCCCGCGACCGTCCGCGGTCTACGTTCGGGCGTCTACTGCCCGGACTGCCGCACCGAGCTGCTCTCGCAGGACCTGACGATTCTCGCGTGCCCTGGGTGCGGGAACGGATTCTGGCAGCGTGGTGGCGAAATCATTCGCGAGGGCGAGATGGAGGCCATCGCGACTCCAGACACGCACGTGCCGAAAGCGCAGGCGAAGATTCGAAAGCGCCGCGACGACTGACTCAGTCGACGACGAGCAGGATGTCCATGTTGATCCGGCAGATCGACGCGATGCGACGGTTCTTCTCCGTTGCGAGCGCGACGGCGGCCACGATCGCGGCTGGTCCGTTCGGTGCGTGCCCCATCGGGGCGGCATCGTCATGCTTGAAGTCAATCCGGCCGGTCACGTCGACGATCTTGTACTGAGAGCTCGAAGGTGTAGCCAACCAAACACTCTGCATCTCGGTAGCGTCGTGGATCGCGCGGCCGGTTACAATGGATGCCGTGAGCGACATCGACGTGACCGTCGTCGGCGGCGGGATGGCCGGCAGCGAAGCGGCGTGGCAGCTCGCCGAGGCGGGGCTCCATGTCGCACTCGTCGAGATGAAGCCGTGTGCGTTGTCGCCGGCGCATCAGACGCCGCTGCTCGGCGAGCTCGTGTGCTCGAACTCGCTGCGGAGTGACGACCTGATCGCGCCTGCGGGGCTGCTCAAGCACGAGCTCCGGCGCGCTGGCTCGCTCGTGATCGCGTGCGCCGATCAGCATCGCGTGCCGGCAGGGCAGGCACTCGCGGTCGAACGATTCGGTTTCGCACGCGCGATCACGCAGCGGCTCGCACTACACCCGCGTATTCGTATCGAGCGCCGTCGTATCGAGGATCTTCCCGAACATCCGGTGATCGTCGCGACCGGTCCGCTCACCGAAGGCGCGCTCGGCGAGGTGATCAAGGCCGAGCTCGGCGGCGATCGCATGTACTTCTACGACGCGATCGCACCGATCGTCGCCGCTGATTCGATCGACTGGGACTTCGCGTTCCGCGGCTCGCGCTGGGGCAAGGAAGCCGAGGGCAAGCTCACCGACGAAGATCGCGCGGCCGGCGGTGACACCGGCGTGGGCGACTACGTGAACTGCCCGATGAACAAAGTGCAGTACGAAGCGTTCGTCGAGGCGGTGAATGCAGGCCGCAAGGTTCTTCCGCACGACTTCGAGGAGCCGAAGTACTTCGAGAGCTGCATGCCGATCGAAGTGATGGCCGAGCGCGGCGATCAAACGCTGCGCTTTGGGCCGATGCGTCCCATCGGACTTCGCGATCCGCGCACCGGCCATCGTCCGTGGGCCGTCGTTCAGCTGCGCCCCGAGAACCGCTACCAGACCGCGTACAACCTCGTCGGCTTCCAGACGCGCCTCGCGTATCCAGAACAGCAGCGCATCTTCGCGATGATTCCCGCGCTGCACAAAGCCGAGTTCCTCCGCTTCGGCTCGATCCACCGCAACACGTACATCGATGCGCCGTCGCGCCTCGGCAAGCACCTCGAGCTGCTCGGCCGACCCAACGTTCGCTTCGCCGGCCTGCTCACCGGCGTCGAGGGCTACATCGAGTCGTGCGCGATGGGCATGATCGTCGCGTGGTTGCTTGCGGGCGAGCTCACCGGCCGCGCCGCGATCCCACCACCACCGACCACGATGATGGGTGGGCTCTACAACCACGTCACGCAGGTCCGCGAGGGCAACTACAAGTACGGCCCGACCAACGTCAACTACGGCCTGCTCCCGCCGCTGCCGGACCCGACTCGCCGCGACAACCGCAAGCCGCGGATGGCCGAGCGCGCCAGGTCTGACTTCGATGCCTGGCTTGCCGGTATCGCCGTCCGAGCCGCGTAGTCTAAGTACGCGACTCGACACGAACCGGCTTGGTGCACCGGCTGCAATTCCAGGATCGCATGTGCCGCTTCCTGCTTGCCGTTGTCGTCCTTGGGGCCTGCACCACCAGCGAGTCGGCAGACGAGAGCCCGCAAGTCCAGACCAAGGCCCGGTCGAGCGAAGCTGCCTGCGCGAGCAACGAACGCCTGGTGACCGACGCGTGCACCGAGCTCGGACCCGATGACGGCTGCGTCGATGTCGATGACGTCTGCATCGCGCTGTGCGACGGCCTGACCACGTGCACCGAGACGGGCGGCCTGCGCGCAACCAGTCCGTGGCCGGTCGCACCGAACGGTTACTGCGTGTCATGCGACGTGCCTTAGTCGCGGAGTAGCAGCTCGGCCTTCGCGAGCTGTTTCTTACCCGCCATCAGCCGCACCACGTAGAACTTGCTCGCCGCAAAGCCCGCCGCGACCGTCGCCGACGACTGCGCGAGCACGAGCTTCTTATCGCCGCCCGGCTTGAGATCCGCCGTCAGCAGCGGCGCCGCCTTCGCATCTTCCTTGTCGGTGATCACGAGCGTGACCGCCTTTTGCGGCACTGCGAGCACGAGCACCACATGAAACGGCCACGGCGGTCCCTTGAGCAGCTCGTACGTGTTGTCCGAGGACAGGTTGCCCTTGAGATAGCCGGGCAGCTCGTCGCCGTTGCTCGGGGGCGCATCTGGCGAGATGACGAGCTTGCCCGCAAACGGCTTGAGCGCTTTTGACTTCGCGGCCGCCTTCTTGTTCGCGTCCGCGGTCGCGCTCTTGTCATCGGCGAACGCATTGCCGAACAACGCGACCAAGGCGACAGCGACGACGACGACACGCATCCCGTGAGTATACTGCCGCGCGTGAAACGACTGCTCGGCAAGTTCGCGATCGTCACCGGCGGGTCCAGCGGCATCGGAGGTGCGATCGCCAAGGCGTTTGCCGCCGAAGGTGCGGCTGTGCTCGCGTGCGGCCGACGCTACACCCACGGACGGTTCGCGCCGCCACAGCTCGGCGAGGTCGTCTATGCGCACCTCGACGTGACGAACGAGGCGGAGGTGAAGGAGCGCTTTGCCGAGCTGCCATCACTCGATCTCGTCGTGTGCTCCGCTGGCGTAGGAACGTTCGCGCCCGTCATCAACGCGTCGGTTGCCGACATTCGCGCGATGCTCGACGTTCACATCGTCGGATCATTTCTGTGTGCGCGCGAGGCGATGCGGCGGATGCAGCCGCAACGCAAGGGCCACATCGTGATGATCGGCTCGCACGCGGCGGATGAAGCGTTCACCGAGTGTGGCGGTTACACGGCGGCAAAAGCCGGCCAGCTCGGGCTGTCGCGCGTACTCGCGGCCGAGGCGCGGCCCTACGACATCAAGGTCACGAGCGTGCAGTGCGGCGCGACCGATACGCCGATCTGGGACGATCGCCCCGGGTTTGACCGCTCGAAGATGATGAAGCCCGAGGATGTTGCGGGGTTCGTGCTGTCGATCGTTGCACGGGCCAACGTCTCGATCGAGGAGGTCACGATTCGCCCCCCCGCCGGCGTGCTGTAGGCGTACGATTCATGGTGGAGGGTCTGCGCCATGAAGCTCCTGCTTTCGGTCGTGATCGTGCTCGCAGCAGCGTGCGGCAGTAACTCCGGCAGCAATGGCGGTGGCGACATCGACGCGGCCGGCACGGGCATCGATGCCGCTCCGCCGAGCGTCGAGGTCACGGACACAACGGGCACGTTTACCTGCTACCTCGTGACCTGCGCCGGTCACTCGCTCGAGTGCAACGACTGCACCGACAACGACATGGACGGCCTGATCGACTCGCACGATCCCGAGTGTCTCGGCCCGTGTGACAACACCGAAGGTCCGGGCCTCGAGTCCGGTGTCGGCGGCACCACGGGCAACTCGTGCGGCGTCGACTGCTACTTCGACTTCGGCAACGGCCCCGGCAACGACGACTGCCTGTGGGATCACCGTTGCGACACGCTCGAGCCAGAGGTCCCGACCTGCCCGTACGAGTCGTCGCGCGTTGGCAGCAAGGACTGCCCGGCCGCCCAGTCGCAGCAATGCACGGACTACTGCAAGCCATTCACGCCGAACGGCTGCGACTGCTTCGGTTGCTGCGAGTTCGATAACGCAGGCCCGGGTGGCGTCGGTCGCCGTTACGTATGGATCGGCGCGATGGACGGCAGCAACAACTCGACATGCACGATCGCCGACGTGGCCGACGAGGCGAAGTGTCCGAGCTGCACGCCGGTCGCCAACTGCTCGAACCCGTGTGACACGTGCGAGGTCTGCATCGGTGGCCACATGCCGGATCCGAGCTGCACCGGCGGCGGAAGCGGCAGCGGCACCCCGCCTGGGCAGTGCGCCGAGGGCTACCAGGCCTGCGGCCTTGCCGGCCAGGCCGAGTGCCCGAACGGCGCCTACTGCGTCACCGGCTGCTGCCAGGCCGTGTTCCTGTAACTCGCGCGCGTCGCTGCCCGGGGCTACGCTCCGGGCGTGGACTGGGACAGCGCGCAGGCGGCCTTCGCCACGTACCTGACGATCGAGCGCAACTACTCGCCGCGCACGGTCGAGGTCTACACGCGCGACGTCGCGGCGCTGCGCCAGCACCTGCGTGACAAGCGCGGCAAGGAGACGCCGATCGCGCGCCTCTCCGCGATCGACGTGCGCAGCCAGCTTGCTGCGCTGTTCGGGCAAAACGGTGCGGCCACGATCGGTCGCAAACTGTCGAGCGTCCGCGCGTTCTGCCGGTTCCTGGTCAAGCGTGGCGTGCTGGAAGGCAATCCGGGAGCTGCCGTCCGCGGGCCGAAGAAGCCGAAGGGGCTGCCGCGCGCGCTCGATGTCGACGACGCGGAGCGCTTGGTCGAAGCGCCACTGCGGATCGGGAAGGTCGCGCATCGCAAGCTGTCGGCGGCCGAAGAGACGCGGCACATGCTGCTGCGTCTGCGCGACGCGGCGCTGATGGATTTCATCTACTCGACCGGGCTGCGCGTCTCGGAGGCATGTGCGCTGAACGTCTCCGACATCGACCGGGGACGATACGGGACGCCGCTCGTGCTCGTGCGCCACGGCAAGGGTGGCAAGTCGCGCGAGGTGCCGCTACTCGGCAAGGCGCTCGAGGCGCTCGACGCGTATCTGCCGACGCGGCGTGCGCTGAAGGCGGAGGACGATGCGCTGTTCGTCAACGCGACCGGCGAGCGGCTTACGCCACGTAGCGTCCAGCGCATGGTGAAGAAGTGGACGGTGGCCGGCGGCGTTCACGCGAACGCGACGCCCCACGGACTCCGCCACTCCTACGCGACGCACCTGCTCGATGACGGGGCGGACCTGCGTAGCATCCAGGAGCTGCTCGGCCACGCGAGCCTGTCGTCGACGCAGATCTATACGAAGGTGTCGCTCGACCACCTGATGAAGGTCTACGACGACGCACACCCTCGTGCGAAGCAGAAGTAGTTCGTGCTAAGCCGTGGCTGTGAAGCAGCCCGAGATTCACTCGACGACGATCCTGTCCGTTCGGCGAGGTAGTCAGGTCGTCGTGGCCGGTGATGGACAGGTCACGCTCGGTAACCAGGTCGTGAAGGGCGGGGCGCGCAAGGTCCGCCGGCTCGGCGAGGGTCGCTGCATCGGCGGGTTCGCCGGTTCGGCGGCCGATGGCATGTCGCTGTTCGAGCGCCTCGACGACAAGCTCCGCGAGCAGCGCGCACCACTGCGCCGTGCCGCCGTCGAGCTCGCGAAGGAATGGCGCACCGACCGCGCACTGCGCCGGCTCGAAGCGATGCTCGTGGTCGCCGACAGCGAGGCAACGTTCATCATCTCGGGCTCCGGCGACGTGATCGAGCCCGACGACGGCGTGTGCGCGATTGGCTCGGGCGGCGGCTTCGCGCTCGCCGCAGCGCGGGCGTTGTTCAAGAACACCGAGCTCGCACCGCGTGCGATCGCGGAGCAGGCGATGGCGATCGCTGCCGACATCTGCATCTACACGAACACGTCGCTCACGATCGAGGAGCTGTCGTGAGCAACGGGATGATTCGCGCCGAGGCCGACCTGACACCGGCGAAGATCGTTGCCGAGCTCGATCGCTACGTCGTCGGTCAGCAGGACGCGAAGAAAGCGGTCGCGGTCGCCCTTCGCAATCGTTGGCGCCGCCAGCAGGTCGAGGGCGATCTCCGCGACGAGATCGCGCCGAAGAACATCATCATGATCGGGCCGACCGGCGTCGGAAAAACCGAGATTGCCCGTCGCCTCGCACGGCTCGCTCGTGCGCCGTTTCTGAAGGTCGAAGCGTCGAAGTTCACCGAGGTCGGCTACGTCGGCCGCGACGTCGACTCGATCGTGCGTGACCTCGTCGAGGTAAGCGTCAAGCTCGTGCGCGACGAGGAAGCTCAGAAGATGCGTCCGCGCGCCAAGGAAGCGGCGGAGGAGCGCCTGCTCGATCTGCTGCTGCCACGCGCTTCCGGGCGTGGGTTCACGGATCGTCCCGGCGAGCCGAGCACGGCCGTCGATACGACGCGGGAGAAGCTGCGCGGGATGCTGCGCGACGGCAAGCTCGACGACCGCGAGGTCGAGGTCGAGCTCAACGTC
>Ga0315912_10004747_pt1 | contig 12707 bp, 7 predicted proteins | sample VfabasoilMG_FD_204469 | JGI IMG/M metagenome (GOLD analysis project Ga0315912, IMG submission 204469) | Garden soil microbial communities collected in Santa Monica, California, United States - V. faba soil | ecosystem: Environmental > Terrestrial > Soil > Garden | place: USA: California... | reverse complement strand
TGGGATGAAGGCGTCGGTTTCCAACGTCTTGCGGTCACCGGCGATGCTGGCATCCGCGACCGCCGCCTGCTCGGGCGTGCGCTGCGCGGGTGCGACCTTCTGCGCCTCGGCGAGCTTGCTGCCATCGAGGGCGGCGCTCTCGGCGAAGAACAGGAAGGTGCTCGGCTTCTCGGCCTTGTACTCCGCTAGCGCGGCGGGACTGGATTGCGCGAGCGCCTCGGTCGTGAAGCGGTCCTTCGCGTAGCCCAGGCCGGGTGTTCCGATCATGCCGGCCGAGAGCATGCCGATACCGCCCATGATGCTGATCGCGATCGCGCCGGTGCGCGGGAAGCGGTCGGAGGCGACCGCCAGCATCGTGGGCCAGAAGAAGGTCTTGCCGACGGCGTAGAACGCGAGCGCTGAGAGCGCGCCCACGAAGGAGTGCATCGAGCTCGCACGGACGAGGCCGATATAGGCGAGGAACGCGCAGATGACGAGAATCCCGACGGGCGAGATCCCCAGCCGCTTCTCGATGAAGTTCGCGCAGAAGCGCAGGCTGAACATGATCGCCGAGGTCCACATGAACAGGTACTTGCCCTGCTCGGAAGTGAAGACGTTGCCGGTGATGTTTTGGATCCAGCCGTCCGTGCCGAGCTCGACCGCGCCGACCATCGCGTGCGTGACGAAGAGCACGAAGAGCAGCATCGAGCCGATGGAGAACCTCGTGATGATCGCGACGACGAGGAGCAGCACGCCCGAGATGCCGTAGCCGACCGCGGGGTCCAGCTTCAGCGCGTTCTGGCAGAAGAGCGTGAGCAGGTAGCACACGACGAGCGCGCCGGCGACGCCCACGTCCTTCAACATCTCGCCCAGGCTGAGGCCCTTCTCCGAGGCCTCCGACTTGGGCATGTGCTGGCCGAGGAACATCAGGCCGTAGGCCACCGTGGGAATGAGGTACAGCGAGAGCTGCAGCTGCCAGCTCAGCTTGAACTCGTCGTCGAGCACCCAGCCGAGCGCGCTGCCGATGACGAGACCTGCGGGCCAGCTCGCGTGCAGGATGTTGAGGTAGTGCGTGCGGTTGTGCGGGAAGAGCGTCGCCACGAGCGGGTTCGCGACGGCTTCGAGCGTGCCGTTGGCGTAGGCGAAGATGAACATGCCCCAGTACAGGCTCGTGTAGGCGCTGGCGCCGCCCGCGGTGAAGGTCACTACCGCCGAGAGTACGTGCAGCGCGAAGGCGAGGATGACGAGCCGTGCGTAGCCGACCTTGTCGCACACGACGCCGCCGATGATGATTCCGAAGCAGAAGCCCGAGAAGCCCGCGCCTCCGATCGCGCCGAGTTGCGCCGCGGTGAAGCCGTACTGCGCGCCCCAGTTGTCGAAGATGCCGCCGCGGATCGCGAAGCCCACGCCGGCGGCGAGGATCGCCATGAATCCGGCCCACAACAGTCGTTTCGCGTTCGGGACGAGCGTTTCGTTGCCGGCTTGGACTTGGTTCATGGTTCCTCGGGGGGGCGGGAGGTCGAAGAGGAGCGGCGCATGCGCGCGAGCAGTTCGTTCGCGCAGGCCTCGGCGAAGGCGGGATCGTTGATGTGCAGGTCGAGCGCGAGGAGCGGCACGGCTGCGTGCGACTCGCTCAACCCCTGAAAGAGCTCGGTGCGGGCCGTTGGATCGTAGAAAGGCATGCCCTCGCGGTCGAGGTCCGAGACCCCGCGGCGCGGGAAGAGGATCGCGGCCTCGCCCTTGGCGCCGGCGAGCTTCGCGCCGATCATGCGGCCGAGCTCGCGGCATTCGGCGGCGCTCGTGCGCATCAGCGTCACGTTCTCGTTGTGACGGTGCAGCCTGCGGCCGCGAAAGGCCTCCGGCACCGTCGCCAGGCCGTGGAAGTTGACCATGTCGAGCGCGCCGACGCTCACGACCTGCGGGATCCCCGCCTTGCCGGCGGCGGTCAGGCGCTCCGGGCCGGCGGAGAGGAAGCCGCCGACGAGCTCGTCGGCCAGCTCGGTGGTCGTGATGTCGAGCACGCCCGCGAGCATTCCGCTCGCGGCCAGCGACTCGAGCGTGCGCCCGCCGCTGCCCGTCGCATGGAAGACGAGCACCTCGCAGCCGTTCTGCTCGAGCACCGCGCGCGCGCGTTCGACGCAGGCCGTGGTCACGCCGAACATGCTGGCCGCGACGAGCGGCTTCTCGCCTCGAGCGACCGCGGGCAGCCGGCCCTTGGTCATGCCGCCCATCGCCTGCGCGGCGCGCGCGAGCACCGCGCGGCTGATGCGGTTCAGGCCGGCGATGTCGACGACCGAGTTGAGCATCATCACGTCCGAGCTGCCGACGAAGTGCGCGACCTGGCCCGAGGCGAGCGTGCTGACCATCAGCTTGGGCACGCCGATCGGCAGCGCGCGCATCGCGGCCGTGCCGATGGTCGTGCCCGCTCCCCCGCCGATCCCGAGCACACCCTCGAGCTCGCCGCGCTCGTGGAAGCGCCGTGCGATCGCCTCGGCTCCGCGCGCCGCCGCGGTCACCGCCGCGCCGCGGTCGTTTTGTGCGCGCAGCGCCGCGAGCGTCGTGCCCGCGGCGCGGAAGAGCTCCTCGCGGCCGATGTCGGGCGCCGTCCTGGGCTCGCCCAGGCAGCCCGTGTCGACGAGCGTCACCGCCACACCGTGCGCGCGCAGGAGATCGCGGAGATAGGCGGCCTCGTCGCCCTTGGTGTCCAGCGTCGCGAAGAGGAGGACCGTCACGCGGCGAGCATTAGATCGCCCGGCGAGGATCAGTGGAAGCCGAGCGCCGCGAGCTGCTCCGCGATCCAGTGCGTCTCGAGCTCGTGCAGCGACTCGGGCGGGATCTTGCCTTCGACGACGATGCGCTCGATCTCGAGCGGCGAGTCCATGTGCATGAAGAGCACGACGCTGCCGCTCTTGCGCGGGCCGCAGCCGACTTTCGTGAGCGGCTTCTGGTCGAGCGTGGTCGCCACGTCCTTGCCGTCGTGGACGACCTCGAACTCGAGGTCCTCGTCCTCGTAGTACCCTGTCGGTTCGCCCGCGCGAGCCTGGCGATCGTAGGACTGCTTCAGGTCGCGGACGTGCATGAAGCCCTGGTCGCTGGCGACGATGTACGAGCCCGCGCCGTCGTCGCAGACGAGCACGCAGAAGTAGGGCGCACCGTGCTCGGTGTCCGTCGAGGCGTAGCTGTAGCTCAGCCGCACCGTGACGGGCCCGCTGAAGCTCGCGGCCGAGCGGTAGCAGGCCTGGCCCGTGCCGGCCAGATGCCCCTTCTTCACCTGCAGGCGCGAGTCCGCCGCGGCCACGCTGATCTTCGGGAAGGTGTCCTGCCAGGTCTTCAGGTAGCCCTCATCCCGGATCCAATCCGCGGCCTCCGCGGGCGCGTCGAAGTCCCAGGTGAAGCGCGTGCGACCGTCGGCGATCGGCTCGCTCTTGCCGTGCAGCAACCCGGTCGCATCGCCGGCCGAGCGCGTCGCCGCGAAGCAGGCGGTCGCGAGCTGGCGCAGCTCGGCCGTGCGGCGCGCGAGCAGCTCCGTGCCCTTCTGGTCCGCGAGCAAGGTCTTGATGCGCGCGAGACGCTCTCGCGCGTCCGGCGCAGCGGTCGGCAGCGCGAGCTTGGAGAGCTCGTAGAGCTCGCGAGCGAACGCACCTGTGCGCAGGATCGAGGGAAACAGCTTCGCATCCGCGCGCAGCTCACGCGCCGCGGGGGTGTCGTCCTTGAGCAGCTTCTCCCAGCGCGCGTCACCGGCGAGCGCGTAGGCATAGAAGCGCGCCCAGGGTTGCGCGCTTCCTTGCTGCTCCTTCTTGGCCGCGACCTTGGCGATCTCGTAGGGATCGACCTCGGCCAGCGCGATCGACGCGAGCCCGAGCTTGTTCTCGCCGAGCTTGATGCGCTCGCCCTCGACCGACACGACCAGCGCCTGCGTGTCCTTGCCCTTGTGCTTCACGGAGAGCTTGGCGCCGCTGGACTTCAGGAAGGCGAGGTAGCCCTCGCGCAGCTTGGCGAGTTCCTCCAGGCGCGCGATCTCGCGCGCGATGCGCTCGGGCCAGGGCGGCGACAGCGCCAGCGCCCCGAGCGCGCGCAGGGCCTCGAGCGCGCCCGCGATGTCGCCCGCGCGCGCCTCGCCCAGCGCCAGCCCGAGCTGCGCTTCGGCGTCCTCCGCGGCCGGTGCCAGCATCTGCGGCGCGAAAACCGGATCGACGAGCGGCGTCGCGGCGTCGGGCGCCGCCGTCGACGCGGCCGCACCCTCGGCGCCCTTCGGTGAGCTGCCGCAGAGCCTGTCGATGGCCGTGCGGTCGGCCTTCTTGCCCGGGTGCGTGCGCTCGTACTCGGCGCAGACCCAGCGCAGGAACTCGCGCGAGATCTGCGTCATGTCGGTCGCATCCAGAGCACGGCGCAGGTCCTGGGCGTCCCCGCGGCCGCGGAAGGCGAGCTTGATGAACTCGAGCAGCTGCGGACGGCGTGCGCCCTGCGCCCCGTCGAACAGGAAATGCAGCCAGAGCTCGCTCTGCATGTAGTAGGCCCCGCCGACGTCCTCCTCGTCGGGGGCTTCGGCCTCGAGTTGCTTCGTGCGCAGCTCGATGACCTTGGTGAACTCGGTCCACGAACGCAAGTTCACGAGCTCGTCGAGCGGCAGCAGCACGAGATCGCGCGCGGGCGCTCGCCCGAGCAGGTCGGCCAGCCACTCGAGCGATTCCGGGCGCGGGTTGCGTTTGTCGAGCGAGTCGGGCGTCGTGCCCTCGTGCGCCGAGAACAGGCGGGCGAGGCCCTCGTAGAGCCAGATCGACCCCGGACGGTTGCCCGGCACCCCGAGGTAGGCGTGCTCCAGTCCCTTGACGGTGCGGTAGAGCAGGCTCGCGCGCTGCGCGACGACCGGGATGCCCGAGGCGAACAGGTCCTCGTACACGACCGCGAGTTGCAGCTGGTAGTCGTAGGCCGAGCGCGTCGAGTAGCCGGTCGGGTCCTGGACGAAGCGCGTGAAGTTCTCCATGTCGCCCGACGAGGCGAGCACGGCGAAGGCCGTCACCTCGTGCCCCTCCTGGCGCACGAGGCCCGCCGGCTTGACGACGGACTCGTCGAAGTTCTGCGCCGCGCGCTTCACGAAGGGCATGTAGAAGGCCGCGATGCGCGCGGCGTAGCCGGGCTCCTCCTTCGTCGGGTGCTGCAGCACCATCACATAGCCCGGCTCGGGCCGTTCGATCGTGTAGACGATCTTCGAGAAGTAGCTGTGCCGCGCGAGACGCTTGCCGAAGCTCCAGATCCAGCGCTCGCGCGGATCGGCCTGGATCTCGGCGATGCGTTTCCCGACGCGCGCCTGTTCGTCCTTCCAGCGCGCTCGCAGCGCCTCGAGCTGCGCCGCCGTGAGCGTCTTGCCGTCGCTGGCCTTGAACTCGGCCAGCGCGTAGAGGTCGCTCCACTCGGAGAAGTTGGCCGCCTCGAATCCGGGGAGGTCCGTCTCGGCACGGAAGACGCGCTGCTCCTGCGCGGGCGTGGAGGACGCGAGCAGCAGGAGGCAGCCGAGGACGAGCAGCACGCGGGAAGCGAGGCCGTACACGATCCGCCCATCCTACCGTGGAATGCGATCCCGAGCCCCGGCCGAACCGACGCGCACGCCGGCCCTCCAGACACTGCGCACTTCGCGCAGGGCGCTCGGGTCCTTCAGCGGATCGCCCGCCAGCGCCACGAGGTCCGCAAGGAAGCCCTTTTCGATGCGCCCGAGGTCCCCTGCGCGCCCGAGCACCTTCGCCGCGACGAGCGTCGCCGCGCGCAGGGCCTCGGCATTCGAGAGACCGCTCTGCACGAGCAGTTCGATCTCGCGCGCGTTCTTGCCGTGCGAGAAGACGCCCGCATCGCTGCCGCAGGCGATCACGACGCCCAGCGCGTGCGCCTTCTGCACCGTCTCGCGCGCGCGCACGAGCCTTGCCGGCGCGATCGCCTCGGCGGCCGCGAGCGTCGGAACGAGCACGGTGCCGCGCTCCTTCATCAGCTTGAGCGTCTCCTCCGAAGCATCCGTGCCGTGCTCGATCGTCGCCGCGCCGGCGAGGACCGCGCGGCGGATGCCCTCGTCGGTCGAAGCGTGCGCGGCGACGAGCTTGCCGGCGCTGCGGGCCTCGTTCACGGCGGCCTGCAGCTCCTCGAGCGTGAACGTGGGCGTCGCGGGCTGGCCGGGCGCGCGGCGATAGTCGGCGTAGACCTTGATCCAGTCGGCGCCCGCGGAGAGCTGCTCGCGCACGGCCTTGCGCATGCCGTCGACTCCGTCGGCTTCCTGCGCGCCTTTGGGCACTTCCCAGCGCGGATCGAAGCCCATCGGCCCGTAGCAGCCGGTCGCGACGATCGCGCGCGTCGAAGCGAAGATCAGGGGGCCGGGCACGATGCCCTTCTTGATCGCATCGCGCAGCGCGACATCGGCGAAGCCCGCGCCCTCGGTGCCAAGCTCGCGCACGCAGGTGAAGCCGGCCTGCAGCGTCTCGAGCGCCTGCTTCGTCGCGCGGATCGTGCGCAGCTCGAGCGACTCCCTCAGCACCTGATCGTCCCAGCTCGTCTCGTCGTAGGCGTGCAGGCACAGATGCGTGTGCATGTCGATCAGACCCGGCACGAGGTACAGGCCCTTCAGTTCCTGATCCTCGGCCGCGCCGTTCGCGCTCTCGACCGCGGTGATCCGGCCTTCCTCGAGCGTGATGCGCGCCGCGATCCAGTGTTCGCCGTCGGGCGCGAGCACGTGGTTGCAGGTCAGCTGGACTCCGCCGGCGAGCAGGAGCTGCGGGAGTACCGGCCACATGCCGAGGAGGATAACCTGCGCGGCCATGAAGACCGCATGCCTGCTCTCCGTCCTCGCCTTGGCTCTCCCCGTGCAAGACAAGCCCGTCTCGATGGGCGACGGCCCGCAGAAATACGAGTGGGTGCGCAACTGGCTGCAGCTCCCGGAGGGACAGGGCCAGCTCGGCAACACGCACGGCGGAATCGTTGTTAACGCAGAGGGGCTGATCTTCGTCAACACCGACACGACCAAGGCGATCATGGTGTACGGCAAGGACGGCAAGTACCTGCGCAGCTTCGGCGAGGAGTTCGCCAACGGCGTGCACGGCATGTTGCTCGCGAAGGAGGGCGACCAGGAGTTCCTGTACCTCGTCCACACGGGCAAGAACGAGGCCTGCAAGCTCGCGCTGGACGGCAAGGTCGTCTGGAACATTCCCTGGCCGCAGGAATCGGGCAAGTACACCAAGGCCGACGAATACCACCCGACCAGCATCGCGCTCGCGCCGAACGGCGACATCTTCATCGCCGACGGCTACGGCAAGTCGTGGGTGCACCGCTACGACAAGCAGCGCAAGTACATCGCGAGCTTCGGCGGGCCGGGCTCCGAACCGGGACAGATGAACACGCCGCACGGCCTCACGCTCGACACGCGCACGAACCCGCCGACGCTGCTCGTCGCGGATCGCGCGAACCACCGGCTGCAGGTCTTCGACCTCGAAGGCAAGTTCCAGAAGGTGATCGAGGGCTTCCGCCTGCCCTGCAGCGTCGACATCCAGGGCGAGTTCGTCGCCGTCGCGGACTTGCAGGGTCGCGTCACGATCCTGAACGGCAAGAACGAGGTCGTGACGCAGCTCGGCGACAACCCCGACGAGTCGCTGCGCGGCAACCACGGCGCGACGCGGGAGCAGTGGAAGGACGGCCTCTTCACGGCGCCGCACAACGCGCGCTGGGATGCCGATGGCAACCTGTACGTGATGGACTGGAACGCGCTCGGGCGCGTCAACAAGCTGAGACGGGTGAAATGAAGCTCCTCGCCGGGACGGCCCTCTGGGCCTGCGCGTGCACCCACGGCGCGACGCAGGAGAGCCCGGTGCACGCGAGCGGCGCGCTCTTCGCCGCGCGCCGGCCGATCCCGATGGACACGCACGCGAGCAACGTCGCGCTCGGCGACATGAACGGCGATGGCCGGCTCGACCTCGTCGCCGGCTGCGGCGATCCGCGCCAGCTCGTCGTGCTGCTCGCCGACGCCTCCGCGCCGTTCGAGTTCGCCCGTGCGGGCTCGGTGGCGCTGCCCGCCGGTCCGGGCGAGATCGTGCTCGGGGACGTCGACGGCGACGGCGACCTCGACGCGGCGACGAACAGCCACGACAGCTACGCGGTCTCGGTCGCGCTCGGCGACGGCAAGGGCGGCCTGGCGCTCGCGCCGGGCTCGCCCGTCGCGATGAAGGACGGCAAGCGGCCGCACACGCACGGCCTCGGGATCGCCGACTTCGACGGCGACGGCAAGCTCGACCTCGTCAGCGTCAACAACGGCGACGACGACATCTCGCTCGCGCTCGGCGACGGCAAGGGCGGCTTCGCGCCCGCGCCACGTTCGCCCTTCGGGGTCGGGCCGAGCCCCTACCCGCTGGCGCTCGGCGACCTCGACGGCGACGGCAAGCTCGACATCGTCGCGACGGCCTCGGCGACCGGACCCGAGCGCGCGCGCCAGCTGCCGCTCTCGCGCGCCTTGGTGCTGCTCTTCGGCGACGGCAAGGGCGACTTCCGCGCGAGCCGCGTCCCGCTGCGCACCGGCGAGCCCTGGTTCGTGGCGATCGGCGACGTCGACGGCGACAAGGACCAGGATCTCGTCGCCACGCACCACGAGCTCGACGAGCTCAGCGTGCTGCTCGGTGACGGCAAGGGCGGCTTCCGCGAGGCCGACGGCTCGCCCTACGACCTGGCGCACGCCTCGTGGGAGATCGAGCTCGCCGACGCCGACCGCGACGGCAAGCTCGACGTGCTGCTCGCGGCCGGAGCCGGCGTGCGCGTGCTGCTCGGCGACGGCCGGGGCGGCTTCGCGCCCGCGGCGGGCTCGCCCTTCGCGACCGGCGGCGGCGCGTGGCGTCTCGCGCTCGGCGACCTCGACCGCGACGGGAAGCTGGACATCGTCACCTGCAACGCCGAGCGCAACGACACGGGCGTGCTGCCCGGGAACTGAGTCACGCCAGCGGCAAGAGCTCGCTCGCGTCGCCCAGTCGCGCCTCGTGCACGCCGAGCTTCTCGAGCAGCGCCAGGTGCAGGCGATTGAGCGAGATTTCCCTGCCCAGCACCAGCTCGCGGCCGGTCTTCACGCCCAGCGCACTGCCGCCGACGAGCACGATCGGCAAGTCGTCGTGATTGTGGTTGTTGCCGTCGGAGATCCCGCTGCCGAAGACGGCCAGGGTCCTCGAGAGCACCGTCCCCTCGCCCTCCTTGGCCGCGCGCAACTGCTCGATGAAGGCGCCGAAGCGGGTGCAGTGGAAGGCGCAGATCTTCTCCCACTGCGCGAGCTTCGTCGCGTCGCCGCCGTGGTGCGACATCTCGTGGTGGCCTTCGGGCACGTCGGCGAAGGGATAGCTGCGGTTGGAGCCTTCGTTCGTGACGAGGAACGTGCCCACGCGCGTCACATCCGTGATCAGCGCCAGGGCGGCGAGCTCGTACATCACGCGCACGTGCTCGACGAAGTCCTCCGGGATGCCCGCGGGCTGCTTCGGCAGTCCGCCCGCGGCAGCGTCCGTGCTCGCGAGCAGCCGATCGATGCGACGTTCGAGCTCGCGCACGCCGCTTTCGTACTCGTCGAGCTTGCGCCGGTCCTCGGCGCCGAGCTGGGCCCCGAGCCGGCGCGCATCCGCGCGCACCCAGTCGAGCACGCTCTTGCGGCGCCGCGCGCGCTGCTCGCGCGTCTCCACGAAGGCCGGGGCGCCTTCGTCGAGGAACAGGCGTTCGAACACGGCGCGTGGATCGTGCTCCTTGCCCGCCGGCGTGCGCGGGCCGGACCAGGAGAGGTGCGAGGTGTAGGCGCAGGCGTAGCCCGAATCGCAATTGCCCGAGGTCGCGGCGCCATCACAGCCCAGCTGCAGCGAACGCAGACGCGTGCGCTCGCCGACGGCCTGCGCGGCGAACTGATCGGCGGAGACGCCGGCCAGCACCTGTCCGTCGCTCTTCAGCGGGTGCACGCCGGTCAGGAAGGCCGCGGCCGCGCGCGCGTGGTCGCCCGGGCCGTCCTGGTAGGGCCGCGCGGCGTCCTGCGCCAGGCCGCGGATCAGGAGCACCTCGGAGCTCGCGGGTGCGAGCGGCGCGAGCAGGCGCTCGAGCTGGAATCCGGGCGCGCACGTCCAGGAGTCCATGCGCATGCCGTTGGGGGCGTAGGCGTAGAACAGGCGCCGCGGCGCGTCCTGCGCGGAGCTCGCGGCGCGCGCACGCGGCAGCATCGCCTCGAGGTAGGGCAGCGCGAGCGCGACAGCGGCGCCGCGCAAGAGCGTCCGGCGATCGAGCGCCTCTCTCACGGACGCTCCTTGCCCACGCGGGCCGTGCGGAAGGCCTCGCTCTTGACGATCGCGAGCAGCACGTTCGCGATCGTCGCCTGCGAGCCGGGCAACCCGCGCACGAGCTGGCGCAGCTCGCGCTCGTCGTCCGAGCCGAGCTCCCGGCCGAGTGCGTAGACCATCAGCTGCCGCGCGAGCGAGCGCAGCAAGGCCTCGCCCTCGAGCAGCGATCCGACGAGACCCGCGCGGCCCTGGATCTTCTTGCCGTCGGGGAGCACGCCGCTCGCGTCGATCGCGTGCACGCCCTCCTTCTCGCGCCAGGCGCCCACCGGGTCGTAGTTTTCGAGCGCCAGGCCGAGCGGGTCGAGGCGCTCGTGGCACACGGCGCATTCGGGCTTGGCGCGGTGCAGCTCGAGCCGCGCGCGCAGGCTCGCATCCGCGTGCGCCTGGGTCGTCTCGTCGAGCGCGCCCACGCCCGGCGGAGGAGGAGGCGGCGGCGCGTCCAGCAGCACTTCGAGGATCCACTTGCCGCGCTTGACCGGCGAGGTGCGCGTGGGGTTGGACGTGACCGTCAGCACGCTCGCCTGCCCGAGCAGCCCCCCGCGCTGTTCGCGATCGACGCGCACGCGCCGCAGCTCGGGCCCGCGCACGCCCGGGATGCCGTAGAGCTGCGCCAGACGCTCGTCGACGAAGCTGAAGTCCGCGTCGACGAGCTGTGCGACCGGCCGCTGCTCGCGCAGGAGCGCGTCGAAGAAGGCGATCGTCTCGGCGCGCATCGACGCGCGCAGCCCCTCGTCGAAGCGCGGGAAGCGCGCCGGATCGGGCGCTGCGCGCGCGAGCGGCTCCAGCTCGAGCCATTGCAGGGCGAATCCGCGCGCCAGCTCGTTCGAGCGCGGGTCCTCGAGCATGCGCGCGAACTCGCGCTCGAGGGTCGCGTCGGCGGCCAGGGCGCCGCTCGCGGCCTGTTCCAGGAGCTGCGCATCGGGCGTGCTGCTCCACAGGAAATAGGAGAGGCGCGCGGCGAGCTCGTAGCCGTCGAGCCGGCGCACGCTGCCCGCGCCGAGGCCCGCGGGATCGGGCTCGAGGCGGAAGAGGAAGCGCGGCGAGGTGAGCATGCCCACGAGCGCCGCGCGCGCACGCAGCAGGGGCGCATCCTGCGGCGAGCTCTGCGCGAGCAGCTCGGCGACCTGTTCGCGGCTCGCGGGCCGGCGCCAGATGCGCGAAGCGCAGCGCTGCAGCGTCGATTCGAGGCTCATTGCGGAGGGTCCGTCGAGCTCGGCGCGCTGGAACGGCGACATCGGGACCGCATCGAGCGGGCCCTCGACCTCGATCCACTCCACGAAGAGGTTGCGGTCGCGCTGCTTCGGATCCGGATCCTCGGGCTTGTAGTAGTCGTTCAGGAACGCAGCCGAGAAGCGCTGCAGTCCGACCGCGCCGCGGAACTGCGCCTCGTACACGCCCGGCTGCGCGCGCAGGGCGACGACGTCGAAGCGCCCGACCTCCTGGGTGCCCGCGAGCAGCGCCATGCGCGCCGGATCGGGGCCGGCCTGCACGCCGAAGGCGCGCGCGCGCAGCACGTACTCGCCCGCGCGCGGGAGCGTCAGCTCGCAACTCAGCTCGCCGTTGGAGTAGAGCGCCAGCAGCTTGCCGGTCGCCTCCTTGGTTCCGCCCTGCAGCCGTGCCGGCCCGCAGCGCTGGCGCGGCGCGTGCCCGGGATCCTCGGGGATCACCGCGAGCGCCGCGATCTCCTCGGCGGCGCGCACGTATTTCTCGAGCGCGGAGTCGGGCAGCGAGAGCACGCTGCCGAGCACGTCGAAGCCCGCGCCGACATCGTCGGCCGGCAGCCGCTCGCGGCCGTCGAAGTCGACGCCGAAGAGGTCGCGCACGCTGTTCTCGTACTCGCGGCGGTTGAGCCGCCGCAGCACCGTCCGGCCCGGCGGCTTGCCGGCTCCGGACACGCTGTCGATCCAGTCGACGAGCGCGTCGAGCTCGGCCGGCGCGAGGCGCTCCTTCTTCCTGGGCGGCATCTCGCCCGCCGTGACGCGCGCGCGCACGAGCTTCCAGGTCTCGGCCTCCGCCCGCGCCGTGCTCTCGTCGCGCCAGGCGTCGAGCGCGAGCTCGCCCTTGGGCTGCGCGCCGGAGTGACACTCGAAGCAGCGCGCGCGCAGCAGCGGCAGCACGCGCTCCTCGAAATCCCCGGGCGCGGCCAGGCTGAAGAGAAGGGTCAGGAACATCGCCTCCAGCCTATCCGGTCGCGCGCGCGACGACCCAGTAGGACCCGAGCAGCACGACGGTCAGCGAGGCCGGCACGCGGATCCAGCGCGGCGCGAGCCTGCCGCCGGCGTCGGCCGGCGCGGAGCGGCGCGCGAGTGCGAGCAGCAGGACCGCGACGAACACCACGGCCAGCTGCCCGATTTCGACGCCCAGATTGAAGCCGAAGAGCGCGCGCAGCCTCTGCGGCTCGGCGGAGAG
>Ga0315912_10004746_pt1 | contig 12709 bp, 12 predicted proteins | sample VfabasoilMG_FD_204469 | JGI IMG/M metagenome (GOLD analysis project Ga0315912, IMG submission 204469) | Garden soil microbial communities collected in Santa Monica, California, United States - V. faba soil | ecosystem: Environmental > Terrestrial > Soil > Garden | place: USA: California... | reverse complement strand
GATACCTCTTGTCGAGCGGCTCCAGGATCTTCCCTGCCCGCATCAACGGCTCGAAGTTCTTGTGGTCGAAAATCTCGTTCAGCGCCAGGGCATGGAAAACCTTGGCCTCGACGTCGTTCGGGTACTTATTGACGAGCGCCTCCATCGCCTTCTCGTAATTCTTGGTGCGGGTATCCTGATCGACCTTGTCGAAGTCCTTGTAGAACGCTTCGATCGCGGCGAGCCAGTCGCGTTCGCGCTCGGTCTTCGCGCCGATGGACTTGCCTTTCTCGACTGCGTCGAGTCCGCGCTTCAAGGTCGCGGCATCGAACGGCCCCACCAGCGGGTTGGGCCGCGTGCTGACCGCGATGCCCCAGTAGGCGATCGCGCAGGCCGGATCGATCTCGGTGACGCGGGTGAAGGCCTTGACGGTTTCCGGGAAAAAGAACGAGTGCAGCATCCCCAGCGCGCGCTCGAATTCCTTCTGCGCATCGGCCGTGCACGAGGTCTTGAACAGCACCTTTCCGAGCCTCTCGCCCTGCGGTTTGCGCGGGCCCGAGGCATTGTCCTGGTGGGCGAACGCACCGGACACGGCCAGGCCGACGACCAGTGATGAAACCAGGAACAGGCGTTTCGGACTCATGGCTGATCTCCTTTGGACGAATACGGTTGATCGTTACAGTTGCTTCGCGGCCGCGCGCGGGCACGCCCGCTTAGAACGCCATCATAAACCTTTTCTTACTGCCTGGCTGCCGCGCTCCGCGATCATGATCGTGGGCGAATTCGTGTTGCCCGAGGTGATGGTGGGCATGATGGAAGCGTCGATCACCCGCAGGCGCTCGACGCCGCGCACGCGAAACTGCGGATCGACGACGGCTCCCGGGTCGCCGTCCCGGCCCATCCGGCAGGTGCCGACCGGGTGGAAGATGGTGGTGCCGATGGCGCGCGCGGCCTGAAGCAGTTCTTCATCCGACTGAAACTCCGGCCCGGGCGTGAACTCCTCGGGCTCATATTTCCTCATGGCCTGCGTACCGAGCACGATGCGGCGCGTGAGTTTGAGCGCCCGGGTCGCGATGACCTGATCCTCGGGCGTGGATAGGTAATTGCACTGGATCGCCGGATAGGTTCGGGGGTCCGGTGACGCGATGCGAACATGGCCGCGGGAAGTCGGCCGCAGATTGCACGCGCTCGCGGTGAACGCGGGGAAGCGGTGCGGCGGATCGCCGAAGCGGTCGAGCGAGATCGGTTGCACGTGGTATTCGATATTGGCGCTCGCCTGCGCGGGATCGGACCTGACGAACGCGCCCATCTGCGAAGGCGGCATGGTCATCGGCCCGGTACGGAACAGCGCGTACTCGAGGCCGATCTTCGCCTTCTCCCACCACGAGTGCAGCATCGCGTTCAACGTCATGACGTTTTTCACCTTGAACGCCATCCGCAGTTGCAGATGGTCCTGCAGATTCTCGCCCACCGCCAGATCGCGCACGACGGAGATCCCGTGCCGCTGCAGCAGCGCCCCGGGGCCGATGCCCGAGAGTTGCAGGATCTGGGGGCTGCCGATCGCCCCGGCTGACAGCACCGTCTCGCGCCGCGCCGCGGCGAATGTTTCCTCGTTACCCTGGAAGAACTCGACACCCTGCACCGTGCCGCCGGCGATCCTCAGCTTTTTCACGAGCGCGCCGGTGAGCACCGTGAGATTGGGACGTTCGAGCGCCGGCCGGAGGAAAGCCTTGGCCGCGCTCCAGCGCACGCCGTTGTTCTGATTGACGTCGAAGCGCGACACGCCCTCGTTGTCGCCACGGTTGAAGTCGTCCGTCGCGGGAATACCCGCCTCCACCGCGGCGGCGCGGAACGCTTCGAGTATCTCCCATCGGATTCTCGGGGCTTCGACCCGCCATTCGCCACCGGCGCCGTGTTTCTCGTCCGCGCCGCGCCAGTGGTCTTCCATCCGCATGAAGACCGGCAGAACGTCACGCCACGCCCATCCGGCGTCCCCCGTCAGTTGCGCCCATTCGTCGTAATCGCGCGCCTGACCGCGCAAATACAGCATGGCGTTGATCGAGGAAGAGCCGCCGAGCACCTTCCCACGCGGATAGCGGATCGAGCGGCCATTGAGCCCGGGATCAGGCTCGGTGTGGTAGCACCAGTCGGCGCGCGGATTGTTGATGCAGTAAAGGTAGCCGACGGGAATGTGGATCCAGATCCAATCGTCACGCCCGCCGGCTTCGAGCAGCAGCACGGAAGCATTCGGATCGGCGGAAAGGCGGTTGGCCAGCAGGCAACCCGCGCTCCCACCGCCGACGATCACGTAATCGAACGTTCCCAGGGTTCGGGCCATCGAGATGCCGCCACAGCAATCGGGACCGACCTATGGTAGCACCGTCGCGCGGCCATCAGCATGACCTGCGACTCAAGAACAACTCGATGCGCGCCGTGCCGTCAGTATGGGTACGGCGGTGGCGGTGGCGGCGGCGTATAAGGACCGTACGGATAGGGCGTTGCATATGCCCGGGCTACCGGAACGCGGTGACCCTTCGCGTACATGCACTGCTGGTAGCTGATATCGTAACGCTGCTGCAACGCATAGGCCGAGGCGCCGGCGGCACCTGATCCCGCCAGGGCGCCCAATGCCAACCCGGCGCCCGCGCCGGCCGCAGCGCCGCTGCTGCCGCTGATCGCTGCTCCCGCCGCGGCGCCGATAACCGTGCCCACAACAGCGCTGCGCACACCACTGTCGACCGCGGCTTCATTGGCCGTGACGCCACCCACCTGAGCGCTGGCGAATTGCCGGCAATCGTAATCGTCGGCTCGAAACTGATCGAAACTCTTTCCCCTGCCCGGCAGCGACATCACGCTGGGCCCGGTCGGTATCGCCACGCACGCCGTCAGAGCCAGCAACGCCGCGGCGACCGCGAAACGCAATGAGGCCTTCATCGCTCGATGCCTCCCGAACCTTGAGGCGGAAGCGGCGCGACTCGTTTCCACCCCCCGGGGCACTGTCTCACGTAGGGGTAATAGCCATTCGACTCGGGACAATAGTACCAAAAGGATGATTCCGCCTGCCGGCGCGCCGGCAGGGGCGCATCCCGTTCCATATATTCGGGCGCCTCAGGGGCAACCCCGGCAGCGGGCGGGTAGTAGTATTCCGGATACGGATACGGCGGCGGGTAGGCGTAATATGCCGGCGGATAATAGTAACGGGGAGCGTAGTATCCGGGATAACCCCAATAACCCGGGAATCCGAGGTTGATCCCGAAGCGCCAGTACGCATGGCCACCGTGGTGAGCGAGCGCAACGCCACTCGACACTGCGCCAGCCGCGAGCGCGGCAAGCAGCATGATCATTTTCGTGAGCCTCATGATGGCATACTCCACGAGGAGGTAGGTAAAACCATGCTAGCAGAGGCCTGTGGGTGATGGGGTAACGAAGTGTTACAAAATGTGACACGCACGCAGTCTGCTGCGGGCGATGAGCGTGCCAATTGGGACAATCGCTGTGTCACCGGGCGGACGCAGCGATGAGATGTCCTGCACTTCTGTTTATTGTTCTAGCTATCTTTGGAATTCCGCGGGCGAACGCCATGATGAGCCCCGAACAGTATCGCGCCGCGCGTGAGGCGGCGAGCCATTGGCTGCAGTTGCGCATCGAGGCGGTCAAGGCGCCCAGAAAATTGCCGGGCGTATGCGTCGTGCGTAGCGAGGTGACGCGCATCTTTCGCGGCGCCACCGTGCCGAGGATCATCGACCTCGAAGTCGACTGCAAGAACCGCGGCCAACGCGGTCCGCCCGGCGACGAATTCCGGGTTGACGTCGAGGACCTCCGCTCCGGCCGCCATCTCGAAGCTTTTGCGGAGATTCGCGACGGCCGTTACGTCGTTGTCGCGCGCCAGATCGAATTCGTCGCGAACCCGGGCGCCACGCCGACTTTCACCGGGAAGGAATGACTACGCGCCCGTGCAATCGCCGCCGAGTTTTTCCGCCACCCAGTCGGTCATGTAATCGACCACCAGCGGACCGTTGTCCGCGCCGCAATGCTCGGCCCCGCCGTCGGCCAGCCGGCAGATCTTGAGCTCGCGCCCCGTGCTGTTCACCGCCGCCTCGAAGGTGCGCTCGGCGTGCCACAGCGGCACCTGCCGGTCGTTCTCGCCGTGCACGATGAGCAGCGGACAGGTGATTTTGTCGGCGACCCCTTCGAGCGTCATCTGCCGCACCACCTTAAGCGTTTCCTCGATCGTGTCGCAGCCGAACACCCAGTTCACGTGCTCGGCATAGCCCGGCACCGACGGCTCGCCCCGGCCGCCGATGCGTTCGGACACGCACTTGCCGTAGTCGAAGATCGCGCCCCAGGCCACCGCGCACTGGAAGCGCTTCTCGAAGGCCGCGGCGCGCGGCGCGTAGTAGCCGCCAAGAGACAACGCCATGATGCCGATGCGCCTCGGATCGACGTCGGCGCGCGTCTCCAGGTAATCGACCGCTGCAGCGGCGGGTTTCTCGGTATCCGGCCCGCTCGGCAGTCCCAGCAGCCGCAGCGCGGCGCCCACGCCCGGATGATCGACGATGAGCAGCGAGACGCCGCGCCGCCGGAATTCGTCCGCCACGGCCGCGTAGATGATCTCCTTGGTGACATCGAGTCCGTCGAAATGAACGACGCAGGGCGCGCGTCCCGCGCCCGGCGCTCTTGAGAAGATCGCGGGCAGCCTGTGCCCGCGAAACGGCACCTCGACGAATTCCACCGGCTCCCGGCGCAGCGTGAGGCCGCGCTTGTAGACCTCGATGCCGCGCTTGTAGGCATCGAGCCGGCGCGGATCCTTGTGACTCGGCATGCGCTCGGCAAGCAGATAGTAGAGGCCGGCGCGCAGATACTTGCGACCCGCCGACAGCGGATGCTTCGCCGCTTCGTCGTCGCGGCCGAGCCGTTCGACCCGCTCGGCGACCTTCATCCAGCTCTCGAACCAGGCGCGCTGCTGGGACGGGTCGCCATGCAGCGCCTTGATGCCGGCGATCTCTTTCAGCGGTCGGCACGCCTCGTCGATCTCCGACATCTGCCCGCCGCGATTGAGCGCCGACATGACCGCAAGGTTCCAGGTGTAGTTGTTGGGAAAGTATTCGAACATCGTAACTCCCTATTGCGGCTGGATGCCCGCGAGTTTCACGATACGGGTCTGCAGCGCGATATCGTTCCTGAGAAACGCCGCGAACTCGGCAGGCGACGATGCCACGCCGACGAGGCCGAACTCATCGAGCTTTGCCTTGAACTCCGGCGCAGCGACCGCCGCCCGCATCACGCCGTGTATGCGACTGACTCGGGCAGCAGGCGTCTTCGCCGGAAACCACATTCCGTACCACCCCGTCATCTCGAACTGCGTGTAACCGAGTTCCTTGAACGTCGGGAGATCGGGCAGCACCGGCGAGCGCTCCCCGCCGGTCAACGCCAGCGGTCGCACCCGCCCGCTCCTGATGAATGGCTGCACGAACACGGTCGAGACAAAGGTCATGTCGATCTGGCGCCCGAGCACGTCCGTCATCGCCGGACCGGCGCCCTTGTACGGCACGTGCGTGATCTGCACGCCCGCCAGCGTGTTGAACAGTTCGCCCACAAGATGCGTAATGTTGCCGACGCCGCTCGAGCCATAGGTCAACTTTCCGGGGCGGCCCTTTGCAAGGGCGACCAGTTCCTTCACGGAATTCGCCTGCACTCCCGGATGCACCACCAGCGCCAGTCCGTAGGAGCGCGCGATTTGCGTGACGGGCGCGAAATCGCGCGTGGTGTCGTACGGCAATTTCCTGACCAGTACCTGATTGCCGGTGAACGACCCGGTCGTCATCAGCATGGTATAGCCGTCGGCGGGCGCCTTGGCGACGAGATCGGTGCCGATGACGCCGTTCGCGCCGGGTCGATTATCCACGACGATATTGTGGCCGAGCGCGCCGGTCAGACGCTCGGCAACGACCCGCGCCATCACGTCGAGCGTGCTGCCGCTGGTAAAGGGGCAGATCATGCGAATGTGCCGCGACGGGTACGCCGCTTCCCGACCGGCATCCTGCGCCGCGAGCGGTGACGCGGCCAACACGCAGAACGCCCAGCAAATACGTCGCGACATGCTCGCTCCCCCCGACTCCCCTTTCACTCCTCCCGCACGGCAAGCAGGCGCGCCCATTCCTTCGGCAACTCAATTTTCCTGGCGACGGGGTAGCCGAGAAATGCGTTGTGCGCGAATATGTAAGCGTTGTTTCGCAGCGGATCGCCGCTCACCACGACCATGTAGTCCTCCGGCTCCCACACGATAGGCACCAGGCGGTTCGGATCGTCGGATTCATGGAAGACCTTCGGAATGCGCCCGAGCCGCACGTCTTCCTCCAGATCCCACACGCCGCGGATGTTCCAATCGCGCAACTGGCGCTCGAATTCCCACGCCGGCCGCCGCGCATGATCAAAGAGGTAGCGCTTCACGTCCGCCTTGGACCAGCCCGACTTTGCAATCGTTTCCGCGATGATCGGGCTCACGACCACCAGCGGCCGCAGCGTGCCGTTGCCATGGCTGGTGGTGAACGTGATCTGCCAGTTGGTAAAACGCTGCACCGAGTCCGCGAGATAGGGCAGCATTTCCTCGGGCGTGCTGCCTGAAACCGACGAGAGCGATCCCCCGCCGGTAAAGCGCGAAATGGTGACCGTGTTGTCTCCCGCCGCGAAGCCCATCTCGACGCTGTTGGGCTCCCAGCCGATCGCGCGCAGCGCATCCTCGTTCTCCGCCAGCACCACGCGCCAGGTGTTGCCGAAGGTCGCCTTGTCGTTCTTGTGCGGGAGAAAGCCGGCGACGTTGCGCAGGTAGAGCCGCCAGAAGCGCCCGATGGAGGTATTGGGGAGAAATCCGTCGCGCAGCGCGCCCTGAGCGTAGTTGAAGCCGAGTTCCTTGATGATCGGCCCGTTGAGTATGATGAGGGTGTCGCCGCCCGGGGTATTGCCGCTGTGCTCGACGCCGTACTCGGGATCGCACATCGCCTCGATCAGCGCGACGAGGATCGGCATGTACTCGGGGCGGCACCCCGCCATCACGCCGTTGACCGCTACGCTCCACACGGTTGCCGCCCGATTGTCCGGCAGCAGCACGCCCAGCACGTCGTCGCGGCCGCGCTCGGTGAAGCGCAGGAAGGCTTCGATGTCCTCACGCGTCGGCGGCACGATCGGCAGCCCATCCGAGTATTCATGTTCGCAGAAATAGCGGTTGACCGCCTTGTATCCGCCACGGAAGACGATTTCGCGCGCACCGGGCTCGGACGAATCCCCGGTGACGGCAGGCGCGACCGTCAGATTCTCGATGACGCGCGCGGCGGTCACGTCGAGGATGTTGAGGCGCAACTCCTCCCTGCTCTGGGTGCCGACATGGCCCGGAACCAGCGCAAGCGGGATATTCGGCAGACCCAGTCCGACGGAGGTCGTGGCGGCCTGGTGCATGAAGCCCTCGCACACCAGCGAGGACGTGGGATAGCCGGCTTCCTCGCACACCGCGCTCGCCCGCAACACGGCGGGCGTGCAGCTTCCTCAACACGCCATGCCGGAGATCACCGCATCGACTCCGAGTTCCTTGAAGCGCTGCGGCAGCGCCGCAAGCGCGGCTCGCTCCTCGCCACCGTGGGTGCTGCCGAACTCGCGCCAGTTCACGAAGCGCACGCCGGGAAAGCGCGCCTTGAGACCTTCCTCGAGCAGTTCAAAGATCTGGTCGCCGCGAAACAGGTAATCCCACAACTGCGCCACCGTCTTGCCTTCGAGCCCGGCAAGCCGGGGCGCCAGCGCCTTCGCGCGCATCTGCCGTGGCGCCCGCGGCCAGAACGCTTCGTAGTATCCGTCGTTGCTTCGATTCGACATTCGATGGCTCTCCGTCGCCGGCGGCGACCTATTGCGGTTCGACCTTCGCGATGCGGAACTGCTCTCCGGTGTCCTTCAGGTACTTCTGCAGGAACTTGCTGAACTCCGCTGCGGTACTCCCGACCGCGACGTGCCCGCCCGTCTCGAGGTCCTCGCGTAGCCGGGGATCGTGCACCGCCCGGGCGACCTCGCTCTGCAGTCGGTTGACGATCGCGGCCGGTGTCGCCGCCGGGGCGAAGATGCCGTGCCAGGACGCTTCGTAGACAAAACCCGGCATGCCCGACTCGCCCGTGGTCGGAATGTCCGGCAATCCCGGATAGCGCTGCACGCCGGTATAGGCGACCGTGCGCATCCTCCCGGCCTTGATGTGCCCCAGCACGGTGGTGGGTGCGCCGAACGCCACCTGGATTTCGTTTCCCATCAGCGCATTCATGATCAGCGCAAAGCCCTTGTAGGGCACGTGCGTCATCCTGGCGCCGGTGCGGGCATTGATGAGTTCACCTAGCAGATGCTGGCTGTTGCCCACGCCGCTCGATCCGAAGTGCACGGGCGCGCGGGCGTTCTTGCTCAGTTCGATCAACTCCTTCAGGGACTGCGCCGGGAACTTGGTGCTCACCAGGATCAGGTAACCCGGAAGGATCGTCACCAGCGTAACCGGCGCGAAGTCGCGCTGGAAATCGTACGGCAGCTTGCGGTGGACGAATTGATTGTTGGCGAGCGACGCGGACGTGTACAGCAGCGTATAGCCGTCCGGCGCGGCCTTGGCCAGCGTCTCGGCCGCGATGATGCCGTTGGCTCCGGTGCGGTTGTCGATGACGATGTTCTGGCCGAGGCGCCGCACGACGGGTTCGGACACCTTGCGCGCGATCGTCTCCTGCGTGCCACCCGGCGGCTGGGGAATCATCATCCGGATCGGGCGGGTAGGATACGCCTGACCCGCTGCCGGGCCTGTCCAGGCGCCTGCAAACAGCGCCGCCGCGAGGACCAACGTACGAACTTCCGTGCTTCCGCTACTCATGTGGATCCCCGGCTGGCGAGCGTCGAAGTATATTTCTTTCTGCGCCGGCGGGAAACCCGCCATGGCGCCGATATCCGTGAAGGTTGGCCGGCGGTTCGGTATGATCCGCACTCGGGAGGAGAGAATCATGACCCAGGGTTCGTTTGCATGGCTGATCGCGGCGGCGGCAGCGCTTGCGGCAACCGCCCATGCCCAGGGATACAAGCCGACGCGGCCGGTGGAAATCGTCGTGCATTCCGGCGTCGGCGCCGGCAATGACGTCGTTGCGCGCGTCATCAGCGGCATCCTCGAAAAGGAGCACCTGCTGCCGGTGCGGTCGAACGTCGTGAACAAGCCCGGCGGTAACGGCGTGCTGGCGATGGCCTACCTGGCGGAGCGCAGGGGCGAGACGCACATCATCGCCATGTACACCGCGCAGTGGCTCACCCAGCCGCTGATGAGCCGTGAAGTGCGGGTGCAGTTTCATGAACTCACCCCGATCGCGAACCTGGTGCAGGATCCGGCGGTCATCGTGGTCAAGGCGGACTCGCCGTACCGCACGCTCTCCGATTTCATCGAAGCGGCGAAGAAGAATCCCGGGCAGTTGCGGCAGGTCGGCAGTTCGGTCGAGTCGCGCGCCAACCTGATCCGGATGATTCTTCAGCGCCGCAGCGGCGCCAGCTGGACGCACATTCCCTATCCGTCCGGCGCGGATCGCATCACCGCCGTCCTCGGCGGCCATGCCCACATCTACATCGGGGATCCGCCCGAAATCAACGAGCACGTAAACAGCGGCGGGCTGCGGGCGATCGTGCAGATCGCCGAAAAGCGCCTGCCCAGTTTCCCCAACGTGCCCACGATGCAGGAAGCCGGATTCGAGAACCCGAACATCCGCAGCGTGCGCGGCGTCATCGCGCCGCCTGGGCTGCCGAAGGAAGTGGTCGATTACTGGGAGAACGTGTTCGCGCGGATGGTGAAGACCGAGTCCTGGCGCAAGTACGTCATCGACAGCCAGCTGGAGGAGTGGTACCTGAGAAGCGGCGAACTCGGCAAGCTCGCCGAGGAAATCGTCGCGCAACGGCGCCAGATGTTCGCCGAGTTCGGCATCAAGATGGCGCGCTAGAAGGGCAAGTCGGCCACAGAGAGCGCAGAGAAAATCACGGAATCTGGCGCTCGCCTGCCTCACCAGCCCGGGCGCGGAACGTGCCGATCCCAGGACTTGAATCTCTCCGCGTTTTCCGTGTCCTCTGCGGCTGAAGTGCCTGTTCTCGGGTTATCAGAGCGCGATCGCACACCCCTTACAGCGCCAGCAGATCGAACCATTCGTTGACCGGCGTCGCGGCGAGCCGCTCGCGATCGAGGCACAGGCCCGTGACTGCGCGGCGGCGCGTTCCCGCGAACACCCGTGCCACGTTGCGTTCGAACTTCTCGATCAGGATCGGAATGCCGTCGGCCCGTCGCCGCGGGTGGCCCAGCGGGTACTCGACATCGATGCGCTCGGTGCGCGTGCCGTCCTTGAAATGTATGCGGATCGCGTTGGCATTGGAGCGCTTCCTGGGGTCGTGGAAGCCGCTGCTGAACGAGCGATCCTCCCGCACCGTCATCTTCTCGCGCAGGGGTTCGATGCTCGGATCGCGCGCCGCGTCGTCTTCGTAGTCCTCCGCCACCAGTTTGCCGAAGATAAGGCAGCGCGCGACGATGTACTGGAGGCAGTGATCGCGGTCGGCGTAGTTCTGCAGCGGGCCGATGCGGTTCAGGTAACTCGCCGTGTGCTTGTGCGCCCAAAGTTCGACCCGGGCGATGTCCCCGATACGATCCTTCACCGCCGGGTGCAGGCGGATCGCCATTTCGGCCGCCGTCTGAAGATGGAACGCGGTAGGGCACGCGATCTTGAACTGCACGTTCTCCATGGTGTAGCTGCCGTACGGGCGCTGGAATTTGAACGGTTTGCCGTCGAACAGCACGTCGTAGAAACCCCAGGTCTTCGCGGTCAGTGCCGCCGGATACCCCATTTCCCCCTTCAGCGCCATCAGCGCAAGCCACACCCCGCGGCTGCCCGCATCGGACGCGGCCCACGATTTGCGCGATCCGGTGCTGCCCTTGCGGCGAAAGAGCAGCAGCGCATGGCCGTCGATCCAGGCGTTGGTCAGGGCATTGACGATCTCCTCGCGCGCGCCGCCGAGCATGCGTGTCACCACCGCGGCGTTGGCGACCTTGATCAGGATGCCGTGGTCCAGACCGGGATCCCAGGTGAAATCGTTCTCCAGCGCGAGCATGCCGGCGATTTCATAAGTCTTGATCGCGGCCTCGAACACGTCGCGCACGGCGAGCGGCGGCTTACCCTGCGCCACACGGGTGCGGGAGACCCAGTCCGCGGTAGCAAGCAGTCCCCCGAGCGTGTCGGAGGGATGCAGCACGGTCTCGCCGTAGAAGGCATCGTTGTAGTCGAGCCAACGGATCATCGCGCCGATGTTGAAAGCCGCAGTCACCGGGTCGAGCACGTACGCCGTTCCCGGCACGCGCGCGCCATACGGCACGAGGGTGCCCGGCACATGCGGGCCAAGCAGCTTGGTGCACTCCGGGTGGCCGAGCGCCTCGAAGGCGCAGCCGATGCTGTCGATCACGCAGTAATACGCGGTTTCGTAGGCAAGATCGCTCTTGACCCGATAGCGATCGACGTAATTCGCGATATCGACGATGACCTTGTCGGGCGCGGGACGGACGTTCGAAGTTGCGGAGGACATGGGCTTCCTGCTTTCGCGTGAGAGAGTGTGGGCGGGCCGTCATTCTAACCGCAGATCAGCACGGTTCAATGCTTCTCCACGCGCGCTTGGCGTCCTGGCGTCACACTTCCACGGCCATTCATCATGCCTGCAGCAGCGGGCGCAGCTTGCGCACATCCTTCAAATGGTCGAGCTTCCAAAGCGCATCGCACAGCGCGCGGGCGCGTTTCGCGCCCAGAATCGGCGCCGTCAGGTGAAAGGCTTTTTCATCCACCTCGGCGCGGGTCATCGGGTTGCGCCACGTGCCGCGCACGTTCTGGGTGTGATGGCGAAGCTGCCTGCCGTCCTTGAGCGTCAGTTCGACGATGCCCTGCCGTGACGGCAACAGTTTCTCCAGTTCATCGTCGCCCAGGAGTTCGATGCGGCGGCGCACCGCCAGAACCCGGGGATCCTTCATCCGCTTCGCGTCGTGAGCGGACTCGAAGGTGGCGATGCCGTCGATCAGCATGATCGCGCACATGTGCTGCATGCAGATGTCGGGCATCTCGCGGTTGCCGACGGTATTGGCGCCGCGGTGGGAAACGCGCACCACGACCTTCTCGACATCGTCCGCCTTGACACCGTGCGACCGAATGAGTTCGAGCAGCGAGTCGAGCGGCGCCTGGATCGGCGAACCCACCGTCCAGCGCTTGATGTTGGTGTTCACGATCTCATAGGTGCGGCCGAGATCGTGCACCAGGATTTCCGGGTCTGGCCCCCTGCGGGTGCGCCGGCTCTCGTCGAACGCGATGAAGAAATTGCGTTCGCCCGAGAATACGTCCTCGACCCCGGTGCAGCCGGCCGCCACCATGGTCGCGGCGGTGATGCCGTTGCGCGCCGGCATGCCGCCGAAATCGAACGCCTTTTCCACATGCTCGGTGTCGCGCATGTAGGTGGAAAGGCCGGACGCCTGCTGCGCCGCATACGACAGCACGTGACGCACCTGATTCGCGTTGAGCCGGGCGAGCGCGGCGCACGCTGCCGCCGATCCGAACGTGGGGCCAAAGGCGTGGGTCAGGTGGCCGACGCGGCGAAATTACGCCGCGTCGAACGACCGGGGGAGCCGTGCGCTCACGGCGTTGCCGAGCGCCACCGCGCGCAGCAGAAA
>Ga0315912_10004745_pt1 | contig 12711 bp, 10 predicted proteins | sample VfabasoilMG_FD_204469 | JGI IMG/M metagenome (GOLD analysis project Ga0315912, IMG submission 204469) | Garden soil microbial communities collected in Santa Monica, California, United States - V. faba soil | ecosystem: Environmental > Terrestrial > Soil > Garden | place: USA: California... | reverse complement strand
ACCAATAAGCCTCACCTGATCATCGGCTTCAAGATGTTTGCTGATAGCCTCAAATTCAATGGTTATACACAGCCGGAGATTGAAGAATGGGTCAGGACCCAAAATGAGAATATTGAATACGACCAGCAGAAGTTTAATCTGAGCTCGGGTACACTTTTAATACAATTCTACGACCGTCGACAAAACCGCTCCATTTGGCAGGGATATGCCACAACCCAATACGGTTCAATCGATTTCAATAACAGCAGGCACCTTCGGAATGCGGTAATATCCATTCTTGACAAATACCGCTTCTGGGCTGAAGGATTTATGGAAGGTGCCACAGCCACTTCAAGCGAAAATGACCTCTAAAATTTCAATCAGAGGGTATTATTTTTCAAAATTAGTCATACATTTGCAAGCCCAAAATAGGGGTCCCGGTAGACTATCGGGTCTTTTTGTCCGATGGTGTAACTGGCAACACGCCTGATTTTGATTCAGGAAAGTCCAGGTTCGAGCCCTGGTCGGACAACTGAAATTTTGAGAATCCCGCGTGGCGGGATTCTTCGTTAATCGTTGAATGTAGTCGCCGCACCGCGAATATGTGAAGCGGGTAACGAGCTAAACGCAAGAACCATGGCTGTAAAGATTTTCAGCGGCAGAGCAACTACCTACCTGGCAGACAAGATCGCCAATGCGTATGGCGAGCCATTGGGTGAGGTGAATTATCAGCAATTCAGCGATGGTGAGATGTCCCCTTATATTGCCGAATCGGTGCGAGGTCACGAAGTTTTTATAATCCAGTCGACCTTTGCGCCCTCCGATAACCTCATGGAATTGTTGCTGATGGTGGATGCTGCCAAACGTGCCAGTGCATCCAGCATCAATGTGGTGATACCCTATTTTGGTTATGCACGGCAAGACAGAAAAGACAAACCACGGGTGGCCATTGCCGCGAAGTTAATTGCCAATCTTATCTCTGCAGCCGGAGCTACACGGATCATGGCGTGCGATCTGCATGCAGACCAGATACAGGGATTTTTTGACATCCCCGTAGATCACCTGGATGGCTCGTACATTTTCGTGCCGTATCTGAAATCCCTGGGACTTACAGACATCATGTTCGCTTCGCCTGACGTTGGCGGTATCAAACGTGCCAGGAGTTTTGCGAAATTTTTTGATGCCGAACTTGCTGTCTGCGATAAGTACAGGAAAGAAGCAAACCGGGTCGATTCCATGCGACTGATCGGTGAAGTAGAAGGTATGGATGTTATTCTGGTTGATGACCTGATCGATACCGCTGGAACTATTTGTAAAGCGGCTGCTTTATTAAAAGAAAAAGGAGCGAAAACGGTCCGCGCCGTATGTACACATCCCGTGTTATCTGGCAACGCTTATGAGAATATTGAAAATTCAGATCTTATAGAAGTGGCGGTGTCCGATACGATTCCCTTGAAACATGTCACTTCAAAAATAAAGGTGCTTTCGGTATCGACGTTATATGCCAAGGCTATTCGCAAGATCCACGACAATGAATCTATCAGTTCACTGTTCATTAAATTGTAATCATTAAACAGAAACTTTTAAACTAAATAATAAACACTTATGAAAACCATTGAGATTATAGGGTATAAACGAGCAAATCTCGGTAAGGCTGATGCACAAAGACTCAGAGATGAGGGTCTGGTACCGTGTGTACTTTACGGAGGAGACAATCAAGTTCATTTCTACTCGCCGATGATCCTGTTCCGGGATTTGGTGTACACCAATGAAGCGCACTTTGTTCACCTGAATATTGAAGGCGAAGAAAGCCAGGCTATTCTTCAGGAAATTCAATTTCACCCCGTAAGCGAAGTTATCCTTCACGCGGATTTCCTTCGGATTGCTGAAGACAGAAAGATCAAGATGAATATTCCTGCACGGCTTGTGGGACTGGCACCGGGCGTAACCAAAGGTGGAGCGTTGGTGCAAAAGAGATCTTCCTTGAAGGTCTTTGCTTTCCCCAAACAAATGCCTGATCATATTGACGTAGATGTTTCTACGCTTGACTTCCATCACGCGATCAAGGTGGGGGATATCAAGGTTGAAGGCCTTGAATTTACAGATCCGAAGCAAGCTTCCGTTGCCGTGGTTGAAGTACCCCGTGCGGCTAAACTTGCTGCTGAAGAAGCTGCCGCCGCTCCTGCTGCTGATGCTACTGCCGCCGCTGCTCCTGCTGCCGGTGATGCTAAAAAAGCTGAAGCACCTAAGAAAGAAGAAGGTAAGAAATAGACTTCTATCCGTTATAAATCAAAAAATCCTCCGGTTATGTCGGGGGATTTTTTGTTTATTGTCCTTTGGTAATCCCTCAGGTTTTAATCCAGGACAGTTTAAATACAAGGTTTCTAACTAGAAAAAGAAAGTGAAATACCTGATTGCTGGCTTAGGCAACATCGGCGCTGAGTATGAATTGACCCGCCACAATATCGGCTTCCTCGTGCTGGATCAATTGGCCGAGCAGCACAAGGCAACTTTTACCACCGAGCGTCTGGCCCAACATACAACGTTCCGGTATAAGGGCAAAAGCATTCACCTTATTAAGCCGACTACCTTTATGAACCTCAGTGGGAAAGCCATCGCCTATTGGCTACAGGAGCTAAAGATCGGGAAGGAAAACCTGCTGGTCGTGGTAGACGACATAGCCCTTCCGTTTTCAAGCCTCCGGCTGAGGCCCAAGGGAAGCGCCGCAGGACATAATGGTCTCAAAAATATTGAGTTGGTGCTGAACGGACAGGATTATGCCAGACTCCGATTTGGCGTTGGCAATGAATTCGGCAGAGGGCAGCAGATCGACTACGTGCTCAGCAACTTCAGTCACGAAGAATTCAAAAAACTTCCTGACATCATGATAAAAGCAAATGAAATGATATTGTCTTATTGCACGAATGGTATTGAAAGGACCATGAGCCAATACAATGATTGATTCAGTAACGAAGTCATTACCAGAACCACCTTATTCCATCGCTTATGAAACATCAGGTACACGTGGCTATCCAGATTGTTCCTATCTCCAGTGAACAACCCTATCCCATCATTGACAAGGCTATTGCTGTTATTGAAAACTCAGGCGTGGATTATCGGGTTGGGGCTATGGAGACAGTTATGCAAGGCAACTACAAACAGCTAATGGACGTCGTTCTGGCCGCACAGGAAGCCTGTCTCGATGCCGGTGCTGAGGAGGTGGTTGTCACGCTGAAGGTTCACGCCAAAAAAAGCGGCGATGTAACCTGGGAAGAAAAATTAGAGAAGTATTCCTGAAACAACTGAGAATACCAGTTGGCAATTTCACGCGGGCAGCATGCCGACAAAGTACTAACTTGACTAAAATTCTTTTACTATGCGGTTTCCCATTTTACTCTTCCTACTTTTTGTTCTCGCAGACGCACGCACTCAGGATCTTAAATCCGGTGGCGTTCTGAAACCGGAACAGGCCATCCTGGATATCCGGCATTACACCATTGTCCTGGATGTGAGTCCCTCCGAACAGACCATTGAGGGTTATGCTGAAATAGACGTTAACACCACACAGCCTACGTCGGTATTGTTGTTTGATCTGGTTCACCTGTTAACCGTGCGAAAAGTCTGGGTGAATAAAAAGGAACAGCCGTTCACTCATGAGAATGACCTTATCCGGATTTCACTTTCTTCGTCGTTACCGGTTGGAAAGGCAAAAGTAAAAATTCAGTATGGAGGTAAACCCGGAATCGCCCCGCGGCCACCCTGGGTAGGAGGATTTATGTGGACGAAAGACACGGCAGGTAATCCATGGGTTGCGATTACGGACTGTGGTGAGGGCGCCAAAATTTACTTTCCGTGTAAAGATCATCCCAGCGATGAACCCAATGAAGGCGCCGATTTGATTATTACCGTTCCCAAAGGACTTTACGTTGCCGGACCGGGACTCCTTCTAAAGACCAGTACCAAAGGAAACAAAAGTACCTTCCACTGGAAAACAAATTATACCATCAACAATTACAGCATCCTTTTTAATATCGGGAAGTATAAAGTTGTATCCAGGACCTATACGACAGTCAATGGCAACAAGGTACCCATGCAGTTTTATGTGCTGGAGGAACATGTTGATAAGGCCGATCATCTATTGGATCTTTTTGAACAATCCGCGCGGGTGGCGGAAAAATATTTTGGGGAATATCCCTGGATAAAAGAAAAGATGGCCATTTGTGAGACCCCGCACCTGGGTATGGAACACCAGACGCTCAATGCCTATGGCAACAATTTCCGGTACACGAAAGTAGGAGGAAAAGATTTCGACTGGCTGCTTCATCATGAATTCGGACATGAGTGGTGGGCTAACAAAGTCACCGGCATCGACTGGTCAGACATGTGGATCCAGGAAGGCATCTGCAGCTTTGGAGATGCCCTTTATACGCGCGAGGTTGAAGGGGAAGAGGCGTATATTAAACGTATGCAGGAAACGGGACGCAACACACAAAATAAACTTCCGGTCGTGATGGGCGAGCACCTGGACTACGACGTCATTTATCACCCTGACATTTATGGTAAAGGAGCTTTTTTCATGCACACGCTGCGGTACGTCATTGGGGATGATATCTTTTTCCCAACCTTAAAAAAACTGGCGACGGATCCGCAATACACCTTCGACAATATGGTAAGCACTAACGATGTTGAACAATTGTTCAGTAGTGCATCGCATCAAAATCTAAAACCGTTGTTTGATTTCTATCTGCGTACGGTCCATAAGCTGGAAGTTCAGGTGAAGCAGGTCTCCGATTCCACCTACCAGGTTCAGTTGCTGAACTTCGATGGCTCACTTCCCATAGACATTGTAACAAAGCAAGGTAAACAGCGGCTAACGGTTGATAAAAAAGGAATTACGCTCACAAACGCCACGTGGCCCACGGTTGATCCGGATGGTTACTACCTGAAAAAAGTGATCCTGGAGTAGCCTACATTAAAATGTTCGGATAGGTCCGTTTTTAAGGACAACGCTGCGACAGTACGGATAATTCCAACGGGCGCGAGTGTGCCTTTCGTTGGCCCATCCTAAGAACAAGCGGTCCAAACTCCCTTGCACACACCAGCCAGTACGAAACATCGAGCCAGTAAAGCAAACAAAAAAATATTTCCGAAATCCTCAGAGCCCGGACGCGTGAGAGCCCTTGCGCGAACGAAGGTTCCACCACACGCAAGCACTATGATTTGGAAATCCTATTGATTCGTTCTCTTTGCATTCTCTTTGTTATACTCAATCAGGCACTCGTTAAGACGTTTACCCCGGTTATAAATGCAATCACAAAATTCTTCACATGCCTTTGGACTACTATTGCCAGGACATCCGTTCCGGCATTCAATCTGGGAATTACCAGGTCGAATGTTATACAGAAACTGGTTAATAACTATTACAGAAGCGATCGTCGCAAAAACACAACCAAAGAACAAGAATGGAAATTTGTTGCTCAACGGTTTATTTCTTGCCAAGGAATCATGTTGTGTAACTCGTTTAAATGGTAGAATATATTTTATTCGGTCATAATCCCAGCACAGTAAATATACATTGGCCAGCAGCATTAGTGTTGTGATACGCGTACCTTCGAAGCGGATAGCAAAAGCCAGAATACAAATATTCAGGATAATGGGAAAGTACATCAATGCACCAAGAAGTGCCGTCCTCGGAATGAGTAGCAAAAGAGCAATTACCAACTGCGAGATACCGATGAAGGTATAGTAGTATTCTGTGTAGTAAAGCGCTTCCAAATAGTGTCCCAACGGATGATCGGAGGATAACGCCGTGAACCGCTCTCCCCTGACTTTTACAAACCCTGATGGAATAAATCCCAGGGCCAACATGATGCGACAGAAAACGGCAAAACAATGAAACCATTTGTTTCCCTTTGCCGCATAATACACATGGTTAAGTCTGCTCGATAAACTCATGACATAAAATTTGTCTTAAAATAGCTCAAAACTAAATTATAAAAAGTACTTTGAATTACAAAGTAAATGGCATAAATTACCATCCAAAACAGATCTGAAACATTTTGTGCGGAGGATGAAATCCCAAACTATTCAAATTTTAGGAGCTACCAAGCAGGAGCAATCCTTATGAAAAAAACAATATTTAAATCTCCATTGGGCTTGAATATTTCAAAAACAAAATTTGTTTTGCTCTTCCTCATTCTCGCCTTTGCCTTTCTTTTTGGCACGAACTTGATTTTGGATCAGCCCGCAGAGGCTTTCCTGGGATCCCAATCACAGGTAGCTTGGAAATCCGTCGCATCGACAATTCTATCACCTATCAAAATTATTCTGATAGGGCCCCTGTTGCCGTTTATCAAGTTTTTACAACAAGATCCGGATACACCGCCTCCGTTTTTTCTGATCGGGTTCGCTTTCTACTGGATTATCCTTGCGTTGGCCATTCATTACCTCCTTAGCAAACTGAAATATTCAAGATGACTCCTTACCAAGAATGAATTCGAAGTGAACTACTTAACACGGTTCAGATGATTCATTTATCAATTCCACCATACAAACTCATGTAGGAAATCCGGTACCTACTGACGCATTGGCTAAGCATACGCCAAACGTAGCAGCACCATCAGGAAACCTGGCTGGTTCAGACCAAAAATTATTTGATCGGATCCGGAAAACCGCGCCCGTATATGAACACCTTGTGATGTTCAAAACCGCAAAAATACAATCATAGGGCCTCCAATGGCCATTGGCACGATTATTATTCCTTCTTTTAGAAAATATTATCGGACAGCATGAAAAAATATCAATTGGGAGAATTTGAAGAGATCGTTCTCCTCACCATCGCGATCCTATATAAAGATGCATACGGTGTGGCCATCAAGGAGGAAATTGAAGCTCGACTGGCCCGCGATGTCAGTATGGGCGCACTACACGCTGCCTTTGTGCGCCTTGAGAATAAGGGATACATCAAATCCCGTCTGGGCGAGGGCACAGAGGATCGTGCGGGACGACCGCGACGGTATTTTCAGATGACTGCCCTTGGAAAAAAAGCATTGGAATATTCACGGCAAACCAGAGAAGAACTTTGGAAGGCAATCCCGAAGATCTCTCTGGATCTGAAAATTATAGTGAGTTGAACCAATGGAGGAAACCAAGCCATACCCACCCAAATTTTTTCTTCGCTTCTTTCGGGGGTATTGTCATCCGCGGTTGGCTGACGACATCGAAGGCGACCTGATAGAAGTATACCGAAAACGGGCCCTTAAGAATGGAAAACGAAAGGCAGACATCCGGTTTGCCATTGATGTATTACTGCTCATACGACCAAACATAATCAAACCAGTGAATGGTTATCAAAACATAAACACATACGGTATGTACAAAAGTTATTTCACCATTGCCTGGAGAACCTTCCTTCGAAGTAAAGGGTATTCTCTCATCAACATATCCGGACTCGCCATTGGCTTGTCGGCCTGTCTACTCATAGCTCTTTATGTACACCATGAGCTTAGTTATGATAGATTCAACGAAAAGGCAAACCGCATTTACCGTGTTGATTCTGAGCTTAAGTTTGGAGACAACCACATGAACCTGGCCTTGACCAATCCCCTCTTTGGGGAGACGGCCAAAGCAGACTTTCCACAAATTGAGCAAACAACACGCTTACAGTGGTATGGCAGCTTCCTCGTTAAGAAAGGCGATGTTAACGTTCGCGAAGGCAATGTCGCCCGGGCCGATTCTACCCTGTTTGATGTATTTTCCTTGCCGATGATACACGGTAATCCAAAGACTGCTTTAACAGAGCCTAATTCAATTGTCATTACGGAATCAGTTGCCAAAAAATACTTTGATAACACCGATGTAGTGGGACAGACGTTAACAATCAACAACACGGAGAACAGAAAAATAACCGGCGTTATTAGGGACATTCCATCGAACTCCCATTTCCGGTTTACAAGTTTTGTTCCAATGATTGAAAACGAATATGCAAATGAAGTCATCTGGGCGGGCAGTCAAAACTGGGCTACGTATTTACTGCTAAAGCCGGGCGCTGATGCTGAGGGACTTGACCCTGAACTCAACAAAATGTTCGATCGCCATCTGGGGCCAGAGATGAAAAGCGTCATCAATAAAACACTCGATGAATTCAAAAGCCAGGGTGATTACTTTAAAGTAAGCCTTACCAAACTCACCGACATTCACCTGCGCTCCAACAAAATTGGGGAACTGTATGGTGGCGGAAATTTGCAATACATCTACATATTTTCTGTGATAGCCCTCTTCATCCTCATTATCGCTGTCATCAATTTTATGAACCTGGCTACAGCACGGTCTGCCGGCCGGGCTCGCGAAGTTGGCGTGCGAAAAGTAATGGGTTCGCTGAGGGGAAGCCTCATTCAACAGTTTCTCACCGAATCATTTCTCACATGCCTTATTGCCATGTTGCTGTCCATCGCGATCACTTTTTCAATCCTTCCGCTTTTTAATGAACTGACGGGGAAGATTTTTGACGTTAGCATTTTACTATCAACACCGGTGATGATTCTGTTGGTAAGTCTTACCATAGGTGTTGGCCTGCTGGCTGGCAGTTATCCTGCATTTTATTTATCGGCGTTTCAGCCTGTATCAGTTTTGAAAGGAAGCAAAACAGGGAATGTTAAGAAATCTTTCTTCCGCAATACATTGGTGGTATTCCAGTTTTCAGCTTCAGTATTGCTCATCTCGGGAACGCTGATTGTATTTATGCAGATGCAATACATCCGTGAGAAAGACCTTGGATACAACCGCGAACAGATGCTGATTCTCAACAACATCGATCAGCTTGGCCAGCGGATCGAACCAATCAAAAACAGCCTGTCACAAATCAGTGGTGTGGAGAACCTGACGGTAACAGGGTTTCTCCCTGTAAATTATAACCGCAACAACAATACGTATTTTCCAACACCATCACTGGATATAAAGGGTACCATCAGCATGCAACAGTGGACCATCGATGAAAATTATATTGCGACTATTGGTATGAAGTTAATTGAGGGGCGCAATTATATAAAAGGAAAGACCGACAGCACTTCCATCATACTGAATGAATCGGCCGCTAAATTTCTCGGCGGTGAAGACATCCTGGAAAAAAAGCTCTACAGGTTAATAGACGAAGAAACGCATACCATAACGGAATACCGCATAGTAGGGATTGTGAAAGATTTCAATTTCAGTTCGCTGCGGGAACCGGTGAAGCCGTTGGCTTTTTTGTATGGCTCCGATAATGGCGGAATAACATTAAAGATTAACACTGCCGACATTCCTTCGTTGTTATCCACTATAGAAACGCAATGGAAATCGCTGGCACCCGATCTGCCCTTCGAATACAGTTTTATGGATACGGACTTCGATAATGCGTACAAAGGAGAACGTCAAACCGGAAAGCTGGTTACCATTTTTGCTACGCTGTCCATTTTTATTTCATGCCTGGGGTTGTTTGGGTTGGCGACGTATGTTGCTGAGCAACGGACGAAGGAAGTGGGCATACGGAAAGTTCTGGGTGCTTCTGTAACCGGGATTACAACCTTGCTATCCAAAGACTTTGTCAAGCTGGTATTGCTAGCCATTGCCGTTGCCACGCCACTTGCTTACTATTTTATTCATCAATGGTTACAAGGGTTTGCGTACCGGATTGAATTATCCTGGTGGGTATTTATCCTGTCTGGAGCCATTGCTCTAACCATAGCCCTACTTACGGTAAGCTTTCAGGCAATAAAAGCGGCGATGATGAACCCGGTGAAGAGTCTGCGGTCGGAATGACCATGCCTGGCGGCAGGCGTTTCACGTTATCGGTTATACGTTATTCGTGGGTGTTTGATAGTAGTTGGTCGTAGCGATGAATGCAAATACTAGTAGTGTATTACGAATAACCCCTTGCCTGCCGGTAGGCGCCGGTGGCAGGGACAACGATTAACGATTAACTATTAACGAATAACGTTTAACTATTAACGGATAACGATGCTCCCACCCAAACTCTTTCTTCGCTTCTTCCGGACCTATTGCCATCCACGGCTGGCAGACGATATAGAAGGTGACCTGATAGAAGAGTACCGAAAGCGGGTGCGAAAGAATGGAAAACGAAACGCAGACTTCAGGTTTTTCATCGATGTATTACTGCTCTTCAGACCGGGCATTATCCGGCCGGCAGAAGGATATAAAAATTTAAACAGCTACGGTATGTATAAAAGTTATTTTAAGGTCGGCTGGCGAATGCTGCTGCGGACGAAAGGGTATTCAGCTATCAACGTAGGAGGTTTGGCGATTGGCATGTCTGTCGCGATACTCATCGGGCTATGGGTCTACGACGAGTTGTCATTCAATAAATACCACAAGAACTTCGACAGCATTGTGCAGCTCTGGCACGGACATACTGATCCCGAGACACAGGCCATTTCCGGCGGGCTGGCCATGCAGTTTGCAGTGGCAGGTGCTTTGAAGAGCGACTATCAGCATTATTTCAAACACGTTATCCGGTCATGGTGGACCGGAGACAATACACTTGCAACAGCCGATAGCAAGTTCCGCCGAAAAGGCAAGTTTATGGAACCCTCAGCCATCGAGGTGCTATCACTCCGAATGTTGAAGGGAACAAACGCAAGTCTCAATGAACCGGGAGGTTTTATCCTTTCGGCGTCCACGGCAGCAATTTTATTTGCCGATGAAGATCCGATCGGCAAAGTCCTGAGGATCGATAACGGTATCGATGTGCGTGTAACAGGGGTATACGAGAACATCCCGGCGAATAGTACGTTCGGCGATGTTCAGTTCATCGGGACGTTTGAGCAGATCCAGCAATTGCGCCCGTGGATCGGAAAGAACCCCAACGACTGGGACAACACCTACCAGCAATTGTATGCTCAACTTCAAACCGGCGTCAGTGTAGAATCGGTCAACGCTGCCATCAGGGATGTGTACTTCAAGTACCTTCCCGATGACTTGATTGCCTACCGTGACAAGTATAAGCCGTTTCTTCAGGTCGTGCCCATGAGCACGTGGCACCTTTATTCCGAGTTCGAAGACGGCAAACCCGCCGGGGGGCGCATCACTTTTGTCTGGCTTTTCGGTATCATCGGTACATTTGTTCTCATACTGGCTTGTATCAATTTTATTAACCTGAGTACAGCGCGGTCGGAGAATCGGGCAAGGGAAGTCGGTGTCCGGAAAACTGTAGGGTCTGTACGCGCCCAACTCGTGGCGCAATTCCTCAGCGAATCTCTCGTAGTCACAGTTCTTGGGTTCGTGATCGCACTGGCGTTAGTGGTACTGTCAATGGATCTGTTCAATTCCATCTCGGATAAAGACATCTCCCTTCCGTTTAACAACGTTGCCTTCTGGGTTGTTGCTGTTTTGTTGCTTATCCTGATCACCGTACTCGCCGGCTTATATCCTGCCTTTTACCTCTCCTCCTTCCGCCCCGTGAAAGTTCTTAAAGGCGCTTCAAATGCGGGTCGATTTGCATCCTGGCCGCGAAAGGTGCTGGTTATTGTACAGTTCGCGGTGTCATCCACCCTGATCATCGGCACCCAGGTGGTCTATCAACAAGTTCAGTATGCGCGTAACCGACCCATTGGATACGATCGTCAAGGTCTTATTTCTATCGACCTGGATGATCAGGAGTATGCCGGCAAGCAAAATGTATTACGCACTGAACTTCTGGCTTCCGGCATGGTCCACGCGGTCTCGTTCTCATCGAGTCCGATAACAGATGTTTGGAATTCCACGGGCGGGTACGACTGGAGAGGACGAGATAAAAACTTTGACGCTGAGTTCGCGGTTTGTAAAGTAACGCCTGATTATGGTCAAACACTGGGTTGGAATGTGGCAGAAGGACGCGACTTCTCGGCCGACATCGCAACTGATACCCTGGACGCAGTTATCATTAACGACGCAGCGGCCGAATACATGGGTTTTGAACACGCCGTTGGAGAAACACTCTTCGATATCAATGCGGAAGATGGTGCTATCATGTGGTCAAAGACTATTATAGGCGTTGTGGAGGACATGGTGATGGAGTCGCCCTATGAACCGTCGAGGCCAACTATCTTTTTTTTCGAGAACCAGTCCGCCGTGATGAATATCAGGATCAACCCCGTCGTAAGCGCAGCCACTGCGTTGACGCGTATAGAAAGTGTTGTAAAATCGCTGGCGCCGTCCGCCCTATTCACGTACAAGTTTATCGACGATGAGTATGCCGCCAAATTTAGCCAGGAAGAACGTATCGGCACGCTGGCCGGTATTTTCTCCGCGCTCGCCATTTCTATTTCATGCCTGGGTTTATTTGGACTGGCATCGTACGTTACGGAGCGGCGAACAAAGGAGATTGGCATCCGCAAGGTCATGGGCGCGAGTGTAGTCACATTGTGGAAGATGTTGTCGAGGGATTTCGTTGGCCTAGTGATCATCTCCTGTTTGGTGTCCATTCCTGTAGCGTGGTACTTCATGACCCTTTGGCTGGAAAGATTTGAATATCGCACCGACATCTCGTTTTGGGTTTTCGCAATCACCTGTCTGCTGACGCTCGTGGTGACACTTCTCACCGTGAGCTTTCAGTCTATCCGCGCCGCGACGATGAACCCCGTGAAAAGTTTGCGATCGGAATAGCCATTGTGATCGTCAACAACAATCCGTATATCGATACCTTCTAAGGGACTTTTGTTGAGTCGGAAGATAGGATGATTCAATGTCCCTGCTAACAAT
>Ga0315912_10004744_pt1 | contig 12711 bp, 13 predicted proteins | sample VfabasoilMG_FD_204469 | JGI IMG/M metagenome (GOLD analysis project Ga0315912, IMG submission 204469) | Garden soil microbial communities collected in Santa Monica, California, United States - V. faba soil | ecosystem: Environmental > Terrestrial > Soil > Garden | place: USA: California... | reverse complement strand
AGGCGCTCGGCATCCAGGTCCCTCAATCGATTCTGGTGCGCGCCGATCGAGTGATTCAGTAGTGCGGGGCGGCGTTCCCCACGATGAGCAGCCAGCGCCGAGAACTGCTCAGCCGCCCTCGGGCTCGGGCCGATACCAGCGCGGAAAGAACTGCGCCACCTGCGGGCTCGACGACTTCAGCGCATGGCAGCCGTCGATGGCGAATGGCTTCTCGTCGGAAGCCTGCGTCATCTCGTCCCACAGCGCCTGCAGCGCGGCGCTGCCCATCGCACCGGCGAGTTCGTTGATGTGGGTGCAGCCGGCGGTGCGGCCGAAAAGTCTGCGGATCGCGTCGCGGTAGCCGCGCGCGACGCGCAGGCCCACGAGCTGGCCGTAGTCGGGTGCGATGGCGCCGCACGCCTTCCCGTAGGGCCCCGCGTCGGTGACGGCCAACGCGGCCACGATGGTGGCGGTGCGGTCCACCGTGAGGCGCAACCACATCGAGTGCATCGGCTGGCCGGCGGGCAGCATGCCGCCGGCCATCGGCACCGGCTCGGGCCAGGCGTCGGTGAGATGGCCCTCGATGTCCCACAGCCCGTCGGTGCGGGCATGGGCCTGGATCGTGATCGAACGCTGGTGCGCGGCTTTGCGAGCGCAGTCGGGTGCAGGCAGAGGCATTGAAGTGCGAGGGCAGTGAAACGAAAGCGACCGCCCAAGCCTACACCGGCGAAGGCCTTGTCCCGCACGTCCTCACGCTGCTTCGAGGGCACGCAAGCTGGCTTCGATCGCGGCGGCCGTGGCGACCGGCTTCTCCATCGGGAACAGGTGGCTGCCGTCGAGCATCGTCACGCGGCCGGCGACCACGTGCTGCGTCATCGCCATGCCGACCTGGCGCATCTCCGCCGACTGCAAGCCACCGATGAACGCAACCGGGCACTCGAGCGGGTGCCGGCGCAGCAAGCGGTCGAGGTTGTCGGGCAGCGTGTTGTAGATCCGGGTCTCGACGTCACGGTCGAAACTGAGCACCCGCTGGCCGTCCTCGTCGTGCGTGCCGTGCGCAACGTAGTCGTGCAGCACCTGCGGGTCCCAATGGCTGAAGGCCTTCTTGTGGCGAAAGTGCTCGAGGGCCTGCGCCTTCGACGCCCAGCGATTCTTGCGCCTGCGGCTCACCGCACCCGGTGAGATCGAACCCACGAGCTGGGTCATCTTGATCGCGCCCAGCGCGTGCGCTTTCCAGCCGCCCAACAGCGGCGAATCGAGCAGCAGCACGCCGCTCGCGAGCCTGGGGTGCCGGGCCGCGCACATCAGGCTGAGGAAGCCACCGAGCGAGTGGCCGACAAGCCAGGCCGGCTCGCCGGCCTTCTCCACTTCGCGGTGCGCGAAGTCGTGCAACTGCTGCACCAGGTGCGGCCAGTTGTCGGTGACGGGGTAGTGCGGGTCGTGGCCGAAGCGTTCGATCGCGCGCACCGTGAAGCCGCGGGCCCGCAGGCTCTTGAAGAGCACGCCATAGGTGGAAGCGGCAAAGCTGTTGGCGTGCGAGAAGACGATCAGGGACAAGTCGGGGCGGTTCTCGTGGCGGCCGTTGCGAATAATAGATGCGGTGGGCCCCTTGCATCAGGCGCGATAAATCAATCATCATTCGCTTGGCGTCCAGACCACGGGCGCTACAAGGCGTAAAGTGACCGACTTTGAAAGGGAACATCGATGACGCTTCAAAAACTCCTGGGGCTCGGCGTGCTGTCGCTGTCGCTGCTGGCCACCGGCGCGGTGGCCCAAGACAAGGCGACCAAGCAGGCCGAGGTGATCAAGTCGACACAGACGACGCTGGAGCGCTTCTACAAGGAGAAGCCGGAACTGAAGGCCGCGGTCGAGAGCGCGCCGGGTTTCGGGGTCTTCACCACCTATGGCGTCAGCTTCCTGATCGGCGGCTCCGGCGGCACAGGCCTCGTGCGCGACAACAAGACCAAGAAGAACACCTTCATGAGCGTCGGCGGCGCCAGCGCAGGCCTGCAACTCGGTGCCTCGCAGACAGAGTTGCTGATCGTCTTCAAGACGGCCGCCGCGATGAACAAGTTCATCGAAAGCGGCTGGGAAGCCGCCGGCAGCGTCACCGCGGCGGCCGGTGCGAGCGGCGCGACAGCGGGCGGTGGCAAGGGCTCGAGCGCGATGGAAGACGCCAATACCTACACGCTGACGAAGACCGGCCTGGAGGTCGGCATAGCGGGGGGCGCCTCGAAGTTCTGGAAGAACAAGGACCTCAACTGAAGGCCTGCCGGGCGCGCGACGCGTTCGCGCGCATCGGATGACAGCGGTGCGGGTCGCCGATCTGGCACCGGCGCAGTAGCCTTTTCGGTTGTTCGGCGATATTCTTCGCCGCCCGGGCCGAGCGCTCGGCCACAGCCAAGTACCGCAAGCGCAATCCTGCGCGCCGATTCACACCGTCGTGAGACAGAGGGGCAAGCGAATGGCGACCAAGTTCACCCTGAATGGCAAAGCCGTCGCGTCGGCATCGGATCCGGAGACCCCGCTGATGTGGGTGGTGCGCGACGAGTTCGGACTGATCGGCACCAAGTTCGGTTGCGGCATCGCCGTGTGCGGCGCTTGCACGGTGCACGTCGGCGGCCAGGCGGTGAGATCGTGCACGACGCCCGTCTCCGCGGTCGCCGGCAAGAACGTCGTCACCATCGAAGGCCTTGCTGCCGACAAGATCGGCCGCATGGTGCAGGACGCGTGGGTCGACAACAACGTCCCGCAATGCGGCTACTGCCAGGCCGGCCAGTGCATGTCTGCCACGGCGCTGCTGAAGTCCAAGAAGAATCCGAGCGACTCGGAGATCGATCAGGCGATGAGCGGCAACATCTGTCGCTGCGGCTGCTACACGCGGATTCGCGCTTCCATCAGGCAAGTTGCCGACAAGAGAGGTGCAGCATGAACGCGCGCCCGGATTTCTTCAGCGCCGAGACGCTCGACAACGCGGGCCGACGCCTTTTTCTGCAGCGGGCTTCGGCCGCGGGCGGCTTGGTGCTGGTCGCCGGCTATGCGGGTGAGGGACAGGCCCAGGAGCCGAAGAAGTACGGCGCCGACGGCATGCCCAACGGCTGGGTCGACAACGCGCTGGTGTTCGTGTCGCTCGCGCCGGACGGCACCGTGGGCATCGTCTGCCACCGCTCCGAGATGGGGCAGGGCGTGCGCACCAGCATGCCGATGATCGTCGCCGACGAACTCGAAGCCGACTGGGCACGCGTCAAGGTGATCCAGGCACCGGGCGACGAAAAGCGCTACGGCAACCAGGACACCGACGGCTCGCGCAGCACGCGCCACTTCTTCACGCCGATGCGCACCTGCGGCGCGTCGGCGCGCATGATGCTCGAGCGCGCAGCGGCGGAGCAATGGCAGGTGCCCGTCGACGAGGTCGCGGCCAAGAACCATCAGGTCGTGCATGCGAAGAGTGGCCGCAAGCTCGGCTACGGCCAACTCGCCGCGGCCGCCGCGAAGCAGCCGGTGCCGCCGCGCGACCAGGTCAAGCTGAAGGATCCCTCGCAGTTCCGCTACATCGGCAAGAGCAACATCAAGCTGGTCGACGGTCGCAACATCGTCACCGGCAAGGCGGTCTACGGCCAGGACGTGCGCCTGCCCGGCATGCTGTACGCGGTGGTTGCGCGCCCCGACGTGTATCTGGGCAAGGTCGTCAGCGTCGATTCGTCGGCCGCGATGAAGGTGCCGGGCGTCGTCAAGGTGGTGCAGATCGAACCGAGCGCGCCGCCGGCGAACTTCAATCCGCTCGGCGGCGTCGCAGTGGTCGCGAAGAACACGTGGGCCGCGCTCAAGGGCCGCGAGGCGCTGAAGATCGTCTGGGACGATGGCCCCAACGCGTCGTACGACTCGAAGACCTATCGCGCGACGATGGAAGCGGCCGCGCGCAGCCCCGGCAAGGTGGTGCGCAAGGAGGGTGACTTCGACGCCGCGTATGCGAAGGCGGCCAAGAAGGTGCAGGCCGACTACTACCTGCCGCATCTGGCGCACGCCACGATGGAGCCGCCGGCAGCGGCGGCGCGCATCGTGGGCGGCAAGTGCGAGGTGTGGTCGTCGGTGCAATCGCCTCAGGCGGCACGCGACCTGGTCGCCAAGCGGCTGGGCCTCGATCCATCCAACGTCACGGTGAACGTCACGCTGCTCGGCGGCGGATTCGGGCGCAAGTCGAAGCCCGACTTCTGCGTCGAGGCCGCGGTCGTGTCGAAGGCGATGGACGGCCAGCCGGTCAAGGTGATCTGGACGCGCGAAGACGACCTGCGCCACGACTACCTTCACACCGTGTCGGCGGAGCACCTCGAAGCGGGTCTCGATGAAAACGGCAGGTGCGTGGCATGGCTGCATCGCTCGGTGGCGCCGACCATCCTGTCGACCTTCGTCGAGGGCGCGAAGAACCAGTTCAACATCGAACTCGGCATGACGCTGCTGCAGGCCGCGCCGACGATCCCGAACATCAGGATCGAAAACCCGGAGGCCGCGGCGCACACGCGCATCGGCTGGTTCCGTTCGGTGTCGAACGTGCCGCATGCGTTTGCGACCCAGTCGTTCATCGCCGAGATGGCGCACGCCGCGGGCAAGGACCATCGCGACTTCCTGCTCGAGCTGATCGGGCCGCCGCGCAAGATCGACACCCGCACGCAGGGCGACGACTGGAACCACGGCGAGGACCCCGAGCGCTACCCGATCGACACGTCGCGCCTGAGCCGGGTGATCGAAGTGGCGTCGCGCATGGCCGGCTGGGGCCGCTCGATGCCCAAGGGCAGCGGGCTGGGGTTGGCCGCGACCTACACGTTCGTCACGTATGTCGCCGCGGCGGCACAGGTGGAGGTCGACGCCCGCGGCAACGTCAAGGTGCCGCGCATCGACATCGCGGTCGACTGCGGCGCGGTCGTCAACCCCGAACGCATCGAGTCGCAGATCGAAGGTGCGGCCGTGATGGGCATGGGTGTGGCGATGTTCAACGAGATCTCGTTCAAGAACGGCCGTGTCGAACAGGGCAACCTGAACGAGTTCGACCTCGCGCGCATCAGCACTTCGCCGGTGGACATTCGCGTGCACATCATGCCGGGCGACTACTCGCGTCCGCTCGGCGGCGTCGGCGAGCCCGCGGTACCGCCGATCGCCCCCGCGATCTGCAACGCGATCTTCGCGGCCACCGGCAAGCGGATCCGGCAGCTGCCGGTGCGGGATCAGCTGAAGACATAGCGTACCGGACGGCGCTCTCCCACGACCCTCCGTTTCGTCGGTGGGAGGGTGCAACGGTGCGATCCGCCTCGTGGCCGACAGGCGATGAAGCCTGTCGGCTTGCGGGCGCCTCGAGGCAGGCTCGAGGCTGCGCAACTACCCCGTGACGTACCCTCTCTTCTTCAGCGTGCGCACGAGTACGTACAACAGCAACCATGCCACGAGGGCGCTGCTCAACGCGGTCGGCGGCGGCAGGGCCGATGCGCCGACGACGCAGTAGTCTGCCCACAGCTTGAACGCAACGATCGCCAGCGCCAGCAGGAAGAACGTGTTGTACTCCTTGACCAACACGCGGCCCCAGCTGTAGCGCATGTCTTCGATGGATGCGTTCCAGCCTGCCCACCGGGGCCACCAGCGGTTGACCTGGCGCTGGTATTGCGCGTACTCGTCGCCGAAGCGCCGCTGCAGAAAGTCTTCTTCCGCCGCGACGATGCACGCGTAGGCAGCGATGACAGCAAGCAGCAGCAGGTAGAACGCATAAGAATTGACGATCATCGCGAGGCCGGCGCTGATCAGGATGTTTCCCACGTACAGCGGGTTGCGGCAATGGTTGAACATGCCGCCGCGCACCAGCTTGCTGGCATAGACGCGCCGGTCCTTGCCGCCTCGTTCGATGTAGTCGTAGCCGATCGTGACGATGCGAAGCAGCTGTCCGGCCCCGGCGACCAGCATGCCCGTCACATCCAGCAGCGTGTTCAGGTCGGCGCGGCCCCAGGGGTAGAGCGGCGTTCCGAAGACCAGCGCGACAAGATAGACGACGGGGCCGATGCCGTTGCGGTAGTGAAAAAGAAGGTTCCCGACGCTGACCTTGCCGATGCGCGTCGAGTTCGACATGGACCGATTCACTTGATTGCCAGGAAGCCTTCGAAGCAGACGTACTTCTGAATCGTCATGAGGTCGACGAAGCCGGCGCGCCTGAGCAGATCGATGTTCCCCTGCGTGGAAAAGGGCTCCATCACGCCCTTGATGCTGCGGGCCTTGTTGATGATCTCTTCCTCCGAGAAGCCGCTGTCGAGCTTGAACTCCACATACACCTGGTTCGCGTAGTCCTGGAACCGCCCATCGGGCGCGCGCACCTTCTCGAACATGAAGAAGCCGCCGCCCCAGTTCAGCGCCTGGTAGACCTTGTCGATGAAGCTCTGGCGCACCCGCGGCGGCAGGAACTGCACCGTGTAGTTGGCGATCACCATGTCGCACGGGTCGAGCTCGACGTCGAGCAGATCGGCGCACAGGTACGTCAGGCGGCGGTCGCCGGCGCCCAGGCGCCGGGCCTTTTCGACCATGTCGGCCACGCAGTCGATGCCGGTCAGGCGCAGGTCGGCCTTGTGCGGATGCCGCTCGCCGAGCTTCTTGAGCATCTGCCCGGTGGAGCAACCGAGATCGTAGGCCGCGCTGTCGCCTTTCAGGAAGAAGTCGCTGTAGTGGCAGACGACGCCGTGCCCGCTGTCGTACAGCGGAATCGATCTGCGGATGTGGTCGTCGAAATCGTTGCTGATGTTGTCGAACGACCAACCCGCGTTGTGCTGCAAGATGTTGCTGTCGACGGGCTTTGTCATATCAGGTTCCGGCGACGATTATGGCGAGCAGTCTTAAGCAAAGCTGAAGACTCGCCGGATGCCGGTAGCATTGCCCGATGGATGACGATCCGCACGACAAGGTGGTCAAGCGTGTCCTGGCCGGCCTTCTCGCCGCGATCTTGGCTGCGCTCTTCTGGGTGCCCGAGATTTCCGAATGGGTGATCGAGATGTGGTTCAAGCTGAACGAGATGTGGGAGCGTGTCGCCTCGCGGGTGTGGCGCTCCGGTTCGGGTCGGGCCATCGCTTAGCGCACGCAGACCGATAGACGTCTGACGGCTGCGCCCTTCATCGCCGCTTAAGGCGCGTGACTACGATGTGGCGAGCGATGACTGAAGTGGCTCTGGCGCAGGTTGTTGGCAAGCACGCGTTCAGCGTCTTCGTGGGATTGCTGGTACTGGTCCTGACCGTGACCAGTGTCTCCTGGCTGGCGTTCCGACACGTCGAGGGTGGCGCAGGTACAAGCCCTGTGCCGCCGCAGCGGGTGCTGGTGCTGCGCGCGCTCATCGGTCTCGTCATCGTGCTCTGCGCGGGATACGGGTTCGCTGAGATGACTGAAGCTCTCGATATGCGCGAGCGGATGGGCCGCTTCGATGTTGCGCTTGCCGAGACGTTGCGACTGCACGTGTCTGCACCGACCCTTGCAAGCTTCGCGTTGGTCACGCGACTTGGCGATGTCGGCACGCTCACGGCGCTATGCATTGCTGTTGGCGGCTTCCTGCTGTTTCAGGGGCAGCGGACGCTGGCCTTGGCCTGGGTGCTTGCGATTGCCGGAAACGCCGTGCTCAATAGCCTGCTCAAGGAAATCTTCGAGCGCGCCAGGCCGATCCATGAGCACGGCCTACTGGTCGCTGATGGCTGGAGCTTTCCCAGCGGCCACAGCTCCGGTTCTGTCGTGGCCTACGGCATGCTGGCCTATCTGCTGAATCGCCTGTTGTCGGCGAATTGGCGGCTGCCGATACTGCTGTCGGCCGTTGCGGTGGCCTTTGCCACCGGCTTCAGTCGCGTCTTCCTGCAGGTGCACTATGCGAGCGACGTGCTGGCGGGCTTTGCCTTCGGGCTGATGTGGGTCACGGCCTGCGTATTGAGCATCGAATGGCTTCGCCTGCGACCATCCAACGACGCAGGCGACTTGGTCGCAACCCAGCCGAGCGGCGATTCGAGGTGGTGACCTGATCGCCATTCCGAGCGCCAGGCGGCCGACGCGTCGCACAAGCGCGCAGCGTCCAGCATACGTGTTGCTCGCCTCGACACTGTTCATCGCGCAAGCCATGGCGGCAGAGGACGCCTGGACGTCGGGCGACAAGCGTGCGCATTTCCTCGGCGGCCTGATCGTCGGTGGTGTTGTCTCCGAGAACACCGGTTCGCGCGGTCCCGGCGTGCTGATGGGCTGCGGTGTCGGCGTGTTCGGCGAATTGATCGAGGCCGCTCGCTACGGCTGGTTCAGTGCGCGTGTCAGCGCCAAGGACTTTGCGGCCGATTGCGCGGGCAGCCTGCTCGGTGCCTACATCGGGGTGCAGATGGCACCAGATGAACGTGTCGCGTCCAGCCAGGCCAAGAAGCCGAACGATTCGTGGATCTCCGGCGACAAGCTCGCACACTTCACCGGTGGCGCGGCGATCTCGGGTGTCGTCGCGAACCACTCCGACTCGGCAACCGCCGGAGTGCTCACGGGCTGCGGCATCAGTGCGGCCGGCGAGCTGGTCGATGCTGCCCGCTATGGTTGGCACAGCAAACACACCAGCGCCAGGGACTTCGCGGCCGGTTGCCTGGGCGCGTTGACCGGCGCAATGGTCGGCGTGCAGATCGCACCTGACCGCATCACCTGGAGCGCGCGCTTCTGACCCTGTGCGGTCCTATCCTCTTTGGCGGCATAGACTTCACTCTCCACCCGCTCGCAGCCGCGCAGCCATGCCCCTGACGGAACTCGACCACTACTTCGTTCGCGCGAATGACCTCGAGCAATCGCGGCGCTTCTACTGCGACGTGCTCGGCTTCGAGGAGATGCCGCGCCCGGACTTTCCGTTCCCGGGCCACTGGCTCGGGGTGGGCGGAGAGGTCCAGGTCCACATGGGGCCGCACGGCATCCCGAACGCGGATCTCTACTACCTCGGCACGACCGCACGGTCTGCGACCGACAACACCGGCGTGGTGGATCACATCGCGTTTCTGGCCACGCAGCCCGAGACCTTCGCTGCGCGCTTCGACGCCATCGGACTGAAGGCACGCAAGCGCTACTTCCCCGAGTTCCACCTGTTCCAGATGTTCGTCGAGGATCCCAACGGGCTCACGATCGAGCTGAACTTCCACGGCATCGAGGCGGAGCCGTCGTGGGGAGCGGCGAGCGAGAACTACGCCGACATGCCACGGGTCTCGCGCTGACGCGAAGGGCGCTGCTCAACGTTGTTCACCCGCGCCGCCCGGACACGCGCCGGGTCGTCAGTGGGGACGCTCCGACCCGCAACTCACGGCGCCGGCGCCACCTTGTCTTGCGTCTTGGTCTCGAAGTCGCCCGCCTCGTGCCGCTCGTGCAGTTGGCTCGCTGGCTGACCCCACGTGCGGTTGACCATGCGGCCGCGCTTGACGGCCGGGCGCTGCGCGATCGCTTCGGTCCAGCGCTGCACGTGCTTGTACTCCTGCACCTGCAGGAACTCGCCCGACTCGTAGAGCAGGCCCCTGGCGAGTGCGCCGTACCAGGGCCACACCGCGATGTCGGCGATCGTGTACGCATCACCGGCCAGGTAGGTGCTCTCGGCGAGGCGCCGGTCCAGCACGTCGAGCTGGCGCTTCACCTCCATCGCGTAGCGATCGATCGCGTATTCGATCTTGCTCGGCGCATAGGCATAGAAGTGCCCGAAGCCGCCGCCCAGATACGGCGCCGCGCCCATCTGCCAGAACAGCCACGACAGGCACTCGGCGCGCTCGGGCGTGCCGATGGTCGGGAGCAGGGCGCCGCCGAACTTCTCCGCCAGGTACTGCAGGATCGCGCCGGACTCGAACACCCGCACCGGCCGCGCACCGCTGCGGTCGAGCAGCGCCGGGATCTTGGAGTTGGGGTTCACCGCGACGAAGCCGCTGCCGAACTGCTCACCGCTGTTGATGCGGATCAGCCAGGCGTCGTATTGCGCGCCGGCATGGCCCAGCGCCAGCAGCTCCTCGAGCATCACCGTGACCTTGACGCCGTTGGGCGTGGCCAGCGAATACAGCTGCAGCGGATGGCGGCCGACCGGCAGATCCTTGTCGTGTGTGGCGCCGGCGATCGGGCGGTTGATGTTGGCGAAGCGGCCGCCGCTTTCTTTGTTCCAAGTCCAGATCCTGGGCGGGGTGTAGGGGGACGAGGTGGACATGCAAACGGCTCCGGGTGTTGGTGCGGTGAAGTATCTGCGTTTGGCCGCACCCGCGGCGCCACTCGTGCATGTGGCGCCGCTGCGAGGTCCAGCATGCTGCGTTGCCACCGCAGGTGTTCATTGCATGCACTCGTGTTGATTTGTTGCGCGCGACGCCGGATGCCAAGGCCTGACGGCCCTGGTGGCGCCAGGAGTGTGCAAGAGGCCCAGTAAGACTTACGAGCCCTCACAGGCGGGGAGCGCCCGCTCCCCACAATCGCCGTCGCGAATGTGAGGAGGGTTGTTGAATCGCGATTCGAAATGGACGGTCGTGGCCGTCGTGGCCACGCTGTCGGCACTGCTGCTGGCATTGGCCGACCTCGGTTCGACCATCGCACGCGCGGATGCGCAGTCGTGGTTCGCCGCCATCGTGGCCGCGCTGCTGCTGTGCGGGTTGACGTACGGCGCTGTCGTCCACCTGGCCGCGCGCTGGGGCAGCCTGCGGCGCCAGGATGACCTGCGCGGCGTTGCATCGAGTTGCCCGGATCGCCTGTACACCAGCAGAAAAGTGCCGCGCGTGTGTGTGCTGGTGCCGTCGCTCAAGGAGCCGCCGCGGGTGGTGCGGCAGGCCGTGATCTCGGCCGCGTTGGCGGAATACCCGTCGCGCCGCATCGTCGTCCTGATCGACGACGACCCGCCCGCGCAGGGTGCCCATGCCGAAGCACCGGCCGCGATGCAGCACGCGGTGCGCGGGCTGCACCTTCAGTTCCGCCATGCCGCAAAGGGCCTCAAAGCCGAGCGCGCCGCGTTCTTCGCGCGGTCGAACCGGGGCCGCACGATCGATGTCCCCGCAGAGGTGCGGCGTCTCGTGCGCTTGTACGAGCAACTCGCGGCGTGGGTCGACGCGCTGGCCGAGCGCAACGGCGACCCCGCGTTCGTGCACGTCGAACGATTCTTCAACGAGCAGATCGTGGGCGGCGCAGCCGATGTGCATCGCGAGCGCGCCGATCGGTTGGCCAACAGCGAGCGTATCGACGCCGCGCGCATCCTGATCGAGTACCGGCGCCTGGCCTTGCTGCTGGACGTGGAGATCGGCACCTTCGAGCGCAAGTGCTACGCCAACCTGTCGCATGCGCCGGGCAAGGCGATGAACCTCAACAGCTACATCGGGCTGCTGGGCCGCAGCTTCACGGCCACCCGCACGCCCGAGGGCCAGGCGTTGCAGGCGTGCACGTCGGGCGAGGCCGATTTCGTGGTGCCGCGCGCCGACTTTCTGCTCGTGCTCGATGCCGGCAGCGTGGTGCGGCACGACTACCTGCACAAGCTGGCGTCGATCATGCTGTCCGACAAGCGGCTCGCCGTCGTGCAGACGCCGCATTCGACGATTCCCGACGCGCCGACGGTGCTCGAGCGCACGGGCGGAGCGCAGGCCGACCTGGAGTACTTCGTGCATCAGGGGTTGTCGTTCTTTCGTGCCGCGTACTGGGTGGGGGTCGGTGCGCTGCTGCGGGTCGATGCGCTGCGCGAGGTCCGACGGATCCGCCGCGAGCGTGGCCACGAAGTGCCGGTTTTCATTCACGACAAGACCGCCGCCGAGGACACCGGCTCGTCTCTGGACCTCGTGCGCCGCGGCTGGAAGCTTCACAACCACCCGCAACGGCTGGTCTACAGCGCCGCGCCGCCGGACGTCGGCTGTCTGATCACTCGGCAGCGGCGCCGGGCCAGCGCAGGGCTCGTCCTGCTGGCCGATCTGCTGCGCTACGCACGCCGCCCGCGCGGCAAGCCGCCCGGTGTCGCCGAGCTGGCGATGCGGGCGCACCGCCTGGCCTGGCCGGCACTGTCGAGCCTGGGCGCGCTGTTGCTCGTGCTCGCGCTGCCGCTGCACGGCGAGTTGCTCAGCCTTTGGCTGCCGCTGATCGCATTGCCGTGCTTCGTGGCGCAGGGCCTGGACTTGAAGCGCTGCGGATACGGATGGCGCGTTCTGCTGCGCGTGTACGTGCTCAACCTGATGCTGCTGCCGGTCAACCTGGCCGGCGCGCTGCGCTCGCTGCGCCAGATCATCAGCGGGCGCAAATCACCGCTCGCAGACGCGACGATGGTGGGTCAGCGCACGCGCGTGCCGGCGGCGCACGTCGCGTTGCAGCTGGGCCTGTTGGGTGTCAGCGCAGCCATCGTGCCTTGGGCGCTGTTCACGTCGCAGATCTTTCTCGGTGCCTTCTGCGTCTTCAACACCACGTGCCTGCTCTACGGCCTGGTGCGCTTCGTCGGTGTGCGCGAGGCATGGCAAGACCTGACTGCGGCGCTGCCGCCGCGCCAGAACTGGGTGGGCGCCAAGAGGGCGCTGAGGCCCGCTGCGGCAGCGTCGGTGATGACCGCTGCGGCGCTGGAACACCGCGAGGTTGCACCCCAAGCGACCGCTCGCGGCTGAGGACACTGCCGGGTGTCGCGCAGCTGCGCATCGGAACTGCCTCAGCACGATCGATAGCCAGAGCGCATCGACGAGATCGATGCAATCGACCCACAAAATGGTGCGGCGCCGCAATACTTCGTTCCGTCGG
>Ga0315912_10004743_pt1 | contig 12712 bp, 14 predicted proteins | sample VfabasoilMG_FD_204469 | JGI IMG/M metagenome (GOLD analysis project Ga0315912, IMG submission 204469) | Garden soil microbial communities collected in Santa Monica, California, United States - V. faba soil | ecosystem: Environmental > Terrestrial > Soil > Garden | place: USA: California... | reverse complement strand
CGCGCTGCCGCAGGACGCAACGCCAAGAGCCATGCAGAGCGCAACGGCGGCACGGCCCGCCAGCCCGAAGGAATTCATCCATTGCAGTATACGGTGGCCGCGATTTCCGGGTGTCAGCGCCGGCCTCAAGTCGGTGCGGCGCCCTTGCCGTAGATATCGGGCCGCAGGATCTGCATGAGCACGCCGTCGTCGGGTGGTGCCCGGAATCCATATTGCGTGTAGAGCCCATGTGCATCGCGCGTGCCCAGCATGGCGCGGCGTGCGCCGGTGAGCGCGGGATGCGCCATCACCGCCCGCATCAGCAACTTGCCGAGCCCGCGGCCGCGATGCTCCTCGAGCACGTAGACGTCACATAGATAGGCGAATGTCGCATGGTCCGTGACCACGCGCGTGAGCCCCACCTGGCGGCCGCTGGCTTTCTCGTACAGGCCGAAGCACAGCGAGTTGCGCGCGGCGCGTTCCACCGTCGCCAGCGGGATGCCCGGCGACCAATAACAACGGGTGAGATAGGCATGCATGGCCCCGATGTCGAGCCGCGACTGTTCGGTCGAGATCTCGTAGCCTGCGATGCCGTCAGCCGATGCCCGATCTTCAGTCGACGACATACAACCTTGCCCCGGTGCGCGTCGTGGAGCGATGCGGCTCGGCGCCGTCCGCCACCTGGTAACTCATGCCCGGCCGCAGCGTGAATTGCCGGCCGTCCGCCAGCTGCGTCTCGAGCTCACCTTCGAGACACAGCAGGAAGTGGCCCTTGCTGCACCAGTGATCCGCGACGTAGCCCGCCGAATACTCGAGCATGCGCACGCGCACCGGGCCGAACTGTCGTGTGCGCCAGCGCGCCTCGCCCGCAGTGCCGGCATGTGTCGTGACTTCAACGGCGTTCCAGTCGACCGTGCCGAAGGGCAGGTTCTCGATGATCATCGGCTAGTGCTTGCCCGCGAGCACGGCGGCGAACAGCGCCGTGTCCACGTTGCCGCCGGTGAGCGCGAGAGCGACGCGTTGCCCGGCCAGCGTCTCGCGCTCGCGCCACGCGGCCGCGAAGGCGGCGGCACCCGCGCCTTCCGCGACGTTGTGGGTGAAGGCGAACAACGCACGCATCGCGGCGGCGATTTCCGCGTCCGTGACCTCGACGATGCGGCTGACGTTGGCAAGGACGATCGCGACGGCGTCTGCGTCGGGTCTGCGGCAGGCCATGCCATCGGCGAGCAGCGTTTCCACCGGCGACTCGACCACGCGCCGCGCGGCGAACGACTTCGAGAAACACGTCGCATGCGCCGAGACCACGCCGACTATCTTCGTGCCCGGCGAAAAGACATTGCGCGCCGCCGCGGCGGCGCAGATTCCGGAGCCCTGCCCGATGGGCACGTACACCGTGTCGAGTCCGTGAACCGCGCGGAACAACTCGGCCCAGTAGGTAGTGACGCCGAGCATCAGGTCGGGATGGAAGGCCGGCACCATGTGCAGGCCACGCTGCGCGCCGACCCGGCCGGCTTCCTCGCGCGCTTCCTGGAAGTCGTGCCCGTGTTCCACGAGATCGACGCCGAGCGCACGCATCGCGGCGTTCTTCTCGGTGCTGTTGCCGCGCGGCACGTAGATCGTGGCCGGTAGTTTGAAACGGCGGGCAGCCAGGCCCACGGCCTGGCCGTGATTACCGCGCGTCGCGGTGATGACGCCGGGACAGCCTGGTTCGCGCTCCATGAGCGCGCGGAAGTAGGTAGCCGCGCTGCGCGCCTTGAACGCGCCGATGGGCGTGTGGTTCTCGTGCTTGAGCCAGACCTCGGTGCCGAAAGCCTCCGCCACCTGTGGCCACAGGTACTGTGGCGTCGGCGGTACCAGCGGCGCGAGGAAACGCGCCGCGGACTCGATGTGTTCGCGGTCGGGCAGGGCGGGTGCGACCAGTTTGTCGTGGCTGATGGCGTTGGCATTCATGGCGAAACTTCCGGGCCAAGGTTTTGCTGACCGGACACAAGAAAATATATGCCATGGCGCAGTACAGTTACAGTACAGTTACCCATCCCGATTCCCTCACTGGCCCGCTCTTATATATGTCACTGGAAGCAAAGCAGGATCACCGCCTCCCGGCACAGCTCGCCGCGCGCCTGGCGCAGCGCATCGAGACGCACGCATTGCGTCCCGGCACCCGCCTGCCTTCGATCCGCATCTGTGCACGCGAATCGCGCGTCAGCCGTTCGACGGTGGTCGAGGCCTATGACCGCCTGATCGCGGCCGGCCTCATCGAGTCGCGCCGCGGCTCGGGTTTCTACGTGCGCCTGCGAATGAACAAGCAGCAGCGGCGGGCACCGGCACATCCCATGCCCTCGAGCCCGCTCGACGTCAGCTGGCTGCTGCGCGCGCAGCGCCGCCAGTCGCCGGGCAGCGAGCAGCCCGGCGCCGGATTGCTGCCGGAGAACTGGCTGGACCACGACATGATCGCGGCCGCTGTGCGCAGCGTGGGCCGCAGCCGCGGCTCCTGGCTGCTCAAGTATGGCGCGGTCGAAGGCTATCTACCGCTGCGCGAGACGCTGGCGATGCGCTGTGCGCGCATCGGCGTCGAAGTGCCGCCGGACCAGATCCTCACCACCGCGGGGGCCACCCAGGCCATCGATCTCGTGGCGCGGCGTTTCCTCGCGCCGGGCGACACCGTGCTGGTGGAGGACCCGGCCTGGTTCGTGATGTTCGCCCGCTTCGCCGCTTTCGGCGCGCGCATCGTCGGTGTGCCGCGCACGACGGAGGGGCCCGACATCGCCGCGCTGGAGAGTGTGCTGGCGCGCGAGAAGCCCAAGTTGTTCATCCTGAACTCGGTGGCGCACAACCCGACCGGCTCGTGTATCAGCGCGCTCAACGCGACGCGGGTGCTGGAGCTCGCGGCGCGCCACGGTTTCATGATCGTCGAGGACGACATCTATGGCGATCTGCAGGGACGGCACTCGACGCGCCTCGCCAGCCTCGACGACGGGCGGCACGTGATCTACGTCGGCGGTTTCTCGAAGACGCTGGCGGCCAGCCTGCGCGTCGGGTTCGTCGCCGCGCATCCGGCGCTGATCAAGGAATTGCGCGACATCAAGGCGCTCACCGGGCTGTCATCCGCGGAGCTGTCCGAACGGGTGGTGGCACGCATCATCAACGAGCGGAGTTACGAACGCATGCTGGAGCGGCTGCGCTCGCGGCTCGACGAATGCCGGCCGCGTACCGCGGAGGCTCTGTCGAAGATGGGCGCGAAGATTTCCGGCCCGCCGTCCGCGGGCATGTACCTGTGGGCGGATTTCGGCCGCGATACCAACGAGCTCGCGACCGCGGGCAGTCGCGAAGGCGTGTTGCTCGCGCCGGGCAGCCTGTTCTCACCGACGCAGTTGCCGAGCACGTGGATGCGCGTCGCCGCGGCCACCTGCCTCAACGAAGCGGCGATGAAATTCCTGGCACGCGCCATGAATCGGTGAGGTCAGAGCAGCCAGCTGACGGTCCTGGCATGTGGGTGGGCGCGCGCGAGCAATTGCGTCTCCGCGCCGGGCCAGCTCGTGAGCTGTAGTGAGGCCTGGCCATCGGCCGGCTCGAGCTCGAAACGCAGCCAGCCGAAGGGCCGGGCGTCGCTCGCGGCGGCGCCGCACCTGAGGGCGCGCGCCTCGATGCGTCGTTGCGCGCCGGCCGGCAGATAGTTCCAGAACACGGAGTGAAACAGCACGCGGCCACCCGTGCGTGCGGCGTCCTGCGGCGGCAGAAGTCGCTCCACCCAGTCGGCCGCGTCCATGGCTTCGATGTGCGTGGGTTCGAGGAGCGCGGTCGCGATGGCGCGATCGACCCGCGCGAGGCGTTCGAACTGGTCCGGCCAGACATACGAGAGCAAGCGCGCGCGTTCCGCTGGCAGGGAAATATCGATCGGGGCGATGTCCGAGCCCTGGCGGCTGGCCACGCGCAGCCCGGCGTGCACCGGTGGAGCATGGCCACTCCACGCGGGTGCGAGCTCGAGCGCCGCGCCCGCATTCCCCCACGTGGCGTCGCCAAATCGATAGCGGTATCGATCCATGACCAGGTTGAGCCCGGCGCTGGCGCCGATCTCGAACAGGTGTACGGGTACCGCGAAGCGCCGCGCGAACTCCAGCAGTCCCGCGATCAGGACGCCGGATCGTCCCACCTCGTTGGTCTGTGGCGCGACCGCGAGGTAGTTGCGCAGGTGTTGCGGGTGATGTTCAAACGCGTCCCGGCAGGCACGCCACAACGACTCGGGGTCGGGCAGCGGTGCGGGCGGATAAAGCGCGCTCAAGGCCGGCTCCTGGCGGCTGCGCGCCAGGCCGTGTAACGCCCCCGCGACGCGCAGCGCCAGCGCGTCCGCGGTTGCGCGCGGATTGCCCTGCCAGTCGAGGATTTCACGCCCGATCGCGGTGTCGGCGTCGAGCGAGCCGGCCAGTGTTTCGCACAGCAATGCGGTGAACGGCGAATCGAGCTTGCGGCACCAGCCCGCCTGCTCGAGAAAGGAGTTCCTGACTGCCGTGGCATCGCGCATGTGCGCGGGATTCTGCAGCATGGCGCGGGCGCCGTCGTGCGCCGATTCCGATTTCACTCTGGGTCGATCCCCAGCACAGTGATCGCGCCATGCTGGATTTCGCGCATTGATAGGGGATGTCGTCATGAAAGATCTCGCGGGAAAAGTTGCATTCATCACCGGCGGTGGCAGCGGCGTCGCGCTGGGGCAGGCCAAGGCGTTCGCGGCGCACGGCATGAAAATCGTCATCGCCGACATCCGGCGTGATCACCTCGACAGCGCGCTGGCGCATTTCCGCGAGAAGAAGCTTCCGGTGCACGGCATCCAGCTCGATATCACGGATCGCAAGGCCTACGCGGCCGCGGCCGACGAGGCGGAGAAGGTGTTCGGACCGGTGCAGTTGCTGTGCAATACCGCCGGAGTGAGCCAGTTCGGTCCGGTGCAGCAGGCTACCTACGACGACTGGGACTGGCAGATGTCCGTGAATCTCGGCGGCATGATCAATGGCATCCAGACCTTCGTCCCGCGCATGCTCAAGCACGGTCTCGGCGCGCACATCGTCAACACCGCGTCGATGGCGGGATTCCTGCCGCTGCCCGGGTGCGCTATCTACTGCACCACCAAGTTCGCGGTGCGCGGACTGTCCGAGTGCCTGCAGCTGGACCTCGCGCCGCAGAACATCGGCGTGTCCGTGCTCTGTCCTGGTGCGGTGAACACCAACATCCACGAGGCCGTGCTCACGCGCCCCAAGCACCTGTCGAACACCGGCTATTACGGCGCGGACCCGGTCGTCATGAAGAGCCTCAAGGACGTGATCTCACCGGGCTACGAGCCGGAGGATCTCGGGCACATCGTGGTGCGCGCAGTGCAGGAGAACCAGCTGTACATCATCCCCTACGCGGAATTCAGCGGACCCATGCAGGCACGCCTCGACATGGCGCTCGCGGTGATTCCCGATCCGAAGGACGACCCCGGCATGGCGGGTCGTGAGGCCGCGATGACCAAGCGCCGGGCCGAGCGCGCGGCGGAGGCTCAGAAGAAGGCATAGCGCTCACAAGAAGGCATAGAATGTCCCGCAAATCGGGTGGCCCACCCCCGGGTCATCGATAAAAAAGGGGCTCGCCATGTTTGCGACATCCGCGAAGAGGTCTCTATTGGTCTGTGCCTGCAGCGCGTTGTTGACGCTCGCAGCCTGCTCCGAAAAGAAAGACGAGTCGAAGGCGGCCGCGCCGGCCATGCCTTCGGACAAGATGGAAGGCCAGCTGGATATCGTGGCATGGCCGGGCTACATCGAAAGCGGCGGAACCGACAAGGCCTATGACTGGGTCTCGGGCTTCGAAGCGGCGACCGGTTGCAAGGTCAACGTCAAGCTCGCCAACACCTCCGATGAAATGGTGACGTTGATGTCGAGCGGCGGACCGCCGCCGAGCCCGCCCGGCGATGCTTCGTGGCCGCCGGCCGGCAACGCACCCTATGACCTGGTCACGGCGTCGGGAGATGCATCGCTGCGCCTGATCCGTGGCGGTACCGTGCAACCCATCGGGCTCGATCGCGTCAAGAGTTATTCCAGCATCGATGCACGACTGCAGGAAGCCCCGTGGCACTTCGTCGATGGCAAACACTGGGGCGTGCCCTACCAGTGGGGGCCGAACGTCCTGCTGTACAACACCAAGACGTTCAAGAAGCCGCCGACTTCCTGGTCGGTGGTGTTCGAGGAGCAGAAGCTGCCCGACGGCAAGTCCAACAAGAAGCGCGTGCAGGCCTACGACGGGCCTATCTACATTGCCGATGCGGCGCTGTATCTCTCGGTGAAGAAACCCGAACTCGGCATCAAGGATCCGTACGAGCTCAACGAGAGCGCCTACGGCGAGGTGCTCAAGCTGCTGCGCGGACAACAGCCGCTGGTGCAGCGCTACTGGCACGTCGCCGACGCGCAGGTGGCGGACTTCACCAACGAGGGCATCGTGGCCTCGGGCTCGTGGCCGTACCAGGCCAACACGCTGACCGCGAACAAACAACCCATTGCGACCACCGTGCCGGCAGAAGGTGCCACGGGCTGGGCCGACACCACCATGCTCGCCGCCGGTGCCAAACATCCCAACTGCGCGTACGCGTGGATGGAGTGGTCCATCTCGCCGAAGGTGCAGGGTGATGTCGCCTCCTGGTTCGGCTCCAACCCCGTGGTGCCGGTGGCCTGCCAGGACAATGCGTTGCTCGGCCCGGACGGCTGCAAGAACAACGGCTTCGAGAACTTCGACAAGATCAAGTTCTGGCGCACGCCGGAAGCCAAGTGCGCGTCGCACGTCGAGGGCTGCGTACCGTATAGCCGCTGGGTCAGCGACTACGTGGCAGTAATGGGAGGCCAGTAGAAACGGAGCCGCTGCGGTGACCGCGGCGATCGAGTTCCGCGGCGTGTCGCGCATCTATGGAGAGGTGCGCGCCGTCGACGACGTCTCGTTCTCGGTGGAGCCCGGCGAATTCTTCGCGATGCTGGGCCCCTCCGGGTCGGGCAAGACAACCTGCCTGCGCCTGGTGGCGGGCTTCGATACGCCCGACCGCGGCCAGATCCTGCTCGAGGGCGAAGACGTCTCGTCCACGCCGCCCTACGATCGCAACGTCAACACGGTCTTCCAGGACTACGCATTGTTTCCGCACATGACCGTGCTGCAGAACGTCGCGTACGGACCGCGCGTGCGCGGCGTCGCCGTGGCCGAGCGCGAACAGCGTGCGCGCGAAATGCTGGATCTCGTGCAGCTCGGCGCGCAGGGTGAACGGCGCCCGGCGCAGCTCTCCGGCGGCCAGCGGCAACGCGTGGCGCTGGCGCGTGCGCTGATCAATCACCCCAAGGTGCTGTTGCTCGACGAGCCGCTCGGCGCGCTCGATCTCAAGCTGCGCGAGGAAATGCAGATCGAGCTCAAGAGCCTGCAGAAAAAGCTCGGCATCACCTTCGTCTACGTGACGCACGACCAGGGCGAGGCTCTCTCCATGGCCGACCGCGTCGCGGTGTTCAACAAGGGAAAGATCGAGCAACTCGCGGCACCCCGCGAGTTGTACCAGGGCCCGGCGACGTCGTTCGTCGCGCGCTTCGTGGGTAGCGCCAATGTTGCCGACGCCGCGCTGGCGCAGAAGCTGGGTGTCGGCGCTCCGTTCGCGATCCGCGCCGAAAATATCGACGTGCACGCGGAGGCGCAGTCCACGCCGGCAGACCACATGGCCGCGCCGGGAGCCGTGCTCGCCGTGCAGTTTCACGGTGCCGCCAGCCGCTGGCAGATACAGCTCGATGCCGGCGGCATATGGAGCGCGCTCGTGCCGGAAGAGGAGACGCGCCGCCTCAATGGCCTCGCCGCCGGCGCACGCGTCAGGATCAGCTGGCCGCGGGACGCGGCCGTCACCCTGAGGGGCTGACGCCGTGCGCGCCGCGTCGACGTTTTTCTGGCGGCGCCCATACTGGTATTTCGCGCTACTGCTGGTGCCGCCACTGCTGTGGTTTGGCACGGTGTATCTCGGATCACTCTTCGCGCTGCTTGCCCAGAGCTTCTACCGCATCGACGACTTCACCGCGCAGATCGTGCGCGAACCGACGCTCGCAACCTACAAGCAGCTGGTGACGCAGCCGGCGAACGTCGACATCGTGGTGCGCACGGTCACCATGGCCATCGCCGTGACCATTGCCTGCGCGATGATCGCGTTGCCGATTGCCACCTACATGGCGCGTTACGCCACCGGGCGAGTGAAGGCGTTCTTCTACGTGGGCGTGATGCTGCCCATGTGGACCAGCTACCTGGTGAAGGTGTACGCGTGGCGCCAGCTGCTCGCGAAGGAGGGCATCATCGCCTGGTTCCTGGGCAAACTCGGCCTCACCGGTGTCCTCGATGCGCTGCTGGCGACGCCGGGCATCGGCGGCCCGTCGCTGTCGTCATCCTTCATCGGCATGTTCCTGGTGTTCGTGTACATGTGGCTGCCGTTCATGATCCTGCCGATGGCCGCTGCACTGGAGCGCGTGCCGGGCTCGCTGCTGCAGGCCTCGGCCGACCTGGGAGCGCGTCCATCACAGACGTTTCGCAACGTGGTGCTGCCGCTGGCGGTGCCGGGCATCGCGGCCGGATCGGTGTTCACGTTCTCGCTGACGCTCGGCGACTACATCATCCCGAGCGTGGTGGGCGCGCCGGGATATTTCATCGGCATGATGGTGTACGTGCAGCAGGGCACGGCCGGCAACATTCCGTTGGCCGCCGCCTTCTCGGTGGTGCCCGTCATCCTGATCTTCGTCTATCTATCCATCGCCAAGCGCTTCGGGGCATTCGATGCGCTTTGATAAACCCTCATGGCTGACCCGCGTCGGCGCCTTCGCCGGCCTGGCCTTCATGCACATCCCGGTGCTGATCATCATCCTCTACGCCTTCACCACTGACGACCGCACCTACCAGTTCCCGCCGCCGGGGCTCACGTTGCGCTGGTTCGAGGTCGCGTTCGCGCGTTCGGATATCTGGCAAAGCCTGGGGTTGTCGCTGGCCATCGCGGCCTGCGCCACGGTCATCGCACTGGTGCTCGGTACTCTCGCGGCATTCGCGCTGGCGCGCAGCACGTTTCGCGGGCGCGACGCGTTGACGGTGCTGTTCGTGCTGCCGATCGCGTTACCCGGAATCATCACCGGCATTGCACTGCTGGCCGCCATGAAACTGGGCCGGATCGAGCCGTCGTTCTTCACGATCGTCGCCGGCCACGCGACTTTCTGCCTGGTGATCGTCTACAACAACGTGGTGGCGCGCCTGCGGCGCCTGCCCACCAACTGGGTGGAGGCGTCCATGGACCTGGGTGCCGACGGTTCCCAGACGCTGCGTTACGTGCTGCTGCCGCAGGTGGCCACCGCATTCCTGGCCGGCGGCATGCTCGCGTTCGCCTTGTCATTCGATGAAGTCATCGTCACGATCTTCACCGCCGGCAAGGAACGCACCCTTCCGATCTGGTTCTTCAGCGAGCTGTTCCGGCCGCGCGACCGGCCCGTCACCAACGTGGTGGCGGTGGTGGTCATCGCGGTGACGTTGATTCCCATCGTGCTCGCTTACTACCTCACGAGGCCCGACGATGAACACGAAACTGCTCGTTAACGGCAAACTGGTCAAAGGCAAGGGCGAAGAGCAGAACGTGCTCAATCCCGCCACCGGCAAGGTCATCACTCAGGTAGCCGAGGCCGACGAAGGGCAGATCGCGGGAGCGGTCAGCGCCGCCGCCAAGGCGTTTCCCGGCTGGGCCGCGACCGTGCCGAAAGATCGCGCCACGCTGCTCATGAAACTCGCGGACCGCATCGAGGCCGAGGGCAAGGAGTTCGCGGCACTCGAATCGCAGAACTGCGGCAAGCCATTGGCCGCCGCGCTCAATGACGAAATACCGGCGATTGCCGATGTTTTCCGCTTCTTCGCGGGCGCGTGCCGCAACCTGCACGGTGCGGTGGCCGGTGAATACCTGCCCGGCTTCACCAGCATGATCCGCCGCGATCCCATCGGCGTCGTGGCCTCCATCGCGCCGTGGAACTACCCGCTGATGATGGCGGCGTGGAAGTTAGGCCCGGCGCTCGCCGCCGGCAACACGGTGGTACTGAAGCCCTCCGAGCAGACTCCGCTCACCGCTCTCAGGCTCGCAACCCTGTGTGCCGAGCTTTTCCCGCCGGGCGTGGTGAACATCATCTGCGGCCGCGGCAATACCGTCGGCGCGCCGCTGGTGGCGCAACACGAGGTCGCGATGATTTCGCTGACCGGCTCCATCGTCAGCGGCGAGAAAGTGCTCGCGGCCGCCGTGAATGGCACCAAGCGCACGCATCTCGAGCTCGGGGGCAAGGCGCCTGTGATCGTGTTCGACGATGCCGATCTCGAATCCGTGGTCGGCGGTGTGCGCACCTTCGGCTTTTACAATGCCGGCCAGGATTGCACCGCCGCGTGCCGCATCTATGCCGCGCCGAAAATCCACGACAAGCTGGTGGCCGAGCTGTCGGCTGCGGCCGGCACCATCAAGATGGGTACGCAGGAAGAAGAGGGCGTGGAGATGGGGCCGCTGATCACCTCCAAGCACCGTTCGCGCGTCGCCGGCTTCGTCGAGCGTGCCAGCCAGAAGCGGCACATCGAGATCGTCACCGGCGGCAAGCCGAAAGCCGGCAGCGGATTCTTCTACGAGCCCACGGTCATCGCCGGCGCGAAGCAGAGCGATGAGATCGTGCAGAAAGAAGTGTTCGGGCCCGTGGTCAGCGTCACGCGCTTCAAGGACGCCGACCAGGCCATCGAGTGGGCCAACGAGTCAGACTACGGTCTCGCTTCATCCGTGTGGACCAAGGACGTGGGCAAGGCCATGAAGGTGGCCGCACGCCTGCAATACGGCTGCACCTGGATCAACACGCATTTCATGCTGGTGAGCGAGATGCCGCACGGCGGCATGAAGCGCTCTGGTTACGGCAAGGATCTCTCCGTGTACGCGCTCGAGGACTACACGGCCGTGCGGCACGTGATGGTGAAGTTCTAGGGCGGCGCCGGCCGGACGATCACGCTCGGCTGCTCGACCTGCAGGTATTCGCCGAGCTTGTCTCCGCAGCCCTTGCTGCCGAGCAGACAGGTTTCGAACGGCCGCGAATCCAGCGCCATGCAGCTGGTTCCAAGCCTGCAAAAGCGCGCGGGCGGCAGGGACGACGGTGGCTGCGGCTTCATCTCAAAGAAGTTCGGGACATTCACCACGGTGACGGCGGGCGGGGGAGGCTGCGTGCTGCAGCCGGCCAATAACACCGCGAGGATCGAGACCTTGACGTTCATCGGACACCTCCGAGCGGTGAACGCATGTGTATCACTGCGCGGGTTAAGCCTTTTGCTCGACCGTCTTCCGCCAGCCTACGAGCCCGATCGCGTAGGTCACGTAGTAGCCGGCCAGCAGGCCGAAGATGCCCAGGGTCAGTGGCGTGGCAGCGAAATCGGGTCCGCCCGGTTGCGCGGATGGATCCATCGAGTAGAAAACAACCATTCGGTACAAGACACGCGCCACGAACAACACCGACAGCGCGATGCCGATATGCGCATTCGGCGTGTAGAACAGACCTTCCGGCGTGGCATCGAACTTCGTCTTGCTGAGGCCATAGAACCCGAGCAGTACGCCTCCCACGGCGCCTCCCGCCATGGCCGCGAGCAGCGCGGGTTTGCCGAAGGCGGCCGCACCCAGCATCAACGCGAGCAACGGAAACAGGCAGATGGTGATCCAGGGCCGCCGTTTGGACAGTGTCTGACGGCCGATCGAACGCTTCACGCGGCTGTACATTCGCCAGGCCACCAGCGGGATCATGATCAGGAAAGGGACGTAGGTACTCGGCGGCGCGTGCATCGAGAAAGGTCCTTGCTAAAGTAGCCCGGCCAGGGAGAAACAAGAATGAACTACAAGTCAGCGCTGGTCACGTGTCTGTTGTCATGTTGTCTTGGCGCCTGCGACATGCCGCGCGAGTCCCGGCCATCGTACAACCCGGCTTCCACCTATCGCGACTCCGCGAAGGATCGGGGCAAGCCGATCGAACCGCAGGTCCCCGCCGCGCCGGAAGCGAAAGTGCATCCGCTGACCAAGGTGCTGCGCGCCTATCCCAAGGACGACTACGAGATTGCGGTGCTGTACATGTACGAAATCATGCACACGCCCGACTCGACGCAGGCGATCTGCGGGCGCTGGTTTCCGACCTACGGCCGGCAGACCGCGGACGCCGTGATGGCCTGGCAGAAATCGCAGGAGCCGCTGATGAACGAGATCCGCGACCGCACGCATGCGATCTGGATCAGCCAGGCCGACGGTGATGCGAGCGTGGTGCCGTGGGCCGAGGGACGATTCGACCGGGACCGCCGCGAGCAGTACCTGGCCGTGTTCGACAAGACCCCGGTGAAGGAATACGAGAAGCGCTGCGCCTCGCTGCCGGCCACGTTGAAATCGAACGAATGGGACTTGAAGAAGCGCTTCCGCAAACAGCTGGCGATTGCCCGCAAGCGCCCCCTGGAAGAAGTGCTGGCCGCTACGCCGCGATGAGACTGACTACCTGCGCGGCAGCCGCGCCGGTGCGCGGCCGGGCCCGAGGATGGGCCGCTTTTTCGCTTCGGGTGGTTGCTCGGTCGTGAATGTCGACCAGAACGCGAGCTTGTACAGCACGCCGGCGACGAATCCCGAGATGTGCGAAGCGTAGTTGACGCTGATCTCCGAACCCTGCCGGTACTCGATGATGTTGAG
>Ga0315912_10004742_pt1 | contig 12715 bp, 13 predicted proteins | sample VfabasoilMG_FD_204469 | JGI IMG/M metagenome (GOLD analysis project Ga0315912, IMG submission 204469) | Garden soil microbial communities collected in Santa Monica, California, United States - V. faba soil | ecosystem: Environmental > Terrestrial > Soil > Garden | place: USA: California... | reverse complement strand
CCACGTCTCCATTCGGGTAATCCACCACGAGTTCGCTTCCGCCGTACACGCCAAGAACACTGGTAATCTCGACGAGCAGGCCGGTTTCTTCAAAGGTCTCACGAACAGCCCCATCTGCCGGAGTCTCACGGGGTTCGATCAGGCCGCCGGGCAAAACCCATATTTGCTTGTCCGCGTGCAATCCCATCAGGACACGACCCGTATCATCGAGAATCGCCACCGCTGCTGAAGGCAGGAGAAGCAGGTCGTGTCCTACCTTCTCACGAAGCTGTTTCAGGTATCCCGAAAGAGGCATGACGATTTGATCAGTCCTTCAGCCAGCCGTCGAGAAGGTTGATGATGCGATGACCGTAGGCAGCATTCGATTCGGAGTGTGTCACCTGGATGATGGTCGTGCCTTCCTCATTCAACCGTTTGAAAAGCTCCATGATCTCTTTTCCCTGGCTGGTATGGAGATTGCCGGTCGGTTCATCGGCGAGGATAAGCTTCGGCTTTGCGATCACCGCTCGGGCAACGCCCACGAGTTGCTGTTGGCCACCAGAAAGTTGTGCGGGGTAGAGATCTTTCTTTCCGACGATTTGAAACTTGTCCAGCGTATCTGCAACGAGAGCCTGGCGCTCGGCCTTGCGGATATTGCGGTAGGAAAGCGGAATATCGAGGTTCTCGGCCACCGTGAGGTCGTCGAGAAGGTGATACTGTTGGAAAACAAATCCGATATAGCGCTTGTTGACCTCCATGCGATCCCGGGGCTTCATCTTGTGAATGGGTTCGCCCAGGAAGCTGTATTCACCCGTCCACGAGGCGTCAAGCATGCCGAGAATGCTCAGCAATGTGGACTTCCCCGCACCGGAAGGTCCCATGATTGTGACGAACTCACCGTCCCTGATGCTGAGGGTGATGCGCCGCAGGACGAAGGTTCGGCCCCCGCGAGCCTCATAGGCTTTCTCGATGTTCTGCAGTTCAATCATAGGGCAGTACTCTAGCAGGCAATGTACCGCCTTCAAGTCGTTCAATCCGCAGCGGCATCATTATTCAGGGATGAGCGGAAGCGAGATTCCCGGTCCCATAAGCGAACACAGAACTGGCATCCGGCTGGCGGTTTCCCTGTTAAGTCTTTGACAATAAACGTGTATTCTGCCGCGGGAAGTGGCATTGGACTCGCTATGCAAGAGCCGGGAGGAAGAATGGATAAGCCACGATTCGGAGTTGCGCGGAGTAAGAAGATACGGCGCATTCTCTTCCTTATCGCGTTCCTCCTGCTGGCATCCGCCGCCACCTACGGCCTTTCGAAGCTGCGGCCTGCGGCACCTTCGGTTGAGCGGGCAACGTTATGGCCTGACAAAGTAAAGAGGGGCCCGATGCTGCGCGACATTCACGGGACCGGAACGCTGGTGCCGGAGGATTTTCGCTGGATTCCCACGTTCCGTGACGGTCTGGTGGAGAAGATTAATGTTCGCATAGGCGATACCGTCAATCCCGATACCGTTCTCGCCGAGCTCAGCAATCCGGATTTGATTCAGAGCGTCGAAGACATCCAGTTGCAGATTCGGGTCGCGCAGGCGGAGCTCAACAATATGCGCGCCTCGCACGAGAATTCCGCGATCAATCAGCAGATGCAGATCGCAACCATGGAAAACACGGCAAAGCGGGCAAGGTTGCAGGCGGACCTGGACGAGGAGAGCTTCAAGCTGGGCCTCATCGCACAGCTTACAGTCAAGCTTTCCCGAATGGATGCCGACAACACCGCCTCGCAAGTGGAACGCGAGAAACAGCGGGTGGAGATCAATGCGCGATCGGCGCAGGCGCAGATCGCGGCGCAGGAAGCACGCATCGAACAGCTTCGTGCAAATCTTCAAGTCAAGAAACGTCAAGTGGACGAACTGAAGATTCGGGCAGGAGTCTCCGGAGTTTTGCAGCAACTTTCCATTGAAGGCGGTCAGCGCGTTGCGGCAAACGCCGCCGTAGCCAAGGTGGCGGAGCCGGGACGCTTGAAAGCACAGCTCAAAATCGCGGAAACTCAGGCTAAAGATCTCATGCTTGGACAGGTGGCATCCATCGATACGCGCAGCGGCATCGTGCCAGGCCGCGTGGTGCATATCGACCCTGCCGCCATCCAGGGAACCGTGACCGTGGACGTTCAACTCGAAGGCGAGCTGCCTCGCGGAGCGCGGCCGGACCAGAGCGTCGATGGAACCATCGAAATCGAACGCCTGAACGATGTGTTGTATGTGGGCCGACCGGCTAACGGCCAGCCGGACACCACAATTCAGATGTTCAAGATTCAGGCGGACGGAGAGGCCGTCCGCACCCGGGTGAAAATCGGCCGTGTTTCAGTAAACTCGATCGAAATAGTTGAGGGCCTTCACGTCGGCGAAGAAGTGATCCTCTCCGACATGTCGGCGTACGATGCCTACGACCGGCTTCGTTTGAATTAATCCTTGATGGCTGCGCCCTATCGGGCTTGCATTCGCAGCCGCTCATGTAGGAGTTGAAGAATGGATGACGCAGTAATCAAGCTCGACGGACTCACCAAGGTGTTTTTGACCGACGAGGTCGAAACTCACGCCCTTTCCGGGATACATCTCCAGATCCAGCGCGGTGATTACGTTTCCATTAATGGGCCTTCGGGCTGCGGTAAATCGACACTGCTATCGATCCTGGGCCTCCTGGATTCTCCAAGCGAAGGCGAGTACACGTTGAACGGACGGCCGGTTCAGGAACTCACTCACCGGGAGCGCGCCCGGGTCCGAAACCGTGAGATCGGGTTCATCTTTCAGGCTTTCAACCTGATCGGCGATCTGACGGTGTATGAGAACGTGGAACTCCCGCTGACCTATCGTGGGATGCCGGCATCGGAGCGCAAGAAGCGGGTTCAGGAATCGCTTGAGAAGGTCGAGATGGCGCACCGCATGAAGCATTATCCGTCGCAGCTCTCCGGCGGTCAGCAACAACGCGTCGCCGTGGCGCGGGCACTCGGCGGACAGCCCTCAATCCTGCTGGCGGACGAACCCACGGGAAACCTCGATTCGCGGAATGGAGAGGCCGTCATGGATCTGCTGCGAGACCTGCATCGCGAGGGCGCAACCATCTGCATGGTGACGCACGATCCACGGTACGCGAGCTACGCCGACCGGACGATTCACCTGTTCGATGGACGCGTGGTGGAGGAAAGCACGGGAGCGAATGCGTAAATACAAATGCTTTGACACCTACTGCAGCAGCTTCGTAAGCGCGGCATCAAAAACTTCCAGCGGCTGTGCCCCTAAAACAACATCCGCTGCGGTAACCACGCCCTTCGCATCGATGGTGCCCACCACAAAACTCGGTGTGCCTGAAATCTGGAAACCGCCGGCGATTCGCTGATCGAGTTCGATTCTCTCCGTAATAGCAGCCTGCTCATCAACGAGACACTGCTCGAAAGGCTGCTTCTGCAATCCCATCGAGGCTCCCAAATTCCTGATCGCCTCCGTGGATTTCGGCCGGACTTCAAACAAGGCCGTATGCATCCGCCAATACGCATCCTGCTTACCGGCACAGATTGCCGCTGCCGCCATGGGAACCGCATTGGGATGATTCGAGAGCGGAAAGTTCGCAAAGAAATGCCGCACTTTGCCTTCGGAGATGAACTTGCGCCGGAGTTGCGGAAGAACGTCCGTGGTGTATCGCGCGCAGTACGGGCACTCGTAATCGGAGAATTCGACTATTGCGACCTTGGCGTCGGCGCTCCCTTCGACGGGCATGCCGGCGGTGTCGATGGTTGTGGTAGAAGGAGCGTCGGAAGTCGAACGCTTGGAGAGAATCTCCGGTAACACAAGCCCGAGCCCCAGCAGCAGGATCAACGCAGTAAAGAGACGGTCCTTCGACATCCTTTGAATAATAGGCTATTCAGGCCTATCCGACTGACAATTCCAGCACTGATTGAATTCGGCCTCGATGGGCTCTGCGCACTTCGGGCAAGTCCAGGGCAGCGATGAGTGCGACGACACTTCGGAGATAAGCTGGCGGGCCGTCTGCTCCTGGGCATCGTCAAGCAACCAGAGTTCAACAAAGGCCTCCGTGAATGGGACCTCACCCATCGTCGAACGGCGAAACTCTCCGCGCACTTCGCAGGAGATGCCACCGGCCTCCAGCACATTCTTGAGATTGTGAATCTCTATTCCGTTGAGGGAGCTGTGGATTTGGATCATAGGGGTAAGCTATCGCAATATCGAAGTTTGCAATCCCGAAATCGCACACTTTGCCGAGCGAAAAGGTTTCGGGAGACCGCAAGCTACACATTCCACAAGATCAAGGTACGCGGGAGTCTGGAAATCCACGCGCTATAGTAGCGACCATGGTGGATCGCATCCTTGTTGCCGACGACCAGGTGGACGTTCTGGAGTCTCTTCGCCTGCTGCTGAAGAACGAAGGCTTCGCCATTGAAACAGTAACTTCGCCTCGCGCCGTTATCGATGCGGTGCAGGCGCAGAAATACGATGTGTTGTTGCTCGACATGAATTATGCCCGCGATACAACGTCGGGGCGTGAAGGACTCGAGTTGCTGTCGCAGATCCACCGCATCAGCAACACTCTTCCGGTGGTCCTCATGACAGCCTGGGGAAGCGTGGACCTTGCCGTAGAAGCGATGCGCACGGGCGGATGCGATTTCATCGAGAAGCCGTGGAACAACAACCGCCTGTTGGACACGCTGCGCAGGAATATCCAGCAGGGGCGGTCAAAACTTCGCGATCTCGAGGAAGCTCATGACACGCAACAACGCTTGCTGCCTTCGCAGATGCCCAGGATACCCGGGGTCCAGATCGAATCCCTCTGGCTGCCGGCAAAGAACATCGGAGGCGATTACTTTGACGCGATTCAGCTGGATTCCAAGACCCTGGCGTTCTGTATCGCCGACGTAGCCGGCAAGGGCCTTCCCGCAGCGATTGTGATGTCGAATATCCAGGCGGCCGTGCGCGCATTCGCGTCCGGCACACGGTCATCGAGCGATATCTGCAAGCAGCTCAACCGCATGATCTTTGAAAACACGCAAACGACACGCTTCGTTTCCATGTTTTACGGAATCTTCGATGCACGGAGTCGCAGCGTCGTCTACACGAATGCCGGGCATATCCCGCCATTGGTAATTCGCAGAGACGGGACGCATGACACGCTCACCGAAGGCGGAACGGTGCTCGGTCCGTTCTCGGATTCGGTTTTCCACCAGGCTTCAATTACCCTGAACTCCGGCGACCATCTGGTGCTGCTTACCGACGGCATCACTGAAGCGGCGAACAGTGAAGGTGCGGAATTCGCTGAAGGGGGACGGATCGTCCGTCTGCTCACCGAAAATCGTCGATTGACTTCGGCAAAACTTAAGGCGACCCTTCTCGATGCCGTAGCATCCTTTTCCTCACAGGAACTGCAGGATGACGCAACACTGATGATCCTCTCGATATTGTGACCATGGCTGGTGCAAAAACACGCATTCTTATCGCCGATGACCAACAGGACGTTCTTGAAGCCTTGCGCCTTCTGCTCAAGGGAGAGGGCTGCGAGGTGCAGTCCGTCACCTCGCCAGGTGCCGTGGTACGGGCAATCGAGAGTCATGACTTCGACGTCGTCGTCATAGACCTGAATTACTCGCGCGACACAACTTCGGGCCGCGAGGGCCTCGACCTGTTGACCCAAATCCGCACCGTCGACGAGGCGCTTCCTGTCGTCGTCATGACCGCCTGGAGCAGCGTCGATCTTGCCGTTGAAGCCATGCGGCGCGGCGCGCGAGACTTTGTCCAGAAGCCCTGGGACAATGCGCGTCTTTTAACGATCATCCGAACCCAGGCGGAACTCCACCGCAGCCTGCGCCAGGAGCAACGCCTCGAAGCCGAAAACCAGCTGCTCCGCGCGGACGGCAGGCCCACGATGATCGCGGAATCCGCGGCCATGCGCCCCGTGCTTCAGTTGATCGCTCGTGTGGGTCCCTCCGATGCAAATGTTCTCATCACCGGCGAGCATGGAACTGGAAAAGAGGTTGTCGCGCAGACAATCCATGCGGTATCGGGACGTTCCTCCAAAGGAATGATTGCCGTTAACGTCGGAGGCCTCGCCGAAGGCGTGTTCGAAAGCGAGATGTTCGGCCACGTTCGCGGCGCCTTCACGGATGCACGGGCAGAACGTACCGGAAGGTTTGAACTGGCCGACGGCGGCACGCTGTTTCTCGACGAAATCGCCAACATCCCTCCAAACCAACAGGCAAAGCTGTTGCGAATTCTTCAAACCGGAGAACTGGAACGTCTGGGATCATCGCGGACCCGGCAAGTGGATGTACGCGTCCTTTCCGCAACGAATGCGGACCTCAAGACAGAGGTGGAAGCCGGACGTTTCCGGGAAGATCTCCTCTTCCGGCTCAACACGATCGAAATCCAACTGCCCCCGCTTCGTGAACGGCGCGAAGACATCCCACTGCTGGCCCGGTATTTCCTCGACAAGTATTCGAAGCGTTACCGCAAGACAATCGCGGGCTTCGACAACGCGGGCATGCAGCTTCTTCAGGAACACACCTGGCCGGGCAACGTTCGAGAACTTGATCATGCCGTCGAACGGGCGGTCTTGATGTGCCAGGGTTCGCAGATCACTGCGACCGACCTGGGACTTCGAGGCGCAAAAAGTTCGGGCGGCGGGCGTCTCGAAGAAATGAGCCTCGAGGAAGTCGAGTCGTTTCTGATCCGCAAGGCGCTGGCCCGCCATGACAACAATGTCAGTCACGCCGCGGATGCGCTTGGATTGAGCCGCAGCGCGCTCTATCGACGCATGCAGCGGTACGGCATCTAACGGCATGAAGCTGCGCTATGAACAGCGCGTCTTCCTGATGGGACTCCTTGCAGGCGTACCCGGAATCGCAGGCATCCTGTTGTGGATCTCCGGCCCGCCCGAGTGGTTCGCGCGACATCCGTGGGGTGTTGCTGCTTTCATCGTCGCGCTGTGGATCTTTCTGGCCGGCGCCTTGCAGCGCCAGATCATCTTCCCACTTCAGACCGTTTCGAATCTTGTTGCCGCTCTTCGCGAAGGCGATTTCTCTGTTCGCGGCCGGCAAAGCCGCACGCTAAAAGCTCACGACACGCTGGAAGAATTAATCCGCGAGGTAAATGAGCTCGCACGAACACTCCACACACAACGATTGGGCGCAGTCGAAGCTACCGCGCTGCTAAGCAAGGTGATGGAGGAAATTGATGTCGCGGTGTTTACCTTCGGGGCGGAGAACAGGCTGAAGCTCCTGAATCGAAGTGCCGCGCGCCTGCTGGATCTGCCGTCAGAAATCGCCATAGGGCAATCGGCAGAGCAACTGGGACTCTCCGACTATCTCCGTGACGGTGGTCCACGACTACTAGATGCCTCATTTGCCGGAAAAGCAGGCAGGTGGGAGATCCGGCGTTCAACCTTCCGGGAAGAAGGGCTGCCTCACCGATTGCTCGTCCTGTCCGATTTGACACGCGCCCTGCGCGAGGAGGAGCTGCAGGCGTGGCAACGGATTGTGCGAGTCATCGGTCACGAGATCAACAATTCGCTGACGCCCATCAAATCGATCTCGGGAAGCCTGCAAAGCCTCATGGCAAAACCCGATCGGCCAGGAGATTGGGAAGAGGACCTGCAACGCGGCCTTTCCATTGTGGGAGCGCGCGCCGAAGCCCTTGGCCGTTTTATCGGTGCCTATACGCGCTTGGCACGCCTGCCTCAACCGCGACAGCAAAAGGTCGATATTGCAGAGCTCGTACGGCGCGTCGCGGGCCTGGAAACGCGAGTGCCTGTAACGGTCGCAAACGAAAATCGGCTTGTAGTCGATGCGGATCCTGACCAGATCGAACAGGTACTCATCAATCTGATCCGCAACGCTGCAGATGCTTCGCTCGAAACCGGTGGCGGAGTGAGCATCGGTTGGACTCCCCGCACGTCGTACGTCGACCTGCAAATCGAAGACGAAGGTCCGGGACTGGCAAACACCTTGAACCTCTTCGTGCCGTTCTTTACAACAAAACCTGGAGGGTCAGGCATCGGCCTCGTACTCAGCCGCCAAATTGCCGAGGCCCACGGCGGAGCCCTCCGCCTGGAAAATCGCTCGACGGGACAGGGCTGCGTCGCGCATCTGCGGCTGCCGCTGGGATGAGGGGAAAGAATGCTTTGAGATCGGAGAGTGAAAAATGAAAATTTGAAATCCAAGGATGCTCCGCAGTTTTTGCTTACCAGGCAAATGCACCGACGCCACCGCAGATAGCAAATTTCAATTTTTCATTCTTCATTTTCAAAGCTTTCATTCCCGCTTTGATTCGGTGTTACCCTCCCAACAGACGGAGGAAATCCATGAACCTGATCTCGATGCTTGTCCTGGCGCTACTTGCGGCGCCGCAGACCAAAACCCCGGAGAAACCCAAAGTGGCGGATGCATTGAACTTCACCATGAACAGCCTTGAAGGCAAGCCGGTAAACCTTTCAAAGTACCAGGGCAACGTTGTGCTGATGGTCAATGTAGCCAGCGAATGCGGCTACACGCCGCAATACGAAGGTCTGCAGGCTCTGCACAAAAAGTACGCGGCACGCGGACTTCGCGTTCTCGGCTTCCCTTCCAACGATTTCGGTGGGCAGGAACCGGGCAGCAACGCGGAAATCCAGGACTTTTGTAAAAAGAATTTCGGAGTGGAGTTCGATATGTTCTCCAAGATCAAGGTTCTTGGCAGCGACAAATCGCCTCTCTACAAAACGCTCACGGCCACGCCGAAATTCACAGGCGACGTCTCGTGGAACTTCGAGAAGTTCCTGATCGGACGGGACGGACAGGTTATTGGGCGTTATAAATCGGCGGTAGAACCCCTTTCGACCGAGCTCACGCGAGCGATAGAGGCTGCCCTGGGGAAGTGAGTTCGCCCGATCCCACCATCACAAATGTTGCGGACACAGCTCTCTGGGTAGCGACCTACCGCGCAATCGAATCTGAACGTCCCGACGCGCTCTTTCGCGATCCCCTGGCCGGCGTGCTGGCCGGGGAACGCGGAAGAAAGATCGCCGAAAAAATCTCCTACATGAAGTTCATGGCCTGGCTGATGGTCGTCCGCACCGTTGCCATCGATAAACTGATCGAACGGGCCATTGCCGAAGGTATCGACACCGTCGTGAATCTGGGCGCGGGTTTGGACACACGGCCTTATCGCATGGACCTTCCTCCGTCACTCCGCTGGATTGAAATCGATTTCCCGCAGATGATCCAATACAAGACCGACAAGCTGAAGGGAGAGGTGCCGCGTTGCCGGCTGGACCATATCGGGGCGGACCTTTCCGATCTGCCGCTGCGAAGAAAGCTCTTCGAACGCATTGGCTCCGAAGCCCGGAAGGCGCTCGTCCTCACGGAAGGCGTCATTGCCTACATGAGTGCGAGCGAAGCGGAATCCCTGTCGCGGGACCTGTTTGCTGTTCCCTCGTTACAATATTGGATTCAGGATTACCGACAGGGCGGCTTCCGGCAAATGACGTCTTCAAGGTTAAGGCGAAGTTTGAAAGATTCTCCATTCAAGTTTGATGTCGAAGACTCCCTTGCGTTCTTCGGAAAGCAAGGGTGGACGATCTTCGAGAAACGTCTTGCCGCGGACGAAGCGGACCGCATCGGCCGGCCTTTCCCTTTCATTTTTCCGTGGAGCCTGATCCTGATGGCGCTGCCGAAGAAGGCCTTCGAAAAATTTCGCAATGCGGCGGGCTATGTCATGTACGCGAAAGCTGCTGTCGCCTGAGCAGTGCAAAATGTCCGTAAAACTCTTCACTCAGGCCATTCGGCCAGTTGCCGCTCAAGAATCGCGGAAACGCGTTCGCGATCTACCTGTTTCACCGTCTTAGCGGTTCGCTTGCCGCGTCTTTTTCACCTGGCCGGCATCGAACCCCTGTTGCCGACCTTTTTCCAGGAGGCGGGTGTATAAATCGTCCTGCAGATGCGGCGTTCTTGCCAGGATCCAAAAAAACTCACGGTTCTCCGCGCCCACCACGGCCCACTGGTAGTCCGGATCCAATTCAATGACGCTGTATTCGCCCCACACCTGCGGCAGAAAAGACAGCAGCGCGGGGGCAAACCTTACCTTCAGCTTCGACGGCGGCTTGTTTTTCGCCGCCCGCTTGGCAACGCCACTCGCCTCGGTCCGTGAGCCATCGTGTTGCGTGCAGCTGTTCAGTACCGAGATCATGCCGTTCTTTTTGAGTTCATAACGGGCGTTCACTTCCCCCGCGCACCGCGTCTGGAAGCGATTGGGAAGCCGGGCAATCTCGTACCACGTCCCCTGGTACCGCATTAAGTCAAGCTCGCGTACAACCTCCAGTGGCGGCCTTTCGGCGGCAAGCCCGACTTCCCACAGGATGAACAGAGCAGGCAGTAACAGGAGCGGATGGGAGCTTCGTAAGAATGAGATTTTCATAGTTGGTTCAAGAGTGAGAGTTCGTGAGGATGGGGGTTCAGATACACCTGACTCCGTAAATAGGCGACATCGAACTTGCGTACGTAATGGCGGAGCAGCGTGACAGGAACTATGAGCGGGACGAGTTCCCGCCGGTATGCCTCGATTCCCTCCGTGAGTTCGGCACGATCGGAAGCGTTGATGTCGTCGCGGAAATACCCTGCCATGTGCTGCAACACGTTGGTGTGGTTTTTTCGAGTGGGCGTACGTCGCATCACTTCGAAGAACGCCGTGAAGTAATTTCCGCCGCCGGCTGCAATCCGGCCCAATCGCCGGGCGCCGTCCTGGCTGTGTGCGACCAGGAGGAACTTATGTTGGGCGTGAAAGCGTGTAAGTTTCGCGGGCGTGACGCCGGACTTCTCCAGGGTCATCCAGCGCATATACGAAAACACCGATGAGACAAAGTTCTCGCGTAAACGGGGATCCTGGAGCCGCCCCTCTTCCTCCACCGGAAGGTTCGGGAAGCGACGCACGACCGCGGACGCGAAAAGCCCCCGGCCCGCCTTATTCGGAGGTTGTCCGTCGCGGTAGACTTTCACGCGCTGCAGACCACAGCTCGGCGAGCCGCGCTTGAACACGTATCCGCACAGATTCAATGCAGCGAGCGAGGCCAGGCGTCTTTCGGACCATGCGTTCAGCCGCTCGGTATGGTCGGCACCGGAACGCGGAGACTTGAGGCGCAATGATCCTTCTTCGGTCAGACGCAATGTGTCGCGGGGCACGCCCAGTCCCATCTCAACTTCCGGACAGACCGGCACCCACTCCACGTACCGTCCCAGCAGTTCGGTGAGAAACGCATCGCGCTTGTGACCGCCGTCGTACCGTACGGCTTCTCCGAGCAGACAGGAGGAAATGCCTATGCGCGCCCGCTCCGGAGAGGCTGTAGAAATATCCATTTCAGGCAAAGATTTGTTCAAGTTTCGCCTTCCTGAAACGAAAGATCCGTTCGAGATCCTTTTCGATAAAGAGCCGTCGAATCAGAGAGCCGCCGGGGGCGGCATATTCGACTCGGTCTTCGACGAGAGTGCCGTCGCGGTGTGAACGAAACGAGTGTTCGTGGTACCACAACGTGTAGGGCCCATTTCGCTGCACGTCTACAAAGCGATAGGGGGGCTCCCAGACCAGGATCTCGCTGCGCCAGCGGATCGGAATACCGTGCAGCTTCAGCCGGTAATTTAGAAACGTTCCCTGGCGAATGGCTGTTGCGGGATTCTCAACGTGAAAGCGAAGCCACGGCGGTGTAATCGAATCGAGGTTACCGGCGCTGGCGAAAAACGGAAACACTTCCTCCAGCGGGCGCGCAAGCCACTGCGACGATTCGAGCGTGGATACACGGTGCATAAGGCGCGCCAGAGTAACGTCCAGGTCTTCATCGCGAAAGACGAAGCCCGACTGCAACAGCTTCGCCGGCAATACACGGGCGCTCGCAAGCAGAAGTGCGTCTGCGAGTTCACCCAAGACCAGTCGCACTGCCAATGCCGGAACCGGCAGAACGGCAGGGCGCCACAGTGTCCGCGCGAGAGAGCGGGTGAAGTCGCGGTTCGTTGCCGGATGCGGAGAGACGGCGTTGACAGGACCTGCCAGGGAAGGCGTGCCAAGCGTGTGAATGATCGCGCGGCAAAGATCTTCGAGTGTAATCCAGCTCATATATTGCGATCCGCTGCCGAAGACGCCGCCGGCACCCAACAGAAATGGTCGCCGCATCTTCGCCAGCGCTCCGCCCTCGGTCGCGAGCACAATGCCGATTCGAAGCTGTACGGTGCGGATCCCCCGTGACGCGGCGGGGGCCGTCGCCGCTTCCCATGCGGTGCACACCTCCGGCAGAAATCCCGTGCCCGGGCCGTCATTTTCGGTGAGTGGCGCTTCGGCCCGATCTCCGTAGTAACCGATAGCCGAGGCACTCACTAAAACCTTCGGCGGCGCGGGCATGCGCGACAAGGCGCTTGCAAGCAAGGCGGTGCCGAGCGTCCGGCTCTTCAGGATGCGTTCCTTTCGGGCGACCGTCCATCGGCCGGCAGCAATGTTCTCGCCTGCAAGGTGCACCACAGCGTCCGCGTTGCTGAGACGTTCGATGTTGATGAAATCGTTATCGGGGTCCCAATCCGTCGGACGCCGGAGGACCACAACTTCGTGTCCCTCTGATTCCAAGCGTGTCGTCAACGCGGTTCCGATCAGGCCTGTGGCTCCTGTGAGTGCAACTTTCATTTCTTCTCCTGTCTGAGTCTTGCAGTCTCCGGAGGCCACTATCAAGGGTT
>Ga0315912_10004741_pt1 | contig 12717 bp, 7 predicted proteins | sample VfabasoilMG_FD_204469 | JGI IMG/M metagenome (GOLD analysis project Ga0315912, IMG submission 204469) | Garden soil microbial communities collected in Santa Monica, California, United States - V. faba soil | ecosystem: Environmental > Terrestrial > Soil > Garden | place: USA: California... | reverse complement strand
GGATCCGCCAGGCGATCACGCGCTCGATCGCCGACCAGGCGCGCACGATCCGCATCCCGGTGCACATGATCGAGACCATGTCCAAGCTGCGCAACGTCACCAAGAAGCTCGTGCAGCAGAAGGGCCGCGAACCGTCGGTGGAGGAGGTGGCCGAGGCCACCGGCATCTCGGTCGACGAGGCCAAGCGCGTGATGAAGATCTCCAAGCACCCGATCAGCCTCGACCGCCCGATCGGCGAGTCCGACGACAGCTACTTCGGGGACTTCATCGAGGACGAGTCGGCCGAGAGCCCGATCCAGGCCGCCGGCCACGAGATGCTCAAGGAGCGCATCGACGAGGTGCTCTCGACGCTCACGTTCCGCGAACGCGAGATCGTCAAGCTGCGCTACGGCATCGGCGACGGCTACACCTACACGCTCGAGGAAGTCGGGCGCATCTTCCGCGTCACGCGCGAACGCGTGCGCCAGATCGAGGCCAAGGCCGTGCGCAAGCTGCGCCACCCGGTGCGCGCGCGCCAGTTGGCCGGGTTCCTGGACGGGGTCAAGATCCCCGACGACGGCGACCTGCTCCTGGGTCTGGACCTGGAGTTCGACAGCGATTCCGACATCGACCTCGACTCCAAGCTCGAGGCGCCGGTCGAGGCCACGGTCAAGGTCGAGGCGGATGCCGAGGTCGAGGTCGATGTGGATATCGACCTCGAGGTCGAAGAAGAGCCCTGATCCACGACCCTATCCACATCAATGGCCTGCAGGCCTTTGTGTCCGGCTCGGGCCGTCGCTAGAATTCTCGGCCCCCATGCACGAAGTCCTGGCTGCGCTCCTACGTCTGCAAGAGCTCGACCAGCACATCTTCCGGGCCCAGGCGGAGCTCCGGCGACTGCCGGCCGAGCGCGCGCAGCGCAAGGCGGAGCTCGACCGGCGCGTTCAGAAGCTGGCGGATACGCGCACCGAGGCGCAGAAGCTGCGCGTGCGCATCAAGGAATTCGAGGACAACTCGACGCAGCACCGCCAGCGCGCGCGCAAGGTCGAGAACGAAGCCGCCTCGGCGCGCCAGGACATGGCGCTGCTGGTCGCGTTCCAGCACGAGATCCGCACGCTCAAGCGCGAGATCAGCAACTTCGAGGAGCAGGGACTGCTGCTCGTCGACCAGGTCGAGGCGCTGGAGAAGGACGCCCTGGCCCAGGAGCAGGCGCTGGCCGCCGAGCAGAAGTCCTTCGCCGAGTACGATGCCAACGTGCAGGCCGAACTCGCGGCGGCGCAGGCGCGCCTCGACGAGCTCAGCGCCGAGCGCAAGAAGCGCCTCACGGGAACGATCCCGCTCGATGCGCTGACGACCTACAACCGCATCCTCGCCGCGCGCGAGGGCCAGGCGCTGGCGGAGCTCGACGGCAAGGCCTGCCAGGCCTGCTTCATCGACGTGCCCGCCAACGTTGTCGTGCGCGTGCAGCGCGGCAGCGAACTCGTCAACTGCCCGGGCTGCTCGCGGATCCTGTTCCAGCGCGGGTAGGGAGCTCGCTGCCCTGGCGCGATCCGCGCCGGGCCAATAGGTGCGCGAGCTGCGCGCGAATGCGATTGCGCTCGAAGGCCGGCAGCGGGGCGAGCAGCGCCTGTGGATCCGCCTCGCCGATCAGTCGGTGCAGCACCTGCTCGGGCCGGAGGCGCTCGACGAAATCGGCCAGCCACTCGAGATACTGCGACTCGTCGAGCAGCTCGAGCGTCCCGGCGCGCCATTCGCGTTCCAGCTGGGTGCGCTTCAGGACCATCAGCTGGTGCACCTTGACGCCTTCGACGCCGGCGCGCGCGAGCTCGCTGGCGGTCCGGCGCGCGCCCTCGCGGCCGTCGCCGGGCAATCCCAGGATCGCGTGCCCGATGCAGACGAGGCCCGCCTCGCGCACGCGCGCCGCCGCGTCGACGAAGTCCGCCAGCGTGTGCAGGCGGCGGATGCGGCGCTGCACCTCGTCGTTCGCGGTCTCGAGGCCCAGCTCGACCCAGACCTCGACGCGCCGCGCGAGCGCCTCGAGCAGGCCGAGCGCCTCGTCGGTGAGCGTGTCGGGCCGCGTGGCGATGCTGACCGCCGCGAGCGGCGCGTCGGCGCGCCCGATCCAGGGATCGAGCACGCCCAGCACCTCGGCCAGGCGCGCCAGCGGAACATAGGTGTTCGAGTAGGACTGGAAGTAGGCGATCGCGCGCACGCCGGGGCCGCGGCGCGCGACGCGCGCGAGCCCCTGCTCGAGCTGGCGCGCGAGCTCGATGCCGCTCTTCAACGCGCCCGTGCCCGAGCCCTCGACATCGCAGTACGTGCAGCCGCCGAAGCCCTTGGTGCCGTCGCGATTCGGGCACGAGGAACCCGCGTCGAGCGCGATCCGATGCACCGGTCCGCCGAAGCGCGCCTCGAGCCAGGGAGCGAGCGTGCGGTAGGGGAGCGCCTCGGCCACGGCGCCGAGTGTACTCAGGAGTTCGCGCGCGCGTACGAACGCTGCAGCACGAAGGCCAGCGGCAGGACGAGGGCGCCGACGAACAGCATTCCGCCCGCGACGGTCTGCAGCCGCCAGCCGAGGAGGTCGTCCGCGAGGCGGATGTAGTCGTTGGTCAGGCCGAAGGAGCCGTTGTTCTGGTACAGCGCGCGCGCGCCGCTGCTCGTCACGAGTCCCCAGCACAGCCAGGCATTGCGGCCGAGCAGGAACCAGCCCAGCGTGCCGTGCAGTGCGCGCTCCACGCGCGAGCTCGTGAATCCGCCGCTGAGCGCGCGGAAGAGACACATGCAGCTGAAGCCGAACTCGGCCAGGTGGCCGGCCAGGAGGTGCAGCACCTCGCGCGCGTCCGTGAAGCACAGCAACGGATGCAGCACCGCGATCGCGCCGCACACGATCCAGCGCGTCCGGCCCTCGAACAGCCGCCAGGAAAAGAACAGCAGCGCGCCGGTGAGGAACAGCGCCAGCGGCGCGAGCTGGGCCGAGTGCAGCGCCGCGGCGTGGCCCTCGAGCGAGATCGCGGGGAAGGCCGGCATGCCGCACAACCAGGCGGCCGCGGTGTGACCCATCTCGTGCACGAGCGAGGAGAGGAACCAGCCCATGAAGGAGACGACCGGCACGAATGCCAGGACCGGCGCCGTGACGAGTCCGATTCCCAGGTAGACCCAGGGCTCGAAGCCCGAGTCGCCCTCCACGCTGGCGCTCGCCTGGCGCGGCGCGACCATGTGCGCCCCGCAGTTCAGGCAATGACGTGTCCCGCGCGGCTGCGGCTGGCGGCAGCGCGGGCAATCGAGCGGGGCGAAACTTGTGAGAGGGGCCACCAGATCCTCTATCGGAGCGCCCCTCCCCGCGCTTCAATGTCGGCCCCCGCCCCCCCGCGCCCGGTCCCCTGGAGAGGAATCCCGTGCCCCGAATCGCCCTCCCGACTCTGCTCTGCTTGCTGCTCTCTTCCTGCGCCAGCGCCGGAACACAGCAATCCGTTCCGGCGCCCGAGCCGTCGGGGATGCGCGCACGGATCGAACGCTACCGCGCCGATCGCGGCGCGCTGGAGCGCGGATTCCCCTTCGAGGGCTCGCCTGCGCGCGACCTGCGCCTGTCCGCCTTCGAGCAGGAGACGCGCAGCGCGCTCGACGCGCTCGACTTCGGCGAGCTCGACCCCGAAGCGCGCATCGACTGGATCCTGCTCGCGAACCAGATCGAGCGCGAGCGCGCGCGCGCAGGACAGCGCGCAGAGCGGCGCGAGGAGATGGCTCCGCTGCTGCCCTTCGCTGCGCGCATCCTGGCGCTGGTCGAAGGCCCGCGCGGCGTCGCGCCGCTGGACGCCGAGCAGGCGGCAGCCGAGGTCGATCGGCTCAAGACGGCCCTTTCCGACGCGCGCAAGCAGGCGGGCGAACTGACGAAGACGCTCAAGAAGAGCGTCGCGAACCGTGCGGCGGGTGCGGCCGACGGCCTGCGCGGCGCGCTCGAGGGCTGGTACCGCTTCCGCGCCGGCTACGACCCGGCCTTCGACTGGTGGGTCAAGAAGCCGATGGAAGCGCTGCGGCCCGAACTCGAGGGCTACGCCAAGTACCTGCGCGAGGAGGTCGCGGGCTTGAAGGGCGGCGACGACGAGCCGGTCATCGGCGACCCGATCGGCCGCGAGGCGCTGCTCGAGGAACTGCGCTTCGCGATGATCCCGTACTCGCCCGAGGAGCTGATCGCGATCGCCGACCGCGAGTTCGCCTGGTGCCGCGAGCGCCTGCTCGAGTCCTCGCGCGAGCTGGGCTGCGGCGAGGACTGGAAGGCCGCGCTGGAACAGGTCAAGCGCGACCACGTCGCGCCGGGCGCGCAGCCCGAGCTGATCCGCAAGCTCGCGCTCGAAGCCTGCGATTTCGTGGAGCAGAACCGGCTCGTGACCGTCCCGGCGCTGTGCAAGGAGAGCTGGCGCATGGAGATGATGTCGCCGGAACGCCAGCTGGTGACGCCCTTCTTCACCGGCGGCGAGGTGGTCTCGGTCTCGTTCCCCACGGGCACGATGACGCACGAGCAGAAGGAGATGAGCATGCGCGGCAACAACGTGCACTTCTCGCGCGCGACGGTCCTGCACGAGCTCATCCCGGGCCACCACCTGCAGGGCTTCATGAGCGAGCGCTGGTCCACCCAACGCCGCATGTTCTCGACGCCCTTCTACACCGAGGGCTGGGCGCTGTACTGGGAGTTCGTCTTCTGGGAGCGCGGCTTCCAGACGACGCCGGCGGACCGCATCGGGGCGCTGTTCTGGCGCATGCACCGGGCCGCGCGCATCCGCTTCAGCCTCGGGTTCCATCTCGGCCAGCTCACGCCCGAGCAGTGCGTCGACATGCTCGTCGACGAGGTCGGCCACGAGCGGCGCAACGCCGCCGCCGAGGTGCGGCGTTCGTTCAACGGCGAGTACGGCCCGCTCTACCAGGTCGCCTACATGATCGGCGGCCTGCAGCTGCGCGCGCTGCAGCGCGAGGCCGTCGGCCCCGGCAAGCTCGGGCTGTGCGAATTCCACGACGCCGTGCTGCAGGGCGGGAACATGCCCATCGAGATGGTGCGCGCGCGCGTCGAGAAACTGCCGCTGACCAAGGACTGGAAGCCGGGCTGGCGCTTCGACGGCTGAGCAGGCGGGCAGTTCTTTCCGGCGCGCTCGCCGCGCGCGCCGGCTTTCTTCAGGTGCGCGCCGCGCGAGTTCCGATATTCGCGAGACCCCGTGTCCCGCACCCTCCAAGTCTCGCGACTTCTGGCCGAGATCGTCGCCATCGTGCTCCTGGCCGAGGTGGCGACGGCCTGTCTGCTGCCGTTGCTGGCCCCGGGCGCCGGCCCGATTCCCGAGCCCTGGCTGCACGGCGCGCTGGTCGTGCTGCTCGCCGGGCCGATCGTCGCCTGGCGCGTCCGCCGCGCCGTGCGACCCGCCAGCCAGCCGGCGGTCGCCGAACGCAACGTCCCGCGCGGCACCCTCGTCCTCGTGATGATCGCGGCGATCGTGGTCGGCTGCGGCGTCACCGCGCTGGCCGTCGATACGGCGCGCGAGCGCGGACGCAGCGAAGCCCGCGCGCAGTTCGACCGCCAGGCGGACCGTCTGGCGCTCGAGACCGAGCGGCGTGTCAACCGTGCGGCTTACGGCCTCAAGGGCGCGCGCGGCGTCTACGCCGCGAGCAAGTCGGTCGAGCGGCTGGGATTCCGTGCCTATGTCGCCGCGTGCGAACTCGCGCGCGAATTCCCGGGCGCGATGGGCTTCGGATTCATCGAGCGCGTGCCGCGCGCGGAGCTGGACGGCTTCCAGGCCGCCGTGCGCGCCGACGACGCGCCCGACTTCACGATCCACACGGCCGGCGACGCACCGGAGCTGTACGTGATCCGCTTCTTCGACCCGCTGGAGCGCAACCCCGAGGCGCCGGGCTACGACCTGGGCAGCGAGCCCGTGCGGCGCGCGGCGATCGAGCGCGCCGTGCAGTCGGGCGAGCCCCTGCTGACGCCGCGGCTCGATCGGGGACCGGACACCCTGGAGCGCGCCGGCTTCCTGTACCTCGTGCCCGTCTACCGCAACGGCACCAAGCCGCGCAGCGCCAGCGATCGCGAAGAGGCGTTGCTTGGACTGGTCTTCGCGCCGCTGGTGCTCGAGGACGTGCTGGCCGGGGCCATGAACGCGGTCGAGGGCAACCTCGAGCTCCAGATCTACGACGGATCCAGGCTCGACGACAGCAAGCGCCTCTACGTCTCGGACGAGCTGGCCGGGGGCGACCGCGAGGGGCGCATGTTCCACGACCTGCGCCAGGTGCTCGTCGGCGGACGAACCTGGTCGCTCAAGCTGAGCAGCACGCGCAAGTTCGACAGCAGCGTCGCCAGCGACGCGTCGGCGCTGGTCGGGCTGACCGGTCTCTTGCTGAGCGCGCTGCTGGCCTACCTGATCTGGACGCTCGGCTCCGCGCGCGCGCGCGCCATGGCGCTGGCCAAGGAGATGACCGCCGACCTGGCCGCGGCCAAGCACGAGGCCGAGCGCGCGCTGCGCGACTTCGACGCGCTGCGCAGCACGCTCGACGAGCACTCGATCGTCTCCGTCACGGACGCCCGCGCGCGCATCATCGACGTCAACAAGGCATTCTGCCGCATCAGCGGCTACGCGCCCGAGGAGCTGCTCGGACAGGACCACCGCCTGATCAATTCCGGTCACCACCCGAAGAGCTTCTGGATCGAAGCCTGGCGCACGATCAGCGCCGGGCGCCCCTGGCGGGCCGAGATCTGCAACCGCGCCAAGAGCGGCGCGCTCTACTGGGTCGACACGGTGATCGCCCCCTTCGCCGGCGCCGACGGCCGGATCGAGCGCTACTTCGCGATCAGCACGGACATCACGGCGCGCAAGCAGGCCGAGGCCGAACAGACTGCCGCCCTCGCTCTGGCGACGGAGCTGGCGCGCTCGAGCGACGCGCGCCAGGCCGCGCGCGCGGTCAACGACGCCCTGGGCGAGACCCCGGGCTTCTCGCGCACGGCCGTGCTGCTCTTCGAGGAGGACGGCGCTTGCCGCTTCGTGGGCTGGCGCGGCCTCTCGATGGAGTATCGCCGCGCGGTCGAGGGCTATTGCCCCTGGAAGCAGGGCGAGACCGACGCGGTGCCGCTGGTCGTCAACGACGTCCTGACCGAGACCTCGCTGGCGCAGCACCACGGCGTGCTGCGCAAGGACGGCATCGCCGCGCTGGCCTACGTTCCGATCCTGACCGAGAAGGGCGTGATCGGGATGCTGACGCTGCACGCCTCCAAGGCCGGGAGGATCACGCCCGCGCGCATCCAGGCGGCGCGCAGCGCGGCCGCCTCGCTCGGCAGCGCCGTCGCGCGCCTGCGCATGGCGGAGGCGCTCTCCACGAACGAGCGGCGCTTCCGCTCGCTGGTCGAGGGCGCGGACGTGATCGTCTGGGAGTTCGACGCGCTGGGCGAGGCCTTCACGTACGTCTCGCCGCAGGCCAAGCGCCTGGGCTATGCGCTCGGGGACTGGCTCGTTCCGGGCTTCTGGGCCCGGCACATGCACCCCGAGGATCGCGAGCGCGCGGTCGAGTTCTGCAGGAGCGAGTCGCGCGCGGGCCGCAAGCACCGCTTCCAGTACCGCATGCTGGCGGCGGACGAGCGCGTGATCTGGGTCGAGAACTTCGTCAGCGTCGAGAAGTCGCCGACCGGTCAGATGCTGCTGCGCGGCGTGATGATCGACATCACCGAGTCCAAACAGGTGGCCGTCGAGCTGACCGAGGCGCGCACGCGCGCCGAGGCCGCGACGCGCGCCAAGAGCGAGTTCCTGGCCAACATGAGCCACGAGATCCGCACCCCGCTGACCGCGATCCTGGGCTACTCCGACATCCTGCGCGAGGAGGGCGACCTCTCGCGCGCGCCCGAGCGACGCCTGCAGGCGATCGACACCATCCTGGGAGCGGGCCACTACCTGCTGACCGTGATCAACGACGTGCTCGATCTGTCCAAGATCGAGGCCGGCAAGATGGAGGTCGAGCTGGTCGAGACGCCGCTGCTCAAGATCCTGACCGAGGTCGCCGACCTCGTGCGCCCGCGCGCGGCCGAGAAGGGCGTCGAGCTGCGCACGCGCCTCGGGACGCCGGTGCACGAGCGCCTGATGAGCGACCCCACGCGCCTGCGCCAGATCCTGATGAACCTGGTGGGCAACGCGGCCAAGTTCACCGAGAGCGGCAGCGTGACGCTGATCGCGAGCGAGGAACAGCGCGAGGGCCAGGCGCGCCTCTTGATCGACGTCGAGGACACCGGCCCGGGCCTCTCGCCGGAGCTCGCCAGCCGCCTGTTCGTGGCCTTCAGCCAGGCCGATGCGAGCGTGACGCGCAAGCACGGCGGCACCGGGCTGGGCCTGACGATCTGCCGCCGCCTGGCCGAGCTGATGGGGGGCACCGTGATGCTGGCGCGCACGATGCCCGGTCAGGGTTCCTGCTTCCGCGTCGAACTGCCGCTCGTCCCGGCGCCGGGCGCGGCGCTGGTCGCGAGCCTCGAGACCCAACCGCACAGCAGCGAGCCGAAACCCGCCCTGTCAGCGGCGCGCCTCTCCGGCCGCGTGCTGGTGGCCGAGGATGGTCGCGACAACCAGCGCCTGATCGAGCTGCACCTCAAGCGCGCGGGCGCGGAGGTGCAGGTCGTCGACAACGGGCTGATCGCGCTCGAGCGCATCGAGCAGGCCCAGGCGGAGGGGCGGCCCTTCGACCTCCTGCTGACCGACATGCAGATGCCCGAGATGGACGGCTACACGCTGACGAGCACGCTGCGCCAGCGCGGCAGCACGCTCGCGATCGTGGCCCTGACCGCGCACGCGATGCCCGAGGATCGCCAGAAGTGCATCGATGCCGGTTGCGACGACTACTCGACCAAGCCGATCAACCGCAACCAGCTGATCGAGACCTGCGCGCGCTGGATCGGCATGCCGGGCGGGAAGCCCTCCGCGAAGAAGCCCGCCTAGGGCCGGGATGCTAGCCTGGGCGCGCCGCGCGCGGCGCGCATGCAGATCCAGCCCATCGTCATCGGCACGGCCGGCCACATCGACCACGGCAAGTCCACGCTGGTCAAGGTCCTGACCGGCATCGACCCCGACCGGCTCAAGGAGGAGCAGGAGCGCGGGATGACGATCGATCTGGGCTTCGCGCGCTTCGCGCTGCCCGACGGCCGCAAGGTCGGCATCGTCGACGTCCCCGGCCACGAGCGCTTCGTCAAGAACATGGTCGCGGGCGCGACCGGCATCGACCTCGTGATCCTGGTCGTCGCCGCCGACGACGGCGTGATGCCGCAGACGCGCGAGCACCTCGCGATCATGGGCCTCCTGGGGCTCACGCGCGGCTTGATCGCGCTGACGAAGATCGACATGGTCGCGCCCGATCTCGTCGAGCTCGCCGCGGAGGACGTGCGCGCGACGGTCAAGGGCACCTTCCTCGAGGACGCCCCGATCTTCCCGCTCTCCTCGACCAGTGGGCAGGGACTCGAGGAATTCAAGCAGGGGCTCTTCCGGCTCGCGGCGCAGACGCGCCCGCGTTCCGCGGAGGGCGTCTTCCGCATGCCGATCCAGCGCGTGTTCAGCGCGCACGGCTTCGGCACGATCGTCACCGGCATCCCGATGAGCGGCACGCTCCAGGTGGGGGACGTGCTCGAGATCCTGCCCCAGGGCCTGAAGGGCAAGGTGCGCGGCATCCAGGCCTACCAGGAGACGAGCGCCTCGGCGCGCGCGGGCCATTCGAGCGCGATCAACCTGGCCGACATCGATTCCCACGCCGTCACGCGCGGCAACGTGGCGGCGACCCCGGGCTTCTACCGCGGCGCGCGCATGCTCGGCGCGCAGCTCACGGCGCTCGCCAGCCTCGAAGGCCCGATCGCGGACCGCACGCAGATTCGGCTGCACATCGGGACCGCCGAGGCGCTCGGTGAGCTCGTGCTGCTCGACCGCGAGGTGCTCGCGCCGGGCGAGACGGGCCTGGCCCAGTTGCGCCTCGAGGAGCCGGCCGTCTGCGCGCCCGGCGACCGCTTCGTCCTGCGCCTGGCCTCGCCTGCGCTGACGCTCGGCGGCGGCCTCGTCCTCGAGGAGTCGCGCCACCGCCTCAAGCGCTTCAAGAACTTCGTCGTCGAGGAACTCTCGCGCGCCGCGCAGAGCCTCGAGTCGCCGCGCGAGCTGCTCGACGTGGTGCTCCTGCGCGCCCGCGCCGGCGTGCACGACGCCGCCAGCCTCTCGGTCGAGATCAAGCGCTCGCGCGAGGAGACCGAACGCCTGCTGAACGACCTCAAGGCCCAGGGCAAGGCGCGCGCGCTCGTGCCCGGGCGCTGGATCCACGCCGAGCGGCTGACGCTCGACCTCGCCGCGCTCGAGCAGGCGCTCGAGGCCTGGTTCACCGAGCACAGCCACCGCGAGGTGATGGACGTGCGCGAGCTGCGGCGCGTGACGGAGCTCGAGCCCGACTATCTCGACTTGCTGCTCGCCGAGGCGCAGCGCCTGGGCAAGCTCGGCTACGAAGCGGGCGGGCAGGTGCGCAAGCAGGGCGGCGCGGCGCCGCTCGATGCGCGCACGCAGGGATTGGTGGACAAGGTGCTCGCGGCCCTCGCGGCCGCGCGCTACCAGACGCCCTCGCCGACGGAGCTCGCCGCGGCGCTGGCGCTGCCCGAAAAGACGCTCCAGCCGGTGCTCGAGCTGCTGCGCGACCGCAAGGAGCTGGTCTTCGTCGCGCGCGACTTCCCGCTCACGAAGCAGCTCTACGAGTCGGCGCGCGAGGCGCTGGTCGCGAACTGCCACAAGCACGGCTCGCTCGACATCCCGTCGCTGCGCGATCAGCTCGGGACCACGCGCAAGTGGATCATCCCGCTGCTCGAGCATTTCGACGCCATCGGGGTGACCCTGCGGCAGGGCGCAAACCGCGTCCTGAAGCAGCGCTGAGAGTTCATGAAGCTCTGTCTTGACACATAGGTCGCCCGGGTATGTCCTGGGCGCGAGGGATGACATCCCCTTGGCCGACCAGACTCCTTCCGGCGATCCTGTTGCTCGCTTCGGGTTCTCCCCGCGCGCGCTCGTGGCGATCGGCGCGACGCTCGCGGTGGGCTTGGGAGCCTCGTTCGTCGGATTCCGAGTCGTGCGGTCCGCCGAGCAGGCGCGTGCAGGTTCGAACTTCCAGCTCCAAGCCCAGGATCAGGTTGCCGCGATCCAGCGCGAGCTGAATGCACTGCTGGAGCAAGTCCATTCGCTGGCCGCGCTGTACCAGAGCTCACAACTGGTCGAGCGCACCGAGTTCAGGTCATTCGTCGCGCATGGTCTCGAGCGGCGCCATGCGCCCCTCGACCTGTTGTGGATCGAGCGTGTCGCCGGTTCGGAGCGCACGGCCTTCGAAGGCGCCGCACGCGCCGAAGGCCTGGCCGGATTCGAGTTCTCCCAGCTCTCGAGCCAGGGAGGCCTCGTGCCGGCGGCGTTGCGCGACGAGTACTGGGTGAACTGGTTCATCGAGCCGCGGGAACACGGCACGACCGTGCTCGGCTTCGATCACGCCGCGAACCCCGAGCGTCTCGCGGCGTTGCGGCAGAGCCGCGACGCGAAGGCCCCCGTACTGGTCGGGCAGCAGCCCGGCTCGCTGAGTGCGAACTCCGGTTCGAGCCCCGACTGGGAGCTGCTCGCGGTGCTCCCGATCTTCGACGCGCCCGCTGCAGCGAACGACACGACCCTCCCTGCGCTGCATGGTTTCGTCGGAGCGGCTTTTCCGTTGAAGGAGACGATCGAGACGGCTCTGGCTCTCAAGCCCGTGAAAGGACTCCAGCTGTGCGTGACGGATGCGTCGTTGCCGCCTGAACGGCGGATCCTGTATGCGACGAGCGCAGCGGCGCAGCCTGCCAGCGATTCGAATCCAGGGCCGAGCGACGACCTGGCCTACAGCGCCGAGGTCGAGTTCGGCGGCCGCACCTGGAGCGTGACCTGCTCGCCCGACGGCGGCGTTGCCGCTGCGGCGGTCTCCAGGTGGTCCTGGGCTGTGCTGGCTGCCGGCCTCGTCCTCACCCTGCTGCTCGCACTTTCGATCCGGTACGCGACGGATCGGGCCAGCCTCCAGCACCTGGTGGATGCAGCCACGATCCAGTTGCAGCGCAGGAATCAGTCGTTGGCTCAGGAGATCCACGAGCATGGTCGGACCGTGCTGTTCCTGCGCGCGCACCGCGAGCGGACCGAGCGCATCCTCGACTCGGCCCTCGATGCGTTGATCACGATGGACGAGCTGGGCATGGTCACCGGCTGGAATCCCAAGGCCGAGGAAGTCTTCGGTTGGACGAAGTCCGAGGTGCTCCAGAAGTCGCTGGCCGAGTTGATCATCCCCCCCCAGCATCGCGAGGCGCACCGGCGCGGCATCGAGAAGTATCTCGCGACAGGCGAAGGGCCGCTCATCAACCGCCGCGTCGAGATCACCGCGCTGACGCGTGATGGCAACCAGATCTCCGTGGAACTCACGCTCGCAGCGATCAGGCAAGGCGAAAAGGTGACCTTCAGCGCGTTTCTGCGCGACATCACCAGCCGCAAGACCGCGGAGCTGCGGCAGACGGCGCTCCTGCGCGAGCTGGAGCGGCAGGTGAAGAGCCACGGGAAATAGGCGCAGTCCGGCTGGCGCAGAGAATGCCGGTTCTCGCGCTGGGATCCGCTAGCATGAGTCCCGCATGCTCCAGGCCTTGGTCCCGCTGCTGCTCGCGTCCGCGAGCGCGCTCTCCGCCGGCGACGACGACCGCAGCCGATTCCTGGC
>Ga0315912_10004740_pt1 | contig 12718 bp, 8 predicted proteins | sample VfabasoilMG_FD_204469 | JGI IMG/M metagenome (GOLD analysis project Ga0315912, IMG submission 204469) | Garden soil microbial communities collected in Santa Monica, California, United States - V. faba soil | ecosystem: Environmental > Terrestrial > Soil > Garden | place: USA: California... | reverse complement strand
GTCCTCGTCCTCGTCCTCCTCTTCGTCTTCTTCGTCCTCGTCGTCGTCCAGGTCGTCGTCCATCTCGTCCTCGACGTCGTCGACCTTGTCCTCCTCTTCCTCGCGCGGCTTCCCGCGGCGGGCATCCGACTGAACGTCCAGGTCCGTCCCAGCGGCCTCCGGCGACTCGGCGCGACGGACGGCAAGATCTTCCATCAGGCTCAACAAGCGACTCTCCTTCTCAACGGCCTTGTCGTAGACGAAACGCAGTTCGGGCATGATGCGCATGCCGAGCGTGGGCGCCAGCAATTCCTGCACGCGACCCACCCCGTCGTCCAGTGCCCGGGCGGTGGACCGGCGCTGGGCGTCGGTCCCGAGCACCGTGTACAGGACCCGCGCATGCCGCTTGTCCCGGCTCAGCTCGACCCCGGTGACCGTCAGGAACCCCAGGCGGGGGTCGGACATGCGTTCGAGCACGATGGTGGCGATCTTCTCGCGGAGGATCGCCTCCTGACGCTGCTTTCGGTCCCAGGCCACGGCGACCCTCCGATCAGCCTTCGGAGGCCGTCGACTCGAGCGTGCGCTTGACCTCCACGACCGTGAAGGCCTCGATGACATCCTCCTCCTTGATGTCGTTGTAGCCGGCGATGTGCAGGCCGCACTCGTAGTTCTCGCGCACCTCCTTGGCGTCGTCCTTGAAGCGCTTGAGGCTGTCCAGACGGCCGGTGTGGATGACCTTGCCGTCCCGCACGAGGCGCACATGGCAGTCGCGCGTCACCACGCCGTCCGTGACGTAGCAGCCGGCGATGGTGCCGAAGCGGCTGGCCTTGAAGGTGGCGCGGATCGTGGCGTGCCCGATGACCTCCTCGTGCCGCTCGGTGCCGAGCTTGCCCTCGAGGGCCGCCTCGAGGTCGTCCTTCATCTCGTAGATGACGTCGTAGAAGCGCACGTCGACGCCGGTGCGCTGGATCGTCGGCCGGGCGCGCGCGTCCGGCACGACGCCGAAGCCGATGATGAAGGCGTTCGAGGCGCTAGCCAGGAGCACGTCGTCCTCGGTGATGCCGCCCACGGCGGAGCGCACGACCTTGAAGCGCACCTCGGGGTGGGAGATGTCCTCCACCGTCTGGCGCAGCACCTCCATCGAGCCCATGTTGTCGGACTTGAGGATGACGTTGATCTCGATGACGGCCTGCGCGTCGATGGTCGCGAAGAGGTTGTCGAGCGTGACGGCATCCACGGCCGGCGTGCCCACGTCGCGGCCGGACTCGATCCGCTCGGCGACGACCTGCCGGGCGAGCGTCACGTCGTCCACGACGTAGAAGCGCGAACCGGCTGCCGGCGGCTCCTCGAAGCCGACCACCTGCACCGGCATCGACGGCCCGGCCTCCTCGACGCGCTGGTTGCGGTCGTCGAGCAGCCAGCGCACGCGTCCGACGGTGGTGCCGGCGAGCAGGTCGTCCTTGGGACGCAGCGTGCCCTCCTGCACCACGACCGTGGCCACGATGCCCAGCTTGCTGTCCTTGGTGGCGTCCACGACGACACCGCGCGCCGGGACGTGCGGGTCGGCCCGCAGCTCCAGCAGCTCGGTCTCGAGCGCCAGGCGGTCGAGCAGTTCGTCGAGACCCTGGCCGGTCGTCGCGGAGCACTGCACCACGCCCACCTCGCCGCCGTAGTCCTCCACCAGCACGCCTGCGCTGGCCAGCTGCTGGCGCACGCGCATCGGGTCGGCGTTGCCGCGGTCGCACTTGTTGATGGCCACGACCATCGGCACGTCGGCCGCATGGGCGTGGTCGATGGCCTCGAGCGTCTGCTCCATGACCCCGTCATCGGCCGCGACGACGAGCACGGCCACGTCGGTGAGCTGCGTGCCGCGGGCGCGCATCTCGGTGAACGCCTTGTGGCCGGGCGTGTCGAGGAAGGTGACGCTGCCGCCGGCCTTGGTGGGCACGGCGTAGGCCGAGGTCTTCTGCGTGATGCCGCCGGCCTCCTTGGCCGCGACGCGCGTCTTGCGCAGCGCATCGAGCAGGCTCGTCTTGCCGTGGTCCACGTGACCCATGACGACCACCACCGGCGGGCGCGGCTGCTTGCCCTTGCCCTTGGCGGCGCTGCGCTTCTCGTACGCCTCGAGCATGCGCCCCTCGGCGCTGTCGGGAGGCAGGATCTGGATCTCGCGCTCCAACGCGACGGCCAGCTCGAGCAGCTGCTCCTCGTTCAGCACCGCGTTCTTGTCGCGCGGGTCGAAGGTGTCGGGGAAGCACTGCAGGATCTCGCGCGCCTTGATGCCGAGTTCCTCGGACAGCTCGCGCACGCCGATGGGCGGGCGCACCGTGATGGCGTGGGTCGGGCGCTCGACGTCCTTGCCCGAGCGACGCTTGCCGCCGAAGCGCGTGCGGCGCGGCGGCGGGCGGCGCGTGGGCGGGCGGCGGCGGCCGGCGAAGTGGCCCAGCCGGATGGCCGAGAGGGTCGTGTTGTCCTCGGGGTCGAAGACGAAGTCGGCGTCGTTGCCCTTGGCGGCGCGCCCGAGGCGCGTGCGCTCGGGTTCCGGGCTCGCACGCTGCTTGCCGCCGTGCTCGCGACGCGAGGTCGGCATGGCGCGCGTGGGGTCGAGCGGGTCGTAGGCCGGCGTCGGGCTGCCGCCGCGGCGGCGCGGCTCGGCCTCGGGCTCGGGCAGGTCGATCTTGCCCAGGATCTTGGCGCCCCGCCGCTGCACGCGATCGGGCACGTTGACCACGCCGATCTGACGCACCTCGGCCGCCGCCTCCTGGGGCGGGCGGTCCGCGACGGGCGCCTCGGCGGGCTGCTCCGGCTCGGGAGGCGAATCGCTGCCGGCGGGCTTGCCGCCGAAGGTGACGACCACGTGCTGCTGTTCGTCGTGGGCGGCCGGACGGTCGGCGGGCGCCGCGGAAGTGGCGCTGCCCGGGGTCTCGGCCACCTCGCCGGCGGTCGAGTCCTGCTCGGCCGCTGCGGCCGCAGCAGCGCGTGCGGCCTGCTCGGCCGCTGCGGCGGCGGCAGCAGCAGCCGCCGCGGCCTCGGCAGCAGCGGCCGCAGCAGCCGCCTCGGCGGCCAGCCGCGCCTGCTCCTCGGCGGGCGTGCGGATCTGCAGCGTGACGGCGGCGTCGCCTGGCTCGGCAGCCGGCGCGGGCGCGACGGCCGGGGCCGCCTCGTCTCCGCTGCTCGCCGCTGCCCTGGCCAGGCCGCGCGCCTTCTGGTCCTCGAGTTCCTCGAGCCAGGCAGCCCGCAGGATGCCTTCAGTCCCCTTGGGGAGGTTGCTCGAGTGCGACTTGACCCCGAGACCCAGCTCCTGCGCGATGACCAGCATGCGCTTGCTGTCGGCGTCGAGTTCCTTGGCGAGTTCGTGCAGTCTCACGGGACATCACTCCGACCTGGCCTGGGGGCCGGCGGACGGCTGGGCGCCGTCGGTGGAACCGGAGACAGGTGCATCGGCCCAAGGGCCATCCGGATCGCCGGGCGGCTGCGCGAACGGCATGCCGTTCTCGTCGCGCGCACTGTGCGGCATCTGCGTCACGCCCTCGATCTTGATGTCCCAGCCGGTGAGCCGGGTGGCGAGACGCACGTTCTGACCCTTGCGCCCGATGGCCAGCGCGAGCTGGTCGTCCGGCACGACCACGCGGCAGATGCGCGTGGCGGGGTCCATGTTGAGCGAGGCGATCTGCGCGGGGCGCAGCGCGTTGATGATCAGGTCCTCGTCCGAGTTGCTCCAGCGGATGATGTCGATCTTCTCGCCGTTCAGCTCGTCGGTGATGGCCTTGATGCGCGTGCCGCGGATGCCGACGCAGGCGCCGACGCAGTCCACGCGCGCATCCGTGCTGTGCACGGCGATCTTGGTGCGGTAGCCCGGCTCGCGCGCGATGCGGCGGATCTGGATGACGTCGTCGGCCACCTCGGGCACCTCCAGCTCGAACAGCCGGCGCACCAGGTCGGGCGAGACGCGCGAGAGGATGATCTTGACCCGGCTGCCGACGCGCTTGACCTCGGTGATGATGGCGCGGATGCGGTCGCCCGGGGAGTAGATCTCGCCGCGCACGCGGTCGGCGCGCGGGATGATGGCCTCCGCCCGGCCGATGTTGACGATGATGGCGCCGCCCTCGATGCGCTGCACCTGGCCGAGCACCAGCTCGCCCACGCGGCCCTCGAAATCGCTGAAGACGACCGCGTTCTCGGCGTCACGCAGCGACTGGATGATGACCTGCTTGGCGGTCTGGGCCGCGATGCGGCCGAGGTCGATGGCACCGTGCTGGACGTCGCTGGTGACCGAGAGTTCGCCCGTCTTGCGGTCGAGCGTGCAGTGGATGACCACGTCCTCGCCCACCTTCTTCTGGATGGCCGCCACCATCGCCTGTTCGATGGTGGTGAAGATGAGCTCGGAGTCGATGTCCTTCTCGTGGTGGATGGAATCGATGATCCGGAGCAGTTCGCTGTTCATCGGGCATCGATCCTCGAACGACGTGGTACGGCGGTCTGACTCTCCTCGAGCTCGACGCGCCGGCCTCGCGGACCGACCGGTGCGTCTGCCCCTGGAAACGAAGCGAGTGGGCCCGACACCTTCGTCGCCTGCCGCTGTCTGGCCGGGACGCTGGTCCGGTTCCCACTCGTCGGTTCAGGAAGCTGGCGAGCCTGGGGAAACCACCACTATGTGACCTCCAGCGGCGGGATGTCAAGCTGGCGGACGTGCGTGCGCAGGCGTTGCGAAGGCGGCGCTCCGGCCCCTCGGGCAGCCGCCATGCGCAGCCCCGGCTGCTCGCCGGAGGTCCTGCGATGCAGCGACTGGAGCGCCGCTCGACGCGACTGCGAACTCGAGGGCGGGCGGCAGCACCCGAGGCCGCCCACGGCCGCATCGGGCCGGCTTGACCGCCCGTGCGCAGCAGCCCTAGGATCCACCGCTCTCCCGCCGGGATCGTGACGGATCGCCCGCGATCCCTGCCACGCACAGCCCCATGACGACACAGCCAGAGTCCGCGTCGGCCGAGCCCGCCGGCGGCGCCCGGACCCGCGCGGCCCCGCGCCTCCAGGTGGCGCTCGACTTCCTCATCCTGGACCGGGCCCTGAAGCTGGCGGCCGAGGCGGCGGCAGGCGGGGCCGAGCTGCTCGAGGTGGGCACGCCGCTGCTCAAGAGCGAGGGGCTCGATGCGGTCCGCGCCCTGCGGGAGCAGCATCCGCGCGTGCCGATCGTGGCCGACACCAAGACCATGGACGCCGGGCGGGCCGAGATGGAGATGGCGGCCAAGGCCGGCGCCGCCTTCGCCACGGTGCTCGGCCTGGCCTCGGACAGCACGATCCGCGAGTGCGTCGAGGTCGGTCGCAACTACGGCATCGCCGTCATGGTCGACCTGGTCGGGCACCCCGACCCGGTGGCCCGGGCGCGCCAGGTCGAGGCGCTGGGCGTGGCCGGCGTGGGCGTGCACTGCCCCATCGACCAGCAGATGCTGGGGCACGACCCCTTCGACACCCTGCGCGCGGTGCGCGCCGCCGTCGGCTGCCTGGTGAGCGTGGCCGGCGGCATCCAGGGCGAGAGCGCCCCCCTGGCCGCCGCCGCCGGGGCCGACATCGTCATCGTCGGCGGCGCCATCAGCAAGGCGCCCGATGCCCGCGCCGCCACCGAGGGCCTGCGAGCCGCCCTGCGCGACGGCCGCGCGCGCCCGAGTGGCGACTTCCGGCGCTACGACGGCAGCCGCATCGCCGAGGCGCTGGCGCGCGTCTCCACGCCCAACCTGTCGGACGCCATGCACCGCGGCGGCGCCATGACCGGCCTGGCGCCGCTGCAGCAGGGCCGCCACGTGGTCGGCCGCGCCGTGACCTGCCGCACGTATCCCGGGGACTGGGCCAAGCCGGTCGAGGCGATCGACGTCTGCCAGCCGGGCGACGTGCTCGTGATCGACGCCGGCAGCCGGCCGCCCGCGGTGTGGGGCGAACTGGCGAGCGAGTCGTGCCTGCAGCGCGGCGTGGCGGCGGTGGTCATCGACGGAGCCATCCGCGACGTCGACGCGATCCGCGCCATGGGCTTCGCTGCCTGGGCCCGGCACCAGGTGCCGCACGCCTGGGAGCCCAAGGGCTTCGGCGAGATCGGGACGCCGGTGGAGGTGGGCGGACAGCGCGTGCGTCCGGGCGACTGGATCGTGGCCGACGACTCGGGCCTGGTCGTGGTGCCGGCCGAGCGCGCGGTCGAGGTCAGCAACCGCGCGCTGGACGTGCTCGAGATGGAGAACCGCGTGCGGCAGGAGATCCGCGCCGGCTCGACGCTCTCGCAGGTGGCACAGCTCTACCGCTGGGAGAAGTCCTGAACGCCATGGTGAGCAAGCGCCTGGCGATCACGCTCAATGGCAAGCCGCGCGAGCTGCCCGCGGGAGCCACGGCCGCCGACCTGGTGGCCGAGTTCGAGCTCACCCCCGGCCGCTTCGCGGTCGAGATCAACAAGTCGATCGTGCCGCGCAGCCAGCTCGCCCAGCGACTGCTCGAGACCGGCGACCAGGTCGAGATCATCGGCTTCGTCGGTGGCGGTTGACGAGCAGGCCCGGGCAGCCAGCAGCCAGAGGAGCGCATGCATGATCCCCGGTGACAGCCCGCTGGCCCTCGGGCCCTACCGCTTCGAGTCGCGCCTCTTCGTCGGCACGGGCAAGTACGCCACGCACGAGCAGATGCGCGCCGCGATCGACGCCTCCGGCAGCACCTGCGTCACGGTGGCGGTGAGGCGCATCGAACTCGCCGGCCCCTCCCTGCTCGACCACCTCGACCTCACTCGCATCCGGCTGCTGCCCAACACGGCCGGCTGCTTCACGGCGGCGGACGCGGTGCGCACCTGCCGCCTGGCGCGCGAGGCGCTGGGGAACGACCTGGTGAAGCTCGAGGTGCTGGCCGACAGCGAGACGCTGCTGCCCGACCCGATCGAGACGCTGGCCGCCGCGCGGGAACTCGTGGCCGACGACTTCGTCGTGGCCGCCTACACCAACGACGACCCCGTGATGGCCCTGCGCCTGGAGGACGCCGGCGTCGCGGCCGTCATGCCGCTCGGCGCGCCGATCGGTTCGGGGCTCGGCATCCTCAACCCGCGCAACATCCGGCTCATCAAGCAGCGCGCGAGCGTGCCGATCATCGTGGACGCCGGCGTGGGCACCGCCTCCGACGTGACCATCGCCTTCGAACTGGGCATCGACGGCGTGCTGCTCAACACCGGCATCGCGCTGGCGCAGGACCCGGTGACCATGGCCCTGGCGATGAAGCACGCCTGGCTGGCGGGCCGTGCGGCCTGGCTGGCCGGACGCATGCCGGCGCGCGAGCAGGCCAGCCCCAGCTCCCCGCGCGGCGGGCTCATCGCGCCCGGCGCCAGCCCGTGACCGGGCGGCAGCTGTCGCGCGCGACGCTGGCCGGCAACACGGCCGCGCGGGCCCTGCACGAACTCGGTTTCGACGGCCTTGCGGCCGTCTGCCGCGCCGCCAGCCAGCGCTTCGCACCGACCGCACGCATCGGCCTCGACCCGCGCGACGGGCTGCCGATCGTCTACTCCGAGGCGCGGGCGCTGCGCATGGACCTGCCGGACGCGGTCTGCGTCGTGTGCGACATGCAGCTCTGCCCGGTGGTCGACCAGGTGGACCTGCCCGACGGCGACCTGGCCTTCCTCACGCCCAACCTCTACCCCATCGTCTACCCGTCAGCCGACGCATCGGCCGGGAGCCGCGGCGTGCACCTCGTGCACTGGAGCACGCTGCGTCACGAGGGCGGACTGGCGGGCGCCGACGCGGCCACCGCGGCCGCGCTGCTGCGCCAGCTCGCCCGCGCCGAGGAGTTCCTGCTGCACGGCGCGGGCCGCGACTATCCCGGCCTCGACGACGGCCACCGCGGGCACGTCGGCATCGTGAAGAACCGCGGGCGGCGGGTGGGCGGCTCGGTGCTGCACGACCACCAGCAGATCCTGCTCACGGCGCTGCAGCCGGCCGAGCCGCCGCGCAGCCGCGGCCTGGGGCCGGTGCTGCTCGCCGACACGCCGGAGAGCCTCGTCGTGGACGACATCGACGGAGCGGCGACGACGCTCGTGCCGGCCTTCATGCGCCGGCCGCTGCACGCCTTCGTCGTGCCTGCCGCTCCCGAGGTGGGCTGGCTGCACCACCTGCCGCCGGAGGTGCTCGACGGCGTGGCGCTGGCGCTCGCCCGCCTGCTGGCCGCGGCCGACACGCTCATGACTGCTCGGCACGGCGAACCGGCCTGGAACCTGGCCTGCCACACCGGTCCGCGCACCGGTCCGCTCTTCGAGCTGCGCTGCTTCACGCAGCCCCTCGGCGGCTACGAGCACCTGGGCCTCTACCTGTGCGAGGAGACGCCCGCCCGCTCGGCGGCGCAGCTGCGCGAGGCCACCCGCGGGCTCAGCGCTGGAACAGCGGCAGGTAGCCGAACGGCACCTGGAGCGTGAGCGAGACGATGGCCGTGGCGTACACGCGCCCGTATTCGCCCTCGTAGAACGAACCGTCGGGCGCCTGCAGGTCGGCGCACACGGCGACGAAGCGCGGCCACCAGGCGTCGAACAGGCGACGGTCGCGCCAGGCCCAGTAGCTCTGCGCCGCGTACAGCGCGCCGTACTCCACGAAGCCATCGCCGCGGCTGTCGCCCGTGTACGGATCGTCGCGCCACAGGGCGTCGAAGCCGCGTTCGAGCGCGTCGCCGTCGTACTCGCCGAGCGCGTTGAGCGTGGCCAGCGCCGCGGCCGTGAGCGCCCAGGTCATGCGGTTGTCGCCCAGCGCGTAGCGGAATCGGCCCGTCTCCGCGTCCTGCGAGCTGCGCATGTACTCGAGCGCCTTGTCGATCACGCCCGTGTCCACCTTGAAGCCCGCATCCTTGGCCGAACGCAGGGCCTGGATCATGCACACGGTGATCGAGCCCTCGTGGTTCGGCCCGCGCTCCGGGTAGTAGTACCAGCCGCCCTTGTAGCCCTGCGTGCGCTCGATGAGCGAGACGGCGCGGCGCACGGCGTCCTGCAGCCGCGCCCGCTGCGGCAGGTCGTCGCCGTACATGCCCGCCACCTGGGTCAGCGCCAGGAGCGCGTAGCCCTGGCCGTGCATGCGCGAGACCGAGTCGTTGTCCTGCTCGAAGTAGCCGTCCTCGCGGCAGTGGTCGACGAGCCAGTCGATGGCGCGCTCGACGCTGCGCTGGTAGCGGTCGCGTTCCTCGGGCTCGTGATCCGGCAGGTGGCCGGCCGCCATGAGCGAGAGCGCCGCGAGCGCCGTGACCGCCACCGGGGCATGCCGGCTGCGCTGTCCGCGGACGCCGGAGAACGAGCCGTCCGTCTGCTGCTGCTCGAGCAGGAACTCGTGCGCGCGGTCCACCAGGTCCGCCACGCGACGCGTCTGCAGGGCGTCCCGCGCGAGCTGTCGCTCGTCGCCGGAGGGCGACCACGACAGCACGAGGGCCGAGAGGAGCAGCGCCGGCAGCCGTCTCACGGCGATGACTTGGACTCGAGCCGGCGCACGGAGTGGATGTAGGCCTCGAGCCAGCCGCGATAGCGGTCGGGCACGTCGTCGACGTGCAGGTTGAGCAGGCGTTCCTGCAGCTTGGGCGGCAGGAGCCCCCAGCGGTCGTCGGTGTCCTGGCGCGTGAAGTCGCCGAGCGGGTCCTGCGGCGGCATGCCGCCGTCCTGCTGTTGCGGCGACTGCTGGCCGGCCGCGCCGTCCTCGGGCCGCCGCTGCTCGCCCTGCTGTTCACCTTCGGACTGCTCGCCGTCCTGCCGCTGCTGGTCTCCGCGCTCCTGCGGGCTCTGCGGCTGCTCGCCCTCCGACTGCTGCTGCCCGTCGCTCGGCCGCGGCGCGGGCGGCGGCTGCGAGCGGCTGCTCCCCGAACCGCCCCCCGAACTGCTGTTCGGCGAGCGCTGGTACTTCATCTGCTTGATCAGCTCCTCCAGGTCGCGCACCACGTCCACCTGGCTCTGGCGCACGCCCTCGAGGCCGCCGGACACGTCGTCGGCGTCGGCCGCGTCGAGCAGCTGCTCGTCGATGCGCCGCAGGTTGTCGCGGATGCGCGCCACGAGCACCTCGGCCTCGCCCTGCTCACCGGCGGGAGCCGACTGGCACAGGAGCAGGCCCAGGGCGAAGCAGGGCAGGATCATCGCGGGTCCTCCTTCGGGGGCGTTCCGGGCGGGGGCGTCCCGTCGTCCGGCCCGTCGTCCGGCGTGCCGCCGGGCGGCGGGGCGCCGGTCTGCAGGACGGGCTCCGGCTCGGCCGGGATCATGGCCTCGAACACCTCGGTGAGGCGCGCATGCTCGAGCGCCCAGCCCTCCAGCACCTGGCGCTCCATGGGACCGAGCCCGCCCTCCTCGTGCAGTTCGGGATGCAGGCGCACGAAGGTGTCGAGGCGCGCGAGCGTGGCCAGCTCCATGCGCTGCACCAGCAGCAGCTCGGCCACCGCGGGCACCAGCGGCGGCTTGCTGTCCGGCTCCGGCGTCTGGCCCTCGCCCTCGTCCGACGACTCCTCGAGCGCCGCGCGCCGGCGCTCCTGCTCGGCCTCCAGCACCGCCAGCAGGTCGGCGAAGCGTTGCAGCACGCCGTCCACCATGGCCAGCACGAGCCCGTCCGACTGCTGCACCCCGAGCCGCTCGGCGATGTCCAGCATGTCGTCGCGCGACTGCTCGAGCGCGAACACGAACGACTTGCTGTCGTCCTCCGCGAGCGCCCGGGTCAGGTCGCCCGTGCGCCGCGAGAGGTCGCGCTGCTCGGAGGCGAGGCGCGCGAAGCTGCGTCGCTGGCTGCGGCTCAGGCTGCCGTCGGCAGCGCGCGCGGCCTCCAGGCCCACGACCTCCTCGCGCAGCGCCTGCTCGGCGGTCGAGAGCGCCGCCAGCTCCTCGCCGAGCTGGAACAGCACCTCGTCCTGGCGCAGGCGCTCGTAGCGCTGGCGTTCGCCCTCCAGGTCCTGCTGCATCTCCTCGAGCTGCTCCTTGGCCTCCTCCTGGCGCGTGCCGGCCTGCTGCGGCTGGCCGGACTCGAGCGACTGCTGGGCCTGCTGCATGGCGCTGCTGGCGCGCTCGCCCGGTTGCTGGAAACCCTGGTCCGGCAGGTCGGTGAGGCGCTGCATGAGTTGCCGCAGCTGCTGCTGGAGCTGCTGCTGCTCGGCCGCGATGCCGGCCGCCTGCTCGGCCGTCAGGCCCTGGGCGCCGGCCTGCTCGGCGCCGGCCTCGGCGGCCCGGCGACCGAGCTGCGAGAGCAGCGCGTTGAGGTCGGCCGCAGCGCGCTGCGCGGCCGCGGCAGCCGCCGAGCTGTCGCTGGCCCCGAGGCCGCTGTCCAGGGCGGCGAGTTCGTCGAGCAGGGCCCGCGTGCGATCCAGCAGTTCGGGCCCGGCCTCGGGCTGCAGCGTCTCGAGGCGCTGGGCGAGATCGTCGAGCTGCTCGGCCTCGGCACTCGCCTGGCGCGCATGGCCGGCCGCCGCCGCCAGCGCGCGATGGCGCGCCGCCGTGAGCGCGCGCTCGGCCTCGCGCAGGGAATCGCGCGCCTGCTCGAGCTGCTCGGCCGCGCTGGCCATCGGCTCCCAGGCCGCCTCGGACGCGCCGCTCTCGGCGGGCTGCTCGCCCGTCGGCCCGGCGGCGTCACCGGTCTCCTGGGGGGCCGCGCCCTGGGTCCCGCTCGCGGCTGGCCCCGCTGTCGGGGCGCTCGACGAGCCGGCCGGCGTGCCCGCAGGCCGCGCCGTCGAGCCGGCCGCGGTCTCCGATGACGCCGGCCCTGCCGCGCCGCCCTGCGACTCGCTCGCCCCGGACTCGGCGTCGGTCGCGGCGTCGCCCGCGGCGTCGCTCGAGACCTGGGCCCCTGCGTCCCGGGCTGCGCTGCTGGACGCATCGCTCGCCGCATCGCGCGTCGGGTCGCCCGCCGCACCGGCAGAGGGATCATCCGTCGCGGCACCTGACGGCGCGCCGGCGGCGGGCGAGGTCGGCACCGAGCCCGGAGCCGCCCCGGTCGACTCGGTCGACTCGGTCGACTCCGTCGCAGGCTGGCCCGGCCCGGCGCCCGTCGCGAGCTGCTGTTCCGCGCGGCGCATCGCCCCGAGCGCACGCGCGGTGGCAGCGCGCGACTCCGAACGCAGGGCCTCCACGGTCCCCATGGCCTCCGGCATGCCGGTCTCCGGCAGCGGCTGCCCCAGGCGACGCAGGAGTTCGTCGGTGCCGGCCGCGATGGCCGCCTGCTGCTCGGCCGTGGGTGCCGGCGAACGCTCGAGCAGACGCTGCGCCGTGGCCAGCGCCTCGGCCAGCTCGGCCTCCGCCAGGCCGGCCTCCGCCGCTTGACCACGCTGGTTGGCCTGCTCGGCCTCCTGCAGCGAGCGCGCGAGGCGAGCCGCCACCTCCTGCGCCTCCGCGACCAGGCTGCTCGGCGTGTCGCTCGCGGCGCGCGTCTGCGACAGCAGGCGGGCCTGGTCCACGATGAGGTTGCCGAGCTCGGCGATGGCCTGGTTGGTGCGGTCGAGCTGGCTGCGGAGCTCGTCCACGTCGCGCCGGTCGCGCAGCACGGAGTAGATCGCCTCGAGCGAGCCCGTGAGGTCGTCCTGCTTCTGCACCGTGTCGAGCAGCGAGCGCGCGAGGCTCTGTTCGACGTCGCGGGCCCGCCCCGCCACATCGTCGCCGGCGTAGCGCTGCAGGGCCTCCTCGAGCAGACGGGCGTTGTGGTCACGGCCCTCGGCGGCGTAGCGCTCGCGCAAGCGCTCCATCTTCTCCTGCAGGGCCGACAGCCGGGCGGACATGCGCCCCTGGTCGCGCAGCACG
>Ga0315912_10004739_pt1 | contig 12719 bp, 10 predicted proteins | sample VfabasoilMG_FD_204469 | JGI IMG/M metagenome (GOLD analysis project Ga0315912, IMG submission 204469) | Garden soil microbial communities collected in Santa Monica, California, United States - V. faba soil | ecosystem: Environmental > Terrestrial > Soil > Garden | place: USA: California... | reverse complement strand
GCGGGGTCGCGGACGAAGGCCCAGGTGAGCGCCGCGCCGACCGCACAGAGGACGACGACGACCCAGGTCGAGCCGGCGACCGCGGCGGCGAAGGAGTCGCCGCCGCCGAGCAGCGCGTGGAAGACAGCGCCGCTGGCAGCCAGCGCGACGGCACCGGCGACCAGCCGGTTCATCGCCAGCACCCCGGCCGCGATTCCCACCTTCTCGGCCGGCATCGCGGCCATCGCCGCAGTCGACATCGGCGCGTAGACGAAGCCGAGGGCGACCCCGAACAACAGATAGCCGGCCAGCAGGGTCGGATAGGAGCTGGAGGCGTCGACCTGGGTCAGGACCAGCATTCCCAGGGTGCCCAGGACCATCCCCGTGGTCATCAGTCGGCGCGCCCCGAAACGAGCGATCAAGCGGCCCGAGAAGGGCGAGATGAAGATCATCGGCGCCGTGATCGGGAGGATCATCAAGCCGCTCTCGACCGCGGAGTGCCCGCGCACGTCCTGCAGGTATTGGGGCTGGAAGAACATCACCGCCCAGTAGGAGCCGACCAGGGCGAAAGCGGCGGCCGTGGCGCCGAAGTAGGGCCCATTGCGAAACAGCGAGAGCTCAACCAGCGGCTCGCGAACCCGGCGCTCGACGAAGGCGAAGATGACCAATAGGAGCGCGCCGACGGCTCCCACCGCTGCCGCCGGGCCTGCCCCCCAGACATCGCTCTCGACCAGCGCCAGGACGACTGCGAAGAGACCGACGCTGAGCAGGGCCAGGCCGCCCCAGTCGATCTTCGTCCCCGCGCCCGGATCGGTCGACTCGGGCGCGGCGTAGGCCATGATCGCGAACCCGAGGGCGGCGATCGGCAGGTTGACCCAGAAGATCGCCCGCCAGTCGACTTCGATCAGGGCGCCGCCCGCGAGCGGACCGATTGCCAGGGCGATCGCCGAGACGGCGGCCCAGATTCCCAGCGCGCTCGCCTGCTCGGTGCGACCCGGGAAGACGTTGCAGATGAGCGCCAGCGAAAGGGTCAGCATCGGCGCCGCGCCGACGCCCTGGACAACCCGCCCGGCGATCAGCATCTCCGGACTCGCCGCGGTCGCCGAGACCACGGAGCCGCCGGCGAAGATCACCATCCCGATCAGGAAGGCGCGCTTGCGGCCGAACATGTCGCCGAGCCGGCCAAAGCTGATTACGAGGATCGCGATCGTCAGCAGGTAGCCGTTCATCATCCACTGCAGCGCCTCCGAGGAGGCGCCGAGATCGTGGTGGATCACCGGCAGCGCCAGGGCCACCACGGTCGAGTCCAGCATCAACAGGAAAAGGCCGGCGCAGGCGCCTGCGAGCGTCCACCACTTGCGATTCACGCGCGGCAGATTACGCGCTGACCAGGTCACGCTCGGGGTCGATGCCCCAGCGCGCCCCGACGGCAGCCAGCTCGGCATCCAGGACCCAGCGGTCCGGCTGCTCGTCCCCCTCGTACTGAGGGTTGGCGCCCTTCAGCACCATTGAGCCGGTGTTGTCGCCGATCGCGCGGATCGCCTCGCGCTCGGCCTCGCCGATCCGCTGCTCGAGCGCGGAGACCGTCGCCAGCTCGGTGCGCTTGTCCTCGATCGGCCGCGCCTCCTCGCCGACCTCCTGGATCAGGGTCGGGGCGACGCACTCGACCGCCGGGTGGGCGAGGTTCCACTGGCAGGCCAGCTGCATCGTCGTCAGCCCGGCCTGCTCGGCGAAGGGACGCAGGCGCTCGAGCTTCTCCAGTCCTGCCTCGATCCAGCCCGCCGGGCGGAAGGAGCGGTGATCGGTCCGCCCCAGCTCCATGCCGGCACGCAGGTCGCCCCAGAAGAGGCCGCCGTAGTCGACCACGCGGGTGAGGACCTTGACCTGGTGGCGCTCGGCGGCATCGAGGCAGAGCTCACCCGGCCAGGGCTCTAGCGGGTTGAGGATCACCATCGCCCAGTCGATCCGGTCGCCGAAGCGCTCCAGACAGGCGATCAGGTCGAGGGTGAAACCGTTTGCCGGCCCCGGCGCGACGCCGATCCGGCTGGTCAGGCCGGCCTCGCGCAGCGTCGCCATGCCGTCCCAGACGACCTCCGAGGAGTAGCCGGTGCGGTCGGGGTTGTGGAGCAGCAGGAGGTCGAAGGAGTCGGCACCGATCCGTTCGAGGCTGGCCTCGGTCGCCATCCGCAGGTAGCTGCCGTACTGGTCGGGCTTGCGCAGAGCGGGATCGGTGAAGCGCGGGAAGCCCTTCGGCCCGTTGCGCTCACCCTCGTAGAAGTCGTGGCCGACGGCACCAACAAGGCTGTAGGACTCGCGCGGCACCCCGGTCAGCGCCGTGCCGAGCACACGGTCGGCCTCCCCCTGGCCGTAGGCGTCGGCGGTGAGCACGGTCTCGATCCCGCCACCGGGCCGCAGCAACTCGACCAGCCGCTGCTCCTCGATCGCCTCGCCGAAGTGCAGGAAGCGGCCGCCACTCCAGGTGCCGATCGCGCTGCGGCCGGGCTCGCCCGTCATTGGACCCGCGGGGTCAGGACTCGGGGTGATCGCCGGCCGGCTCGTCGCCGCCGTCGGTCCCATGCTCGCCGTCGTCGCCGCCCTTGGCGCCGACCCCAACCTTCTCGGGCTCGGGCTTCTGCTTGGGCTTCGGCGCCGGCTTCTTCGGGGCGATGATCTCCAGCTTCAGCGGGCGGTCTTCCTCGTCGCCGGAGGCGTCGCGGGAGACCATCACGGTCGAGCCGGGGACCATCTCGCCCTGGCGCAGGACTTCGTCGGCCAGCGGGTCCTCGATGTAGCGCTGGATCGCGCGGCGCAGCGGGCGGGCGCCCATCGACGGGTCCCAGCCTTTGTCGACCAGGATGTCCTTGGCGTCCTCGGCCAGCTCGAGCTGCAGTTCGTGCTCCGCCACCTGCACGCGGACCCGGTTGATCATCAGGTCGATGATCTCCTTGACCTCGTCCTTGGCGAGCTTGTGGAAGACGATCACCTCGTCGATCCGGTTGAGGAACTCAGGCCGGAAGACTTTTTTGAGGTCGCCCATGATCCGGTTTTTCATGTCGCCGTAGGACATGCCGGTCTCGTCGGAGACGGTGAACCCGATCGAGGTGTTCTTCGAGATCTCCGAGGCGCCGATGTTCGAGGTCATGATCACGATCGCGTTGCGGAAGTCCACGGTGCGACCCTGGGCGTCGGTGAGGCGCCCGTCCTCGAGGATCTGCAGGAGGATATTGAAGACGTCCGGGTGCGCCTTCTCGATCTCGTCGAGCAGCAGCACCGAGTAGGGCTTGCGGCGCACGGCCTCGGTCAGCTGACCGCCCTCGTCGTAGCCGATGTATCCAGGAGGAGAGCCGACCAGGCGACTGACCGCGTGCTTCTCCATGTACTCGGACATGTCGATCCGGATCATCGCCTCCTCATCGCCGAACAGGAAGTCGGCGAGCGTGCGGGCGAGCTCGGTCTTGCCGACCCCGGAGGGGCCGAGGAAGATGAATGAGCCGGCCGGGCGCTTGGGGTCCTTGATCCCGGCGCGCGAGCGGCGGATCGCCTTCGAGACAGCGGTTATCGCGACCTCCTGGCCGATCACGCGCTTGTGGAGTTCCTCCTCCATGCGGATCAGCTTTTTGGTCTCGGCCTCGGTCAGTTTGAAGACGGGGATCCCGGTCCACATCGAGACGATGTCGGCGATCTCCTCCTCGCCGACAACCGGCCGTTCGCCGTTCTCGCCCTCGGCCCACTCGTCTTCGAGCTGGCGCTTTTTCGTCGTCAGCTGGCGCTCGGTGTCGCGCAGGTTGGCGGCCTTTTCGAACTCCTGGGCCTCGATCGCGGCCTCCTTGTCGCGCCGCGTGGTCTCGATCTCCTCCTCGAGGTCGCGGTAGACGGGAGGCGTGCTCATCGACTTGATGCGCATCCGCGAGCCGGCCTCGTCGATCAGGTCGATCGCCTTGTCCGGCAGGAAGCGGTCGGAGATGTAGCGGTCGGCGAGCTCGGCGGCGGCGGCCAGGGCTTCGTCGTTGATCGTCACCTTGTGGTGCTGTTCGTAGCGCTCGCGCAGGCCCTCGAGGATGCGGACCGTGTCCTCCGGCGAGGGCTGGTCGACGCGGATCTGAGCGAAGCGGCGCTCCAGCGCCGAGTCGCGCTCGAGGTACTTGCGGTACTCGTCGAGCGTGGTCGCCCCGATCGTCTGCAGCTCACCGCGGGCGAGGGCCGGCTTGAGAATCGAGGCGGCGTCGATCGCGCCCTCGGCGGCGCCGGCGCCGACCAGGTTGTGGAGCTCGTCGATGAAAAGGATGATGTCGCCGCGCTGGGTGATCTCTTTCATCACCTTCTTGAGCCGCTCCTCGAACTCGCCGCGGTACTTCGAGCCGGCGACCAGGGCGGCCAGGTCGAGCGTGTAGATCTGCTTGTTCTTCAGCAGCTCGGGGACTTCGCCCTTATTGATGCGGGCGGCCAGGCCCTCGACCACGGCGGTCTTGCCGACGCCGGGCTCACCGAGCAGCACCGGGTTGTTCTTGGTGCGCCGGGAGAGGATCTGCATGATCCGCTCGATCTCGGTCTCGCGACCGATCACCGGGTCGAGCTTGCCCTCCTCGGCGAGGCGGGTGAGGTTGCGGCCGAACTGGTCGAGCAGTTTCGAAGACTTTTTACCCTCGCCTTGACCGCCTCCGCCACCGCTGCCCTGGCGACGGCCACCGGGGCCGGAGAGCATGCGGATGACCTCGTTGCGGATCTTGTCCGAGTCGGCGTCGAAGTCGAGCAGGATGCGGGCGGCGACGCCCTCGTTCTCACGCACCAGGCCAAGCAGGATGTGCTCGGTGCCGATGTAGTTGTGGCCGAGCGAGAGCGCCTCACGCAGGGCAAGCTCGAGCACCTTCTTGGCGCGCGGCGTGAACGGGATCTGGCCGGACGTGACCTCCTCGCCAGAGCCGACGATGCGAACCACCTGCGAGCGGACTCGTTCGACGGTGATGTCGAGGGACTCGAGCACACGCGCGGCAAGTCCCTCCTCCTCGCGGAGGAGACCGAGCAGGATGTGCTCGGTGCCGATGTAGTTGTGCTTGAGCGTCCGGGCCTCCTCCTGCGCTAGGACGACGACCTGACGAGCTCGCTCAGTGAATCGCTCGAACAATGAAACCCTCTTCTTGGTCGAACCCGGGTGGCCCGAGTTAATACCGGCAGACACCCATCGATATCGGAAGGCGCCCTTGTTGTCCTTAACTCTACCGAGAGCGTCAGTCCGGCTCCGTGCGCCGTGCACCCGCTAAGAGCGGGGTTTCATGCAGGACTGGAACCAAATTCGGCCCAAAGCAGGGCGATATGGCGCGAATAGGATGCCGCGGTGCCCAGTTCACCGCTCGTCGCATTCGCCGAGAACCACGGCCTGGCCTACGCCGACACCGCCAAGCTGCCCCAACAGGGCGCGACGCTGACCCAGGCGAACGGGCAGGTTGAAGGTGCCGTCAACGGCGCCCTGCCGGGCGGCATCGAGGGCACGCTGGCGCGTTTTACCTACGTCTACAAGTCGACCGACTCGGACAACCACACCACTGAAGAGACCCGTCCTTTCACCCTCGTCGTCATCGCGATCCCGGAGAGCATCGGCTTCGTCCCCCAGCTCGGCTTCGCGGGCCCAGCCAGCAAGCTCTACTCGCGGGCCGGCGGCGAGGAGATGGCACCGATCGCGATGAAGCACGTCGAGGCACTGAAGGGGGCCAGTGCCTACGCCTATAAGGGCGTCTCGGAAAACTGGCTCGCGCAGCTGCTCTCGCCGGCGATGGTGCAGTGGCTGGGTCGTTGCGACGATGACTTCGGTTTCGAACTGAACAGCGGCGTCCTCGTCGCCGGCCGCAGCCGCCACCTGGAGGACCCTCGACAGCTCGAGGATCTCTGCAAGGACGCCGCCCACCTGGCGACGGCAATCCGCGAAGAGTCGCTGGAGGAGGTCGACACCGGTGGTGAGTCCGAAGCCGCGCGCGACCCCCACTTCGGCGACCCGCGAACCGCGGCTGCGCTGCAGGCCGTACCGCTGGACTCCCCGCCGAACACCGTCGCCGCCCAGCCGGCCTTTGCCAGCCACCTGCGCTCCTCCGCGCGCGTCTACCTGCTCTCGCTGCGCATGGCGCTGCTCGTGGTCCTGCTGCTCAACGTGCCGTCGATCGCGATCCCGATCCTGCTGATCGACAGCGGCGAATACCTGATCCTTGCCGCCCTGGAGCTGGGGCTGATCGCTCTGATCGCCAGCTTCTCGTTCCGCCGCCGGGTCCGGGACGGCGCCCGGGAGCTCGCCGCGGAGGCCTTCTACCGGGCCTACGCGAACGATCGCGAACTGGCCCTTGAGGAACCACTGCGCTTCCTCGCCACCCACGCCGAAGCGAAGCTCTCCTTCAAGCCCGATCGTGTTTTCACCGGCATGCTGCCGGGTGGGCTGAGCGGCTCGCTGGCGCTGATCGGCGACGGCAGCAAGCGCTCGGACCGGGTCGCCGCGATCGCCGGCCCGCGCGGCCCGATCGCCGAAGCCGAGCTGCAGGCCGAGGCGCCAGGCCTCTCGGCTAAGGCGATCGACGCCTACTCGGAGAGCCTCACCAAAGAAGTCGCCGAAGACATCGCGACGCGCCCCAGCGCCTGACCGACCTCAGCTCTTCATCGCCGGGAAGAGCAGCACTTCGCGGATGCTCTTCGCCCCGGTCAGCATCATCACCAGGCGGTCGATGCCGAGGCCGACGCCGCCGGTCGGCGGCATGCCCTGTTCGAGCGCTTCGATGAAGACCTCGTCGAACGGCTGGGCCTCCTGGTCGCCCCTGGCGATCTCGGCGGCCTGCTGCTCGAAGCGGCGGCGCTGCTCGTCGGGGTCGTTGAGCTCACTGAAGGAGTTGGCGATCTCGACCCCGCCGGCGAAAGCCTCCCAGCGCTCGACCACGCCGGGCTCGGAACGGTGCGCCTTGGCGAAGGGCGAGAGCTCCACCGGGTAGTCGAGGAGGAAGGTCGGCTGGATTAGTCCCGGCTCGACGTCGCGCGAGAGCAGTCCGTCGACCAGCTTGCCCCAGCCGGTGTTCGGGTCGACCTCGGCGCCGATCGCCCGGGCCAGCGCCTCGCGACTCGGGTGTTCGGCGATATCGATCCCGGAGCGCTCGAGGATCGCCGCGCGCAGCGTGAGGCGACGCCAGGGCGGCTTGAAGTCGATCTCGACCTCGCCGCGCTTGACCACGGTGGTGCCGAGCACGCGCTCGGCGGTCTCGGCGACCAGCAGCTCGAGGTCGTGCGCCGTCTTCTCGTAGTCGGCGTAGGCCTCGTACCACTCGAGCATCGTGAACTCGGGGTTGTGCTTGTGCGAGACCCCCTCGTTGCGAAAGTCCTTGCCGAGCTCGTAGACGCGGTCGATGCCGCCGACGACGAGCCGCTTGAGGTAGAGCTCGGTGGCGATCCGCAGGTAGAGGTCGCGGTCGAGGGCGTTGTGGTGGGTGACGAAGGGACGGGCCAGGGCGCCGCCGTAGAGCGGCTGCAGGACCGGGGTCTCGACCTCGACGAAGTCGTGTTCGTCGAGCCAGCGACGGATCTCGGTGATCGTGCGGGCGCGCGTGCGGAAGATCCGCCGGCTCTCCTCGTTGGCGATCAGGTCGAGCTCACGACGGCGCAGGCGAGTCTCGGTGTCCTCGAGCCCGTGGAATTTGTCCGGCGGCGGCCGCAGGCTCTTGGCGAGCAGCCGCCAGTGGTCGAGGGTCAGCGAAAGCTCGCCGCCGCGCCGGGTCGCCATCGCCGTGCCCTCGACGCCGATGATGTCGCCGAGGTCGAGATCGACGAGCAGCGCGTAGGCCTCGGCGCCGAGCAGATCCTCGCGGGCGTGCAGCTGGACCCGGCCGCTGCCATCACGCAGGTCGAGGAAGCAGGCCTTGCCGTGGCCACGGCGGGCGACGATGCGGCCGGCGACCCGGTGGCGTGACTCGGTCTCGATCCCCGGCGCCAGCCCCTCGTGCGCCGCCCGCACCTCAGCGATGTCCTCGCGCCGCGAGAACTCGTGCGGAAACGGCTCGACCCCCGCCTCCCTGATCCGCCCCAACTTCTCCCGGCGGTCGCGGAGAACGTCCGAGAGCTCGTCGCTCAAGCCTTCTCGATTTTGGTGATTTTGAGTTTCTTCTTTGGCCCGCGTGGGACCTCGACTGTGACCACGTCGTTGCGTTTCTTGCCGACCAGAGCCTTGCCGATCGGCGACTCGTTGGAGAGTTTGTGCTCGAGCGGGTTGGCCTCGGTGGAACCGACGATCTGGAATTTCTGCGAGTCGCCGGTCTTCTGGTCTTTGACGTGGACGACCGAGCCGAAACCGACCTCGTCGGTATTGAGCGACTTCTCGTCGATCACCTGGGCCCGGCGCAGTTTCTCCTCCAGCTGGGCGATCCGCGCCTCGAGCAGGGCCTGTTCGTTCTTGGCGTCGTCGTATTCGGCGTTCTCGGAGATGTCGCCGAATTCGCGCGCCTCCTTGATCCGGGCAGCCACCTCGCGACGTTTCGTCGTCGAGAGATGCTCGATCTCTTCCTTGAGCTTTTCGAGACCCTCGGGGGTAATTACCGCCTGGCGACTCACTTGCACGACCTCGCTTTGGAATTGGAGGGGGGTCCATGGAGGTCTCCCCTGACCGAAAAAAACGGCCCCGATGCGGCGCCTTAGCGGCCGCATCTGGGCACGGAGTCGCGGGATTATAGCGAGGGCGGAAAACGGGCTTTCAGGCCGTCCCCGCGAGGCCTAGAGGGTGCCAATCAACTGCCGTGCGCGGGCCAGATCAGCGCTGCGAAGGAGTTCGTCCACCAGCTGCGCCGGGACCCCGAGGCGCTCGGTGTACCAGGGGTAGAACTTGCGCAGGTAGCGCTCGGCCCGCTCGGTGCCGAGGTGAACCTCGGCCTGGTCGACGACCCAGAGCAGCTCGGCGACGATTTCCTCGCGTGCGGGCGGCTCAGTGCGCCGCCCGGTCAGTTCCTCGAAGACCCAGGGGTTGCCGAGCGAGCCGCGGGCAATCATCACCGCGGCGGCGCCGGACTCGGCGTAAGCGGCGCGCGCGGCCTCGGCGCTGCTCAGCCCACCGGAGACGATTACCGGCACGTCGACCCGTTCGACCAGCTCGCGGGTGAGCGCGTAGTCGGGCGTTCCCTTGTGGCCTTTGGTCGCCGCCCGCGGGTGAAACCCGATCGCCGCCACCCCACCCTCCTCGGCGAGCCGCACGGCGAGCTCGAAGCCGGACCGGTCGCCCGCCTCGATCCCGGAGCGCAGCTTCACCGTGACCGGCAGGCCGCTGCCCTCGATCGCGCCCTGTACCAAAGCAAGCGCCAGGTCAGGGTCGCGCAGCAGCTGCGCCCCGGCGCCGGTGCGGCGCACCTTCGGCACCGGGCAGCCCATGTTGATGTCGATCAGGTCGGCGCCGGCGCCGGCGGCGATTTCGGCAGCGGAGCGCATCACCTCGGCGTCGTGACCGAAGAGCTGGACGGAAACCGGGTGCTCATCGGGATGGATCCGCATCAGGTCGCGCAGGGTGCGCTCGTTGCGGTAGTGCAGGGCGAAACTGGAGACCATCTCCGAGACCGCGAGCCCGGCGCCGTGCCGTTTTGCCTGCAGGCGCACGAACCAGTTACCGATCCCGGCCAGCGGCGCGAGCAGGACCCGGTTGCCGATCGGCACACCGCCGATCTCGAACGGGTCGGTCAGCTCATGCCTGGTTGCGTTCATGGATCAAACGCAGGCCGGTAAGCGTCAACAGGTCGTCGACCTCGTCGATCGTCTCAGCGAAGGGCACAACTGCCGAGGCGTAGCCGCCGGTGGCGAGCACCCGCGGGTTCGGCAGCTCCGCTTCGATCCGACGGACGATGCCGTCGATCAGACCGGCGAAGCCGAAGATGAACCCGGAGTTGATCGCCGCCTTGGTCGAGCGGCCGATCGCTTCCCGCGGCTCTTCCAGTTCGATGCGCGAGATCCGCGCCGCCCGGTCGATCAGCGCGGTCAGCGAAGGTGCGAGACCGGGCCCGATCGCGCCACCGAGGTACTCGCCGTCGGCGGAAACCGCGTCGATGTTGATCCCGGTGCCGAAATCGACCGAGACGCAGGCCTGACCGAAGCGGTCGTAGGCAGCGATCGCGTTGACCAGGCGGTCCGCACCCACCTCAAGCGGGTTCTCGATCCGGATCGGCATCCCGGTCTTGAGCCCGGGGCCGATCGTCAGGCAGTCCGCTTCCAGGTAGCGCTCGCTGAGCCGCTCGAACTCACCGCCGAGCGGCGGCACCACCGAGGAGACGCAGACCGCATCGACGTCGGTGAACGACATCTCGCAGAGCGAGAAGAGGCCGTCTATGCGCTCGGCGAGCTCGTCCCCGGTGGCTCCGGAGCGGGTCTGGAAGCGCCAGTGCTCGACCAGCTCCTCGCCTTCGAAGGCGCCGAGATGGGTCTGGGTGTTGCCGATGTCGACGGCGAGCAGCACGCGGCGATTATGACTGGGAGAAAACTGGCCAGGTAGCCAAACGGGCTCGATTGTGCATAAGATCGTGTCGCAATGAGTACTCGCCTCTTCGTCATTCCGGGCTCTCACCCCAGCATCACGGTCGAGCTGATGCTCGCCCACAAGGGGATCCCCTACAAGCGCACGGACCTGCTGCCGGTGATCTCCAAGGGAGTACTGCGCGCCGCCGGTTTTCCCGGCGTCACCGTGCCCGCTCTGAAAATCGAGGGGAGCAAGGTTCAGGGCTCGCGCCAAATCGCCCGTGAGCTCGAGCGGCTGCAGCCCGATCCGCCACTCTTCCCCGCCGACCCCGGGCAACGGGGCGCAGTTGAAGACGCCGAGCGCTTCGGCGACGAACAGCTCCAGCATCCGATCCGCCAGATCCTCTGGTGGGCGTTCAAGCACGACAAGGCGCCGCTGCGCAGCTACTCGGAGGGCGCCAAGATCGGCATGCCGATCGGCCTGGCGATGAAAACCGCGGCGCCGATCGTCGCCCTCTCCGCGCGCTTCAACGAAGCCGACGACGAGCACGCGCGCCAGGCGCTCGAGGCCCTCCCCGGGCTTCTGCAAAAGGTCGACAGCCTGATCGGCGGCGGCACGATCAACGGCGAGCAGCTCAACGCAGCCGACTTTCAGATCGGGACCAGCATCGGCCTGATGATGACCATGGACGACCTGCGGCCGGCGATCGAAAACCGCCCGGCAGCAGCCCTCGCAAAGCGCGTGGTCCCGAATTACCCAGGCCACACCCCGGCGATCCTGCCCGCCGCGTGGCTCGAGCCGCTGCGCGGCGAGCCGGCTACCGCCTAGAGCGAGCCGCGCCGCTCCACCCGCTGCTCGTCTTCGGGCAACGCCGCAAGCGCTTCAGCGAGCCCGGTACCGTCGGGCAGGGCCAGCTCGGGATCGAGCTCCAGCAACGGCGCCAGCACGAAGCGACGGGTCGTGACCTCGCGGTGTGGCAGGGTCAGGCGGTCGGTGGCGAGCTCGACATCGCCGAGCAGCAGCAGGTCGACGTCGAGCGGGCGTGGGCTGTGGCGCGGCAGATCGAAGGCACGGCCGCGCTCGGCCTCGACCGCCTTGCAGACGTCGAGCAACGGCTCCGGCTCGAGCTCGGTGCGAATCCGCGCGGCGGCGTTGAGGAAGTCGGGCTGGTCAAGGATCTCGCCGACCGGCTCGGTCACGTAGAGCGAGGAGACGGCCTCGATCTCGACGTCCCTCGTTTCCAGCAACTCGACCGCGGCCCGTAGGTGCCCCGCCGAGTCGCCGACGTTGGAGCCGAGCCCGAGGTAGCCGACGCGCAGCGGGTCAGGCACTCAGCCCTCGGCCGACTCGGCGTCCTCGTCGTTGCCGCGTTCCTGGGTGACCTCGACCGCGACCTCCTGGATCGCCAGCGGCAGCGGCGGCTCGGGCTTGGCGGCGCGCACGCGCACCGATTCGCAGCCGTAGCGCTCCATCAGTCGCTCGCCGATCACCTGCGCGAGCCGCTCGAGCGTGCGGTAGCTGCGCTCGGTCGCGGCCAGGGCGACGATGTCGCAGACCTGGGCGTAGTCGACGGTGTCCTCGAGCCGGTCGGTGAGAACCGCGTCGCAATCAGGGACGTCGAAGGAGATGTCGAACTCGAGCCGCTGCCCGACCTCCTGCTCGGCATCGGAGACGCCGTGGTGGGTGTAGATCGAGAGCCCGCGGAGCTCCACCTCCGCGCTGGAGTCGATCCCGTTGCTGTGGTCGTGGCCCTCCACCCCAGGCAACTTATCCGAGGATCGCCTCGGCGACAGTCAGCGCCTGACCGATCTCGGCGACGTCGTGGACCCGCAACACGTCGGCGCCCTCGGCGGCGGCGAGCACGCTGGAGGCAATCGTGCCACCGAGCCGCTCGCCAGCGGGCGAGCCGTCGAGACGGCCAATGAAGCTCTTACGCGAGGTGCCGACAACCAGCGGGCGGCCGAGCTCGCGCAGCTCACTCAGGCGGCGCAGCAGCTCGAGGTTGTGCTCGGCGGTCTTGCCGAAACCGATGCCCGGGTCGAGCCAGACCTGCCGCTCGGCAATCCCGGCGGCGAGCGCTGACTCGACCCGCGCGAAGAGGAACGCCTTGACGTCGTCGACCACGTCGTCGTAGACGGGAGCGTCCTGCATTGTTCGTGGCTCGCCGAGCATGTGCATGAGAATCACCGTCGCCTCGCGTTCGGCGCAGAGCGCCGCCATCTCGGGGTCACCGCGCAGCGCGGTGACGTCGTTGACGATCGACACACCGGCGTCGAGAGCCGCCTCGGCAACC
>Ga0315912_10004738_pt1 | contig 12720 bp, 6 predicted proteins | sample VfabasoilMG_FD_204469 | JGI IMG/M metagenome (GOLD analysis project Ga0315912, IMG submission 204469) | Garden soil microbial communities collected in Santa Monica, California, United States - V. faba soil | ecosystem: Environmental > Terrestrial > Soil > Garden | place: USA: California... | reverse complement strand
CGCCTCGAAGATATTTTCAGAAACCTAACCATGAATTGATTATGCGCTCTGTTTGGATTATTGGAAAACGCGAACTGGATTCTTTTTTTGATTCGCTCATTGCCTACATTTTGTTAGTTCTATTTCTCGGGTTTAGCGGGTTCTTCACCTGGATGACGGGCAGTGGCGATATTTTTCTGGTCGGGCAAACTACGCTACGGGGATTTTTTTCCGTGGCCTATTGGTCGTTGTTCTTTTTTATTCCTGCCTTAACTATGCGTTTACTGGCCGAAGAGAAAAAATCGGGCACTATTGAATTACTCCTGACTAAAGCTGTAACCGATAGACAGGTTGTGTTGGGGAAATTTTTAGGAGCCATCTCATTGGTCATCATCGCGCTGGCTTTCACTTTGCCCTATGTAATTACGTTGGCCAACATCGGAAATCTCGATCAGGGTGAAATTATTGGCGGATACTTCGCTTTATTCCTGATGAGCGCCTCTTATGTATCCATTGGATTATTTGCCAGCAGTATTACCAATAACCAAATTGTGGCTTTCCTTTTGTCGTTGCTGATTGGGTTATTCTTTCATTTAATTTTCGATATTCTTTCCAACAATTTCACCGGAGTAGTTGGAATAATTTTGAATAACCTGAGCCTCTCTACTCACTACGACAGCATTTCAAGAGGAGTGATGGACACGCGCGACTTAATATACTTCGCATCAGTCATTATTATTGGGCTGCTGCTATCTGAGCTTTCATTAACCAAACGCAACATCGCATAACGGAATTTCTATGTTGAAGAATGTTTCTATAAGTGCCGCCTTGATTATCGGCATTATTATCGTAATTAATTTTTTGAGTACCGAGTTCCATCTTCGTTTGGATTTGACCGAAGACAGTGAGTATACTTTGAGTAAAGCCACAAAAGATATTTTGGACGACCTGGAAGACCCGGTAACGGTAAAAGCCTATTTCTCACAAAATCTTCCTCCGCAATACGTCAGTGTCAGGCAGTCATTTCAGGAAACACTGCTGGAATACTCCAACCGGGCCGATGGAAAAGTGGTTTACGAATTCGTAAACCCGGGCGAGAAAGAAGATATTGAAAAGGAAGCATTGGAAAATGGCATTCAGCAATTGCAGATAAATGTGCGCGAAAAGGATCAAATGAAGCAGCAAAAGGCCTTTATGGGAGCTACCGTTTCGCTTGGAGAAAAAACGGAGGTTATTCCGTTTGTGCAACCAGGGGCTGCCATGGAATATGCGTTGAGCACGGCTATCAAAAAACTTTCGGTAACAGACAAACCCGTTATTGGTTTTTTACAAGGCCATGGAGAAGCACCACTCAGCGAAATGTTGGAAGCCCAACAGAGCTTGAGCATTCTCTACAACCTTCAAGAGGTTACTCTTACCGACTCAACAGACATCCCATCAATTGTAAAAACCCTGGCCATTGTGCGGCCAATGGATTCACTTCCCTACAATCATATTCAGAAATTGGATGCATTTCTTAGTCGTGGTGGTCGCTTGCTCATAGCCATGAACCGCGTGGAAGGCAATCTTCAAAATGCTGCGGGGATGTCGGTAAATACAGGGTTGGAAGCATGGCTTCGGTTAAAGGGGCTGGAAGTAGAGAATAATTTTGTGATTGATTCCCGTTGTGCCGCGGTTACGGTGCAACAACAAATGAGTTTTGGTATGATGCAGCAACAGGTTTCTTTTCCGTACATACCCATTATATCCAAATTTTCTGAGCATCCGATAACGAAGGGCCTTGAAACCGTTGTGCTTCAATTTGCCAGCAGTATTAAATTTATGGGCGATACCTCCAGGCGGTTTGTGCCGATAGCTTTTTCTTCCGAAAAATCCGGAACCCAAAATGCTCCAATCTACTTTGATATTCAAAAAAACTGGGAGGAAGCTGATTTCCCTAACCAGGGAATACCGGTGGCGGGCGTGCTTGAAGGTACTTTGGCTGGAATAGGAAAATCTAAAATGGTAGTAATTGCCGATGGTGATTTCCCGATCAATGGTCCTGCCGAGCAAGCGCGAAGGGTTCAACCCGATAATATTAACCTCCTGGTAAATTCAATTGATTGGCTTTCGGATGATACCGGGTTAATTGAGTTGCGTACGAAAGGCACGAGTTCAAGGCCAATCAGCCAATTAGAAGATTCTACGAAAGCGATGATTAAGTATGGTAATTTTTTAATGCCGATACTTCTTGCTATTGGCTACGGACTGTTTCGCATGCAGCGGAATAAAATCAAGCAATGGAAGCGGATGAGTGAGAATTATGGAGAATAGACTTTAGACATAAGTAGCAAGATGTCTATCCTAAAGTTTGTCGGCTAAAGTCTTACGTCTAAAGTCTTATCTAACTATGAAAAAACTGAACAACAAAACTCTCATTTTTATTTTAGTTGCCCTCGTTGGTATTTTTGTTTTAGTGCGTTTGTTCCGCACACCAGCTCTGGAGAGCAATTTAAAAACATCCTTGGTTACAGTAGATACTTCGAAAGTAACAGAGATAAAACTATGGCCTGGTTCTGAAAGTGGAAGTGAAATTCAATTACTGAAAACCGGGGGCAAGTGGTCGCTAAAAAAAGGCGATAAATTATACAACCCCGGCCAAGGTGTGGCCGGCAGCATGCTCGGCTATTTCGTGAAACTGGCCCCTCAAAAAATGGTCAGTCGTAAAAAAGAGAAATGGAATGATTACCAGGTAGGCGACTCGTCCACGCGTGTTCAAATGATCGCTGAAGGCGATATAGTAGCCGATTTGCGTATCGGAAAGCTTGGCTTCAATCAAAACCAAATGCAACAGCAACAACAGAATTTTGGCCAGAGAGGATTTGAAGGAGCTTTTACCTATGTTCGCTTAGATGGTGAAGATGAAATTTATACGGTAGATGGATTTTTAGAATCATCCTTCAACCTCTCGCTTAATGATCTACGGGATAAGGCCCTATTGCGAATAAAAAAAGATCAGGTAACGAAAGTGTCATTCAATTATCCCGACTCCGGTTTTGTCGTTGAAATGAAAGAAAATAAGTGGAGGATTGCAGGTCAACCAGCCGATTCAAACAAAATGAAATCGTATTTACGTCAACTTGAATTTAAGAATGCTTCCTCGTTTGCCGATGATTTTTCTCCATCGCGCCAGCCTGATATTAATTTGAATATTGATGGCGCGGCCGGGCCACTCGTAACTTTGCAAGCCTGGAAGCGGGATAACGATTGGGTTATCGCATCAACCCAGCAGCCGGGAGTTTATTTTTTGAGCGAAGGAATTTTTAACTCCGTTTTTGAGCGGAAGGAAAATTTACAACCGAGCATGCGCAAATAATTTTCTACTTATTCCTTAAATCAATTTTTTTCTTCGCGCAGCCTTCCCCATCTTTACACGCAGTTAGGGGTGCCTTAATATCACGGGCTGAGATTATACCCATAAAACCTGATGCCGGTAATGCGGACGAAGGGAAGGCAATACCGCTTTAGGCGGTAAAATTAGGCGGGGCAATCCCCATTGCACTGCCAGTTTAAATATCAAAAACATGTTAAAATTTTGTTTGATTGCTTTGATGAGCATTTGCTCATTTGCAGTTAACGCTCAGTTTACGTTGAGCGGAAAAGTAGTGGACAGCGAAACACAGCAGCCACTGGAAGGCGCTACTGTGCAGATAGTTGAGACGAATTTGAACACCATTACTCAAGTTGATGGACAATTCATTTTCCAAAATATTGATGTAGGAACGGTAACGTTAAAGGTCCGATTTGTAGGTTTTACCGAATTAATCCAATCAATTAGAATTGAAAAAAATATTGCGATTAATGTGCCATTGATTGCGGAGGCAACGCTACATGAAGAAATTATTGTAAAGGCTACGCGGGCACAAGAAAATTCCCCCTTTACTTTTTCTGAAGTGGATAAACCGGCTATTCAGAAACAAAATTTCGGACAGGACATGCCCATGCTGTTGAACTGGACTCCTTCCGTTGTTACCACGAGCGATGCTGGCGCAGGTATTGGCTACACGGGTATTCGCATCCGTGGAAGTGATGCCACCCGCATCAACGTAACCATTAACGGAATCCCGTATAACGACAGCGAAAGTCAATCTACATATTGGGTTGATATACCCGATGTTGCTTCCTCTACTCAAAGCATTCAAATTCAGCGCGGTGTTGGTACTTCTACAAACGGAGCAAGCGCTTTTGGCGCGTCCGTGAACTTGCAAACTAACTCCATGAATCCGGATCCATATGCAGACTTAACAATTGCCGGGGGTTCATTCAATTCACAACGCTATACGGCTCGATCTGGAACAGGATTAATCAATAAGCACTGGACCTTCGATGCCAAAGTATCCAAAATACTTTCCGATGGATATGTCGAAAGGGCTTCATCCGATCTCACTTCATATTATTTAAGTGGAGGATATTACGGAAAGAAAACCATTTTGAAAGCAATAACCTTTGGGGGTCATGAAGTTACTTATCAATCCTGGTATGGATTGGATGAAGCGACCATGAAAATCAACAGGCGCTTTAATTACGCAGGAGCAATCTATGATGAGAACTATAATGTGCGCTATTACGACAACCAGGTAGATGACTATCATCAGGATCATTATCAACTACACTTCTCACAAAAGCTGAATACATACTGGAATGCAAACGCTTCTTTGCACTATACGCATGGAAGGGGATTCTATGAGGAGTATCATCAGGGAGATTCACTTAAGTACCTGGGGCTTCCCGATATAATTATTGGAGATTCCACCATTGAGGCGATGGACGTAATTGTAAGGAAGTGGCTTGATAATAAATTTTATGGAACAACTTTTTCATTCAATTATGAGAAGGACAAGACTGTGTTAACGATTGGCGGGGCATTTAATCAGTACGGTCACGCAAAGCATTATGGAGAAATTATTTGGGCGGAGCATGCTTCCAATTCACAGATACGCCACCATTATTATGATGGACATTCGCAAAAAAATGATTTCAATATTTATTCGAAATGGAGTTATACGGTGACATCAAAAATCAATGCCTTTGTTGATTTGCAATATCGCATGGTAACTTATGAAACAGCCGGAACCCGAAGTGATCAAACTCCTTACCAGGTCGATGAAAAATTTAATTTCTTCAATCCAAAGATTGGTTTTAGTTACTCCATGGCAGAAAGCAGCTTGCTGTATTCCTCCTATGCAGTAGCTCACCGTGAGCCCAATCGAACCGACTACCTGGATAATGAAGTAAAACCTAAACCTGAAAAACTGGGAAATCTTGAAGTGGGCTGGCGAAAGAAATTCAACCAGCATTCTTTGGATGTAAATTATTACTTAATGCATTACACCGATCAATTGGTGCTTACCGGTGCATTGGATAATGTAGGAAATCCTATCCGGGCCAACGTAGGTAAAAGTTATAGAACCGGAATTGAAGCCACAGCTACAATAAAATTATTGGAGAATTTGAATTGGGCGATAAATGGCACATGGGCAGTAAATAAAAATCAGGATTATTTGGCAGACGAAAGCTCGAGCCCCAAAAACACAACCATCATACTTTCTCCTTCACTCATCGGGGGAAGTCAATTGAGTTGGACAGTTGTTGAAAATTTTCAGGCTGTATGGATGGCCAAGTACGTAGGAAAGCAATACCTGGATAATTCTCAAACCGAAGAATTGACTTTAGCAGGATACTTTATTAACGATCTCCGCTTCTCGTATCAGCTTCACCCCAAGGGAATGAAGGAGATAAATTTGAGTTTACTGGTGAATAATTTATTTGATGTAGCCTATTCTTCCAATGGCTATTCCTACTACGGAACTCCCTACTTCTATCCACAGGCCGGGGTAAATTTCATGGCTATGGTTGGAATAAGGTTTTAAATTCTATTTGCGGAGAACATGAAAATTATTCATTCAATAATTTTCATGTTCTCCGTTGTGGAAAAATCTACCTTTGAGAATGCCTGGAAGCCGTCAACCGTTCACTATTGAAGCCCTTTTCAAAATAACCCGCTTCTGGAACCTGGCCATCATTGTGTTGGCCCAGGTTTTCACGGCATACTTTCTGGTTGGCCCCGATACCATATTGGTTTGGCAACTATATGTTTTGACACTTTCAACAACAGTGATCGCAGCGGCAGGCTATATTATTAACGATTACTACGATGTTAAAATTGATTTAATCAACAAGCCGGAGCGAGTTGTTGTGGGCAAAAGCATTCGCAGGCGGTATGCGTTGTTTTTCCACTGGGCCCTTTCCATAATTGGTGTGGCATTAGGATTTTTACTAAGTTGGAAAATTGCTGCCATCAATTTCATTACCGGGTTTTTACTTTGGTGGTATTCCAATTTTTTAAAACGTCAGCCATTGGCAGGCAATTTTGTTGTTGCGTTATTAACCGGCCTCTCCGTTTATGTAGTAGCTGTTTTGTTCGACCCCTTTAATAAACTAATTCTCTCTTACAGCTTCTTTTCTTTCTTTATAACACTGGTCAGGGAAATAATTAAAGATATGGAAGACTTGAAAGGCGATAATACTTTTGGCTGCCAAACTCTCCCGATACTATGGGGAATTAGAAAAACGAAGGTATTTATTTATGTACTGATGCTGTTGCATCTGATCGCCATTGTTTACCTCAACAGCCTTTATATCGGGTTGGACTCATGGATATTGGTTGTTTTTATTTTCTTTCCAATATTCTTCCTGGTGCTGCAGCTTGCAACTTCCGATACTATAAAAGATTTTTCGCGGCTTAGCTTGTACTCCAAAATAATTTTATTGCTTGGAGTTTTGAGTATGGCAATCCTTTAATTGTTTTCCATTCTATGCCCTCAAAGCCCTTTGGTAAGCCTCATCATAATATTTGATAAGCACGCCCCAATCAAAAGCGGCTGAATAATTTTCGGCATTGTTGCGCTGCATAATCCGCTCCTTGCGACCTTGCATCAAAAACTGGTAAAGGAAAGCAGAGAGTTGGCGGGCGCTCCAATCGAAAGTGCGCTTGGCTCTCTCCACCACAAACATTCCGCCCTTTTCATAATCGGGCATGTGGTGAAGAAGATAATCACCGAAACCACTTAGATCGCTCGTCACTGCGGGTACTCCGCTAGCCATGCACTCTAAGGGCGTGTAGCCCCACGGTTCATAGTAGCTTGGGAAAACTCCCAGGTGGCAACCACGAACAAACTGACCGTAATCCATTCCAAATAATGGATTGGTCGAGGTGATAAAATCCGGGTGATAAACAATTTTTACTTTGTCGGTTTGGTGATTGAGTAAGCCTCTTCGAGTAATAAAATTCAGGATTTCGTCATTTTCTTCGTCTGCTAATTTATGCGTTACTGGAAGCGGTGGCCTTGAATTTTTCCATGATTGTACAGTTCGCCTGTAGCGCAGTTTCCAGTACTCATCCACAAAGCTATTTAGCTCGGGCAAGCGATGGTCTTTGGAAAAAGTACTTTCATAAAACAAACTCTTGCCAACTTGTTTTTGAATGGCATCGCACGTTTGCCTGATCTCTTCCATTACGGCCCGCGATTGCAGCACTTCCGGCTTTATACTGTAAAATTCTCGCTTGGTCACAAAAAACATGATCACCGTTATATCGGCATTCTCTTTTTTCAATTGATGATTCAAATGCACGAGTGCTTCAAGCGTAAGGTCAAACCCTTTGTTGCGATATTCGTAGCGACCAGAGGTAAATAAATATATGGTCTTATCAAGATTGAAAGAGTAGCTGCTAAAAAAGTGGCCCATTACAAACTGGTGAATCTGCTCCTTGTATTGGGCATGCAGGTTTTGAAATTCGTGCAAAACTTCGAAGCGCTCAATGTTCAACCCGTTGGGCAAGATTACGTCACATTTTCTTTTCAACAGGTACTCACATTCAGATGCAGTTATTTCGCTAACGGTGGTCATGATGTCACAACTTTGGGCGCATCCATGTTCAATACGCGCTTCCGTTTCAACCCAAAATTTTTTAGCTTCCACCTCCCAATCAAAGAAGGGGATGTGGGCGTAAAAGAGAGGGGAATTGATCGCGAGGTGTCTGCCCAATTGCGTGGCATGTGTAGTAAAAATAGTTTTGATAGGCATTTTCTCGCGCCTGATATCGAGAATGGGCAAGCCCGCCATCCACTCGTGAAAATGTGCCAGTAGTGTTTGGTCTTTGGTTAATTTAACCAGTTCATCAAAGAAAAGTTTGGTGAGATATGCAAAGGCAATAACCTGGTCAATTAATTGATGGCCGGTGGGCGTGCCTATAGCGTGGTTTTTCCAAAGCAAATATTTGATAACGTTTAAAGCCTTTTCTTCAATTACATTAGGGTTTAACAAAACCACCCTGGGTTTTCCTGTAATCAGCCATTCCGCGTAATGCACATCATATCCTTTTTTTCTAAGGTTTGATGAAGCTTGTCCAAAAACATCTTCAACATCGTTGAGTGGCTCCAGTTCCGCCTGAATATTTTTGCTTACGTACGGACCGATCATGCAAAACCTCCCACCCCAGTTTTCCATCATAGCTGGCGCTTTGGTGCGAATAACCGTATAAATGCCGCCCAATTGGTTGCAAACTTCCCACGCTACTTCAACCAGCAATGCATTGTTTGATTGAATAATTTTTTTGGATTGTTTTTTTGGCATAGCTAAAGTCAAAATGGCCAGTACGCGTTTTAATTTCCCTCAATTTAATGTCATTTTTTCTGAAATCTTAGAAGGGAGAGTTAATTGTTAAGGGAAAACAGAAAAATAGTTAATTGCAAAATGAGAATGGTAAAAATCAGGAAACACGATTAACCATTTTCTGTAACTATTTAACTTTCACTGAAATGAACTTCGAGAAATTCACCATAAAAGCACAAGAAGCCTTGCAGAAGTCGGCCGAGATAACCACAGGACTTCAGCAACAGGCCATAGAGCCGGCACATATACTCAAAGCTATTTTGGAAACGGAGGAGAATGTCTCAGACTATTTGTTCAAAAAACTGAACATCAGTGGAAACATATTAGAAAGCAAAGTTGAGGAATTGGTGAATTCGTTTCCAAAAGTATCCGGACAGCAACCATACTTGTCGCAGACGAGTAATGCAATATTGCAAAGTGCTGAAAAAGAATTACGAGAACTTAAAGATGAGTTTGTAGCCGTAGAGCATTTATTGCTTGCCATACTTAACTCTAAGGATAAGGCCGCATTTATTATGAAAGATGCCGGCTTTGATCGTTCCGGTTTATTGAAAGCTATTAAAGAGTTGCGTGGCGGTGCACGTGTTACCGATCAGAATGCCGAAGCCAAATACAAATCGCTTGAGCGGTATTCTAAAAATCTGAACGACCTGGCAAAAAAAGGAAAAATCGATCCGGTTATCGGGCGCGATGATGAAATCCGGAGAGTGTTACAAATCCTGTCCAGGCGCACTAAAAATAATCCAATATTATTAGGCGAGCCAGGCGTTGGTAAAACCGCAATCGTGGAAGGCATGGCTCAACGCATTGTAAATGGTGACGTGCCGGAAAATCTAAAAACAAAAATTTTAGTTTCTCTGGATATGGGCTTGCTGGTGGCTGGGGCCAAATACAAGGGTGAGTTTGAAGAGCGGCTGAAAGCGGTAATTAAGGAAGTGACCGACTCAAATGGAGAAATTATTTTATTCATTGATGAGATTCACACACTTGTGGGAGCGGGTGGTGGCGAAGGCGCTATGGATGCTGCCAATCTATTGAAGCCAGCACTTTCGCGGGGCGACTTACACACCATAGGTGCTACTACACTAAAGGAATATCAAAAATACATTGAGAAAGACAAAGCGCTCGAGCGGAGGTTTCAAACGGTGATAGTAGATGAACCATCCATAGAAGATTCCATTTCTATTCTGCGCGGGATAAAAGATAAGTACGAGCTGCATCACGGTGTTCGCATTAAGGATGATGCCGTGATTGCTTCTGTTGAATTATCAAGTCGTTACATCTCCGATCGGTTTCTTCCCGATAAAGCCATTGACCTGATGGATGAAGCGGCATCGAAGTTGAGATTGGAAATGGATTCGCTCCCCGAGGAGTTGGACGAGCTTAACCGTAAAATAATGCAACTTGAAATTGAGCGCGAAGCGATCCGTAGGGAAAAAGATAAATCGAAAGAATCCGAGCTCAGCAAAGAAATTGCCGAGTTGTCCGGTCAGCGCAATTCATTGAAAGCAAAATGGGAAAGCGAAAAAGGAATTGTGCACTCCATTCAAAAAGAAAAAGAAGCAATAGACAAATTTAAGTTTGAAGCCGAGCAGGCAGAAAAATCGGGCGACTACGGAAAAGTGGCTGAAATCCGTTACGGGAAAATCACGCAGGCGGAAAAACGCCTCAACGAATTTCAGGAACAGATGAAACAAATGCAAAGCGACCATTCTCTATTAAAAGAAGAAGTGGATAGCGAAGACATTGCCGAAGTAGTTGCCAAATGGACGGGTATCCCCGTTTCGAAAATGTTGCAAAGCGAGCGGGAGAAGTTGCTCCATTTGGAAGAAGAACTTTCAAAACGAGTGGCTGGCCAAGGCGAAGCCATACGGGCATTGAGCGATGCTGTGCGTAGAAGTCGGGCGGGTTTGCAAGATCCGAAGCGACCCATTGGTTCATTTATTTTCATGGGCATGACGGGTGTAGGGAAAACAGAATTGTCGAAAGCGCTTGCCGAATATTTATTTAACGATGAAACCGCAATGGTTCGGATAGACATGAGCGAATATCAGGAGCGGCACAGCGTTAGCCGGTTAATCGGTGCACCACCCGGATATGTAGGTTATGATGAAGGCGGACAGCTGACAGAATCTGTGCGAAGAAAACCATATTCGGTTATCCTGCTCGATGAAATAGAAAAAGCTCATCCCGATGTGTTTAATATTTTACTTCAGGTGTTAGATGACGGAAGGCTAACCGATAATAAGGGGCGTGTGGCCAATTTCAAAAACACAATAGTAATTATGACCACCAACATTGGTTCGCACATTATCCAGGAGAATTTTGAAAAGCTAACCGATGAAAATTATTTCGAGATAATCGAAAATACAAAAGATGAAGTAGTCAGTTTACTAAAGAAAACAGTGCGCCCGGAATTCATTAACCGGATTGACGAAATTATTATGTTTCAGCCGTTGTCCAGGAAAGACATTCAGAAGATCGTGGATATCCAGATTAAGTTAATTGAGAAACGGTTAATAGAAAATGGTATTCAGTTAAGGGTTTCTACAAAAGCCTTGGAGCGCCTGGCACACCTCGGCTTCGATCCTCATTTTGGAGCAAGGCCACTGAAGCGTGTATTGCAGCGTGAAATTTTGAACGAACTCTCCAAACAAATTCTGGCAGGACAAATTAATAAGGACTCAACTATTACCGTGGACATGAAGAATGATGTCGAGTTTGAATTTAGGAACAACTCCTAACACTGATTAGGCCATAACTGCGAACACAGGGGGAACGAAAAACATTTAAATTTTCTCAAAAACCGATGTTACTTTCCCCTTCCCATAGCTATTACTATCTTTCGCAGTCTATACACACTCTATAACTGGCCTTGTCTAATGAATATGGGTTTTAAGGGGCGAACCTTCGCTTCACTGGTATTAGTTTTCTACTTTGTTCAACAACCGCTTGCCCCTGTTTTTGGTAAAATTGTTGCCCGTAAGCATGCCCTTGATGTTCCTGTTGATCCAACATTAGATCCAGCTTCGGGAATTGGCCAAACGGTATTTACGGTAACATGGGCGTCTGTTCCGGATGCCACCGATTATCTGCTCGATATTTCATCGGATGGTTTTACTACTTTTTTTGGTGGATTTGAGGATTTTTCAACGGGCAACGTTGTGCTATATAATGTTACAGGCCTGAGCCCTGGAACAACCTATCAATGCCGATTGAGGGCCACGAATGCGGACGGAGATTCCGGATACAGTAATGTAATCACAGTTATAACGATTCCCGAAACTCCCACCGGACTTGTAATTAGTAACATCACGTCAAGCGGATTTGACCTTGGGTGGAACACTATCAATGGTTTCGATAATTTTTTTGCTGACCTGTCCACCGATAATTTTTCCACTTACGTGGAGAATAATCTTTCTGTGGCCGGGCCCAATTCATATTCTTTCACCGGACTTTCTGCATCTACAACTTATCAGGTAAGGCTTCGATCAGCGAATGCATCCGGATCTTCTCCCAATTCTATAGAAAAGTCAGCACTCACATTGGCGGATGAACCGACCGATCCACCGACAGCCTTAGTATTCAGCAACGTTACGACCAGTTCGTACGATGTTTCCTTTACGGGCGCACCGGGCAGCCCGAACTATATAGTAAAGCGTAGGATAGGCACTCCGCCTGTGACCAATCCCCCCATAGATGGAACAGGCTACACGGTGGGCGGTATCCTGGGCAGCAGCACGATTGCCTTTATAGGGAGCGGGACGAGCTTTAGCGAGACGGGCCTGGCGGCAGGCACAAATTATTACTATGCGATATTTTCATTCAACGGTTCTGGAGCCACGGCCAACTACCTGACATCAACATTTCTGGCAGGGGGCCAGGTTACGGTGAGCAGTGCGCCTGTTCTAAGCGCCCCGACAGGGTTGACACAAAGTTCGGGCAGCATATCGTGGCCGGCCGTGCTTGGGGCCACGGATTATGCATTGGATGTATCCACGGATGGATTTTCGACTTATGTAAGTGGAT
>Ga0315912_10004737_pt1 | contig 12721 bp, 12 predicted proteins | sample VfabasoilMG_FD_204469 | JGI IMG/M metagenome (GOLD analysis project Ga0315912, IMG submission 204469) | Garden soil microbial communities collected in Santa Monica, California, United States - V. faba soil | ecosystem: Environmental > Terrestrial > Soil > Garden | place: USA: California... | reverse complement strand
GCTGCGGCGCCAGCGCGGTCAGGCTGTGCGCCTTGACGCCCAGGAACACGACATCGGCTGTGCCGATGGATGACAAATCACCGGTGGTCTGCGGCCTGACCTCGAAGTCGCCGTCGGCACTGGTCACGCGCAAGCCGCGCGACCGCATGGCTTGCAGATGGACACCGCGGGCGTGCAGCACTACGTCGGCGCCGGCCTGAGCCAGCCGCGCACCGATGTAGCCGCCGATCGCGCCCGCTCCCGCAATGACGATCTTCACGAGGCTTGCTGGGCAAACGCCTCGGCTACCACGCGCCGCTGAATCTTTCCGGTCGCAGTCCGCGGAATGGCGGTGACGATGTGGATCTGCTTGGGACGCTTGAAGTCGGAGAGCTTCTCCTTGCAGTAGGCCAGCAGTGCCTGCTCCGTTGTCGCTGGACCTCCATCGCTGGCCGGCCGCACGACCACCGCGGCCGCGACTTCCTCTCCCCAGGTCTTGTGCGCCGCTCCGAAGCACACCGCCTCGGCGACACCGGGATGCGCAAGCAGGACTTCGTCGATCTCGCGCGGAGAGATCTTCTCGCCTCCGCGATTGATCATTTCCTTCAGGCGACCCGTGAGCGTGAGGTAACCGTTCTCATCGAGGAAGCCCTGATCGCCCGTGCGGAACCAGCCGTCGGTGAACGACGTCGCGTTCGCCTCGGGGTTGTTCTCGTATCCGGTAACGACGTTCGGGCCCTGGATCACGACTTCCCCGCGCTCACCAGCGGCCAGATGCTTTCCACCCGGGTCCATGATGCTGATGCGAACATCGGTACCACGGCCGACCGATCCTGGAAGCCGCTGCGCCGGCGGCAATGGGTTCGACGACATCTGATGTGCGGCCTCGGTCATCCCGTAGGCCTCGAGCACCGGTGCACCGAAAGCGGCTTCGAGATCGTGCATGACCTGCGGTGCCAACGACGCGCTGCACGACCGGATGAAACGCAACTTCTCCGCGCCGGCGGGACGCGCCCCACCTTTGTCCGCACGCGCAAGCAGCAACTGATGGATCGTCGGGACGGCGGAGTACCACGTCGCGCCAAAATCGTTCGCGGTACGCCAGAACGAGAGCGGGCTGAACTTCTGCGGTACGACCACGGTGCCACCAGTGGACAGCGTGGCCAGCGTCGATGCCACCAGACCGTGCACGTGGAACAGCGGCATCACGCACAGCGACACATCGTCTTTCGAGAGTGCGTAGCTGCGCGCGACGTTGCCCGCAGAGATAGAGAGGTTGGCGTGCGACAGCGGCACGCGCTTCGGACGTCCCGTGCTTCCGCTGGTGTGAAGGATCAGCGCGGTATCGGTCGGCGACACTGCGCCGGCGGTCTTGCGACCTGAGGATCCCAACAACGTCACCGTCCCGTTAGCGTCCATTTCAACAGTCAGGATCGGGACATTGCGCGTCGCCGCGGCCTTCCGCGCATCGTCGATGCCATCGGGCGGCAGCAGCAGCACGCGAGCGTTGGTGTCTTCGAGATAGAAGAGGAACTCGTCTTCCTTGTACCCGGGGTTCAGTGGCGCCGCGGTGCCGGCCATCGAGGCGGCGAGAAACGTCACGATGTTCGCAAGGCCATTCGGTAAGGCCATGCCAATCCGATCGCCGCGATTCACCCCTGCCGCGGCCAGCATGTCGGCCACGTCCTGCATCTGGCGCTTGAGGTTGCCGTAGCTGATACGAATGTTCTGCTCGGGCTGGATGATGGCGGTCTGTTCGTCTGAATCCGAGTTGAGGAGGCCGAGCAAGGTCGGGGTCGGAGCCGGGGTCATGGTCTTGAGTTCCTGAGCGTTGTCATCAAGGCCGTCAGTCTGACATGGGCCGTGGGCGATGGTCTACGGGCGATCAGGCGCACCAATCAAGCGGTTCGAGACAAAGCCCTGAATCTCGGCGCGGCGTCGATCGCGTCCTTCGACTTCGTCGAGTCGCGTCCACGATTCGTCGTGCTCGTAACGATAGCTCGCGACAAACCCCGAAGGCCCGGCGCCACCGTATTCGTCCGGGCCGAGCATCGAGAAGAACCTGTGACCGTCAGAGCGCTCGTACAGGTGATAGATGCGTCCAGGAACGCGGTGGAAGCGGCATTCGGCATGAATCAAGTCCACGTCGCGCGAGGCTTGCTCGATGATCTCGCGAGCGCGGTCCTGCAAGGCCTTCATCTGCTCGACGATCACCTCGAGTTGCGCGTTGGTACGAAGCGCCACTTTCGCGGATGCGGACTCAATGACTTTCGCCATGTCCACGAGCGAGACGGGCGCGCCGAGGCGGCTGACCGGATAAGGCGAGGCGTGGTCTGCCCCGCGAAAGTTGTCGCCGCTGTACTTCTGATCGCTATCGCTCACTCAGGTCCCTTTGATTTCGATGAACATCAAATTGTATCTGGCTCGACGGAGCCATCGCTCCCAACTCCCAATCTGCCTCTTGTCCCAACTCCCAAAGGTTCAACCAAGTTGGGAATTGGGAGTTGGAGGTTGGGAGTTGTCTCAATCGGAGGGTGACGTGTGTGTCGGCACAACGGTCGATACCGCGAACATGCCGCCGCGCAACATGAAGCGCGCGTCGGTCACGGTGACACGAGTGCCCCCTTCGACGGGTTCCAGCATGAAGATCGGAAACCTGGACCAGGTGAGGATTGCGCCGATACGGGGATCCTGCCGTGCGACTGCGACCTCGGGCCGATGATCGTTCTTCGCGATCTGCTCCGGGCTCAACTCGAGCCTCGATGGCCACGAAAACGATCCCCGCTCGTAGTGGTCACCTGCATCGACGATGACCTCACGCGTCATCGGCGTGACCGGATACGGCCCCACCATCAAGGCCTGTGGTGGTGAACCGTGCGCCTCGGTCCACTGCGCCGCCACGATGCCGCGCGCAACGCCGGTGGACGTGACCATCGCGACGATGTAGACCGTGGCGATCGCAAGGGCGTAGGTCGAGGGCTTCGTCGAGTGGCGCCGCCGCGAGAGCCAGACACCGATCCCGAGCACCAGCCAGAGCCAGATATCGATGATGAAAATGGAGTCGCCGTAGAACCAGTGCCAGTCGAGCGGCGTGAGCAGGCGAACACCGTAGTTGTTCAAGTAGTCAAGAAACACATGCGAGTACACGCCGACGAAGGACAGAGCCAGTAACCATCCGCCGCGGAACGGATACGCGGCGTGGCCGGCTGGCTTACGCCACCGATTCCACATCCAGAACGCACCGGTCATGAGAACTGGCAGTGCAACCTGCGCGAGGATGCCGTGCGTCCACCCACGTCGAAACGACACCGGTGACGTATCCGTCAGGAACGAGAGGACGTCGAGATCGGGGATATTGGCGGAGATCATCAACGCGGCTGCACCAAAGCGCGTGCGCGTCTTCAGCCCCGCCTCGCCAATTGCCGCACCCACGAGCGTGTGACAGAGGTTATCCACTGGTTACTGCTCCCTCGCCGAACACTTGTGCTTCAAAGACGAGCAGCCGCGCACCGTGGCGCCACGCATCTGCCGGCAGCCCCGCCTTCAGGCACGTCTGCGCAACAAATGTCTCGCGATCCCACTCGTGCTCGGTCGGCACTTGCGGGAGCAGCAGACCTTTTCGGGATCCCTGTTCGACGATGAGGCCGTGACGGCCTAACTCGATCTCGTCGATCGCTCTGATCTCTCGTTCCGGCGTCAGCACCGAGATCTCGAGAGCGATGTCCTTCAACTCATAGGGAACAACGGGCGCGAATCGTGGATCGGAGTCAGCCACTTCCTGCGCGAGATGGCTCACCAGGTCAGGCAAGGGCCAGTCCGATGTCACACGACCGAGACACCCTCTCAGTTCTCCATTGCAGAAGATCGTGACGAACGCGCCTTGTCCCGGCTCGCCTTCCGCCGCCGATGCGGAGCCCGGCACGCGCGTTCCACGTACGCGCGCCTCGAGAGCCGCTCTCGCGATGCCGAGCAATTGCCGCTGCGTGTCGCGCGTCAGCATTCGCTCACCAGAGTGCCGCCGCCATGTATCCGACCACCGATGTCTTATCGCCGGAAACGTCGCCGGAGTCCGCGTAGTTGAGGACACGGGCGTTCGAAGCACCGAGTTGCTTCGCGGCGTCGAGCACCGCGACCATCGGGCCACCGCCGCAGGCGTGACGTGGCTCTCGCTCGAGGGCGTGCATCAAGCCATGCGCGTCCATCGCTGCAACGCGCTCCAGCACCACGCCGTCGAGACTCGCAGCGATCTGCGCGTCCTCGTAGTGCGAGAGATCGCTGCTGGCGATGAGCAGCACCTCTCGTCCGGACGTGCGCACCGCACGCGCGAGGGCATCGCTCAGCGCGAACGCGGTTGCGGATGTCTGCCGCCACATCACCAGCGGAACGATGGGCACTCCTGGCAGGAGATGCGCGAGGAATGGCAGCTGCATCTCGAGCGAGTGCTCGCGCCCATGCGCCACGGGCATGTCAACCACTGCGTCCGATGAGTCCCTGATCAGACTGGCAAGCTCCTGGTCAACCGAAATTGGACCGAGCGGCGTTTCCCACGCGCCATCGGGCCAGATCGAAACGCCCTCGAACGGAACGAAGTGAGACGGCCCAACGAGCACGATCGCCGAGGGTCGCAACCTGCGCACCGCGTTGTAGGCAAACGCGCCGACCGGACCCGAGTACATCAGCCCGGCGTGGGGCGCAACGAGCGCGCGCGGCGCGGCATCCGGCACGACATCCACGCTGGCAAGTTGCGCGTCCAGCTGCGCGACAAGACGCTGCGGATCGTCGGGATACCACGTGCCAGCGACAGCGGCGCGCCTGACGTGCGGCATGGAGCCATGGTACTTCGCCGTGGTACCATCCACACGTGTCCACGCCGTTGACGATCGCTGACGTCGAGCGCATTGCGACGCTCGCACATCTCGAGCTGACGCCTGAAGAAAAACAGACCTTCACGAAGCAGCTCGCCGACATTCTTACCTACGCCGAGCAGCTTCAGGCCATCGACACGACCGGTGTGCCAGCCACGGCGCACGTCAACGCGCACGAGGCCGAGCGGGACGATCAATTGCGACCCTGCCTACCCGTCGCCGACGCGTTGCGCAACGCGCCCGACGGCGCACCAGATGCCGGTCTCTTCCGCGTGCCTCGAGTCATCGGATGAGCGCACATCTCAAGGGAGTCCGCGCGATTGCCGGGGACATCGCGGAGGGTCGGGTGTCGGCCCTCGAGGTGTGCCGCAGTGCGATTGAGCGCATTGAACGGTTGAACCCCTCGCTCAACGCGTTCAATCTGATCTCCAGCGACCGCGCGCTCGAGCGCGCAGCGAGCATCGACCGGCTTCGCGCGTCGGGCACCCCACTTGGTCCGCTGGCCGGCGTGCCGATTGCCGTCAAGGACAACATGTGCGTACGCGGCATGCGCACCACGGCATCGTCACGCATCCTCGACACGTTTGTCCCGCCCTACGACGCGACGACCGTCACGAAACTCGAAGAGGCCGGCGCGGTGATCGTCGGCAAGACGAACTGCGACGAGTTCGCAATGGGATCGTCGAACGAAAACTCGGCGTACGGACCCGTCCGTAACCCGTGGGCGCCGGATCGTACGCCCGGTGGATCGAGTGGTGGATCCGCCGCCGCAGTCGCGGCCGCATGCGTGCCGCTTGCGCTGGGCTCCGACACCGGCGGTTCGATCAGGCAGCCGGCATCGTTCTGCGGCGTCACCGGACTCAAGCCGACGTACGGGCGCGTCTCGCGTTACGGTCTGCTGGCCTTCGCTTCGTCACTCGACCAGATTGGGCCTATCACTCGAAACGTCGGCGATGCCGCTCTGGCCTTGTCGGTTCTCTCGGGTTCCGATCCGATGGACTCGACAGCGGCGCGTGAAGCCATTCCCGACTACATGGCAGCGCTCGACGGAAACGCCCGAGGCATTCGCATCGGTGTCCCGAGAGCGTTTGTGTCTGAAGGTGTTGATGCGAGTGTGCTCAGTGCGTTCGATGCGTCGCTCGACGTGCTGCGCGCGACGGGTGCCACGCTCGTTGACATCGACCTGCCGTATGCGAAGTACGCCATCCCGGTTTACTACCTGGTGTGCACCGCGGAGGCCAGCTCGAACCTGGCGCGTTACGACGGAGTGAAATACGGATATCGATCGCCCGACGCCACACGCGGTCTCAAAGCGATGTACGAGAAAAGCCGCGACGAAGGGTTCGGGCCAGAGGTCAAGCGCCGGATCATGCTCGGCACGTACGTCCTGAGCGCCGGCTATTACGACGCGTTCTACCTCAAGGCGCAGCAGGTGCGCACGTTGTTGAGGCAGGACTACGAGCGCGCGTTCGAATCGGTCGATGTGGTGGTGATGCCGACGAGCCCGATGCCGCCGTTCAAGCTCGGTGAGAAGACAGACGATCCGCTGCAGATGTATCTCGCCGACATCTTTACGGTCAGCGTAAACCTGGTGGGGCTGCCCGGCATCAGCGTGCCGTGCGGCTTCGTCGATGCGCCGCGCGCCGGTGTAACGGATCGCTTACCAATCGGCTTGCAGTTGGTCGGCAAGATGTTCGATGAAGCCACGCTTCTGCGCGTTGGTGACGCGTTTGAGCGCAACACGGACTGGAACCGTCACACGCCGGAGGTTTAGCATGGAGCCACTGAATCGACGAGACCTGCTCCGAACGGTTGCGGCGATCGGGGTCGCGGCCGGCGCCGGCCGCACACTCGAGGCACAGACCGTGAGCGACACGACACGCTTCTTTCCTGGCTTCAAGTCGTTCAAGGTGAAGACGAGCGGCGCCGAGATCAACGGCGTGGTTGGCGGCTCTGGTCCGCCGCTTCTGTTGTTGCACGGCGCGCCTCAGTCGCATGTCTCATGGCGGCTGGTGGCACCGAAGCTGGCCGCGACGCGAACGGTGGTCGTTCCCGACCTACGTGGATACGGCGACAGCAGCAAGCCGCCCGATGGTGAGAACCACGTCAACTACTCGAAGCGCGCGATGGCCCTCGACAACGTCGAGGTGATGAAACACTTCGGCTTCGACAAGTTCCCCGTCGTCGGACACGATCGCGGCGGTCGCGTCACGCATCGCATGGCGCTCGATCACCCCGACAAGGTGACGCATGCCGGCGTGCTCGACATCGTTCCGACCCATTACCTCTACACGCACTTCAAGATTCAGTTCGTCCAGCGCTACTTCCACTGGTTCAACTACCTGCGGCCCGCGCCCGGGCCCGAGAACGATCTGAAGGCGCAGAACGACGCGGCGAAAGCGCGCGCCACGAACGAGATTCAGTTGGAGTACCTCCGCACGGCCAGCGATCCGGCCAACATCCACGCGATGTGCGAGGACTACCGGGCGAGCGCGTCGATCGACCTCACGTACGACGAGGCCGACATGCAGAAGAAAATCGCCTGCCCTCTCCTCGTCCTGTGGGGCGAGAAAGGCGCATACCCCGACCTCTACGACGTGCTCGGCATCTGGCGCGAACGTGCGAGCAAAGCTTACGGAAAGGCACTGCCCGCCGGGCACAACCTGCAGGAAGACGTCCCGGACATGGTCCTGGCTGAGATTCAGGGGCTGCTGAAGTCATAATTGTCGCGTGGCCCTGATGCGCAGAGTCGCAAGCGCCCTGTGCGTGCTGATGCTGCTGACCGCGGCGATGTCGGCACAGCAGCGGCGCGCGCCGGCGCCGCCCAAACTGCCGCCGCTCTCGTACACCTGCGCGCATCATCCTGACGTCCTCGAAGATCGACCCGGTATCTGCCCGCTCTGCAAGTTGGCGCTCGTACCGGTGCGCCTCGATTCCTCGTGGATGTGCCCCGTCCACACGACAGTGATCGAAAACGAGCGCGGCACGTGCCGGCTTTGTCAGCGGCAGCTGGTGCCGGTGACGGTGTCGCTGACGTGGAGCTGCCGCGGCGACAGTGCCGAACATCTCGAGCCCGGGCTCTGCACCGACGGCTCGCCTCGAATCGGGCAGCGCGCGCTGCGCCCGCACGGCAATCACAACCCGCGACACGGCGGCCAGTTCTTCATGGCGCCAGACAGCTGGCATCACATCGAAGGCGCATATCCGGTGGCGCGATCGTTCCGGCTGTATGTCTACGACGACTACGGCCGCCCACTGCCAGCCGACAAGTTGAAAGATGTTCAGGCGCGCGTCGTGACGAAAGAGACGTTCGATCCCGCCACACGCAAAACGACGGAGCTCTCCGCATTTCCGCTTCGCATGGCGCGCAATCGTGGCTATCTCGAAGCGCGGGTGGACGCCGCCGCACTTCCGGCGGAAATGACTGCGAAGGTCCGCTTCGGCCGCGACGATGCCAATGAGCATCGGTTCGACTTCACGTTCGATGCGTTGACGCAGGAGCCGGCCGCGCCGACGTCGGTGCCTCAGGTGTCGAAGGCGGCCCCGGCGGCAACACCATCTTCTGCAGCAACTGCTCCCGCGACGACAACGAGCCAACGCGGCGCGGCCGCCGACATGCCGCTCACGATGGCGAACATCGTGAGCGAGTTGCGACGCAAAGACACTGAGGTACGCGACCTCATCGCGCGCGGCGACTTTGCCGCAGTCTGGGTGCCGGCATTTGCGGCAAAGGATCTCGCGATCTCGCTCGAGCCGCATCTCGCGCATCTGCAGGCCGGCAAGCGTGACATCGGTGAGCCGGCACTCGCGCGCGTCGTGCGCGGCGCGTGGCTTCTCGACGCCGCCGGTGACGTCGGCAACCGTCAGCAGATCGAAGCGGCCTATTCGACGTTCGCTGCGGGTGTCGCGGACGTCGCCACCGCATTTCAATGACCATGGCTCGGGCATCCCGCGGCCTCACCGTCTGTGCGCTGATCGTCCTTGCGCTGACGCTCGCGTCTGCGCCGGGAAGCGCGCACAAGCCGATCACATCGCCGTTCACCTACAACGACGATGTGTTTCCGATCCTGAAAGAGCGATGTGCGCGTTGCCACGTTCCGGAGGGCGTGGCGCCGATGTCGCTGATGACGTACGACGACACGGTGCCATGGGGCGAATCGATCCGCGTCGAGTTGCTCGCGGGTCACATGCCGCCGTGGGGCGTCGATGCGTCACCGACGCGTTTCCGCAACGCACAAACCCTCACCGCGCGTGAGATGAATGTCCTGCTCACCTGGGCGACAGGAGGCACCCCATTCGGAACCGCCGAAAAGACACCACCGCCGGTGACCTCCGAGCGCCGATGGCCACTGGGCACGCCGGATCTCGAGCTGCCACTACCCGCCGCGTTCACATTGGCGGGCGACAAACAGGAAGACACTGCGGAGTTCATCGTCCCAACCGGCTTCACGGAACGACGATGGCTGCGTGCGGTGGATCTGCTACCAGAAACTCCAGCGATTGTGCGTTCGGCGACGGTGCAGATTAAGACTGCAGGGACCACTTCGTCCACCCCGGCCATAGGCGCCGAGCCCACTCTCGCGCTCTGGCTTCCAGGCGACGATCCGATCGCCACGAGCGGCGCTACCGCATTCGAAGTCCCGGCGGGAGCGGAGCTCGCGGTGCGAGTTCGCTACAAGAAGACCTGGCAGTACGAGCGGAAAGAGATGCGCGACCGCAGCGTCGTGGGTCTTTACTTCGCGAAGGATGCGTCCCAGCCCGTTCGTTCGATGACGTTGACTCACGCGGGGCCCGCTCTTCAAACCAATGGCTCGCGTCGGCAGCTCAGCGACGCCATTCCCGACACCGTTCGCGCGCTCTCGATCTACTCGAGCAACCAGCCGTCAAACGTCGGCATCGTCGTAACAGCCGTCTCACCGACCGGCGACCGGCGCGAGCTGATCGCCTTTCACCCGCAACGCGACTGGACTCGCCGGTATTGGTTCCAGGAACCGATTGCTCTCGAGCGCGGGACGCGGATCGAGTCCACGATCTCGTTCGACGATGAAACGCCCCTGCGTCCAGCCGGTCCGGGAACCGAGCCTCAGTCGCAGGATTTGTCGGCCGTCCGCCTCACGCTCAACGTGATCTCAGCCGCCCGATAACGGCTCCCCTGAATAGGGGATTCGTTGTCAACGTTCCGCGGCCTGGTCACGTATATACACGCCACACAGTCCCATCGACATTCCTATGCAAGAGCTTTTGGAGGCACGTATGCTGCTCAGAACACTGACGCTTGCCGCGCTCCTTGTCGCACTTCTGTCGACAAGCACGGCAACCCAGAATGCCAGCTCCATCGTCGCCGGGGCATCGAAGGCGATGGGCGTTGACACACTGAACTCGATCACCTACTCCGGCACGGCGCGCAATGGCGCCTTCGGACAGAGCAAGGCCATCGGCGAGCCAATGGGCGCGGTCAACGTGACGCGAATCACCGAGTACACGCGGACGATCAACTTCGCAGCAGGCGGAGACGCGGCAGCGCTGGTCTCGCGCGCGACCGGGCCGACGCAGCCGCCAACGGTACCGGGCGTCCCGGCACCGATGCCGGGCGTCTTCAACCAGAACATCAACGGCACTCAGGCCGGCAGCAACTGGAATCAGGCGCTGAACATCTGGACCACGCCGTGGGGCTTCCTCAAAGGTGCGGCCGCAAACAACGCGACGGTTCGCCAGCAGGGTGGACAGCAGGTTGTCTCGTTCACGCCGCCCAACTTGAAGTCGCCTTCGGGCCAGACCTACAGCGTGACCGGCTACATCAATGGCCAGAACCTCGTGTCGAAGGTCGAGACCCGTGTAGACAACACTGTCGTCGGCGATCTGCTCGTGGAGTTCGACTACTCGAACTACCAGAACATGAACGGCGTGCAAGTGCCCACACGCATCGTCCAGAAGCAGGCCGGCATGCAGACGTTCGACGCCGAAATCAAGTCGGCGACGCCGAATCCTTCGAATCTCACTGCACTGCTGACGCCACCTCCTCCTCCGGCCGGCGCGCCCGGTGGCGGCGGTGCGCCTCCTGCACCGCCGGCGGCTCCTCCAGTCGAGAAGCTTGGCGACGGCGTTTTCAAGATCGGCGGCAACTACACTTCGCTCGCCGTTGACATGGGCGACCACATCCTCGTCGTCGAGAGCGGTCAGAGCGATGCGCGCGGCCTCGCCGTGATGACAGCGGCGAAGCAGGCGATTCCGAACAAGCCGATTCGCTTCGTCGTGAACTCACATCCACACTTCGATCACGCGAGCGGATTGTCCGCGGCCGTGTCCGAGGGCGCGACGATCCTGACGCACAACAACAACGAGAAGGTCCTCGAGCAACTGCTGTCAGGTCCGCGCACACTGACCGGTGACAGCCTCTCGAAGGTGACCACTCGGCGCACGAACGTTGTCCAGGGTGTTGGCGATCGTGATGTTCGGAAGGGCAACAACGGCAAGGTCGTCGAGTTGGTGCGCATCCCGAACGAACACAGCGACGGGATGCTCGCGGTGTTCCTGCCGGCAGAGAAGGTCGTGTGGACTGCCGATATCACGGCAGTCAACCCGAACCCCGGTCAGCTCGCAACCGTTCGAGCGGCCAACGAAACGCTGAACAAACTCAATCTGGATTACAGCTCGTGGATCCAGGCGCACCCGCCGAACCCCGACAAGCCGCTCACCAAGGCGGACGTCGTCGCGGCGGCGGGAACGAAGTAGTCGATTTCGTAGAGGCGGGCCTTGAGGCCCGCCTTCAAACCTCGAGAAGCACCTTCCCCGTTGTCCGGCGCGCTTCGAGCTCCTGGTGAGCTTTCACCGCGTCGGCCAACGGGAACGTGTGATTGATCCTGATCTTCACCGCGCCCGACGCGAGCCAGCCAAACAGATCGCGACTCCGCATCAGCAACTCATCACGCGTCGCGATGTACTGATTCAGACCGGGACGCGTCAGGAACAGCGAGCCCTTGATCCCGAGGATGGCGGGATCGAATGGCGGCACGAGTCCGCTCGAGAAGCCGAACAACGCCAGGTAGCCGCGATGACGCAGGCAGTTCAGGCTCTTGTCGAACGTATCCTTGCCCACTGAATCGTAGACAACGTGAACGCCTTTGCCGTCAGTGAGGCGTTTCACTTCCTGCTCGAAGTCCTGCGTCGAGTAGTTGATGACCTCATGTGCGCCAGCCTCTCGCGCGAGCTGCACTTTGGCATCTGAACCGGCAGTGGCAATCACGCGCGCGCCGATGAGCCGTGCCACTTGAGTGAGCACCATGCCGATCCCGCCAGCCGCCGCATGAACGAGCGCCGTTTCACCGGCTTTGAGCGGATACGTGCTGTGAGTCAGGTAGTGCGCGGTGAGCCCCTGCAACATCGCACCTGCGGCGATACGAAGATCGAGATTGTCGGGCAGAGGCACCACGCGTGCGGCCGGAGCGAGCGCGTACTCGGCATAGGTGCCGAGGATCATCGTGTAGGCAACGCGGTCGCCGGCCTTGAGGTCCGTCACGCCGCTGCCGACGTCGCTGATCACACCGGCGGCTTCGGTCCCATTGGTGAACGGAAGTGGCGCTTTTACGCGTCCGATGCGGTACTGCACGTCCAGATAGTTCAGACCAGTTGCCGCGATCTTGATGAGGACCTCGCCCGCTCCGGGTTTCGGAACGTCGATGTCCTCGTACTTCATCACCTCAGGCCCGCCCAGGGCATGCACTCGAACGGCTTTCACAATACGTCTCCTGTCCTCGGTCCCCAGTCCACGGTCCACCGTGAACCGCCTACTGCCTACTGTGAACTTGTAGCGGTCGCCTTCGCTTCCGCATCGATATCCTGCTCCCATTGACCGATCAGCGGATAGAGCTTGCGGATGA
>Ga0315912_10004735_pt1 | contig 12727 bp, 9 predicted proteins | sample VfabasoilMG_FD_204469 | JGI IMG/M metagenome (GOLD analysis project Ga0315912, IMG submission 204469) | Garden soil microbial communities collected in Santa Monica, California, United States - V. faba soil | ecosystem: Environmental > Terrestrial > Soil > Garden | place: USA: California... | reverse complement strand
GAGCTTCCGGGCGACGGGCCGGTCGTCATCACGGGCACGTGTGGTGCGCTGGCTGCGAGCGCGCGCGGGCGGCTCGTCCTGCCCGAAGCCGTCGTGTCGCTCGACGGCGCGAAGCTGCAGCCCGACGACGGGCTCGCCGAGGCGCTGCTCCGCTCGGCGCAAGACGCCCGCATCGACATCGCGCGGGGCGTGCTCGCGGAGGCGGAGGCCGTGGTCGACGCGCCGGCCGAGCGCATGTCGCTCGGACAGCGCCGGGGAGCCGGATACGTCGACCTCGAGTCCGGCGCCCTGGCGCGCGCCTGTTCGCGGGCGGGCCGGCCCTGGGCCGTCCTTCGCGTCGTGGTGGACACGCCCGACGAGCCGCTCGGCTGGCTCAGCGACCTCTTGGGCGGCTTCCCGGTGCGGCAGCCGGCCCCTCGGGACATCATCCCTGCGCTGCTGCGCAGGCCGTGGCACGTGGCCCGGCTGCTCGGCCTCGGGCGTGTCCTGGCGAGCGGGAGGCGCGACGTGGGATGCGTGCTGGAAGGGGCTGCGGGGGCCGCTCCTGGCCATCACCCGACGGCAGGCGCCTCGAGCGCGTAACATCTGACCGGGAAAACCCTCTACCGGAGGCCACGTGCGCATCCTCGCATCCTCGTCGCTCCTGCTCCTGCTGGCCCTCGTCGCGGCGCCCGCGCGCGCGGCGGAGAAGGGCGCCTACACCCTCGTGCGGTTGGACGGCTCGAAGGTCGAGGCCACGGGCCTGGCACTGACGTCGCACGGCTTCAAGGGATCGACGGCCGCGTCGCTCTTCGAGATCGACGCCGCGCAGGTGGACTACTACAGGACGTTCCTCGAGAACGTGCAGTCGGGGGCGAGCAACGTCGTCGTCTTCAAGACGGGCGCGCTGCTGCGCTTCGATCGCCTCTCCGCGCAGGACGGGACGCTCCACGTCAGCGTCGCCGGCGGAGGTCAGCTCGATCTCGCGGAAGGGCTCGTCGACTACCGCGCGAGTGTCGAGCAGGGCGCCATGGTGAACCTGCCCGCGGGCGCCGGCGCGTCCATCTCCATCTCGCCCTCGCAGGGTCCCGGTGGCGTCGGCGGGGAGCCGGGCGGCGACGCGCCCGAGGAGCTCGCGCCTGCCGGGTCGGTGAAGCGTCGCGGATCCCTCGTCAACCGGCGGCGCGCCGGAGCCGCCGATCGCCTGCCCAGCAGCGACGAGCCTCCGCAGGAGATCGAGCCGCCGCCCGAGAGCCAGGATCCGCTGGTCCCCGAGGACGCGGCGATGAACGAGCCGCCCGTGATCACGCCCGAGAACAACGAGACGCAGGGCGATCCGCAATCGCCGATCAGCGCCACGCATGGCCGCCCCTTCGGGCGCCCGGGCGGCAGCAACTCGGGCAATGACGGCGGAGGTAGCGATCAGAATGGGGAGGCGTCAGGTCAGGCGATCATGTCGATCGTGACCGACTACCAGGGACCGATTGCGGGCATCCTGCTCAAGATGACCTACCCGTCGAACCTCACGCTCACCGATCCGAACCCGGAGTTCAAGGGATTCGCGCAAGGTTGGATGCCCCAGCCGAATGGGATGCAGCCGGGACAGTTCCAGATAGCCGGCGTCTCGGCGGTAGACGTTAGTGCCGCCCCTGGCGAGATCCTGCGACTGCCCTTCACCTGGACCGGCAGCCAGCCCGACGGCGGCATGTTCAAGGTTTCGGGCGAGGCGCACAACGCCGCCGGCGAACACATCCGGGGCTTCAACGTGACGTCGGACGTGCAGATCAACTAGCGCCCGCGCGTCGCGCGCGTCAGAGCAGGATCACCGAGCTGCTGCACGCGCTGGCGAGCTGCCGGCCCTGCTCGTCCACCGCGGTGCACGTGACGAAGAAGTCGTTCACGTCGAGGTCGGCGTTCGAGACGTTCGAGAAGTCGAAGGACGCCACGGGCCCTGTCGGGGTGCGCAGCGTCGTGCAGCCGATCACGAAGCGCAGGCGGCCGATGCCGATCTCGTCGTTGACCTCCGTCGCGCAGGTGCTGAACACGCCGAGGGCGCGGGCGCCGTTCCCGGAGAGCCGTGCGTCGTCCGGATCATAGGTGACCGTCATGGAGACGCCGGCCGCCTGATCGGGAATCAGCAGCGACACCGTGAGGCGGGGATCGCCCGGATCGCGGACAGTGATGGAGCACGCGCTCGTGACCGTCGTGCCCGTCACGCGCGAGGTGACGGTCGTGTTGAGGATCGCCGAGCCGGGGCTCGCGGGCGGCGTGTAGAACGCCGTCGCGAACCCGCTCGCGTCGGTGACCACCACGTCGGGCGTCACCGTGCCGCGCGTGACGGTGAAGATGACCGTCTCGCCCGCCGCGGCGCTCGTGCCGTAGGTCGCGCGCGCCGTCACCACGATGGGCGCGGATCCCGAGAGCACGGTCGTCGCCCCGGGGCTGCAACTGATGGCGATCGGCGCCTGGACGCCGTTCCCGCCGCTTCCGGGAAACGTGGGTGCCGTGCGCTCGTCGCCCTTGCAGCCCAGGAGGGCGAGGGTGGCGACGCTGGCGATGATGATGGCTGCTTGGGCAGGCTTCGGGCTCACGCGGGACCTCGATGTCGGGGCCATGCGGCCCGGGACGGGGCATCATGGGCCCCCCACGCGAAGGCTGTCAATTCGCGGACGGCGTCGAGACGGCGAAGTGGCCGTCGTCGCCCGCACGGATTCCGGGACGTCATTGCCCCGTGAAGAAGGCCTCGACGCGCTGCCAGGCGGCGTTCAGACGGACCATGTCGCGGGCCGTGCCGCTCTTGTCGGGGTGGTATCGCTTGGCCAGGTCCCTGTAGCAGCGGCGCGCGTCCGCCAGCGTCGCTCGCGGGCCGAGCCCCAGGAACTCGAACGACTCGCGCAGCGCCGCGGGCATCGCGCGCAGCCGATGCTCCGCCTCGATGGCCTCGCGGACGCTCTCCCAGCCGGCCTCGTCGGCTTGACGCTTCAGGCGCTTCTTGACGCGGTCGTAGTCGCGGCGCCAGCGCGCGCGCTCCTCGCCGCGCGAGGCCTCGTCGCCGGCGGGGAATGCGAGCGTCACGTCCCACGACTCGGCCTGGCGACGGAAGCGCTCGAGACGCTCGCGACGCTGCTCCTGCTGGAGCTGCAGGTACCGGGCGACGTCCTCGTCCGTGCGCCAGTCGAATGCGTCGAGCCAGAGATCGACGAAGTCGCGGAACGCCTCGAACTGCCGCCCCTTCAACGCCTGCACGGCGCGCTCGTAGCGCGAGACCAGCCAGCAGAGGGCTTCCTCGCGGAAGGCCAGTTCGTCGTCGGGAATGGCACGGTCCACGCGCGCCCATCTTCGCGCAAGTCGGGACGACGGGCCAGCAGCTTCGGCGGTGCTCGCGCGCGATCAGGCTGTCGCGGGCGGGCTCGACGCGGGATCGCGGATGCGGAGGAAGCGTCGCACGCGATGCAGGAACTCGGGTGACATGAACACGATGTAGAAGCTGAGCATCTGCTGCGTGAAGTACCAGAGCATGTACATCGTGGTGGCGATCACCATCTGGAAGCCGAAGCCCCAGAGCATCGCGATGACGCGCGTCCTGCGGAACAGGAAGAGGAATGGCGCGAAGAGCTCGAACGCGAGCGCGAAGTACATGAGGAAGGGCCACGCCTCCCTCGGCAGCGTCCGGAGCATCCACGCGCACAGGTCGGTGCAGTACAGGCCCTGGACCTGGGTCCACAGCACGTCCGTGGTCTTCAGCCAGTCGCCATTGAACATCTTGGCGTGCCCGGCGGTGAAGTACTGGATGATCAGGGTCGCCTGCACCGTGCGGACGGGCCAGGCTGACTGCCTCAGGACGGGAGCCTCGCCTTCGCCGAGCACGACCCATTGCGCCTTCGGCGACACGGCCATGAGGCTGAAGAAGAGCACGTAGAACTTGTTCAGCGTGAACGCGCTCTCGCGGTCCACGCGCCAGACGTACGCCGCGCAGGCCAGCATGATCCAGATCATCACGCGCGGACGCCAGCGCAGGATGAACGCGAGCGTGCTGCCGAACATCGCCACGCCGAAGATGGGCACGGCCCAGACGGGGAGCGTGGGGTAGGGCGGAGGGTGGGCGAACGCCCTCGACGCCTCGGAGAGGTGGAAGCCCCAGTCGGTCAGCCACTCCTTCCACTCGGTGAACCACACCGCCATGTAGATGAGGAACGTCGTCGCGAAGGCGCGCTCGAACATGTCGAAGCGAATCGGATCGATGGGACGGAACCAGAATTCCATCACGCGCGCGAGCCAGCGATCGAGCGCCGTCCCGCCGGTGGCCACCTGGACGGCGCTACTCACGGGGAGGCCCGAAAGTCGGCATGCCCGGCGTCTCGAAGATGCGCTCGTAGCCGACGCGACGGCGCCACTCCTCGACCTGATCCAGGGGCGGCACGATCCAGTGCTGCTTCGGTTGCGCGAGCATCGGCTCGCCCACGGCCCAGCGGGCCTGGAGGAACCTCACCGCGGCGACATCGGGCTCGCTCGGGTGGAGCAGCTCGTAGCGCTTCTTGACGAACTCGGCCATCTCGAAGCGGATGACGTCGCCGTTGGTCCGGCTGGTCGCCTCGCTGAGCATGAAGTCGAGCCGCGAGCGATGACCGAAGGGCTTCATCGTGCTCAGGTCGCTCGTCGGGACGTCGATCCACGTCTCCTGGCCGCTGAGGCGCACCTGGAAGTAGTAGGTCCCCCAGCTCGGCACGCGATCCGTGAAGAGACACGAGACGCGCCAGATGTCGTTGAGATACCTCGGCAGGCCGCGGATGGCCTCGCAAGTGAAGCCCGCATTGGCGACCGGGAACAGCCAAAGCGTCACGTAGATGGCGGCGAGGATGAAGTTCCTGCGACCGGCCATCATCACGAGGGGGCGCTGGGCCGCCGGGTCGGGAGGGAGGGGAGCCGAGGGTTCTTGGCCTGCGTCCACGCGCGAAGCTCCGGAGCGGCTCCGCTTCCGCGCTCAGGCCGCGGGAGGGGGCCATGAGCCCTCACGAGGGGCACTCCCCGAGGGGGCTGCACTCATGCTAACTCCGCGGCCCGAAAAACCGGTACTCCTCGCGACCTGCATCACATCGCGGTGCGGAGGCGGCGCCGCCCCTGTCCCGCAGAGGAATCCTGCGGCCTCGACAGATCCAGGTCCCGCATGGCACTACCTGCGGGGAGCGCCGGATGGCCCAGATGCGCAGACGCGCAAGGCGAGGCGACCCGAACGCCTTGGTACGTGAGGGGAGCCGAGGCCGCAGCGCGGCTTAGCAGATGGCCATCCGCCGCCCCCGCAGGAGCGGCCGGATGGCCAGGAGTGGGAGGGACGAAGGCTACTTGGAGGGCTTGGAGGAGCCCGCGTCGGTGACCGACTCGCCCACGGCGCCGTTGATGACGCCCATGACGTTCGAGAGGCTCCGGACCCGCTTGTCCTTCGCGTCGTGGTCGGTGCGCAGCGACGTGAGGTCGGCCTGCACCTTCTTGATGTCGCGGTCCGCGGTCTCGAGCTTGCGCTTGAGGTCGCGGATGATGTCGTCGAGATAGACGTCGCGCTCGCGCACCTCGGTCAACCTCTTCTCGCGCTCGCCGGCAGCGGCCAACCGGTCGTCGTGCTCCTTGCGCAGGCCCGCCGCCGCTCGGCCCGCCGACTCGGCCTCGTCGCGCAGGCGCGCGGCCTCGTCGTCCAGCTGCTTCGCCTTGAGCTGCTTCGCCTTCACGTCGGCGCCTGCCTTGGCGAGCTCGCCCTCGAGCAGGCCGGCCTCGGCCGCCGCGCGATCCGCGCGTGCCTTGGCTGCCTCCTCCTCGCGACGAGCCTGCTCGACGGCGCGATCCGCCGCCTCGAGCCGGCGCGCGGCCGCGTCGCGGCCCTTCTCGTCGGCAGCGCGACGCCGTGCGTCGGCCTGCTCCTGAGCGCGCTGGCGCTCGCGAACGGCGTCGCGAAGCTGGCGCTTGAGGTCGGCGAGCTTGTCCTCGAGGGCCTTGATGTCCTTGAGGAGGTTGTCGAGCGACGCCTGCTTCTTGCCCGAGTCCACCTCGGCGACGTCCTTGCGACCCTGCGCGTCGTGGATGGCGGCATCGGCAGCGGCCTTCGCGCGGCGCAGCTCCTTGAGATCCCTGTCGGCGTCCTCGAGCGCCTTGAGCGTGGCCGCCCGCTTGCGCTCGGTGGCGCGGAGCTCCGCTTCCGCGGGGCCCAGCTTCTCGCGCGCATCGGCCAGCGCCTTGCGCTTCGTGTCGCCTTCTTGCTGCAGGCGCGCGAGCTCGGCGGCGCCCTCCTTGAGGGCCTTGTCGAGCTCCGCGATCTCCTTCTTGAGCCGCTCCGCCTCCGCCGAGCGGGCCGCGAGCTGCTTCTCGGCCGCCGCGATGCGGCGCTCGAGGTCGAGCGCCCCGAGGTCGCGATCCGCCATGGCGGAGCGGACGTCGTCGAGCTGCTTGCTGCGGTCGGCGAGGTGACGCTCGGTGCCCGCGAGCTTCTTCTCGAGATCGCGGCGCATCCGCGCCCGGTCGGCGGCGCCGCGGCGCAGCTCGTCGAGTGCCTTGTCCTGAGCCGCCAGCTTCGCCGCGGTCTCCGCCAGCTTGCCGCCGGTCTCGCGGGCGAGGTCGCCCTTCCGCGCGACGTCGCCGCGCAGCGTCGAGATGTCGCCCGAGTACTTCGCCAGCGCGCGCGAGGACTCGTCGAGCTGCGACTCCATCTCCTTGAGCGAGGGGAACTCGCCGAGGATCTGCGACTTCAGGTTGGCGAACCGGATTTCCAGGCTGTCGTCACCGAAGGCCCTCAGCACGGTGAGCCCCGCCCACCAGCCGAGTGCCGCCGCGCCGATCATCAGGATCAAGTAAGCGATGAAAAGTCCCATGGTGTCTTTCCTGGCTCGTCTTCTTGAATGCCGTTACTTGGTCGATCCGGTGGGCGACTCGTAGTGGACGCCGGGCTCCGACGTCGTCGCCGGCTCCTTCTCGCGCGCCGTGTCCGCCAGCTTGTCGATGGAGGCCGGCGGCTCGAGGTTGCCGTGCGAGACATGGAACTCGATGCGGCGGTTGTTGGCGCGCTGCTCGGGCGTGTCGTTCGGCGCGATGGGACGATCCTCGCCGAAGCCCACGGCCTCGAGGCGGTCGGCGGCGACGCCGTCCTTGACGAGGAGATCCATGACGGCGCCGGCGCGCTTCTCGGACAGCCACTGGTTGTACTTGCGCGACGCGGTGTGATCCGTGTGGCCTTCGATGCGGAGGCTCACGTCCGGATACCGCTTGATGAGCAGGTCCGCGATCTTCTGTACCGACGGCAGGCTCTCGGGACGCACTTCGTACTTGTTGTAGTCGAAGTAGATGTTGCCCATCTTCAGGATGTTGTTGATGTCGAGGATGACCTGGTCCTGGCCCAGGCCGATGTTGTTGATGACGTTGCGCACGCCGGGGATCTTCCGGACCAGCGCCTCGAGCTCGTCACGAAGCTGCGGCTTGTCCTTGGGCACCCAGCCGTCGAGCGTCACCGTGTGGCCGTCGGGCCCGATGCGGTAGCTGAACTCGCCACGCGTGTCGTCCGCGTCCTGCACGTCCTTGAGCTTCGCGAGCACGTCCTCGGGGATCGAGTCGTTCTTGACCTGGTTGTAGACCGTCAGGAACCCGGGGACCTGCAGGCCGAGATCCGTGATCTGCTTGATCTCGGCGTCGGAGTCCACCTTCCCCGAGAGGATTGCCGTGCGGTCCTCCACGTCGACGTTGAAGTCGGTCAGCGACGCGATCTGGGCAGCATCGACGCGCTCGCGCACCATGCGTGCCTGGCGAGCCGGATCGAAGTGTCCATGCGCCGTGATGTCGATGAAGATGAACAGCGCCGCGATGACGGCGGTGACCGCGATGACGAGCTTGCTTCCCATGGTTCCTCAGCGCTCCTAGAGAGTGTCGACGGTGTCCTTGACCACGGAGAGACGACGGAGCAGGCGGCCGAGCTGCTGCTCCTTTTCGCGGTGCACCTTGCGGAAGTCCTCGGTCTCGTCGGAGAGCGCCCGCAGCCTGCGAAGCTCCTCGTCGAGCCGGTCCTCGAGCATCTTGATGACGGCTTCCTTGTTCGAGATCTCCTTCGTCACGAGCTGGAGATCCTCGTCCACCTTGCCGAGCGCGTCGTCGAGCATTCCGAGCTTCCTCTTCATGTCGGCCAGCTCGCCGCCGCCATCCTTCGCCTCGCGGCGGTACCGCTCGGCGTCGCGCCGCGCGGCGTCGGCCGCCGTCTCGGCGTCGCGGAGCTCGCGGCCCGCGCGGTCGAGATCCTTCTGGGCCTTGGCACGACGGCGCTCGCCGTCGTCGGCATCGCCCGCCTGCCGCTTCGCTGCGGCCTGCGCCGCTGCGGCCTGCTTCGCGCGATCCGCCGCCTCCTTCTCCAGGCGGTCGATCTCGGCGCGCATGCGCGTCGCCTCGGCGTCGGCCGCGGCGAGCTCGCGCTCGGCCGTGGCCTGCGCCTGCTTGGCCGGTGCGAGATCGTGCAGGGCGTCCGCGAGCGCCTTCTCGAGGTCGGCGCGGCGCTGGCGCGCCTCGTCGACTGCCGCCTGGAGCTCGGCGCCGCGCTTCTCGGCGGCCACCGCCTCGCGACCGCGCAGGCCGGCATCCTTCTCGGCCTTCTCGACGCTGCCGGGCAGCTCCTCGAGATCCTTGCGCGCCTTGGCGAGGCCGGCCTCGGCCGCCGCGAGAGCCTTGTCGCCCTCACGCAGCGCGCTCTTGATGTCGTCGAGCCGCGCCTGTGCAAGGCCCAGCTCGGTGCCCGCGGAGGCGACGGCCTCGCGCGCGGCGGCGAGCTGACGCTCGAGATCGGCCAGGGCGCGCCGCTTGTTGGCGGCCTGATCGCGCAGCGCCTCCACCTCGGCGTTCTTGTCGGCGAGCTCGGCCTCCTTGGCCGCCGCCTGCTTTTCGAGGTCGCGGATGAACCGCTCCTTGTCCTCGAGCCCCTTCCGCGCCGCCGCGAGCTTCTTCTCGGCATCAGCCAGCGCGGCTTCCGCACCCGCAAGCGCCTGCTCGAGCTCGCCGATGGCCTCGTCGTCGTCGCGCGCGGCCTGGCGCTCGCGCTCGGCGTCGAGCATGCGCTGGGCGAGGGTCGCACCGTCGCCCATGAGCTTGTGCTCTAGGCCGGTGAGGTCCTTGTCCTTGTCGGCCAGTTCGCGGCGCAGGCGGTCCAACTCGTCCTGCGGCAGGTCGCGCGCGGCCCGGCTCTCCTCGAGGGCCTTGCCCAGGGAGTCCGGAAGGCTCGCCGCGAGATCCTGCGCCAGGCGGTCGAACACTTCTCGCCGCTTGAGGTAGGCGTAGAGCCACCCACCGAGAGCGCAGATGCCGAACAGGAAGAAGATGCACCAGTAATAGAAGAGATGGTCAATCATGGGGCGACGACGCTCTCCTGATGCTCACGCTGAAGTCACGGGCACTCCCGCGGGCCACGAGGCCGGCGGCGAGCGCTGACTTTCTGTTTGGAGGAGGGGGTTGCCAGGCGACGCGTCGTGCCGTGCTCGCTGCTTCCGAGGTGTCACCAGGAGCCAACCCCTCTTCGCGCCGGCTCGAGCCGGTTGGAAGGAGGGGACAGATCGTGGTGGCGGACTTCGGCCGACCACGCAAGTGGCCGGAGGGATCGCGGAACGAGTTGCAACCTGAAAAGCGGGGCGGAGGGTAACACCCGCGCTCCGGCCGGTCAAGCGATCCACCCCGCACGGGAGTGCGTGACGGAAAGCGCCTGTTTTCAATCGGTTAGGGCGCCGCCCTTCGGATTCCCGCAGGATGCCGTTGCATGGCGCGCGGGAGGCCGCGCGGCGATAGAATCACTTGATCAGGTTGTTCCCGCGGGAGCCGCGATTCCCAGGCCTCAGGCGAGCCCCAACGCCGCGTCGAGACGGCCCGATCGATCGAGATCGTGGATGTCGTCGCAGCCTCCGAGTGGCAAGCCATCGGCGAAAATCTGCGGAAGCGTCCGGCGTCCCGATCGACGCGCCACGTCGTCGGCGACGGCGGCGCTCGAGCCGGCGTCGATCTCGGTGAACGCGACGCCCTTGCTCGCGAGCAGCGCCTTCGCCCGCAGGCATGGCGGGCAGCCCGCCTTCGTGTAGACGACGATCTCCTTCATCTCGATAGGATAGCCGGCATGCGCGCTGCCCCTGACTGTCGTCCGCTTGTCCTCGCTCTCGTCGCCTGCTGCCTCGTCGGTTGTCCTTCTCGGCCCATCGAGCCGCCATCACCCACGGCGCCGGTGGCACGCTCCTCCGAGCCGCCCGAGGACGCGATCGCAGCGGTCTCCTCGGGCGTGCGCCTGCTCGAGCAGTTCCGCTACTCGGAGGCGCAGGCCCGCTTCGAGGAGGCGTTGCGACTTCATCCGGGCTGGCTCGTTCCGCAGGTGGATCTCGCGATCGCGCACCTGAACCGCCTCGAGCCGGAGGCGATCGCCGCCTGCGAGGCAGCGGCGCGCAAGGCGCTCGAGCTCTCCCCGCACGAGCCGCGCGCGCTCTTCATCCTCGGCACGCTGCTGGCGGCGGATCCCACGCGGCGTGCGGAGGCGATTCCGCCGCTCCAGGAAGTCGTCGCGCTCGCGCCCGACGATCCCGATGCGTGGACGACGCTCGCGGTGGCCCTCGAGGGGAAGGCCCGCGACGGCGACGCCGCCGCGCGAAAGGAGGCGATCGACGCCTACGAGAAGGCGCTCGCGCTCGCGCCCGGCGCGATCGAGGCGCACTACCGGCTAGGCCGCATGCTGATGGACAGCCCGACGCCGGCGGACGCCAGGCGCGGCGAGACGATGCTCGCCGAGCACGAGAAGCTCCTTCGAGGTCGTCCGCCCGTGCAGGCGAACTACCTGACGCGTGGCCTGCTCGCGCGAGCGTTCCCCTACCAGCCGCCGCGGCTTCCGCCGTCCGCCCCCGCATCTCTCGCCTTCACCCAGAGCGATGCGCTGCCGATGCCGCAGTCGGAAGCCGTGACTGCGGAGGCGGGACTGAGCCCCGGCCGCTACCGCGGCGGACTGACCGTCGCGGATCTCGACGGCGACGGATTGCTCGACGTCGTCGAGCCGCAGGCGCAGATCGGACTCGCCGACGCCATCTGGTGGCGCCAGTCGCCAGCGAAGGTCTTCGGAGAACCGCAGGCGATAGGAGGCACGGGCCGCGCCTGCTCGACAGCAGCACCTGGCGACATGGACAACGACGGCGACATCGACCTGTTCCTCACGTGCAACTCGGGCAACCGCCTCTACCTGCGCGACGGCGCAGGTTGGAAGAAGGGCGTCGTGGCGGGCGCCGACACGTCGGCGTCCGCCGGATGGCGCGGCGTTCCCGTCGACTTCGATCATGACGGCGATCTCGATCTCCACGTCATGGGCGTCCTCGCGTCGCCTCCCGGCAAGTCCGGTCCCGCCGCATGGCAGGCCGACGCGTTCGCATGGAGGAACCTCGGCGAGGGACGCTTCCAGCAGGCGGCGGCGAGCCTCGCGCTCGCGGCGCCGCTCGAGACGGATCAGTTCGCGTGGACCGATCTCGACGGCGACAACGCGGTCGATCTCGTCGCCTCGCTCACCGGACGCGGTCTCGTCGTGCTGGTGAACTCGCGCGATCACGGCTTCACCGAGAAGCCGCTGCCATGGGCGTCCACGCATCAGGGCGAAGGGCCGCCCGTGCACGATCTCGTGGTGGCCGACGTGGATGGCGATGACGATCCGGATCTCGTGCTCGTCGAGGGCACGCGTCTCGTCGTGCTGCGCAATCGCAGCAGGCCCGGCCACGTCGAGGTCGAGCAGTTGCCGGCCTTCACGCTCGGCGCGACGCCCACCTGCGTCACCACTGCCGACTTCGATCTCGACGGCACGCGCGAGCTGCTGCTGTTCGGCGCGGGCGTCCCGGGTCCGTCGCAAGGCCTCGTCGCGCACCTCGGCGTGGGGCCCGACGCGATCGACCTCCCGCTGCGCCTCCTCGCCGACGAGGGACTCGACAGCGAAGTCGCCGCGCCCGCGGACATCGACGGCGACGGCGACGTGGACCTCGTCGCGCTCGGCGCCGGCGGCGCGCCCGTCATCCTGTGGAACCCGATCGCGGAGGGCGCCGCGGCGCCTCATGCGGTGCGCGTCGATCTCGTCGGACGCGAGTCGCGCAGCAATCGCCAGGGCTACGGCGCGAAGCTCTCCGCCGACGCCGGCCGGATGCACGTCGCCTTCGAGCGCTGGTCCTCGCGCTCGCCGCTCGTGAGCGTGCTCGCCCCGGAAGTCCTCGGCGTCGGCGCCCGAATGCGCGTGGACGGGCTCTCGGTGCTCTGGCCCTCCGGCATCCGTCAGGGCGAGGCCGATCTCGCTGCCTCCGAGCCGCACGTCGTGACGGAGGTGGATCGGCAGCCCTCGTCGTGTCCGATGCTCTACGGCTGGGACGGCACGCGCTTCCGCTTCCTCACCGACTGCTTCGACACGGCGCCGCTCGGGCTGTGGGTGGGTCCCGGCACGCACTGGGCCGGGGATCCCGAGGAGTCGCTGCGCCTGCGGCCCGGAGCGGTCGCGCCGATCGACGGCGTGCTGAACCTGTCGATTGCAGAGTTCCTCAACGAGTCGCTGCTCTGCGATGCCGTGGGGCTCGTCGCCATCGATCACGCCGCGACCGAGTCGGTCGTCGTGGACGAGGGCGTTCGGCTCGCGGCGCCGCCCCAGCCCTTCCGCGCCTGGCGCGTCGGCGAGCCGCTCGCCGTGCGCGCATGGCAGGACGGGAAGGACGTGACCGCCGCGCTCGCGCGCGAGGACGAGAGCGTC
>Ga0315912_10004734_pt1 | contig 12728 bp, 13 predicted proteins | sample VfabasoilMG_FD_204469 | JGI IMG/M metagenome (GOLD analysis project Ga0315912, IMG submission 204469) | Garden soil microbial communities collected in Santa Monica, California, United States - V. faba soil | ecosystem: Environmental > Terrestrial > Soil > Garden | place: USA: California... | reverse complement strand
AGTTGGTAGACGGGGGATGGGGAAAGACGCTCATGTTCTCCCCGATCCCCATCTACCATCTACCATCTACGATTCTCCGTCATCAGTAGGGCGTGACGACGCCGAACGATTCCGCGTTGAGCCAGAGGTGCAGCCAGATGCTGGCGGCATAGCCCAGCGCGATCGCCCACGTCCACTTCAGGTGCGCAAAGAAAGTGTAGATGCCGCGCGCCTGCCCCATCACCCCCACACCCGCGGCGGATCCGATCGACAGCAGCGACCCGCCGACGCCGCAGGTCATCGTGATGAGCAGCCACTGGCCGTGGCTCATGTCCGGGTCCATGGTCAGCACGGCGAACATCAGCGGGATGTTGTCCACGATCGCGGAGAGAATCCCGATCAGCACGTTGGCGGTAGTCGCGCCCATGCCCACGTACAGCGCATTCGAAGCCAGCGCGAGGTAGCCGATCTGACCGAGACCGCCGACGCAGAGAATCACGCCGTAGAAGAACATGAGCGTGTCCCACTCGGCGCGCTGCATGGCCGTGAAAATGTTGAACGGGCCGCGACGGGCGCCGTCGAGCACGAGCGGACCGCTCACCGTTTCAGCGGACCCGGCATCCTGTGTCCCCGCGGCCAGGAACCGCAGATCGCGCCGCTCCAGGTAGAAACCGTACAGTTTCAGCAGGCCGAGCCCGGTCATCATGCCGAGCACCGGCGGCAGGTGCAGATAGTTGTGGCCCGCCACCGCCATGGCGATGGTCAGCACGAACAGGCCGACCACCGTGAACGCGCCGTGCCGCAGCGTGAACTGCTCCTGCATGGCCCGCGGCTGCTCGCGCGGCACCGCGAAGCTCATGAGCGCCGCCGGCACCAGCCAGTTCACAACGCAGGGGATGAACAGGACGAAGAATTCCTCGAAGCGCACGATCCCCGCCTGCCAGACCATCAGCGTGGTGATGTCGCCAAACGGGCTGAAGGCGCCGCCCGCGTTCGCGGCGACGACGATGCTGATGCAGGACACCGCGACGAATTTCGGATTGTCGCGGGCCAGGGTGAGCACGACCGTGGACATCACGAGCGCCGTGGTGAGGTTGTCCGCCACGGGCGAGATGAAGAACGCAAGCAGGCCGGTCAGCCAGTACACCGCGCGCAGCGAGAAGCCGCGCGAGACCAGCCACACGCGGATGCCCGTGAAGATGCCGCGCTCCTCCATCGTGTTGATGTAGGTCATCGCCGCTAGCAGGAACAGGAGCAGTTCGCCGTAACCGAGCAGGTTCTCCCGCACCGCGGCGCCCGCCGACTGCGTGTCGCCGTGCGCGGCGTAGACCGCTCCGATCAGCACCCAGATCGCGCCCGCCGCGACCATGACGGGCTTCGACTTGCGGAGGTGGGTCCGTTCCTCCAGCATCACCGCGACGTAGGCAACGACGAAGATCGCGAGCGATACCCAGCCCGCCCAATGCGTCGTGAGGTCGGGAACGGCGCCGTCCGCCGCGGCGGCAACGGGCTCCGCCGCAACCAGCAGCATGAACGCCGACAACAGTTGTCCCCGGTTCAGCATCGACGGGCTCTCGATTCGATCCGCCGCCGCGGTCGCGGCGGGTCGATGCAGTATAATTGAACGCGATGAACCCCCGCACATCGCGCGTCCTCCTGTTCTCGATCGCACTCATTGCGCTCGGTGCCGGCATCGGCGCGTGGTCCGCGCGCTGGTACCGCCCGCAGCCGGCGCCCGTCGAGGGCCTCATGTGGCCGAACCCCCGCCAGGTCGGAACCTTCCAGGTGATCGATCACGAAGGCCGCGAATTCGGCGTCGAGCAGCTGCGCGGCAAGTGGTCGTTCCTGTTCTTCGGCTACACGCACTGCCCGGACATCTGCCCGATCACGCTCGCCGTGCTGTCCCGCGTGCAGCAGGCGCTGGAGGCGGATGCCGCCGGCGCCCCTGTCCAGATGGTGTTCGTGTCGGTCGACCCGGAGCGCGACACGCCGGAACAGCTCGCGCAGTACGTGCGGCACTTCGACGACCGCATGATCGGTCTCGGCGGCACCACCGCGCAGGTCCAGGGCCTGACCGCGCAGCTCGGCATCGCCTTCTATCACACCGAGCCTGCCGCCGACGGGAATTACCTCGTCGACCACAGCGCGTCCGTGTTCCTGCTCGACCCGGAGGCACGGCTCGTCTCGATCTTTTCCGCACCGCACGAGGCCGATCGCCTTGTCGCAAAGCTCCGCGAGATCCGGAAGTTCATCGAGCAGGTCGGCACGTGAACCGCGGGCAAACGCTCCTGGCCGCGTGGCTGCTCGCGGCGGCCGCGAACGCCGGCGCGCAAACGGCCATCGAGACCGGCAACGCGTGGATCAGCGAAGCGCCGCCCGGCGTGGGCGTGGCCGCGGCATATCTCGAGATTCACAACCGCGGCGCGGCGCCCGCGACTCTGACCGGCGCCGAATCCGTGCGATTCGAACGCGTCGAGATGCACGAAAGCATGATCCACGACGGCATGGCCGCCATGCACCAGCTGGACGGCGTCGAAATCCCGGCCGGGGCGAGCGTTGCGTTCGCGCCGGGCGGGCGGCACTTCATGCTGTTCGGCAAACCGCCCCTGCCCCGCGCCGGCGAGGAAGTCACCCTCACCCTCCGCTTCGCCGACGGTACGGCGATCGAATTGAAGGCGCCGGTGCGCCGCCCATGACACCGGGCGTGCTGCTCCAGCATTTCCTGCCGCAGCACCTGCTGACGCGCGCGGCGCATCATCTCGCCCGCTGCAGGACCACGGCCCTCAAGAATTTCCTGATCACGCGGTTCGTGGCGCATTACGGCGTCGACATGAGCGAGTCCGAACCGGCGGACGCGACCGCCTACCCCGACTTCAACACGTTCTTCACGCGCCCGCTGCGCGCGGGTGCCCGCCCTGTCTCCGCCGATCCCGCGATGCTCGTCTCGCCGGCCGACGGCGAAGTGAGCGAAGCCGGCCGGATCGACGGCGACACGATATTCCAGGCGAAGGGCCGGAGCTTCACGCTCGGCGAACTGCTGGGCTCGGAGTCCGAGGGCGCGCGCTTCCGGGACGGGCGCTACGCGACGATCTACCTTGCGCCGCACAACTATCACCGCGTGCACATGCCGGTGGCGGGGCGCCTGCACGGCATGCGCTACGTGCCCGGGCGGCTGTTCTCGGTGAACCAGTCCACGACGGCGCAGGTGAACCGCCTGTTCGCGCGCAACGAGCGCACCCTCTGTCGTTTCCAGACCACGTCCGGCGAACTCATCGTCTGCCTGGTCGGGGCCATGCTGGTCGGCGGCATGGAAACGGTCTGGCACGGCCCGGTGACACCGGCCGCCGATCGCAGCGTCACGGACTGGGGTTATGCCGGGACGCCGGCGGCGCGCGAGTTTGCGAAGGGCGAGGAGATCGGCCGCTTCAACATGGGCTCGACCGTGATCCTGCTGCTGGAGCAGAAGGCGGTGGAATGGGACCCCTGGCTCACGCCCGGCACGCTGCTCAAGGTCGGTCAGCGCATCGGCCGGATCACGCGCCCGGCGTGATCCGCAGGGCCCGGGGCTGTATATAATTTCCCCGTGATCAATCGACGTCATTTCCTCCAGGCCGCCGCGGCGGCACCGTTCATCCCCCACGGCATTGCCGTGGCCGGCGCGGCCGATTCGACATTCGACTCCTTCTTCTATGACGAGCGCTTCGACGAAGCACGACGGCTGGCCGCGCAGGCCGCCGGGCGCGGGACCCTGACGCCGGTGCGGGGCGACGTGACCGAACTCTGGAACGCGGAACTGGATCGTGCTTCCTCGCGCTCCGCGTTGACCCTGCGCGGCGTTACGACCGAGTCATTCCATTTCTGCCTGAAGATCATGCTGAGCTCGAAGACGCGCATCGAGACGACGGTGACGCGCGTCGACCGCGACCTGTTCCGCTGGGTCATCCGGACCTCCGGAGTGCCGGCATGACATTGCCCCCGGGCGTCACGGCGGCGGCCATGGACAAGGCGCTCGCGCGCCTCCGGAAGATCGTCGGCAACGAATGGGTGTACACGGGCGCGGACGCCGAGAGTTACCACGACCCCTATCCGATCGGGAACGACGACACGCTGCACAAGCCCCACGCCGCGGTCGCGCCGAACTCGGTCGAGCAGGTGCAGGACATCGTCCGGGTCGCCAATGAATACGGCATCCCGCTGTGGCCGGTGTCGCGCGGCAGGAACTTCGCCTACGGCGGCGCCGCGCCGATCGTGTCGGGCTCCGTGGTCCTCGACCTCAATCGGATGAACCGCATCCTGGAGGTCAACGAGAAATTCGGCTACGCGCTGGTCGAACCCGGCGTCAGCTACTTCGACCTGTACAACTACATCCAGGAAAAGGGACTGAAACTCTGGCTGGACGTCCCCGATCCGGGCTGGGGCAGCGTCGTCGGCAACGCGCTCGACCACGGCGTCGGCTACACGCCCTACGGCGATCACTTCGGCATGCAATGCGGCATGGAAGTGGTGCTGGCGAACGGCGAAATCGTGCGCACCGGCATGGGCGCCCTGCCCGGCAACAACACCTGGCAACTGTTCAAGTACGGTTTCGGCCCGTACGTGGACGGCATCTTCTCGCAATCGAACTTCGGCATCGTCACCAAGATGGGGATCTGGCTGATGCCGGACCCGGGCGGCTACCGGCCGTACCTGATCACCTTTGAGCGGGAGGAAGACATCGAGCAGGTCGTCGAGATCGTGCGCCCGCTCCGGATCAACAACGTCATCCAGAACGCCGCGACGATCCGCAGCCTGGTGCTGGATGCCGCCATCACGGAGACGCGGAGCAAATACCACGCCGGTAACGGCCCGATCCCCGACAGCGTGGCGAAGCAGATCATGGCCGACCAGCAGATCGGCATGTGGAACTTCTGCGGCGCGCTCTACGGCCCGCCGGCGATCACGGACGCGCTGTGGTCCGTGATCCGCGATGCGTTCGCGGGCATTCCGGGCGTGAAGTTCTATTTTCCGGAGGACCGCAAGCGCAGCCAGGACATCCTCCTGCACCGCGCCGACACGATGCGCGGGATCCCCAAGCTCACCGAGTTCAATTTCCTGAACTGGGCCGGCGGCGGCGGGCACATCGGCTTCTCGCCCGTGTCGCCGACGACCGGCGCGGATGCGATCAAGCAGTACCGGATGGTCAGCAGCCGCGTGCGCGAGTACGGCTTCGACTACATGGGCCTGATGGCGATCGGCTGGCGCGAGCTGCACCACGTCACCGTGATCGTGTACGACAAGACCAGCGCCGAGGAACGCCGGAAGCTGGACGAGCTGTTCAACCTGCTGGTGAAGGAAGCCGCGGCCGAGGGTTACGGCGAATACCGCACGCACATCCATTACATGGACCAGATCGCGGGCACCTACGGCTGGAACGATCACGCGCTGATGAAGATGCACCGGACGATCAAGGACGCGCTCGATCCGAACGGCATCCTCGCGCCCGGCAAGTCGGGGATCTGGCCGAAGCGCCTGCGGGACGACAAGTCGTGATCGCGCGGCGCCTGCTGCCGGCACTCCTGTTCGCGTCGACCGCGGCGCTAGCGGCCGAGCCGGTTCCTGCCGGAAAGGCCGTCTTCGACCGCAATTGCAGCCATTGCCACGCGCCGGGACCGTACCGCCCCGGCACGCTGCAACTCGGCCTGACGCGCGGGCCGGACCGCGCCGTGCTGGAGGAACGCACCGATCTCACCGCGGACTATGTGCGGCACGTCGTTCGCCACGGCCTCAAGGCCATGCCGCCGTTCGTGCCCAGCACGATCACCGAGGCCGAACTCCGGGCGCTGACCGACTACCTCGTGCGCTGAAGATCAGCGATGCGCCCGCCGCTGCCGCCGTTCACGCATGACACCGCCGTGCAGAAGGTGCGCATGGCCGAGGACGCGTGGAACGGGCGCGATCCGGCGAAGGTCGCGCTGGCCTACACGGAAGACAGCCGCTGGCGGAACCGCGCGGAGATGTTCCAGGGGCGCGCCGCCATCGAGGCATTCCTGGTCCGCAAGTGGCAGCGCGAACTGGAATACCGGCTGATCAAGGAACTGTGGGCGTTCCGCGAGAACCGCATCGCCGCGCGTTTCGCCTACGAGTGGCACGACGAGTCCGGCAACTGGTACCGCAGCTACGGCAACGAGAACTGGGAATTCAGCGACGAGGGACTGATGCGCGTGCGCATCGCCAGCATCAACGACCTGCCGATCCGCGAGACCGATCGCAAGTACCGCTGGCCGCTCGGACCGCGGCCGGCCGATCACCCGGGATTGAGCGATCTCGGCCTCTGAACCGGCTCAGCCGCCCGGTTCGTAGATCACGTACACCTTCCGCGTGGTCTCCAGCACCTCCCAGGTGCCGGTGAACCCGCGCGGGATCACGATCCCCTCCCCCGCGCCGACCGTCACCGCGTTACCGTCCGTGTCAGTGATGACGCTGCGACCTTCCAGCAGCAGGCAGTATTCCTCTTCGGTGTAGCGGATGTTCCACTTGCCCGGCTCGCTCCGCCAGATCCCGGTCGAGAATTTACCATCGGCCGACGTGTAGTGATTCCACACGGTCTGCAGCGGATTGCCCCGGATCAGTTTCTCCGCCGGCAGGCGGTAACTCTCCGCGGCCACGGCGGGATCGGGTACGCGACGGATGCCCGGACTCGTCACGGCGTCGCCGCGCGTGGGTGCGATTTGAAGAATGCCCAGATCAGATCGGTGGCATCGAGCCCCGTGGTCGGCGCATCGCCCCGGCGACTGCCCGCGCTGCCGCCCGGCCACGCATGGCCGTTGTTCTTCACGAGGTACACCTCGACGCCGCGACCCGCCGGACAGCGATAGCTCGATTGCAGGTACGAATCGGTGTCGCGTTCCTCCGACGCCGCCGCGCAACCGTTGGCTTTTGCCCAGAACGCACCCTGTTCGATCGCGGGTCGCGTCGGCGTGCCGTCCCAGGCATCCGGAAAGAGGCCGCCGGGCGGACCGCCGGCGGGCGGCACGGATTCGTCCAGCATGCCGTTGATCATGATTGCCGAGACCGGTCCGGCCGGCGCGGCCTCATCGCCGAACACCGTGCCAACCACGGGCGCGATGGCGGCAATCTTCGACGACAATTCCCGGCCCACGCGGTGCGACATCATGCCGCCGTTCGACATGCCGGTGACGTAGATGCGCGCCGGATCGACCGGATATTCAGCGCTCAACCGATCGATCAGCGCGGCGATGAAACCGACGTCGTCGGCGCCGGTTCGCATGGCATGACCGCAACAGTGACCCGCGTTCCACGTCAGCAGTCGTTCCCGCATGCGTCCCGAGCCCTCGGGGTAGGCGACGATGAATCCTTCCGCGGCCGCCTTCCTGGTGAATCCGGTCATCCGCTCCGTGATGAGGCCGTTGCCGCCGCCGCCGTGCAGCACCAGCACCAGCGGCACGCGCGTGCCGTCGGCCGGCAAACCCGGCGGCAGGCGCAGGATGTAGCCGCGATCGCGGCCGTCGTGGAGCAATGTGTGGCGACCCGGTTCTGCGTCGGCGCCGGATGCACCAGGACTGCACAGAAATGCGAGAAGAAGTGCGGCTGCCGGTCGCCACATTACGCCGCCGCGACCGGCGTCAGGGCAGCGGTTGCAGGACCGCATTTTCGAGGTACGGATCGTTGAACGTGCTGCGCTCGCCCACCTTCTTTCCCGTCACCGGCAACAGGCGCGCGGTCAACGGCTTGTTCCACTTGTACGCCAGCGACGCCACGTCGCCGAAGATGGCGGCCAGTTGCGCCTCGGTGACTTCGCCCGGCAGCGGCACCGTGTCGAGGCCCGTCGCACACACCGCCGAGTAGGCCAGCAGCGCATCGATCGACATCGCACCTTCGCTCCAGCGCTGCGCGAGCCGGCGATCCTCCAATACAGGCAGCATCAACCCGGAATAGCCCACCTGCTTCACCTTCACGGCCTTCACCGCTTCCGTGATCAGGCGCGCGGCGGACAGCGTGCCGCTCGTGCCGAACCGCTTGCCCGTGAAGTTCTCGATGGCCGCACCGATGGACACATCCATCAACGGCGCCGGCGTGGGATCCAGTCCCAGGTATTCCCAACCGGAGTTCTTCGCGATCGCGAGCGCCACCTGCTCCGCGCTCCGGGCATGGCGCTCCAGTTCCATTGCCAGCCGCTTCGCGGCGAGCGCCGGGTCGCCGGCGGTCCCCGTGAAGACTTCCGCCACGACATTGGCCGACTCGAGGCCGACCGCGAACTGCTTCCCCGGCCCCGTGTGCCAGGACGCCGGGTAGAACGGCGAGTGCGGCGGCATCATGGCTGCCGCCGTGAAGGCGAACGCGCCGAGGCTGTCCGTCGTGTTCGCCGCAACGTTCTTCACCATGCGCGCCACGGGCGGCAACGTCTTCCAGTGGATGCCGTCCGCGGCCGCGATGATGGCGGTGGCGTTGATTACCTTCGTCTTGACCAGGACCTCGCCCAGCAGATCCACCATGGCCGGATCGTCGGCGTCACTCATCATGGCCGGACCGATGCCGAGCAGCACGCCCTCCTTCTCCGCCAGCGCATCGAGCCTGATCAGGAAATCACGCGCGTCCTCGCGGGAAAGACCCTTCACATACTCGGGAAACGGCTGCGTCGTGATGCGGAGGGTTTCGATCTCCCAGCCGGTCTTCTCGTATTCCTGCTTCGCGGCGCGCAGCATGCCGACCGCCTCGGCGAACGTGGCTTCGTAGTTCGCACGATCGAGCTGGACGAACGCGCAGATGCTGCGCACCTTGGGACGCGTGGTCTCCGCCGCGACCGTACCCACCGGCAACAGCAGCACCAGCAGCACCAGCAGCACCAGCAGCACCAGCATCTGTCTGACCTGATTGAGCATCGGTGCCTCTCCCCGGATGGCGTGACCGGACTACAGATCCACGACGCGGAGTTCGGTGGTAGCGCCCTTCCACGCCGCCCGGAACTGCGCCTCGACCAGCGCCGCCTCGTTCGCGCGGTCCTGCGCGAGCAGGGTCTGCCAGAGTCCGAACAGCAGGCGCCCGTCGCGCGGGTGCTTCACCAGCGTCTCCCGGAACACGGCCTCGGCCTCCTCCGGCTTGCCGCTCTTCAGCAGGGCGGCGCCGAGGGACTGCCGGACCGGATAGAACCACGCCGGCGGTTCGTCGTAGAGAATCGTGGACTCGACTTCGGCCGCGCGGCGCCAGAGATCGATGGCGCGCCGCTCCTCGCCGCGCGCGCCGGCAATGGCGGCATCGAGCGTCGCGGCGGCCAGCGTCAGCACCGCCGCCGCCTTGTTGTTCAGCAGGTACTGCGCCTCCTCCGGTACGGCCCTCCGCTCGCGCTCGAATTTCTTCTGCTCCGCGTTCGCCTTCCGGGATTCGCCCCGTCCCGCCAGCGCCATCGCGCGGGCGTAACGCCAGAAGGCATGGAGAACCGCGCGGTCCGCGGCCGGCTCCGGCGTCGCGAGCACGTTGTCCCACTTCCGGAAGCGCAGGTCGATCATCAGCGGGTACAGCAGGAATCCTTCCATGGCCTGCATCTGTCGGTCGCCGTCGGCGATGATCGTCTCCATCTCGCGCGCCGCGGTCATGGCTTCGTCGTAGCGGCCCTGCTGGGCGCGCGCGAAGGCGATGAAATGCTCGTTGTGCGTCCAGTACATCAGGTACGCGCCGGTCGCGCCGGTGCGTTCCACGAAGTCGCGATCGGCCCGCGACGCCTTCACGTTCGTCTCGGCGGCGAGATCGAAGTCGCCGGTCTGCAGCCAGATGTGCCCCGGCATGTGCACGAGGTGGCCGGCGCCGGGCACGAGCGTCTGCAGGCGGATCGCGCTCGGGATCGCGCGCTCGAGATTGGGCGAGGCCTCCACCGCGTGGATGTAGAAGTGGTTCGCGCCGGGGTGATCGGGGTTGCGCTTCAGGACGGACTCGAGCACGGCAACGAGTTCCAGCGTGCCGGGCGCAGGCTTGCCATCCAGCGACCACAGCTGCCACGGCCGCAGCATCATGATGCTCTCGGCGTAAAGGGTCGCCGCGTCCAGATCATCCGGGTACTTCCGCGTCATCTCGCGCATGGCGGCGCTGTAGTCCACGTGAAACTTCATCCAGTCGGACGCCGGGTCCGGCGAGGCGTAGCGTTTCGCGATCGCGCGGATGTAGTCCTGCTCGCGCGGACTCGCCCGCGGCGCCAGCGCCTCCGCCTGCTTCACGGCGTCGAAAGTCGCCTGCGCCCGATGCGCGTCCACCGCGGTGTCGTTGTAGTTGGGACCGATGGCCAGGGCGAGCCCCCAATAAGGCATCGCCGCCCCCGGGTCGAGTTCCGCCGCACGGCGGAAGTAGCGCGCCGCCTCGTCGTGGTTGAAGCCGTAGAGCAGGTTCAGGCCCTGGTCGAAATACGCCTGCGCTTCGGGTGTTTCCGTACTGATGGCGAACGCGTAATCGCCGAGTCCGGGATACGGCGACTGCGCGGCGGCGGGCATGGCGGCGTGGCCGGCGTGCTCCGCAGGGGCGCCCGCGGACACCGCCAGGCCGACCAGGAACAACAAGGAACGCATGTTCTCCCTCCCCATCGACATTCGGGCGTGGATTTGGCGAAACGAGGTGCTATTCTGCCTTTCCATCAGGGACATAAAAACAAACATCGAACAGGAAAGTTCGATATCAAGGGCCAGAAGCGTGACCACACAAGTGCGGTCAACCACATTGCCGAACGGCAAGACCGTCTTCTGCCTGCAGGTTCGCGAAGTCGACCTCATGTACGACGAGGTCGAGGAATATTTCAATTGCGGGATCCACGTCCGCGAGAATGACACGGTGTTCGATGTCGGTGCAAACATCGGCATCTTCACGCTGTGGGTCCATGAAAAGTTCGGCCCCGGGATCCGGGTCATGGCCTTCGAACCCATCTCCCCCGTGTTCGAGATCCTGTCGAAGAACGTCGCGCACCACCGGCTCGACAAGACCGAGGTGTTCCCCATCGGCCTGTCGAAGCAGGAAGGCCACCTGCCGTTCTCCTATTTTCCGCGCGCGCCGCTGATCTCCACGGCCTACCCGGCCGGCTGGAAGGAGGAACTCGGCGCCGCCCTGCTGTGCAACACGGCGCAGCTGCCGCCGATGTGGCGCTGGCTGTCGTTCGTTCCCGGCACGCTCCGCGCCATGCTCATCAAGCTGCTGTTCCGGTGCCTGCACCCGGAGATCATGGTCTGCCCGGTACGCACGGTGTCGGACATCGTCCGCGAACGTGACATCGACCGCATCGACCTGCTGAAGATCGACGTCGAGAAGAGCGAACTCGACGTCCTGGACGGCATCGAGGAATGTCACTGGGACCGGATCCGGCAGATCGTCGTCGAAATTCACAACGTGAACGAACGCGTGAAGACCGTCACCGGCATGCTGCGCGATCGCGGCTTCAGCAAGATCACGTCGGCGAAGGGCTCCGTCCTGACCGGCTCGGGCATCGCCACGCTCTACGCCACCCGGTAGCACGCTCACCGCGCGGAGGCAGCAGCCTCCTCGTAAACCACCCTGCCGTCCATCAGCGTCAGCAGCACCTGCGCCTCGTTGATGGCGGTTGCCGGTATGTCGAACAGGTTGCGGTCGAGCACGATCAGATCCGCGCGCTTGCCCACCTCGATCGACCCCGTCTGCTTCTCGAGGCGCATCACCCAGGCCGCGTTGATCGTGTAGGCCGCGATCATGGTGGCGAGATCCACCCGTTCCGACTCGTTCAGCACCGGGCCCGATTCACTCCACGGATCCTGGCGCCGCACCGCTGTTTCGATGGCATCCAGCGGGTTCAGCGATGAGACATCCCAGTCGCTGCCGCCGACGATGCGCCCGCCGCTCTTCTGGACGCCGGCGATCGGATAGAAGCGGTTGACCCGTTCCTCCCCGACCAGCGGCAGCGCCATCGTGATGTAGTCGTCCGGATAAGCCCACAGCGCCTGGAAATCGGCCGCCACGCCGAGCTTGCCGAAGCGCGGAATGTCGGCGGGGTCGATGATCTGCAGGTGCACGATCTGGTGCCGGTTGTCCGTCGGCCCGTTCACCTCGCGCGCGTGCTCGTAGGCATCCAGCGCGGCGCGGATGGCGGCATCGCCGATGGCATGCGTGTGCACCTGCACGCCCATTGCATCCAGCTTCTGGAAGGTGTCGTTGAGCACGTCCTGCGTGTAGAACGGCGGGAAATTGCTGCCGTCCGCGTAGGGCTGCAGCATGAACGAGGTTTTTGTCTCGACCACACCGTCGATGTAGATCTTCACCGAATCGGCGGAAAGATAGCGGCCGCGGAACTGGTCGCGCTTCGCCACCAGCTCGAACAGTTCCGGCCCGAAGGTGCTCGACTCCCATGCGATCGGCGACAGCGAAGCCAGCACGCGCGCCTTCAGCGTGCCGTTGCGATCGGCGTCCACGTAGGCGGCAATCGTCTCCGCGGACATGCCGGGCTCGATGTAGGCGGTGATGCCGAAACTGCTGGCCCGCGCCTGGCCGGCGGCGAGCCCGGCGGCGAGTTCCGCGGCACCCGGCTTCGGCATCAGCTTCGACACCAGGTCCATCGCTCCGTCACGCAGCGTCCCGTTGGGTTCGCCGGTGGCGGGATCGCGTTCGATGATCCCGTTCGGCGGCGCAGGCGTCGTCGCCGTGATGCCCGCGAGTTCCAGCGTCTTCGAACTGACCCAGGCGGAATGCCCGAAGCTGTCCACGAAATAGGCCGGCCGGCCCTCGAAGGCTTCGTCCAGCCAGGCCTTCGG
>Ga0315912_10004733_pt1 | contig 12731 bp, 5 predicted proteins | sample VfabasoilMG_FD_204469 | JGI IMG/M metagenome (GOLD analysis project Ga0315912, IMG submission 204469) | Garden soil microbial communities collected in Santa Monica, California, United States - V. faba soil | ecosystem: Environmental > Terrestrial > Soil > Garden | place: USA: California... | reverse complement strand
TCAGGCAATCCGCCATTTGTCCAGGGTGGATCGATCGATCAAACACTCGGAACAAACGCGAATGGTCTCGTGTTTCTGAACAGTCTTGGAACGCCCGGATTCGCTATCTCGAGCGAAGGCAGCGGCAAGGTTCCTTATGCTCAGAACTGGAGCCTCTCGGTTTCTTTTGAGCTCTTCAGGGATACGATCGTGGAAGTTGCTTACGTCGGCAACAAGGGAACTCACCTTTACATGCCGCTCGTCAACATCAATCCGAAAGACATCGACTTCGTCGAAGCACTGGAAGCACAGAACATCGCGGCGGAAAACACGTTTGCGGATCCACTGGGCCGCAGGAATTTACTCGGCGCAGTCGTTGCGATTCAGCGCAACAGTATTACGAGTCCGTTCTTCGGTTTTAACAACCTGTTGAGGTTCTTCGATCCGTCAGCGAACAGCATTCGACACGCGGGATACGTTGACGTGCGGCGTCGTTTTAGTGGCGGACTGAGCTTCACCGCAAACTACACGTATGGAAAATCGATCGACGATGCGTCTGATGCCAGTCCGGATACGAGAACGCTGACAACGCCCACGACGCTCGGCCAGCACGTATCGTACGGCGTGCCGCGTAACGAAGATCGCGCTATCTCGACCTTCGACATCAAACACAACTTCAGCTCAACCTTCATCTACGATCTGCCATTCGGCAAAGGACGTCAGTTGCTGTCCGATGCGCCGGCGATCGTGAATGGCTTACTGGGCGGATGGTCCATGTCTGGTCTATTCCGGTTGCAGGGTGGGCAGCCATTCGTACCGTTTATCACTGACACCAACCGGCTTGGCGGAACGAATCGCGCCATCAGGCTCGACATCGTTCCCGGCGTGCCGGTGAAGAACCCGAACTATTCCGGCAACTGTTCGATCGGCGCGACGTGTGAACCGTTCATCAATCCGTCAGCCTTCATGCGGCCGGCGAAAGGATCCCTCGGCAACGCGCCGCGAACGCTGGACATTCGCTCGCCCATGCAGGAGTATTTCGACTTCTCCATTCAGAAGAATTTCCCGTTTCCGTTTGGCCGGAATGAGAGACGGCGGATCAATTTCCGGGTGGATTTCATCAATGCTTTCAACCATCCGAACTTCCGTTACAACAACATCGGCAACACGCCCGTCGGTTTTGGCAACCTGCCGAACGAGGCTTTGCTGACGCAGGCGGACATCAACGCGTGGAATGCGTTCGCTCCGGGACGCTCGGCGAATTTGACGCAGGTCAACAACCTGATCATCAACAGCCGGCTGGCGAGTGGCGCTTTGCCGCTCGACTTCTTCCGCGTTGCGATTCCGGAACGTTTTGCGACGACAGATCCGAACGCTTTCAACATCACGACGTTGGAAGGGCTCAAGCTCTATCGTTCGCGGCAAGCGTTCACGCCGGGGTTTGGAACGTTGGCGGCCTTTGCTCCATATCAGCCGCGCTACGTTCAGTTTGGTATTCGGGTGTTTTTCTAGGAAAGATAAACACGTGAACAAGGTTAACCACAAAGACACGAAGACACGAAGCAGAAAGAAGAACACCTCTTATTTGTGCCTTTGTGTCTTGATGGTTGGTCTGTTTTTGCCGCTTAGATTAGTAAGCGCGGCGCCGATCGACGACCTGCAAAGATCATTTTCTTCGCCTCCAGATGGCACACGGATCATGATGCGCTGGTGGTGGTTTGGTCCAACAGTTGAAAAAGCGCAACTCGAACGCGAAATGCGTTTGATGAAGGAAGGCGGCATCGGTGGTTTCGAGGTGCAGCCTGTTTACGCTTTGATCCTTGACGAGTCGAATGGCACGAAGACTCTGCCGTTCTTGTCGGACGAGTTTGTTGATGCTTTGCGGTTTACTGCGGCGAAGGCGAGAGAGTTGGGATTGCGATTCGATTTGACGTTGGGCAGCGGTTGGCCGTTTGGTGGACCAACTGTGAAGATCGATCATGCCGCGGCGAGGTTGCGCTACGAGCATGTGAAGATCGACAGTAGTACGCGCTTCGTCAAGGTTCCCTCGATCGGTGCTGGGGAAAAATTGCTCGCGGTGTTTCTTGCTCGTGTAGAAGGATCGGCATTTGCGCCTGATGGCTTGCGGGAATTAACTGAAGTGAACGAAGGCGTGGTGCGTTTGTCCAACGTTCCGGCCGGTCCTCATGAAGTGATGTTTTTCATCTCCAGCCGAACAGGCATGCAAGTGAAACGTCCGGCAGTCGGCGGAGAAGGTTTTGTGCTGGACCACATGAATCGTGCCGCGACTGACGCGTATCTGAAAACGGTTGGCGATCGGTTGTTGCAGGCGTTCGGATCGCAGCCGCCATACGCGATCTTCTGCGATAGCCTCGAGGTTTATAACTCTGATTGGAGCTACGACTTTCTCGAAGAATTCAAGCGGCGTCGTGGCTACGATCTCAAACCTCTTTTGCCTGCCTTAGTCACCGATATGGGCCGGCAAACGAAGTCGCTGCGACGCGACTGGGGCCTGACGCTCAGCGAATTGCTGAACGAGAGGTTCATGGCGCCGATGCGTGACTGGTCCAAACGGAACGGGACGCGTTTTCGCATTCAGGGTTACGGCGTTCCGGCCGCGGCGTTATCGAGCAATGCTTATGCTGATTTGCCGGAAGGCGAGGGCGCGCAGTGGAAAGTCGTGCGCGCCACGCGTTGGGCGTCTTCGGCGAGCCATATTTACGGGCGGCCCGTGACCTCTTCGGAAACGTGGACATGGCTGAACTCGCCTTCCTTCCGCGCGACGCCGCTCGATGTGAAGGCCGAAGCTGACGTTCATTTTCTGCAGGGCATCAACCAGTTGATCGGACATGGTTGGCCCTACACCGCGCCGGGTGTTGAATATCCCGGCTGGCGTTTTTATGCCGCCGGTGTATTCAACGAAAAGAATCCGTGGTGGATCGTGATGCCCGATGTGTCGAAGTATCTGCAACGGGTGAGTTTCATGATGCGACAGGGACGTCAGATGAACGACGTCGCGGTCTATCTTTCAAACGATGACGGTTGGGCCGACATGAATCCGGGGAATCCGCACTTGATCGAGGTGCTGCGGGAACGAGTCGGTGGCGATCTTTTGCCGGCGATCTTCGAGGCGGGCTACAACCTGGACTTCTTTGACGAGGGCGCTTTCAAACAAGTAGGTCGAGTTGATAACGGCTCGCTGGTTCTGGGCCAAAACAAATACAAGGTAGTCGTGTTGCCGAACGTCGAACGGATTTCGATTGAGACGTATCGGAAGTTTGAGGAGTTTGTGCGCGGCGGTGGGATTTTAATCGCGACGCGTCGCACGCCGGCGGAACAGCCGGGATTCTTGGCGCAAGAGACAGATCATCAGCGCGTTCTTGGTTTATCGAAGGAGTTGTTTGAAGGTTCGGCGGCGCGCGGTCACTTCGTCGCTGATGAAAAGAAGGATCTGGGTTCGACGTTGCGCAGGTTGTTGACTCCCGACGTCGAGTTTTCTCCCGCAAGCTCCGACATCGGATTTGTTCATCGCACGACGCCTGAGGCTGAAATTTATTTCATCGCGAACACGTCAAATGTCGCGCAACGATTGAAAGCGAACTTTCGTGTGCAGGGAATGAAAGCGGAATCGTGGAATCCGTTTGATGGCACGGTCCAACCGCTTAATGTTGAAACGATGATGTTGGAATTGCCGCCTTACGGTTCGCGTCTGGTGGTTTTTTCAAAACGGTCCATAAACACCGATTCTGCATCGACTGAAGCTGAACCGATCGATTTGAGCCGCGACTGGCGCGTGTCGTTTGGACCAAACGGCACTCCCACGCAGATGCAGGAGTTAACTTCGTGGACCGACAACGACGTTACTCGATACTTCTCAGGCGTAGCAACCTACGAGAAAGACATTGAATTAACCGCCGATGTCCTGAGAGATAACGCATCACTGAGAATCGATTTCGGTCCCGGCTCCGCGATGCCAATCCAGGCTTTGCGAAACGGAATGCGTGCGTGGCATGAAGCACCGATTCGCGAAGCCGCGGTTGTTTATGTTAACGACAAACGAGCAGGGGCGCTCTGGTGTCCGCCATACTCCATCAACGTGACCGGCATGCTTCGTCCTGGCGCAAACAAGATCCGCGTCACGGTCGCTAACACCGCGATGAATTACATGGCCGGCCACAGCCTGCCCGACTATCGTCTGCTCAACCTGCGCTACGGTGAACGATTTCAGCCGCAGGACATGGACAAGGTCCAGCCGCTTCCATCGGGTTTGCTTGGACCAATCCGCCTGATCCCGAGACCGAAAGTAAAACTATCGAGCGATCGCTAGACGAATGAAGCGCTTAATTCTGATCACAATCCTGATGGTGCTGGCGGCTCAGGTTGCCTTTTTGCCTGCAGCTCGACCCAGCGCCGCTGGACCAAGGCCGAAGTACAACGTGATCCTGATCGCCTCGGATGATCTGCGAGCCACACTCGGCAGTTACGGCAACACGATCGTCAAGACACCGAACCTCGACAAACTCGCGGACCGTGGAGTCAGATTCAATCGCGCCTACACACAATTTCCGCTTTGTAATCCTTCCCGCTCGTCGCTGCTCACCGGCAAGTATCCGACGCAAACGGAAGTGATGGACAACGAACACTACTTCCGCGCGCTGCATCCGGAACTCGTTTCGCTTCCACAACACTTCAAGGCGAATGGTTACGTCTCATTGCGCGCCGGAAAGATCTTTCACGGCGGCATCGACGACACCGACGCCTGGACCGAAGGCGGCGAGACGCGAAACTTCACCGGCGCCAAACGTCCGCCCTCGAATCCCGACAGCGCCGATCGAACGGCCCACTCGGATCGCATCGTCGTGCTGGATGGTAACGGCGAAGACAGCGGCGACTATCGCATGGCGACTCAGGCGATCGAGTACCTGGAAAAGTACAAAGACCAGCCCTTCTTTCTGGCGCTCGGAATGGCCAAGCCGCACAGTCCGCCGTCAGCGCCGAAGAAGTTTTTCGATCTTTACGACGCGGAGACGATGCCGCTGCCGGTCGATTTTTCAACCCGCCCGCAAGCGCCGCCCGGCTTCCCGGAAATCTCGATTGCGCGGCGTAACACCGATCTGTTTATCAATCGCGAAGCCTCGCCTGCGGATGCGCGCGAGATGATTCGCGCGTATTACGCTTCCGTGAGTTTCATGGACGAGCAAGTGGGCCGCGTGCTCGATGCCGTCGATCGACTCAAACTCCGCAACAAAACGATCATCATCTTCTGGGGCGATCACGGTTATCACCTCGGCGAGAAAGGGAAGTGGTCCAAGGCGTATTCGCTGTTTGAGGTCGCGATTCGCGTGCCGTTGATTGTCGCTGGTCCAGGTGTGGTGCGAGGAGTTTCTCCTCGGACGGTCCAGTTACTCGATATCTATCCGACGCTCATCGAAATGTGCGGTCTGCCTGACCCTTATAAAGAGCCGGCGCGTCTCGAAGGCCACGGCATGCGTTCCTTGGTGCGAGGCCCGCTCTCGCCGTGGGACCATCCGGCGTTCTCCGTGGTTCGCTACCAGGGAAAGTTGGGCAAGTCAGTGCGCACTGAACGATGGCATTACGTTTCGTGGGACGACGGCAAGGCCGGCGAGATGCTGATCGATCACGCGAACGATCCAAACGAGTTGAAAAACCTGGCTGCTGATCCGGCATACGCCAAGACAGTCGCTGAAATGAAAAAACTATTGACCCGGATACCGGGACAGTGAAGTGGAAACCAATTTACGGAGACGATTTTTAGAAATGGACCAGTCCAACCCTGTAAGCAGACGTGATTTCGTGAAGACGGCAAGCGCTGCTGCTGCCGGCGCCTTAGTTCTGCCAAACACGTCGTTTGCTTCGCTCGACTTTTCCGCCGCTAAACGGCGTTACGCCGTCATCGGCACCGGCGAGCGTTCGATCGGCATGTGGACCAGGCCGCTGGTCCAGAACTACACCGACGTTCTCGACGTCGTCGGTCTCTGCGACATCAATCCGAAACGAGTCGCGGTGGCGCGCAAGCTGTCGGGCGCGAGTTGTCCTACCTTTACCGATTTCGATCAGATGTGCGATCAGGCTAAACCTGATCTGCTGATGGTCACCACCGTTGACGGTTTTCATAGTCAATACATCGCCCGCGCACTCGATCGCGGCATCGACGTGATCACGGAAAAGCCGATGGTCGTCGATGAAAAGCAATGCAAGGAAGTGCTCGACGCCGAGCGGCGCAACAAGCGGAACATCGTCGTCACGTTCAACTATCGTTACGCGCCGAAGCACCAGAAGATCAAAGAGATCCTGATGTCAGGAGTGATTGGCCGCGTGATCTCCGTCGACTTTAGCTGGTATCTCGACGTCTACCACGGCGCGGATTATTTCCGGCGCTGGCATCGTCTCAAGTCCAAAGGCGGCAGTCTTTGGGTTCACAAGGCTACGCATCATTTCGATCTCATCAACTGGTGGCTCGACGCCGATCCGGTGGAAGTTTCCGCGCAAGCTTCGCTCCAGACCTACGGCCGCAATGGACCATTCCGTTCAACTAATTGCCGCGCCTGTCCGCACAAGAGCAACTGTCGTTTCTTTTATGACCTGACAAAGAACGCGACGCGAATGGAGCTTTATGCCGGCTGCGAGGACGTCGATGGTTATCATCGCGACGGTTGTGTGTTCCGTGAAGACGTCGATATTTATGACTCCATGTCGGCGGTCGTGAAATACTCGAACGGCGCGCACATGAGTTACTCGTTGAATGCCTTCATGCCGTTTGAAGGATATCGGCTCGCGTTCAATTGCGAGAAGGGTCGCCTCGAGATTCGTGACTTCGAGCGACAGCCGTGGCCCATCGAGGAAGAGACCGAGATGTATCTAACGAAGAGTTTCGGCCAACGCGAGAAGATCTCGATCGAGCAAATAAGCGGCGGACATGGAGGCGGCGATCAACGAATTCGTGACCTGATCTTCCGCAATACCGATCTGCCGCCGTACATGCGCTTGCCGAGTTCTCGTGCCGGAGCGATGTCGTGTTTGACGGGTATCGCCGCTCGCCGCAGCGTCGAGCAGGGCCGCCCGATTAAGATCTCCGAATTGGTAAAAGTGCCCGGAAAAACCGCCTAGAGAAGACAAAATCGTGAACCGTTACAAGAACCTGCTCATACTCGCCGTCCTCGCGATCGCTTTACTCGCGCACGGTGAACTCAATGCCGCCAAAAGAAATGCTTACGTCTCGGTTGCCGCCGGCTCGCACGATCGGCAGGAAACCGTGGTTTCGTTTGCGCTCCCCGCTGAGTTTAAAGGCGGCCCCTACGCGTTGCGTGATACTTCCGGTCAACAGATCCCTTTGCAGATCGATTCCGAACGACAGGCCAGTTTCGTGTTGCCGGCATTGAAGGCCGGGCAAACAAAAACGTACCAGCTTGTCGTTACCCGATCGAAGGCGAAGGGCGTTGATTTCACGCAAAGAAATGAAGGTCTTGATTTTAAAGTTGCCGGTCGCAACGTTTTCACTTTTGTGACGACGCCGGCAAGCGTACCGTCAAAAGAAATCAAGCCCGTCTTTCTGCGTGGCGGTTACCTTCATCCGGTGCTTGCTCCTTCAGGCCGCCTCGTTACTGACGACTATCCATCCGATCACTATCATCATCACGGAATCTGGTTCGCATGGACCAAGACCGAATTCGAGGGCGCGCATCCTGATTTCTGGAACGTCGGCGATGGCACCGGCAAGGTGCAGTTCGAAGGTGTTGATCGAACCTGGACCGGTCCGGTGCACGCCGGTTTCAAATCGCGACAAAGTTACATCGCGATCACTGGAGGCGTTTCGAAGACGGCGTTGAACGAACAATGGGATGTTCGTTTGTACAACGTCGGACAAGGGGGCAAGGGCAAACGCTATTTCCTGTTCGACATCGTCGCGACGCAGGAGTGCGCGAGCAGCAGTCCGCTCGTGTTGGAAGAGTATCGTTACGGCGGCATGGGAGTTCGCGGTCATCGTGATTGGAAAGACAAGTCGAAGGTCTCGTTTATGACTTCGGAAGGGAAGTCACGCGAGAACGGCAACGCCACTCGCGGACGTTGGGTTCACATCTCGGGACCGGTTGATAACCAGATCGCCGGGATCGCAGTGCTCGATCATCCGGGTAACTTTCGGTCGCCCCAGCCACTGCGGATTCATCCGGACGATCCATACTTCAACTACGCGCCGTCGCAGCTCGGGCGGTTTGAGATAAAACCCGGCGAAAAGTTTGTGGTGAGATACCGCTACGTGGTGGCTGATGGAGCTGCGGACAAGGCCGAACTCGATCGTCTTTGGAACGACTATGCGGCGCCGCCCCAAGTCTCTGTAGAGTTGAAATAAATTTCAGGCTTTACCAATTCTTATCGGCTCATAACCAAAAATCCCAGTCATATCCGAAATTTCGGACAACTGTGGCCTGCGGTTATAAACCAAACGCAAAAAATCGCGTGCTAATTCATTCGCGTTCACCGGAACGATCTTTGCACAAGAACTTCGCAAAGCGCAGTGGTAATACCCAAGTAATATTCATCAGACAATTGGTAAAGAAAAGCTTAACCAAATACTCATGCTACTCCTGTGAAAAATCACAGATTAACTCAGTTTTGTTCTCAAATTGGATAGACCAATATTTAAGTTCTGATTAGTCACGTCAGTACACACTTAACAGGATCACTCAAATCGCCCAGAAGACCCGGGCCAGCCGGACCCTACATGGAGAGGAGATAGAGAAATGACATCGAGAGCCCGCTCGCTTGCATACACCGTATGCGCGATCGCTATTGTCTTAACAGTTCTCATTGCCCCAGCTTCGCTGCGTGCGCAGGAAGCGCGAGGCACGATCTCCGGTACAGTTATGGACGCCAACAAGGCAGTTGTTCCCGGAGCAACCGTTACGATTACCAACGTAGCGATGGGAACCAGTCGTGATGTGCAGACCAATGATCGTGGTCTCTTCACGGTTCCATACCTGATTCCGGGAACCTACCGCATCGTCGTCGAAGCGACTGGTTTCAAACGCTACATCCGAGAAGGAATTGCCCTTCAGGTCAATGATCGATTGGAAATCGATCCATTGCTGGAAGTAGGAGGTAACCAGGAGACCGTTACTGTGACCGCGGATACCGGCGTCATCGAAAGCACAACGGCTTCCATGGGCCAAGTGGTTGATGCCCGCCGCGTATCCGAGTTGCCGACACCGCACGGCGATCCGTTCTTCCTGATCGGACTTGCAAGCGGCACTACCTTTGGTGCGGCTGCCGTCGGTGGACGCGATGTGAAATTGGATCGTCCGTTCGAACCGACTCACATCACCGGCTATTCAGTAGACGGCACCAGGCCAAATCGCGGCGACGTGACGATCGATGGCGCGCCAAGCACTTCAGTGGCGAACGCGTTTGAGGTGACCGCCTCCTACGTTCCACCGACCGACATCATTCAGGAAGTTAAGGTGCAGACGGCGAGTTTTGACGCCCAGTTTGGAAACACTGAAGGCGGCGTCACGAACATCGTCATCAAGTCAGGAACGAATGACTTCCACGGTACCGGGTATTGGGTCAAGATGCCGGTCGTGCTCTCGGCAAATGATTTCCATGCCAATCGCACCAACACTGCACGTCCGAATATTCCTTACGACCGGCCCGGTTTTACATTCACCGGTCCGGTTGTGTTGCCGAAGATTTATAACGGACGCAACAAGACCTTCTTCTCGTGGGGTTACGAATACATCAAGGACATTCGGACGAGGAACAACGGCAACTTCACGACTCCGACGGATAAGATGAAAGCCGGTGACTTCTCGGAACTGTTGGCTCTCGGTTCCCAGTACCAGATTTTCAATCCTTATTCAAAACGCGTGAATCCCACGACTCCCAGCCAGTTCATCCTGGATCCGTTTAAGTGCGACGGCGCAGGTAACCCGATAACGCCCACGCCCGCGGGTATTCAGGTGGGTGGAACAAATTGCAACAAGCTGCCGGCGCAGTTGATCAATCCGGTCGCCCGCAGCATTGTGGACCAGTATTGGCCCAGCCCGCTGAATCCTCCCAGCGCTCCGGACGGTTCCAACAATTACCTGCAACCGGACCTGGTGGAGACGGCGCGTTACTACACGAACACGATCCGCATCGACCACGTGTTCAATAACGACCATCGCATGTTTGCGCGCGCGAGCTGGTACACACGCAACAGCGACTACAACAACTTTTTCAAGAACCTGGCCACCGGTCAGGAGTTTCAGTTCATCTCGCGTCAGTTCACGATTGACGACGTCTATTCGCTCAATCCGACGACAGTGTTGAACCTTCAGTACAGCTACAACCGTTTCATCCGCATGGATGGACAGAATTCCGAAGGCGACGGATTTGACCTGACGAGCGTCGGATTCCCGGCTCGTTATCAGAACCTGGTGCCTGAAGACAAACGGCACTTCCCGGCGATCGGTATCAACGGTTACCTCGGCACGCGTGTTAACGACGAGTTCAGGCCAAACGATATTCACTCCGTTCGCGCGGTCGTCAACAAGGTCGTCAATACGCACTCGCTGAAATTCGGTACGGAGTTTCGCGCCTATCGCGAGAACTCGTTCAACAACATCAACGACTGGACCGGCCGTTTTGACTTTGTCGGCGATCTCGTCAGCGGTCCGAACAGCACTTCCTCGCGAGCGCCTCTCGATCGTGGTCAGTCGTTTGCGCAGTTCCTCCTCGGCCTGCCGAGTGCGGCGAACAGTTACATCGCGCGTCTGGCCGACTATGCCGAACAGTCGACAAGCTGGGGTTTCTTTGCCCACGACGACTGGCGGATTCACCCAAGGCTCACCTTGAATCTCGGCTTGCGCTATGAGTTTGAAGGTGGGATGACGGAACGTTACAACCGCAGCGTTCGCAACTTCGATTTTTCCTACATCCAACCGATTGAAGGCCAAGCCAGAGCGAATTACGCGCTGAATCCGATTGCGGGTCTTCCGGCGAGTGAGTTCTTTGTGCGTGGTGGTCTGACTTTCGCGGGCGTCAACGGCGAGCCACGCGAACTCTACAACACGCCGAGAGATAACTTCATGCCTCGTCTCGGTTTCGCTTACCAGCTCACCGGCGACGGCAAGACCGTTATTCGCGGCGGTTTTGGCACTTACTTCGGATTTCTCGGACAGCGTCGCGGCGACGTGAACCAGACGGGATTCAGTCAGAATACGCCGTTCATCACTGTCGGCGCTGACGGATTCACGATCGTGAACACGCTCTCGAATCCGTTCCCGAATGGTGTTCAGGAACCCGTTGGCGCAGGTCTTGGTTTCCAAACAAACATCGGAAACGCGGTTACGTTCTTCAATCCAAATCCGGAAGTCTCGAAAATGCAGCGCTGGCAGTTTGGCATTCAGCGAGAGCTGCCGGGAGGATTTGTGGTTGAGGCGGCGTACGTCGGCAACAAGGGAAGCGACATCGAAATCAATCGCAACCTGAACGCGACTCCGTTGAAATACATGAGCTCGAGTCCGTTAAGGGATCCCGCAGTTGAGAACTTCCTCGGCGGAAACGTGCCGAACCCGCTTCGTAATCTCGTGCCGACCAATTCGACGATCGGTTCGGGAACGAACATCATTCGTGAAAGACTGCTGCGTCCGTTCCCGCACTTCGATACGGTCAACGGTACAACCAACGAAGGACAGTCGTGGTATCACTCGGGCCAGCTCAACGTGCAGAAGAGGTTTTCGCACGGTTACACCGTGAACCTCGCTTACACGTGGTCCAAGTTCATCGAGCAGGTAGACTTGTTGAATCCGAGCGATCCGGAACCGACCAAGATGATCTCGGCGTTTGACTCGCCACATCGCATCGCGCTGAGCTGGATCTACGAACTTCCTTTTGGCAAGGGCAAGGCTCTGGGCGACACCAACAACGCAGTGCTTTCCAGGGTGCTGGGTGGTTGGCAGATGTCGGGAATTTATGCGTTCCAGGTTGGACCACCGCTCAACTTCGGAACCAACGTCATCTATCTCGGCGGCGAGATTGCATTGCCTGACGATCAGCGGACTTTGCAAAGATGGTTCAACACGAGCGTATTCGACACAAGGTCCACGATCCCAAACCCGACTCCTGGTGGAGCGGCCATTCAGATTCAGCCGACGGGCAGGAACATTCGTACGTTCCCGCTCCGATTCTCCGACGTTCGTGCGCAGAACGTGAATAACGTGGACATCTCGCTCTTCAAGAACACTCGGATCACTGAAGGCACGAAGTTCCAGATCAGATTTGATTTGCTGAATGCCTTCAATCACCCCTGGCTCTTGAGCGGCGCGGCGATTCAGATGAATCCGACGGCCAGTAATTTCGGCGCGCTTACGGCAGGAACACAGGCAAACTACCCGCGACGAGTGCAAGTGATGTTGAAGTATATCTTCTAAACGAAGGCACACTCGTTTTCACCTGATCGGGGATCGGAAGCTTTCGGGCTTTCGGTCCCCGAAGTTTTTTCACAAAGAGGCACAAGAAGCACAAGAGGCACAAGAAGGATAAAAAGGTTAAGTAAGTTCTTTTTTCTTTTGTGCCTCTTTGTGGCTCTTTGTGGCTATGAACAAGAGATGATCTCGCGTCGAAGGTTCTTGAAAACTCTTACGGCCGCCAGTGGCATGCTTGGAACGGGCCTGCCACAGGTCTCGGCAACGGAGCCCGCAAACTCGTTGATCGATCGCGTAGCGTTGGTGTCTCGACACAATCCCGTTCTGCGC
>Ga0315912_10004732_pt1 | contig 12733 bp, 6 predicted proteins | sample VfabasoilMG_FD_204469 | JGI IMG/M metagenome (GOLD analysis project Ga0315912, IMG submission 204469) | Garden soil microbial communities collected in Santa Monica, California, United States - V. faba soil | ecosystem: Environmental > Terrestrial > Soil > Garden | place: USA: California... | reverse complement strand
TGAGCCATGTCGCCCGACGCGGTGCCGATGTCGTGACGCCTGACATGAAACATGTCCACGTCTCAGGGCATGGTTCAGCTGAGGAATTGAAGCTCGTCCTCTCGCTCGTGCGACCGCGATACTTCGTACCGATCCACGGCGAGTACCGCCAACTCTCTCAGCACGCGCGAGTAGCGGCCAAGGTCATGCGTGGCGCCGTTCGTCACGTGCAGGTGCTGCTGGCGCAGGATGGCGACATCATTCAGTTCGACGCGCACGGTGCGCGCATTGCAGACAAGGCGCCCACCGGACGCGTGCTCATCGATACGACGCGGGTGGGAGAAGTTGGCGACGAAGTGCTTCGCGACCGCAGGCACCTCGCGGGTGACGGGGTTGTCGTTGCCGTCGTGGCCATCAGCCGCCACACCGGAACCATCACCGGGGCACCGGAATTGGTCGCCAGAGGATTTGTCGTAGATGCAGGTGAGGAGGAGTCGCTGTTTGCCGACGCCGGTAAGGTCATCGGCGAATGCATCGCATCGGCAGGTGTCGAGGAACGCACTGACCAGGGACTGATGACCGAGAAGCTGCGGGTGGAGCTGCGCCGCTTTTTCAAGAAGCGCTCGGGCCGCCGCCCACTCGTCCTCCCTGTGCTCATGGAGATTTGACAGTGAAGGAATCCACTCTCTCGAGACGTATCAGCGAGTTTGTCGGCGTCGCGCTGTTTGCGCTCGCGCTGATCTGGCTGATCTCGCTCGTGACGCACGAACCGACCGATCCTGTCTGGTTCTTCACAACGGGCACCGGACATCCGCCGGTCAACTTCGTCGGCCGCGTCGGCGCGTTTCTGTCCGAGCTGTCGTTCCAGCTCTTTGGATATGCCGCGTTCCTCATTCCCGCCGTGATTGGCGTCGCCGGGTGGCACTACTTCTGGTGCCAGAAGCCTGAGGCCGCATACACCAAACTCACGGGCGTCGGTCTGCTCTTCTTCGCATCGAGTGCGTTCCTCAGCCTCGTCTTCGGTGATGCCGACGTCGCAGGCAAGACGTTCTATGCGGGCGGATCCGCTGGCTCGTGGCTCGGCAGCGCGTTGTCCGAGTATCTCAATCGAACGGGATCGCTCATCGTTCTGACGACGCTCATCGTCCTCGCGGTCATTCTGTCGACGCAATTCTCGTTCGGCAAGATGTTCGCGAGCGCCTCTGTGAGCTCGAAGGATCTGTCCGCGCGTGGCGCCGGATGGATGCGCGGCTGGTGGGACGATCGAAAGCGCGAACGCGCCCGCCGTGAAGTCATCACCAAGCAGACTCGTAAGGCAGCCTCCGCGAAAGACGAGGCCGCTGACAGTGACGACGCAGGCGCGCGCCCCGCAAGACCGGTGCGAGGCGTCGAACCGCCTGCGACATCGCCGAGCCCGAGACCTGCGCCGGTCGTCGCGCAGAAACGACCTGAAGCCCCGCCGCTGCCACTGCCCGAGCCCGAGCTCAAGAGCCCGGCGCAGAAGCGACACGGCGCGTTCACGCTGCCGCCCGCATCACTGCTCGATGCGCCGAAGGCCGAGCGCAAGATCGACGAGCGCGAGTTGATGGAGTCGGCGCGGCTGCTCGAAGAAAAATGCCGCGAGTTCGCGGTCGAGGGCCAGGTCGCGCAGATTCATCCCGGCCCGGTGGTCACAACCTTCGAGTTCAAACCCGAGGCCGGCGTGAAGTACAGCAAGGTCACCGGGCTCGCCGACGATCTCTGTCTCGCGATGCAGGCCGAGTCCGTGCTGATCGATCGCATCCCCGGCAAATCGACGGTCGGTATCCAGATTCCGAATCCGAATCGCGAGGCGATCTCACTGCGCGAGCTCCTCGAGTCCGAGGCCTATCAGCGATCGCAGTCCAAGCTCACGCTCACGCTCGGCAAAACGATCCACGGTGAGCCGTACGTCACCGACCTGGCGACGATGCCACATCTGCTCATCGCCGGATCAACGGGCACAGGCAAGTCGGTCGGTCTGAACTCGATGCTGACCAGCCTGCTCTACCGGGCGACGCCGGACGACGTGCGCTTCATCATGATCGACCCGAAGCGGCTCGAGCTCGGCATGTACGAAGAGATCCCGCACCTGCTCTCCCCCGTCGTCGTCGATCCGAAGAAGGCGGCAAATGCACTGCGGTGGGCTGTCAGGGAGATGGAGGAGCGCTACAAGACGCTCGCAGCCGAGGGCGTCAGGAACATCGAGCAGTACAACCGGAACGTTCGAAACATCATCGCCGAGCGCGGATCGACGGAAGAAGACCTGCCCAAGCTGCTCCCGTTCATCGTCGTCGTGATCGACGAGTTGGCGGATCTGATGATGGTGGCGAGCAATGAAGTCGAGGAATCGATCTGCAGGCTTGCGCAGATGGCGCGGGCGGTCGGCATCCATCTGATCCTCGCCACACAGCGTCCCTCGGTTGATGTCATCACCGGTCTCATCAAGGCCAACCTGCCGTCACGAATCTCGTTCCGCGTGTCGTCGAAGATCGACTCACGCACCATCCTCGACGGCAACGGCGCCGAGCAGTTGCTCGGTAAAGGCGACATGCTCTTTCTGCCGCCCGCGTCTTCTCGCGCGATCCGTCTCCACGGTCCGTACATCTCAGAACAAGAGAGCGCGCGTCTCGCCAGCTTCCTGCGCAAACAGGGCAAGCCGGTGTTCGACGACACGATCACCGCCGAGGACGAGACCAAGACCACTGCGAGTGGACTGGCGTTCGAAAAGGACGAGCTTTACGACGAGGCGTCGAGAATCGTCGTGAGCAGCGGGCAGGTGTCGATATCATATCTGCAACGAAAACTACGGATCGGCTTCAGCCGTGCCGCACGGCTCGTAGACATGATGGAAGCCGATGGTCTGGTGTCGCCTGGCGCCGGAGGAAAGCCGCGAGAGGTTCTCGTGGACCGCGGCTACTTCGAGGAAGTCGATGCGCAGCTTCGCTAGTCTTGTCCTCGTGATCGCGCTCGGCGCGTCTTCAGCGCCGATCGTGCGCGCGCAAACATCGACTGCGCGGACCCTGTACACCGATGCGCTCCTGCGCGAGCGAACGCTGCGGCACGAACTGGATACGCGGCGATCCGAAGACCCCGACACCGCGCTGCTCAAGCGGATGCGTACGCTCGTGAAGTCCTACGAGCAGATGTCCCGTCTGTACCCAACGAGCGCCTACATGGACCACGCGCTGTGGCAGGGTGCCCTGCTCGCGGCAGATGCGTTCTGGACGTTCGGCGAGGCCGACGACAAGGCCACGGCCCTCGAGATGTTCTCAGAGCTGGGCTCTCGATTCACCAGGAGCTCACTGGTCAAGGACTCGGCTCCACACGTGAAGCGGCTGAAGGCGGCGAAGCCCACTCCAGCTCCGACACTTCTCGCAGCAGCCCCCGTCACAACTGTTCCGGCTGCAACGGTTCGTGTGCCTATTGCGCCGGCGCCGGTCTCATCACCAGCCGTGGCTGGTGGCCGAGCGACGAACCCGCTGAAGACGGTCAAGCGAGAAGTGCTTCCGGACGCGTTGCGCATCACGCTCGAACTGGGACAGGAAGTGACGTTTCGTTCCGATCGTCTCGATGCTCCACCGCGTGTGTTCATCGACTTCGAGAACACGCGCCCGGTTGAAGCCATCAAGGACGCCACGATTCCCTACCCTGACGATGTGGTGAGGAAGGTCCGGATCGGCCGGCAGACCGAATCGCGGACACGAGTGGTTATGGATCTTGTCGGCGCAGGGCGTTACAGCATCTACACGCTGTATAACCCGTACCGCGTGGTCATCGACTTCACGCGACTGCCGGTTGCCCCATCCGCGGTGATCGCCACGACGGCCACACCAACGGCTCCTGTGATTCGTCAGACCGCGGCGAAACCCGAACTCGCGCCGCCTGTGCTTGCCGCAACACCGCCGCCGGCAAGGGAAACCGTCGACGTGCCGGTAGCGCGCGAGCCGGTTGACGACTCGGAGCCGGTGCCGGTTTCGGAAGCGGCCGCAGCGCCGGCAGCCCCTGCTCCGCCGTCTGTCAATCGCTCCGGCGGCTTCTCGCTCTCACGGCAGCTCGGGCTTCGCGTCTCGCGGGTTGTGATCGACCCGGGGCATGGAGGACACGATCCGGGTGCGAAGACCAAAGGCCTGACGGAAGCCGATCTCGTGCTCGATGTCGCGCTTCGCCTGGAAAAGCTGTTGTCGAAGCAGGACGGGTTCGATGTCGTGCTCACCAGACGGGTCGATACCTTCGTGCCGCTCGAGGAGCGAACGGCCATCGCCAATCGCGAAGGCGCCGATCTCTTCCTCTCGATTCACGCGAATGCCAGCACGAACAGCTCGGCGCGCGGTATCGAGACGTACTTCCTGAATCTCACCGCGAACCCCGATGCCGAAATGGTCGCCGCACGCGAAAATGCCGCCTCGTCGCGCAGCATGAACCAGCTTCCGGACATCGTGAAGGCCATCGCCCTCAACAACAAGATTCATGAGTCACGCGACTTCGCGTCGATGATTCAGAGCTCGCTCCACTCACAACTGCAGAAGAGTGACAGCACCGTCAGGAACCTCGGCGTCAAGCAAGCGCCGTTCATGGTGTTGCTGGGTGCGACGATGCCGAGTGTGCTGGCGGAGATTTCGTTCATCACGAACCGACAGGATGCGGCGATGCTCAAGACCGAGAAGTATCGGCAGCGCATCGCCGAGGCTTTGTATGCGGGCGTGATCCGGTATCAGCAGTCGCTGAAAACCGGACCGGCCATTGCCGAGCAGTAACCTTCAGTTCAACGTCCACAACGTCAGGGTGGACACGTCCTTCACGAACACTCGATTGCCCGAATAGGACGGCTGCGCCCACGTGGCCGCCTCTGACACCTTGTAACGATGCAAGGGCTCGAAGGCGGTGCGGCTGTTGCGAGCGACGATCAGCTCGCCGTCCTCTTCCATGCTGAAGAACAGATCGCCCGAGCGCGCAATCGCGGCGTGTGCGGCCTGCCGCCCTTCTGACGTCCACAGCGTCTTGCCCGTCTTCATGTCCAACGCGAAGTACTGACCTGCATTCCGCGTCGAGATCCCGAACAGCACGTCACCTGCGACAACCGCATCGCTGAGGCGCATCGGTACCTCAGCGTTCTCCCACGCCGTATCAACCACCCACTGCGCACCTTTCTTGGTGACGCGATAGGCCGCGGTCGGGGGACCATTGCCGCTCGAGACGACCAGCAGATCGCCCGCGACGATGGGAGTCGTTGAATTGGTGAAGTTCGGGCTCACGAAGGCGCGTTCCCACAGGAGTGCGCCGCTCGCGACGTCGACGCCAACGAGCTTCCCCTGCGTGATGGTGACGATCTGACGCGTCCCACCGAACTCCGCGAGCACCGGTGACCCATATCCCGGGCCGTCACCGCGCCAGGTCCACCGAACGTCGCCGGTGTTCAGATCCAACGCCGTGATCGCGCCCTCGTCGTGACCACCCAGATGGAAGATGACGTTTTGCCCGTTGATGATCGGCGAGAACGAATGGGTCGTGTACATCGGGACGGTTGGCGACCCCGGCTTCTGCCACAGCTGTTTGCCAGACGCGGCGTCGTAGGCAGTCACGATGCCGGTCATCCCGATCGAATAGAGCCGCCCGTTGGAGAACACTGGAGTGGACTTCGGGCCTGGGCCATGCACCGCCGCGGCACTCATCGGCGTGAACGCCGCCGTATGCCCCGTTTCCCACAACACCTTGCCGCTGTCGGCGTCGATCGCCATCATCACTTCGCGCTCGCCCTTGCGGGCGAACTGATAAATGCGATTGCCGACCACGAGTGGTGTCGCGTACCCGAGGCCGACTTCCAGCCTCCACTTCTGGGTCAGTTGCGCCGGCCACGCCGCCGCATCAGAGGGCGCCGCCGCGACACCGTCGCGATTTGATCCGCGCCACTGTGTCCAGTCAGATGCCGGACGCTGCGCGGAAAGCTGTACGGCGAGCAGGACGAGAGCTATGAGGACAACTGGAATACGGGTCATGCCGTCGCTTCCTCCATTAAACGTCGAACCCCGAACCCCGAACTAACCACCCACCACCTACCAGCAACCACCGACCAGCAAGCCTCACTTCGCCCGCACCTCGTAGCTGGCGAGTATGTTCTGGTTTCGCACGTATAGCCGTCCGCCGCTGATTGCCGGGTGCGCCCAACTCGGCCACCCTTGATCGGCGATCGAGAACCGCCCGGCCTCGCGATACCCCTTCGGCGAGGCCTCCACGAGACCGACAACGTTGTCTTCGCTCAGGACATAGAGGTGTCCATCCGCATAGGCCACTGAGCCCTTGCCCACGCTGCGATCGCGCCACATGACTTTGCCGGTCTCGAATTCGAGGCACGTCAGAATCGAGTTGTTGAACCCGTAGAGATAGCCGTCCACCAGCACGACACCGCCGTGGTGATTCTGCATGTTGCGCGTGAAGTAGATCTCCTGCGCGCTGACGCTCTCGCCGCTGGCCTTTAGCGCGAGTAGCCCACCACCGGTGCCATAGGCAGACGTGTAGAACACTTTTCCGTTGGCGTACACCGGCGTCGTAGCATTCGCCGTGTTGTTGGCCGCGTTCGTGTACCGCCACATCACCTTGCCGTCCGTGGCACGCACGCCGATTCCGGCGTTGCCGGTCAACGTCATGATCGTCCGGATGCCCTGTACGTCTGCCACGACCGGTGACGAGTAGCCCTGCTCGTCACTCAACTCCTTCGCCACCCACAGTGTTGCGCCGGTCATCTTGTCGAGCGCGGCCATCCCCGCATTGCGGCCGCCGGGCGACACGATGATCCGGTTGCCATCCACCAACGGCGACTCGCTCACCAGCCAGTTGATGTTACGCCCGTTGAACTCACGCAGGATGTTGCGCCGCCAGACGACCTTGCCGTCGGCGACGAGAAGACACACAAGGTCGCCGTTCTCCGTGAGCACGTAGACGCGGTCGCCGTCCACAGTCGGCGTGCTGCGCGGCCCCGAGCCTCGATCGTTGTCCTGCGCCGATCCGAGCGCCACCGACCACACCGGCTTTCCGCTGGCACGATCGAGACTCGTCACCAGGCTCTGCCGGTTCCTCATGCCCTGCACGAAGATGCGATTCCCGGCGACGGCGACCGACCCATAACCAGCACCGAGTTGCGCCGCCGACCACGCGAGTGCCGGACCGGATCGCGGCCATTCGCGCAGCAGCCCCGTCTCACGCGAGATACCGTTGCGCTCCAGACCGCGCCACTGCGGCCAGTCGGTCGATGGCGTCTGCGCGCTCAGGGACACCACCGCGCAGAGCGCAGCTGCACCCAACGCGACGCATCGAGACACAGAGGTGGTGAGCATTACTTCCTAAAACCCTACTCCTGCGCTGATTCCAAACGTCCGCGGTCTGCCCATCTCAGCGATGAACCCTGACGGCGCCAGTGCACCATAGGCGAACGCCACCGGAATGTAATTCGTGTCGAACGCGTTCCGGATCCACCCCTCGACGAACACGAGCCGGCCGCGAAGGCCGGCGCGGAAATTCGCAAGCGAGTACGCATCCTGTCCCTCGGTGTTCAGATCGTCGTATTTGAACCCGCCGGTGAAGGTGGCCTCGGCGCGACCGTAGAGCGTCGCCCCCTGCGACAGATTGCGCGACAACTGGACACCGAGCGAGCCGGTGTAGTCAGGCGTGTACGGCACGGTGTTGCCGGCAACAAGCAACCCACCCGAGATACTGTCGTCCTTGAACTCGGCCTTCGTGTATCCGATACCGCCGAACACGTCTACGTTCGGAAGCACGCGCGCATTGAGCTCGAACTCCACGCCGGAGCTCGTCGCGCCACCCACGTTCGCGATGTAGAACTCGCCCGGCACGAAGAGGTTCGGCAGATTCAGCTGCATATCCTCCCAGTCGATGTGGAACACCGCCGCGTTCGCCGCAACGCGACCATTCGCCCACATCGTCTTCACGCCGCCTTCGAAGTTCCACGTGTGCTCTTCGCCGTACAGCTCGGTCCCGGGAGGCGAGGCGGCATTGAACCCGCCTGCCTTGTATCCATTCGCAACCGAGAAGTAGACGGTCCGATTCGGCTGCAGGTGAAACGCCGCAGCAAACTGCGGCGACACGTTCGAGAAACCTTCGTCGGCGATGGTCTGCTGCGGTGGCGCAATCGCCGGCGTGAAGAACACGTTCAACGTCGCATCCTTCTGTTCGTGGTCGAAACGAAGACCTGCCGTCAGATCCAGACGCTCAGAGACCGTGACCACACCCTGACCAAAGAGGCCAATGCCAAGATCGTCGAGATCGGCCTGCGGCGAGGTCTGCGTCACCGGGAACGGCAGGAACGGCGACAGGACCCCGGCCGAGAAATTTCGCGTCGCGTTCTGCTCGTAGTTCTGCGTGAAGAAGAAGACGCCTCCCTGCCACTTGAGCGCGACAGAGTCGGAAAGATCGATCGGCGCATTGACCGCATTCGCGACACGGACTTCCTGCGTGAACTGGAAGCTCTCTTCGGCGTTGTCGCGGGTGATGAGCGGAAGCGGTGTGTAGTCGAGATCGGTCGAGTCCACCGTCTTCCACTTCAGGAACCCCGTCGTCGCCGACAGCGTGAGGCCGGAGCCCTCATGCCGGTTCAGGATCGTCGTTCCGAAGATGTCGCGATGCGTGAAGCCCTCGAAATCACGTGCGGTGTGATACGGGTTCCGGCGCAGACCACCCAGGTCGCTGAGCGCATAGTCACCGTCACGGTCGCGCTCGCCGTTGATGATCACGCGGGTCTCCCAGCTCCTCATCGGCGTCCAGAGCAACTGCCCCTTCCCGGCGAAGGCCGACCGTGAGTCGAGATCGTTGCCGGTGATGTCGTTGACCGTGTAGCCGTCACGTCGCCCGTACTGCAGCGACACGCCCATTCCCAGCGTGTTTGCGACGAGCGGCCCCGAGACGCTTCCGCGCACGTCGCGCGCATCGCTGTTAGCAAACGGCACCGACAGGTTGCCTGACCACGTGGAGAGCGACGGCCTCACGCTCGTGACGTTGATCAGCCCGCCCAGGGCGTTGCGTCCGAAGAGGGCGCTCTGCGGCCCGCGCACGAACTCGATCTGATCGACATCGACGAGGTCGATGCTCGACGTATTGGCGTTGAGCTGCGGTACACCATCGAAGAAAGTGGTGATCGAAGGGTTGGCCGGGCTGGAGCCAATTCCTCTGAATCGCGCATTGCTCAACTTCCGCGCGGTGAACTCGGTGAACTGAAGGTTGGGCCCGTAGGCACCCGCCTCGCTCACGATGTTGATACCGGCGTTCTGAAGCGTTGGTTTCGCGACTGTCGTAAGACTCAGTGGGAGCGCCTGCGGGTCGGCCGGCTCCTTTTGCGCGGTCACGACGAGTGGCGGCAATTGAAACGTGGCGGCGGGCGCACCCTGCGAGGAGCCCGACTGCGCCCCGGCAACGGACGTCAGAAGAAGCGACAAGCACAGCGTAGCGACAAGACACACGAAGAGTGCACGGACTGAACCGAGGTGAACCATAGCCGTCAATTATGCACAGCGGCGGGCACGTATTGAACCCGAATCGCCGTCGATCCGCATGAGCCGGTGCTACGATTACAGATCGTGCCGGGCACTGATATGACAAGGCCTTTTCGTAAATGACGAGTGCATCGAGGACGTATCAATTCAGTTACGTCCATGACGTGTCCGTGAGGGTGTTCTGATGCGGAAGACGTGTTACCTGGCGGCCACCGTGCTGTTGGCGTTGAGTGTGACGCTCCCGGCGCAACAAGGCTCGCAACGCGTGCGCGTCGGCGACTGGCCCGAGCTTCGTGGGCCGAACCGCGACGGCGTCTCGCGGGAGACGGGTCTCATCAACGCGTGGAAACTGAACGGAGAGAACTTCCTCTGGCGCGTTCCCTACGGCGGCCGATCGACGCCCGTCGTGATGGGCGATCGCGTCTACGTCCAGAACCCCGTGGGGCGTGGCCCAGCGCTTCAGGAGCGCGTGATGGCGCTCGATGCGGCGAGCGGTAAGGTGATCTGGGAATACAAGGTCAACATGTTCCAGAGCGATGTGCCCGCACACCGCATCGCATGGGCCTCGCCTTCCGTTGATCCAGAGACGGGCAACGTCTACATCCTCACCGGCGGCGCAGAGGCGATCGCGCTGAGCCGTGACGGCAAGCGCCTGTGGAGCCGCTCGTTCGGCGAGGAGTACGCCGCATTCACGACACATGGTGGACGCACGATGTCTCCGGTCATCGACGGCGATCTCGTCATCGTGAGCGCCGCCATCTCCAACTGGGGGTCGGCAGCCGCTCGCGGGCACCGATTGATTGGGCTCGATAAGCGCACGGGCGACGTGCGCTACGTTTCCAACCCGGGAGGCCGGCCTTATGACACGGCGTATGCGCCGCCGACGATCGCCACCATCAACGGCCTGCGGTTGCTGATCGCCCCGCTGGGCGATGGCGGCGTCCATGCCATCAAGGTGCAGACCGGTGAGAAGGTCTGGAGCTACGTCGCCACCAAGCGCGCCATCAACACCGGCGTGGTCGTGAGTGGCAACGACGTGTTCCTCTCACACGGCGACGAAAACACCGAAGGTGTCGAACTCGGCTTGGTAGCGGCCATTGATGGCAGCCAGACCGGAGACATCAAGGCCACCAAGTGGGCCGACAGAGGAACCGAGTTCGGCTACTCATCGCCCATCGTCGACGGACAGCGCCTGTATCAGATCGATAACGGATCGACGCTGCGGTCGTACGACAGTCAGACAGGCAAGCAACAGTGGGAGTTGGCGCTCGGTTCCGCCCAGAAGGCATCGCCAGTACTGGCCGACGGGAAAATCTACGTCGGCACCGACGGCGGCTCCTTCTTCATCATCAAGCCGGGCGCGGACAAAGGAGAGATCCTGAGCCGCGTCGAGTTGCCAAACAGCACCAACAGCTGCTGCGGCTCCGAAGGTACGCCCGAGCAGGTACTGGGCAATGCGGCCATCTCGCGCGGGCGCATCTTCTTCGTGTCGAGCGACGCGATTTACGCCATCGGCTCGAAACAGCCAACGTCGCCGACGGGGTTCGCTACCGAAGAGACGGTGACCGCGGGCAGTGGGAACGCCACGCATCTTCAGGTATCGCCGACCGAGCTCTCGCTCGTGCCGGGCCAAACCGTCAAATTGCATGCGCGCTCGTTCGATGCATCGGGACGATTCCTGCGCGAAGAGAAGGCAACGTGGACGCTCGAAGGTCTCGAGGGCACGGTCGCCGACGGCTCGGTCACGATCGCGAACAAGCCGATCCAGCAGGCGGGCCTGATCAAAGCGACGGTCGGCGGATTGACCGGCGAGGCGCGTGCACGCGTGGCGCATCCGCTCCCATGGACCGAGAACTTCGACTCGTACGCCGACGGCGCAATTCCTCCCGGCTGGGCGAACACGGTTCCCGGGCGGCTCGTCGTCGCGACGCTCGATGGTCAGAAGGTGCTGCAGAAGGAACCGCTCAACACGATCTTCCAGCGCGGTCGCACGTTCATCGGGCCGACGAACTGGTCCGACTACACTTTCCAGGCCGACGTGCGGGCGCCGCAGCGCCGACGGCAAATGGCCGACGTCGGGATCACGGCGCAGCGCTACTCGCTCGTGTTGTACGGCACGACCCAGCAATTGAAGCTCGAGCCTTGGGAGCCAGAGACGCAACGCACGGTAACGGTGCCCTTCGCCTGGAAGCCGGACACGTGGTATCGCCTGAAGGTCCGCGTGGAAAACCTGCCGAACGGGCAGGTGCGTGCTCGAGGCAAGGCATGGGCCGCTACCGACCCTGAGCCAGCCGAGTGGATGATCGACAAGACCGATCCGATCGGTAATCGCGAGGGAGCGCCCGGGCTCTTCATCAATGCTCCGTTCGGCGCGTACCTCGACAACTTCTCGCTGAGCAAGAACCAGTAGCCTGGTGGCACACTTATGAACATGTATTCGAGCCGACCCATGCGTCCTGTGCTGCTGCTCCTCCTCGCGCTCGTCGCTGTGAGCGCACCTGTTCGCCTGGCAGCGTCCGATCCCGGTACGAGCGACTGGCCGATGTGGGGAGGAACGCCCGATCGCAATCAGGTCTCGAACATGAAGAACGTCCCATCCGAGTGGGACGTGAAGACGAAGAAGAACATCAAGTGGGTCGCCGACCTGGGCTCGCAGAGCTACGGCAATCCCGTCGTCGCCAAGGGCATGGTGTTCGTCGGCACCAACAACGAGCTGCTCCGCGATCCCAAGCAAGGCGGTGACCGCGGTGTGCTGATGGCCTTTCGTGAATCGAACGGCGAGTTCCTGTGGCAGCAGACGCACGCGAAGCTCGAGGCCGGCCGCGCGAACGACTGGCCGTATCAGGGAGTCGCCTCGTCACCGCTCGTCGAAGGTGAGCGCCTGTACTACGTCAGCAATCGCGGCGTCGTGTTCTGTCTCGACATCAACGGCTTCCGCGACAACGAGAACGACGGCCCCTTCATGGACGAGGCGCTGAAAGGCCAGACCGACGCGGACGTGATCTGGAGCTTCGACATGCTCGAAGAAGTCGGATCGTACCCGCACAACCTGTCGAACTCGTCGCCTGTTGTCTACGGGGACCTGATCTACCTGAGCACATCGAACGGGCAGGACGAGAGCCACGTCCACATCCCGTCGCCGCAGGCGCCAGCGGTCATCGCGCTCAACAAGAACACCGGGAAGCTGGTGTGGGAAGACAACTCGCCCGAGGACCGCATCCTGCACGGGCAATGGT
>Ga0315912_10004731_pt1 | contig 12739 bp, 12 predicted proteins | sample VfabasoilMG_FD_204469 | JGI IMG/M metagenome (GOLD analysis project Ga0315912, IMG submission 204469) | Garden soil microbial communities collected in Santa Monica, California, United States - V. faba soil | ecosystem: Environmental > Terrestrial > Soil > Garden | place: USA: California... | reverse complement strand
CTTCGGTTCCTAGAACGAGTAACGCCCCCCCTTATAGAAAGCGCGCAGAGCCTGCTCGTAGGTAATTTCAACAATCCGGCGAGCTTGCTGTCACGAGACGCCGGAATGTCTTAAGCAAGCGGCGGCGGAATCCAACATCGGCGGCACCAGCATGCGAATCATCGCCAGACTTGCCAGATAAAGTGGAAGGGTGAATCCGCGCAATACAATCACCCGCCCTCCTGCACCTGTCAACAAACGACGGGATAACGCAACGGCAGGACGGTGACCTTCCATCAAATAGGTTTGTGATGAAGCGGACAGCGCTTGGGAAAGAACAGCAATGTAGGAGTTTGGAAACAGGCCCAGCGCCAAATCACGAAGGAGACAATCCGGATCGTCGATCAGGAATTTCTTTCCCACCCAAAGGGACGGAGCCGCCGCCATTTCGCAGAGCATTCCTTTCAATCGCGGAGCATCACCGCTGACGAGAATGACACTACTCCCAGCGATTGCTTCCCATTCTCTGGTTACCACACCAGCGCGAAGATTATTGGAAATTCGAGCGGAGGTTCGAGGCGTTTCAGCCCGAACAGATCCCAGTGCCGTGACAAGCTCAGGAAATCTGAATGGAAGACAATACTTAGCCTGCCCGGCTGTCAGCAGAGCGTAACTCAGAAGCTTTTTCATCAATATTCCAATGTTTCAAGGGATGGATTCGATTCACCCGTCCGACAGATGCGACAGTACGTCTCATCTCCTCCTCCAGACCGGCGATCAGCTTCTGCCGCTCAAAGGCGGTCAGCTCCGACAGATCATCGATACTCGCGTGCAACAAAATGGCAATAGAACAACTCATTATATACGCCTCACCAAGACACCAAGGCTTAAGTGTGTTCCTCATTATAAGGTAATCCAGCCTGCCCATCTGCCAGACGCGCTTTCAGCACTTGAATTCGATCCCGAACTTGCGCCGCAGTCCCAAATTCAAATTTTCTTGCGGCCTCCCGCATCTGTTCTTCGAGGCTCGCAATCAACGTAAGCTGTTCTGCGGCGGTCATCGCGGACATGTCGTCGTCTTCAGTTTCCAGTGGGACAGTAACGTAGTCGCCCTCGGCAATCGCCACCAGGCTCATGTCGATTGGCTTGATGATCGACTGTGGTGTTATGTGATTCTCTTCATTGTAGGCAAGTTGAATCCGCCTGCGCCTGTCTGTTTCCTGCATGGCTCTCCGCATGCTGTCTGTGGTCCTATCCGCGTAAAGAATGGCGCGTCCATTCAGGTGCCTTGCCGCTCTGCCCATGGTCTGAATCAGCGATCCAAAGGAACGGAGGAACCCTTCCTTATCTGCGTCAAGAATCGCTACCAAGCTCACCTCAGGCAGGTCAAGACCTTCCCGCAACAGATTCACACCGATCAGTACATCCAGTTTTCCACGACGCAAATCGCGGAGGATCTTGATCCGGTCCAATGTACTTATTTCTGAATGTAGATAGGCACACTTCACGCCAGCCTCAGCATAGTATTGCGACAAGTCCTCCGACATACGTTTGGTCAGCGTAGTTACCAGCACACGCTCATCGGCGTCAATCCGTTGCCGGATTTCATGGAGCAGATCGTCTACCTGACCGCGAATCGGGCGAATTTCCACAGGCGGATCTACCAGTCCGGTAGGGCGAATGACCTGTTCCACAACCGCTCCCCCCGACCGTGTCAGCTCATACGGGCCCGGTGTTGCCGAAACATAAATCACTTGATTCACGCGGTTCTCAAATTCTTCAAACGTCAATGGCCGGTTATCCAACGCGCTGGGCAAGCGAAATCCATGATTCACCAAATTTTCCTTCCGGGAGCGATCACCGTTGTACATGCTTTGGAGCTGCGGAATGGTCTGATGGCTCTCGTCGAGGAAAATCAGGTTATCTTGCGGCAGGTAGTCGAGCAAGGTCGGCGGAGGCTGTCCCGGAAGCCTGCTAGTGAAATGGCGTGAGTAGTTCTCAATACCGTGACAGAAACCGACCTGCTTGATCATCTCCAGATCGAACATGGTCCGCTGATAGAGCCGTTGTGCTTCAATCGCTTTGCCCTCCTTGCGCAATTCAGCGGCCCACCAATGCAGCTCATGCTCAATACTAACCATGGCCTGCTCACGCATTTCCCTGGTCGCGACGTAATGCGATTTCGGATAGATCGTCAGCCGGTCGTACGTCTGCCGCACGGTGCCTAACAGCGGATCAAACTGGCTAAGCGACTCCACTTCATCTCCCCACAACTCAATGCGAAACGCAAGGTCATCATAGGTTGGATAGACCTCAATTACATCGCCGCGAACACGGAATGCACCCCGCTTGAATTCTCCGTCATTGCGACCGTACAACATCTCGACGAGTTTGGTAGTGATCTGCTCGCGGGAGATGATCTGTCCCTTCTCCAGCGCAAGCAGCATGCCGAAATAAGCCTCTGGCGAACCAATGCCATAAATGCAACTGACGCTTGCAACAATGATGCAATCGCGGCGTTCGAATAGAGAGCGCGTCGCCGCAAGACGCATTCTGTCCAAATCGTCGTTGACGGTGGATTCCTTTTCAATGTAGGTATCGCTGGAAGGAAGATAGGCCTCGGGCTGATAGTAATCGTAATAGCTGACAAAATACTCGACAGCGTTGGAAGGAAAGAACGTCTTGAACTCCTGATAGAGCTGCGCTGCGAGTGTCTTGTTGTGGGCCAACACCAAAGCTGGACGGTCCATGGCCTCAATCACTTTGGCCATCGTGAACGTTTTTCCCGAGCCCGTTACGCCGAGAAGAACCTGATCGCGATCACCGCTATCGACACCGCGGCACAGTTGCTCAATCGCGGTCGCTTGGTCGCCGCGAGGGCGATAGTCGATGGAAAGGTCAAACGGCACATAAACAAGTAGAGCACGCGCCACTCGTTCCTGTAGCGTTCGCGGCGATTATCCTCTCAAACAAGCCACACCCGGCCCGAACCGTATCTCCGCGCACTTGCATTATCATGAACTAGATAGGGAGAATCATGTTTTCAAGAAAGCTATTCCTGGTTCCGTTGGTTTTGTTACTGCCACTTGGGGCCGCAGACCCTCCTGGATTCCACATGTGGAGTTCTGCCGAATTGAAGGGGCAGCAGGAGATCCTTGCCAAAAAAATGGACGAGAAGAAACTGGCTTCACAGGTCCTGGCTGAATATGGCAACCACTATGTCCAGATAGCCCACAGGGAAGCCGACGGCGAAGCGGAACTGCACGACAACATGGCGGACATCTTCTTTGTCCAGACGGGAGAGGCCACTCTCATCATTGGCGGAAAAATGACAGGGACAACACGCAGCACGGGTCCGGGTGAAACACGCGGACCGGCTATCACCGACGGCGTCAGGAAAGAACTTCGCGCAGGCGACGTGGTTCACATCCCCGGTCAGACACCGCACCAATTACTGGTTGCCAAAGGGAAGCAGTTCACCTATTTCGTCGTGAAAGTCCCGGCGAGATAGCACGATGCGCTCGGTTACTTTCTTGCTCGCCGGCGCTCTCGCTTTTGCCCAGACACGAATGGTGACCGATGCCGAGGTGCAACGCGTCCATAAGTCGGCAATTCTGATCGACACACATAACGATTTTGTCGATCAACATAACGACGAGACTCTCGCTACTGTAAAATCCCTGGACATCGCGGGAACCATCAAGGGCCACACCGATCTTCCGCGCCTCCGATCGGGCGGTGTGGGAGCAGTGTTCTTCGCCGCCTACGTGGCTGGAAGTTTGGTCAACGGCAACCGGTCTTCTCACCGGACACTGGAAAACATCGAGTTCATTCGCAATGAGATTGTAGCGAAGCACCCCAAGGATTTTGTTCTTGCTCTCACGGCTGACGACATAGTAGCTGCCCACAAATCGGGAAAGATCGCGGCGTTGATCGGTATTGAAGGCGGCCATGCCATCCAAGACAGCCTGCGCCTGCTGCGAATCTATTCCGAACTTGGCGTCCGCTACATGACACTCACGCATAACAACAATAACAACTGGGCCGACGCGGCAAATGGCTCCGGCGCGCCTAATAACGGACTCTCACCGTTCGGCAAAACAGTTGTCACAGAAATGAACCGGTTAGGCATGATGGTGGACGTGAGCCACGTTTCAGATAAGACATTCTGGGACGCATTGGCAGTAAGCAGATCCCCTCTGATGGCTTCCCACTCTTCATGCCGCGCATTGTCAAATATCAAGCGCAACATGTCAGACGAGATGATCATTGCCATGGCAAAAAAAGGTGGTGTGATCCAGATCAACTTTGCATGTGACTTCGTTTCTCAGGCCGTGGCAGATCTCCTGCCCCGCGACAACCCGGAAGCGGCAAGGCGATTGCGGGAACAAGTTGCGCGGGAAACTTCTGATCCGGTAAAACAAGCGCAGTTGGATTTGGAGCGACGCCGAGAGATTGAACGCAATGTGAGCAGACCACCCCTTTCTGCCGTGGTGGAGCAGATCGACCATGTTGTGAAGATCGCTGGCATTGATGCGGTTGGAATCGGGACTGACTACGATGGCGTTGGTTGCGTCCCGCAAGGTCTGGAGGACGTCTCGAAGTTTCCAAACCTTACACGCGCCTTACTGGAAAAAGGCTATACGCCTTTGCAGATACGAAAAATCTATGGAGAGAATTTGCTCCGGGTAATGCGTGCCAATGAGCAGGTGGCGCGTTCCCTCCGGACGCAGTAGAACACAGTATGGATTTTCCTATCCACAACACCGGCTGGATTGAGGTCATTTGCGGACCCATGTTCTCCGGCAAATCCGAAGAACTTATCCGGCGGCTGCGGCGCGCCATGATTGCTCGCAAACGAGTACAGGTATTTAAACCTGTGATTGACAACCGTTATTCATCCGATGAAATCGTCTCCCATGCCGATGTCCGGCTGCCGTCGCTCGTGGTGGATAGCCCCGCGGAGATCTTAACCAAACTCGATTGGCGAACCCAGGTCGTTGGAGTCGATGAAGCCAATTTTTTGGGATCGGCCTTGGTCGAAGTCGCCAATCAACTTGCCGATAGCGGAAAACAAGTACTGATCGCTGGGCTTGATACGGACTATTTGGGACGCGCCTTTGCGCCTATTCCAGAGTTGTTAGCGCATGCTGAGAGTATCACGAAGACTCTGGCAATCTGCATGCGCTGTGGCAACCCCGCCAAACACACGCAACGCCTGGTTGAGTCCGTCGATCTGATTGTGGTGGGAGCCGCGGGAATGTATGAGGCTCGTTGCCGCCGCTGTTTCGAAGCTGGAATTCCAAAGCAGGAACTGTTCCCGTTCGCCCGGCCCAAAGCAGAGTAACGCTTCGCTTATCCCTCCGCAAAGCCAAACTACAAACAGGCACAATTCCAACGCAATCACCACTTGCTTGCAGTTCGACTTGCGTCGGCGGGATACCAACCCGGCACTGGTGGCATAGGGCCATCTGCTTTGCTCCGCTCATTTTGAATCGGCCCACATCGGCCCGGCGGCGTCCGCAACGTGACCATCGCCCTGGCTGCTAGGCTAGCAGTAATGCGAACTTTGTCCAAGAAGACTAAGTATGGTCTTCGCGCGCTCTATAGCTTGACTCGCCAGTTTGGACGCGGGCCTGTTCAAATTGGTTTATTGGCGCAGGAGGAAGAAATTCCTGTTAAGTTTTTGGAAGCGATTCTTTTGGAGTTGAAGGGCGCGGGGATTCTGGAGAGCCGCCAGGGGAAGAAGGGTGGCTATCAACTCAGTAAGTCTCCGGCGGAGGTGACGATGGGTGCGGTGATTCGTGCTTTGGAGGGTCCTATTGCGCCGCTGCCTTGCGCTAGTGAGACGCGGTATCAGCCTTGCGAGGAATGCGAGGATGTGGAGACGTGTGGAACGAAGATGGTGATGCGTCAGGTGCGTGATGCGATGGTGAAGATTTTGGATAGTACGACGTTGGCGTCTGTTGTACAGGAAATTGAGCGAATGAAGCGGGATAAGGGGAGCACGGATCTTCCTATGTTCTATATTTAACGGCGCACAAGGATCTTCGTCCGACAACGCCTGTCGCGAAAACATCCAAACCTAACTCACCGTTAGGCTAGCCAAATGCTTACGCTACAATGGTGATCTCGTGCCACAACTTCATGAACAGCTACGTGCGTGCGGCGTCGTAGGTGCCGGCGGCGGCGGATTTCCCACTGACATTAAGGCTCAGTCAAAAGTGGAATTCATGATTGCCAATGGTGCCGAGTGTGAGCCGCTGCTCCACAAGGACCTTGAGCTCATGGTCCACTTCCCCTCCCAGATTGTGGATGGAATGAAGTTGATGATGGAGGCTGTCAACGCCCCAACCGGCAAGTTCGGACTTAAGAGCAAGAATCTCCCCGCCATCCAAGCCATCGGTCCGCGATTAAAAGGCTCCGCCATTGAGATGGTACAGCTCGGTGATTTCTATCCGTCAGGCGACGAGTATGAACTGGTCTACACCGCCACCGGGCGATTGATCCCACCTGCAGGAATCCCTTTGCAAGTTGGCTGCATCGTCAGCAACGTAGAAACCTTGTATAACGCATTCCAGGCGTCGCAAGGGATACCGGTAACGCGCAAGTTCCTTTCGGTCACCGGCGCAGTCAAGCATCCGAAATCGGTCTGGGCTCCCGTCGGCATCACGTTTCGTGAACTCATAGCTCTCGCCGGTGGACCTACCATCGACGACTACGGGATTTTCATCAGCGGCCTGATGATGGGTACTTTGACATTCGATCCAGACGAGGTGGTCACCAAGACCACCGGCGGCATCATTGTTCTGCCGCGCGACCATTACACCGTTCAGCGCCGTGCTCGCCCTCTCGCAGACATGAACCGCATCGGCAAGTCGGCTTGCGATCAATGCAGCTATTGCACGGAATTCTGTCCCCGCTATCTGCTTGGTTACGACGTGCAGCCCCATAAGGTCATGCGCAGTCTCGGCTTCACCACCACCGGGGCGGATGTCTGGAATCAGAGCGCGGAACTATGTTGCCTGTGCGGTCTGTGCACCCTTTACGCTTGTCCAGAAGACCTCTTCCCGAAGGAAGCCTGCGATCAATCGAAGAAAGCCATGCGTGCGGCAGGGACTAAATACGTGCAGACCAAACCGGTCCAAGTGCATCCGATGAAGGAAGGTCGCCGCGTTCCCCTCTCCATGTTGCGCAAACGCTTGAAGGTGGAGCAATACGAATGCGACTCGCACTACGACCCCACAGAGATCCATCCAACCAGCGTAAGGATCAAGGTTCAGCAGCACGCCGGCAAGCCTGCAACACCGGTCGTCAAAGTGGGCGACCGTGTCAACATCGGGAGTCTTGTTGCCGAAGCCGCCCAGGGCACTAGCGCCAACATCCACTCAAGCATCGACGGAACCGTGCGTAACATTTCAGACAAAGGCATCGAGATTCAAGCATGATACACAGCTACGGACTTATCGAACTAGGCAGTATCGCGGCGGGCTTTGAAGTCTGCGACACCATGCTGAAAACCGCCAATGTAGAACTGGTACTCTCGCGTAGCATCTGCTCTGGTAAATACATGGTGCTGATTCGCGGCAACGTCGGTGACGTGAACGCAGCAGTGGAAGCGGGCAAGGTAGTCGGCAATTTTTCGATCATTGACAGCTTCGTCATTCCAAATGTCGATCCATCCATCGCCGAAGCCATCGCCGGACACACTGGCGTGGAAGTGCTCGATGCACTGGGAATCATCGAATCCTTTTCGGTTGCGTCACTGATTGAAGGTGCGGACGCCGCAGTCAAATCAGCCAATGTGAAACTCATCGAGATCCGCCTGGCCATGGCGATGGGTGGAAAAGCTTTCGTCTCCATGACGGGAAGCCTGGCCGCCGTCAGGAGCGCGGTGGATGCCGGCGCTGCCGTCGTCGCATCCAGAGGGCTCCTCACCAACAAAGTGGTCATCGCTCAGCCCCGCCAGGAACTACTCACGGAGATGATCTAATCTCCCGTTGCCACAAGTCCTCGCCATTGCCGATGACCTAACTGGCGCGCTGGAGACAGCCGCAAAATTCGCAGCACGAGGGGCCTCTGCCCACGTTTCGGTTATCAATACCGAGTCCAGACACATGCCGCCTGAGCAAGCCAAAGCGGCCATCATGAACCTCTCTGCCGGCGCTCCTGATCTTGTCTACAAAAAAACAGACTCGACTCTGCGCGGTAACCTTGGTGCGGAACTCTCGGCGATCCTGCAACTCTGGCCCGGCCAGCCCCTGTGTTTCGTTCCGGCCTACCCGGCACTGGGACGCAGCGTGCGGGAAGGCTCGCTCTTCGTCGATGGCGTCCCGCTGCACCAGACTGCCTTCGCACGAGACCCGCTTAATCCAATGCGAACCAACCGTATTCGAGAGATCCTCGCAGAGCAAACCTTCGCGCAGATTTATTCTGCGGGAGCTCGCATCACGCTACCGGGAATCCATATCTTCGATGGAGAGACAGGTGCCGACGTCCATGCTGCGGCCAAACGGATTCTCCAGCTTAGCGGTACAAAGCTCGTGGCTGGACCTGCGGCAATCGCCGAGGCGCTCGCCGAGCTACTCTGGCCTGACACGCCAGTTATTTCTCTTCCGCGCTTCCGCTCTGCCCTGATCATTAACGGCAGCATGCACGAACGCGCTCTGGAACAGATCGCCCACTGGTCTCCCACTCATTCCTGGGAAATCTTTAACGCGGCAGACAGACTCTACGGTACAGGTCTGGATCGCGCTGCCTTGCTCGGACAACTCGTCGCGAGTTTTTTGGACGCTCAGCCTAAGCAACTTTTGATCGTCTTCGGAGGCGATACAGCCGCAGGAATCCTCCGAGCGCTCGGCGATCCGCAACTGGAACCGCTCCGTGAAATCCTCCCCGGTGTCCCCATCTCCCGTGTGATTCGTAAGAACGGAACCACATATTACCTGGTCACCAAGGCCGGAGGCTTTGGTCCTCCCAACGTGCTGCAACAGATTCAGGATCTGCTGTGCCAACATCAATAGAAGAAATGATCTACGGAATCACACTAGGCGACTCATCCGGCATTGGGCCTGAAGTCCTTCTGAGGGCCTACAAAGAGGGCGCTATCAAGTACCCGGTGGTCGTGTACGGGGACCGTACCGTGCTGGAGCATTATAACGAATTGCTCGGCTACGGAGTGGCACTGCGCACGATCCAGTCACCGCGCGACTATCAGGAAGGCTCCCTCAACGTCATCAAGCACGGACTGATGATGAGTGGTCAGATCACGCCAGGAAAACTGAGCCGCGCATCGGGAGCCGCCGCCAGAGCCTACATCATCAATGCTGCCAAAGCCGCGATAGCGGGCGAGATTGCCGCGATGGTTACCTTGCCGGTAAACAAAGAAGCCACGCAGTTATCGGACTCGAACTTTACCGGGCACACCGAGTTGATTGGCGAGGTCTGCGGAGTAGACGACGTTACGATCATGCTCGCCTCCGACGAGTTGATTGTCACCCATGTCAGCACCCATTGCTCGCTTGCCGAGGCGATTCAACGCGCGAAGACTCCCCGTATCAAGACGATCATTCAATTGACCGTTGACGCAGTAACAAAACTTAAGCCAAACGCGAGAATCGCTGTGGCCGGACTCAATCCCCACGCAGGCGAGAACGGGCTTTTCGGACAGGAAGAGATCACGGAAATAAGACCCGCTGTCGAATGGGCGCAGTCACAAAACATGCCGGTTGATGGTCCCTTCCCGCCGGATACTCTTTTCTACCTAGCTGTACGTCGGCATAAATACGATGCGATTGTCTGCATGTATCACGACCAGGGACATGTACCGCTCAAGCTTCTCGACTTCGAATCTGGCGTCAACATCACACTTGGACTCCCCATTGTCCGCACATCGGTAGATCACGGGACGGCCTTCGATATTGCGGGAACCGGAACTGCATCTTACGTGAGTCTCATCCGCGCTTTGGAATTCGCAGTTCGACTAACAACAAGCGTCACTTGAGCGGCAGGAATTCCAACGTATCTCCTGTTACGTTGGCAAAGTGCATTGGATAGGTATCACCGCGATAGTACGTTTTCCACTGATCGCCATGATGACGGGAGAGGATGTGAGCCGATTGTCCAGCGATGGTAACGAGGGTAGAATTCTCCAGGTTGGCTAGATCCGCGACAAAGCGCATGGAGGGAGCCGCTCTGGGTGTGGTGACTTTGACGGTGGTGGATGATCCACTCATGGGAACGGGACCGATATTTACGAACCAGTCGAGTCCTTTGACTCGCCCAAAGACCGGAGGACGCAAAATCCACTCGTTATATTTTCCGTAGTCCCACGACGCGACGGACTTGCCTTGCGTTTTCGCACCTGCTTCAAGCGCTTGTGTGAGGGCCTGGATTAAGAGCAGCTTGTAGTCTGGAAACCAGCCTGCAGGTTTGCTTCGGAGGAGAGCCTCCACGACGGAAGAACTGATTGGTTCCGCGTAGGACTTCCCCGCTTCCGGAGCGGCGCGTTCGGCAATCAGACTTCGGAGTTTCTCAAAAGTCAGTGTCATCACCATTGGTGCAGCACTTCCCTTCTCCATCTGTCCGTTCCACGGTTCTAATATTGGGCCTACTTCGGCCAGCGCGGGATTCTGCCTTCCTTGACCTTTCCACGCCGTGAGCACCTCACGAGAGAGGTAATGCAGAAAACCTGAGTACACGTCTTTCTGAATGACGCGGAGTCCATCTACATCCCAGCCGGAAGGTTTGGATTCCAGGATCGCCTGAATCTGGCGCGCCCGATAGGTGGCCGAAAACTGACCACTCACGCGGTAAGGGGCTGTAGCCGGAAATGGGTTTTGATTGCCGGAAATCAGCATTCCTGAATCCGGGTTCCAGCTTGAGGGCATTTGGTCAAACGGAATGAATCCGTCCCATTCGCTTTCGCCCGATGGGCTGTTAAGCGGCACATCTCCGTCAAAGGTCTTTCGATTCGGCAGTAACCCGGCCGCCTGATAGCCTATGTTGCCTTCCACATCGGCATAGAGAAAGCTGTGAGGAGGTCCCCAGTAATTGGAAAGTGCATCGCGAAATTCCGTCCAATTGGTTGCTTTATTAAGCTTGGTGAGAGAGAAATGAAAGGTGTTTGGTTCTGCAGCGGTCCAGCGTACGGCCATCGGCTTGCCACTGTCCTCCACCACGACAGGACCGTGCCGGGAATTCAGCAGCGTTATCTCGCGATCACGCGCACCGCGAATGCGAATCACGTCCCGTCCTTGCGACGGACGATCCTGCTGGAAGTTCTCAATGTAGAGATCCTGAGTGTCAAAGGCAAGGGTCGTCATGCCCCAGGCAATCTTGGAATTGTGACCAATGACTACGGCGGGCAACCCGGGTAAGCTGACTCCAGCGACGTCAAACTCGGGGCTCTTCAAGTGAATCTGGTACCAGATTCCGGGAATGGTAGGGAGCAGATGGGGATCGTTGGCCAACAGGGGCTTTCCCGATTTTGTGTATTTGCCGCTGATGGCCCAGGCGTTGGAGCCGAGGCGTGGTTCATTTCCCACGCGTGTTGGAAAAAGGAAGTTGACCTTGCTGGGGTCTCCGCTGGCCAGAAATTTGGCTTTTTGCAAATCCCCGCGCCAACTCTCTGAGAGCGTGCGAAACATTTGGAGCCCAACGAGAACGGAATCGACAACGGTCCAAGGTGCGGGATCAAAACCCAGCAGGTGGTATTCTGGAGGAAGTTTGCCTTGATTGGATTCTATGAAGTGGTTGACGCCACGTGCATAAGCAGCAAACAGCGCTTTATCTTCCGGCGACATGGAACGCGCATGCATTTCCGCAAGCTTCCGCATCCCCAACCTGCGCGCTTCCAGATCACTATCCAGCGCCGGAGGCCCAAAAACTTCTGCCAATTCCCCGGCGGCTTGTCTGCGCACGATTTCCATTTGCAACAGGCGGTCCTGGGAGGTAATGTAGCCTTGGACGAAGTAGACGTCGAGCGTAGATGCCGCCGTGATATGCGCAACACCAAGTTCATCTCGAACGGCTGTGGCCCGGGAACCAAGCGCGGCAGCCACCTGACCTGATACTTGCGGCAATGATCGCCAGCCATACCAATACACCAAACCAAGCACCACCAGGCATGCGAGTGCGATCATCGTGTTAGTGAACTTGAGAAAGCGCTTCAAAAAGAAATGGACCTCCACCTAGCATACCGATTTCTTATCGTCGCCCTGATCATCCTGGCCAACGCATTTTTCGCGGGCGCGGAGCTCGCGTTATTGAGCGTGCGACAATCCCGGCTCCGCCAGATGGCTGAGGAAGGAGTTTCAGGAGCACAAGCGGCAATCGGTCTGCTGGCCAATCCTGAACGATTGCTGTCGGGAATGCAGGTTGGCATTACGTTGTCCAGCTTGGGGCTTGGTTGGGCGGGTGAGGATAGCGTATTTGCGTTGCTGAATGCCATCACGGAGCCTTTTGCCCCGGCGGGCTACGAATCGATCCTGCACGGAATCAGTTTCACGCTTGCATTCCTCACGATTTCGTTTTTGCATGTGGTCCTGGGAGAGGTTGTTCCCAAGAATTTTGCGATTGAACGGGCAGACCGGCTTGCAACACTTACCGCGCCGGCACTTGTTGTAATTCTCAAGATCGTCAGCCCTTTTGCGATGGCAATCGAGAAGGCAGCATCGGCGGTATCTTCTGCGTTTGGACTGAGTAGCCACTCTTCCTCCACTACCCACACCGCCGAGGAGATCAAATATATTGTCGGCAG
>Ga0315912_10004730_pt1 | contig 12749 bp, 8 predicted proteins | sample VfabasoilMG_FD_204469 | JGI IMG/M metagenome (GOLD analysis project Ga0315912, IMG submission 204469) | Garden soil microbial communities collected in Santa Monica, California, United States - V. faba soil | ecosystem: Environmental > Terrestrial > Soil > Garden | place: USA: California... | reverse complement strand
TGTAGCTCGGGCTTGTAGCCAAGCGCGAAGAAGACTTCGGCGGCGAGGAAGATCGGGGCGACGAAGATCTGGAACAGGTTGTCGGCGAGCGCGGGCTTGCGACCCTCGAATACGTGTCCGACCAGCTGCAGGATCCAGCCGCCGACGAAGAGCACCGCGAACCAGAGCCAGCCCTGCGTCGTTCCGAGAGCGGCGATCTGCTGGCCGGCCCACACCAGCACGCCGGTGACCACCAGCATGGCAAGCGCGAGCGGCACGTCGAGGAAGAAGTAGTACAGCACCACCGCGCCGGCGAACAGCATCGCGCCGGTGACGGTCGCGCCGCCGGCTTCGAAGCGGATCCAGGCGAGCGGGATGAAGAGCGCGAGGATGATCGCGGGCACGCCGATGAAGTGCGTCGCCTTGTTACGCGCGTCCTGATGGTACGCCGCGTAGAAGCTCATCTGCGCTTCGATGTTTTTCATAAAGACACTATAATTCAGGGTTTTAACCGCGTCCATGGTCGTTACGCACGGCTCTTTGCAGCGCGCCCGGGGCCGGTGTGCGCTGACGATCGGAAACTTCGACGGCGTGCACCGCGGCCATCGCGCGCTCATCGAGCGCGTGAGCGCGAAGGCGCAAGAAGCGAAGCTCACCTCCTGCATCCTTACTTTCGAGCCGCATCCGCGAGAATTTTTCGCCGCCGGCGCCGCCCCTGCGCGGCTCACCCGGCTGCGCGACAAGCTGGAGCTGATGGCGCGGGCGGGCGTCGAGCACGTGCACGTCGCGCGCTTCGACGCGCGCTTTGCCGCGCTGTCCGCCGAGCGCTTCATCAGCGACGTGCTGATCCGCGGGCTGGGGGTGCAGTGGCTGCTGGTGGGCCGCGACTTCCGCTTCGGCGCGCGGCGCGCCGGCGATTTCTCGACGCTGCAGGACCGCGGCTTTGCGGTCGAGTCCATGGCCGACGTGCTGTTCGAAGGCAAGCGGGTATCGAGCTCGGCCGTGCGCGCGGCGCTCGCGGCGGGCGACCTGGCGGAGGGCGAGCGCCTGCTCGGGCATCCGTATACGATCAGCGGACGGGTCGCGCACGGCGCGAAGCTTGGCCGCGGGCTCGGCTTTCCGACCGCGAATATCGTGCTGCGGCGCGCGCCGCCGCTCGCCGGGATCTTCGTGGTCGAGGTGGACCGGTTCGGCCGCGGCGTGGCGAGCATAGGACGCCGCCCGACGGTGAACCCGGTGCCGGTGCCGCTGCTCGAAGTGCATCTGTTCGACCACGACGCCGATCTTTACGGCGAGCACCTGCGCGTGCGCTTCCTCAAGAAGCTGCGCGACGAGCAGAAGTACGACGGGCTGCCGGCGCTGCAGGCGGCGATTGCGCGCGACGCGCGGCAGGCGAGGGAATTCTTTCTCAACCATGGCTGATTACAAAGACACGCTGAACCTTCCCGAGACGCCGTTCCCGATGCGGGGAGACCTCGCCCGGCGCGAGCCGCAATGGGTGAAGGAGTGGCAGGAGAAGGGCGTCTACCGCCGCCTGCGCGCCGTTGCCAAGGGCCGCCCGCGCTTCGTGCTGCACGATGGCCCGCCTTACGCCAACGGCGACATCCACATCGGCACCGCGGTGAACAAGATCCTGAAGGACATGGTGGTGAAGTCCAAGTCCTTCGCCGGCTTCGACGCCACCTACGTGCCGGGCTGGGACTGCCACGGCATGCCGATCGAAGTGCAGATCGAGAAAAAGCACGGCAAGAACCTGCCGGCCGCGGAAACGCAGCGCCTCTGCCGGGCCTTCGCCACCGAGCAGATCGCGCGCCAGAAGGCCGACTTCCAGCGCCTCGGCGTGCTGGGGGACTGGGACAACCCCTACCTCACCATGGCCTACGGCAACGAGGCCGACGAGATCCGCGTCCTCGGCAAGCTGCTGGAGAAGGGCTACGTCTACCGCGGCCTGAAGCCGGTGAACTGGTGCTTCGACTGCGGCTCGGCGCTTGCCGAGGCCGAGGTGGAGTACGAGGACCGCAAGGACCCCGCGATTGACGTTGGTTTTCCGTTCGACGACCCCGAGAGCCTGGGGAAAGCATTCGGCACCAAGATCACCAAGCCTGGATTCGCCGTGATCTGGACCACCACGCCCTGGACACTACCGTCGAACCAGGCGCTCAACGTGCATCCCGAGGTGACCTACAACCTGGTGGACACCTCGCGCGGGCTGCTGATCCTGGCCGCCGATCTGCAGGAAGCTTGTTTGAAGCGCTTCGGCTTGGACGGGAAAACCGTGGCGAGCTGCAAGGGCAAGGCGCTCGAGAACATTCGCTTCAGGCACCCTTTCTATGACCGGGCGTCGCCGGTCTACCTTGGCGAGTACGTGACGCTCGATACCGGTACCGGCATCGTGCATTCCGCGCCGGCGTACGGCGTCGAGGACTTCGAGTCGTGCCGGCGCTATGGCATCAAGGACGATGAGATCCTCACGCCGGTGATGGGCGACGGCAAGTTCGCCTCCTCGCTGCCGCTCTTCGGGGGGCTCTCGATCTGGGACGCGAACGCGAAGATCGTGAAGGCCATCGAGGAAAAGGGCGCGCTGCTCGCGGTCGATTGGAAGCATACCCACAGCTACATGCACTGCTGGCGCCACAAGACGCCGGTCATCCTGCGCGCCACGACGCAGTGGTTCGCCTCGATGGACAAGCCCGTGAACGGAGAGTCGCTGCGCCAGACCGCGTTGCGCGGCATCGAGAGCACGCAGTTCTTTCCGTCCTGGGGTCAGGCGCGCCTGCACGGCATGATCGCGAACCGGCCGGACTGGACGCTGTCGCGCCAGCGCCAGTGGGGCGTGCCGATGCCGTTCTTCCTGCACAAGGAAACCGGCGCGCTGCACCCGCGCACGCCGCAGCTGATCGAGGAAGTTGCCAAGCGCGTGGAGAAGGGCGGCATCGAGGCGTGGCAGGCCGTCACCGCGGAAGAACTGCTGGGTGCCGAGAGCGCCCTATACGAAAAGAGCCGCGACACGCTGGACGTATGGTTCGACTCGGGCTCGACGCACTTCACGGTGCTGCGGCGCTCGCACCGCGAGGAGTCGGCCTACCCGGCCGACATGTACCTCGAGGGCTCGGACCAGCACCGGGGCTGGTTTCATTCGTCGCTGCTGACCGCCTGCATGCTCGATGGGCACCCGCCTTACCGCAGCCTGCTCACCCACGGCTTCGTCGTGGCCGGCGACGGCCGCAAGATGTCGAAGTCCCTCGGCAACGTGATGGCGCCGCAGAAGATTTCGGACACGCTGGGCGCGGAGATCCTGCGCCTGTGGGTGGCGAGCACCGACTACTCGGGCGAGCTGTCCATCTCGGACGAGATCCTGAAGCGGGTGGTGGAAAGCTATCGCCGGATCCGCAACACGCTGCGCTTCCTGCTGGCCAATACGTCCGACTTCGATCCGGCGAAACACGGTATTTCATTGGATGAGATGGTGGAGATCGACCGCTACGCGCTTGCCATGACCGCGCGCATGCAGGAGGGCGCGCTCGCGGATTACGCGCGCTACCAGTTCCACCTCGTGGCGCAGCGCCTGCAGGCCTTTTGCTCGGAGGACCTCGGCGCGTTCTACCTCGATGTGCTGAAGGACCGCCTGTACACCTGCGGCGCCGGCTCGGCGCCGAGGCGCTCGGCGCAGACCGCGCTCTGGCACATCACGCACAGCCTGGTGCGGCTGATGGCGCCGATCCTCTCGTTCACCGCGGAGGAGCTGTGGCAGGTCTTCACCAAGGATGAGAGCGTGTTCTTCAGCACCTGGCACGAGGTGCCGCGCCCGGCCGACGGCGACGCGCTGATCGCCAAGTGGACCCGGCTGCGCGAGCTGCGCGACCCGGTGCGCAAGCAGATCGAGGCGCTGCGCGCCGAGGGCAAGGTAGGCTCCTCGCTGCAGGTCGAGGTCGAAATGCAGGCGCCGGCCGCGGACCATGAGCTGCTGGCAAGCCTCGGCGGCGAGCTCAAATTCCTGCTGATGACGTCCGCGGCAGACGCGCAGCTCGGCGCTCAGGTCGGCGCGAGCGTGACGCCGAGCGCCAACCCGAAATGCGACCGCTGCTGGCACTATGTGGCCGACGTGAACGGCGAAGGGCTCTGCGGGCGCTGTCAGCGCAACCTGCGTGGTCCCGGCGAGATCCGCAAGCATGTCTAGCGCATGGCGCTGGTTCGCGCTCTCGGGGGGGATCGTGCTCGCCGACCAGGTGACGAAATGGGCGGTGCTCGCGCATTTTGCCCACGGCGAGCGACGCGAGGTCACCGCCTTCCTGAACCTGGTGCTGGTCTACAACAAGGGAGCGGCGTTCAGCATGTTCGCCGACGCGCCGGGCTGGCAGACGCCGCTGCTCATCGCGTTCGCGCTCGGCGCGGCCGGCATCGTGAGCTATCTCATCCTGCGCAACCCGGCGAAGCGCCTGCTGTGCCTGGGCCTCGCCCTGATCCTCGGCGGCGCGCTCGGCAACCTGATCGACCGCGTGCGCTTCGGCCATGTGGTGGATTTTCTCGATTTCCACGCCCTGGGGTGGCACTGGCCGGCGTTCAATGTCGCCGATTCCGGAATCACCATCGGCGCGCTGCTGCTGATCCTCGACGGCTTCGCGCACAATGAAAAGCGAGCTAGCGCTCCTTCTTAGGGCGCTCGCCTTCGCGGCCCACAAGCACCGCGACCAGCGGCGCAAGGACGCGGGCGCATCGCCCTACATCAACCATCCGATCGCGCTGGCCGACGTGCTGGTCAACGAGGCCGGCGTCACCGACGTCGCGGTGCTGTGCGCGGCGCTGCTGCACGACACGGTGGAAGATACCGACACCACCCACGACGAGCTGGTCGGCGCGTTCGGAGAGCGCATCGCGGGTATCGTGGCCGAGGTTACCGACGACCAGGCGCTGCCGAAAGCGGAGCGCAAGCGCCTGCAGGTGGCGCACGCGCCGGGCCTGTCGGCGCAAGCGAAGCTGGTGAAGCTCGCCGACAAGATCTGCAATCTGCGCGACGTCGCCGAGCGCCCGCCGGCGAGCTGGGACCTGACGCGGCGGCGCGAGTACTTCGACTGGGCCCGCCAGGTGGTCGATGGCCTGCGCGGGGCCGCGGGCGACGAGATGCGGCGCCTGGAAGCGGCCTTCGACGCCGCCTACGGCATGAGAAAATAGCGGCGATGGAAGTCTTGCTGGCCAATCCCCGGGGTTTTTGCGCGGGTGTCGAGCGCGCGATCGAGACGGTGGAGCGCGCGATCGAGCGCTACGGTGCGCCGATCTACGTGCGCCACGAGATCGTGCACAACAAGTACGTGGTCGAGGACCTGCGCGCCAAGGGCGCCGTGTTCGTGGAGGAGCTCCACCAGGTGCCCGCGGGCGGCATCGTCATCTTCAGCGCGCACGGGGTTTCGAAGCAGGTGCGCGCCGCGGCCGATGAGCGCGGGCTGAAGGTGTTCGATGCAACCTGCCCCCTGGTGACGAAGGTGCACGTCGAAGTCATGCGCATGCTGCGCGCGGGGCTCGAGGTGGTGATGATCGGCCACCGCGGTCATCCGGAGACCGAGGGCACGATGGGCCAGGCGGCGGGCGGCATGCACCTGGTGGAGACAGTCGCCGACGTCGCCACGCTGCGGGTGGCCGATCCGCAGCGCCTCGCCTACGTCACGCAGACCACGCTGTCGATCGACGATGCCCGCGCGATCGTGGCGGCGCTGAAAGCGCGCTTCCCGTCCATCCGCGGCCCGAAGAAGGACGACATCTGTTACGCCACGCAGAACCGCCAGGACGCGGTCAAGTTCATGGCGCCGCAATGCGAGGTGGTGATCGTGGTGGGATCCCCCAACAGCTCCAACTCGAACCGGCTGCGCGAGGTCGCGGAGCACATGGGCGCGCAGGCCTACATGGTGGACCGGGCGTCGGACCTGCGGCCGGAATGGATCGCGGGCAAGCGTCGGGTCGGCGTCACCGCGGGCGCCTCGGCGCCGCAAGTCCTGGTCGACGAGCTCATCGAGCGCCTGAAGGCGCTCGGCGCCGAGAGCGTGCGGCCGCTCGACGGCATCGTCGAGCGGGTCGTGTTCACGCTTCCGCGGGAACTCGCTACTCGCTAGGGAAGATCTCGACCAGCTTCTGGCTCTTCACCGCGCGGCCCTGCCGCACCGCCGGAACAAAGCGCGATCCGAGGAATTCGCGCCGCACCTCGTCCTCGAAAGCGGGAATGCCCGGCTGCTGCTCGAAGCGCACCTCGTCCACCGTGCCGCCCTCGTTGATGAACACGCGAAGCCGCAAGCGCTGCTGCTCCAGCTTGTCGAGCGCAAAGCGCATGCGGTCGAAGCTGATGGGCGTATACGGCGCAGCCAGGCGGTCGAGCTCCTTGGCCGTGAAATAGCGCCGCTCCTCCGGCAGCGGGACTTCGAGCGCCGGGCCTTCGCGGCGCGGCGCGTCCAGGCCGGGCGCGAATTCGCGCGCCTCGGCGAAGTCATGCGGCAGGGTCATGTCGGAAATTGCGCGCAGCGCGGCGTCTTTTGGCGGCGTGGTCTGCTGCGGCTCGACCGGGCCATGGATGCCGGCGGCGAGCTTGGACTTGAAGATCTGCCCGGTGATGTAATCGGACGGTCCGCTCGCCTTCGCCACTTCGAGGCGCGCCTCGAGCACGACGTAGCGCGGCTGCGTGCGCGGCGGTGCGACCGCCGCCAGCGCCATGGCATGCAGGACCAGCGAGACGCCGAGCGCGGAGCGGATCATTCAGCTTCGCAGGTGGCGCGCCCTTACTTCGACCAGCAGTTCTGCATCGACTCGGTGCCGGTCTTGCCCTTCGCGCCGGTGTTCGTCAGCGTCAGGTTGCCGCACTTGGTGTCGGTGAAGGCCGGTGTAGCCGTGACCGTGAAATCCTGTGGATTGGTGGTCACGGTGAGCGTGTAGGCGCTGCCTGCCGCGCTGTCCCCGGAGAACGCCTGGATATCGGCGTGGCACAGCGCCAGCGCACTCGTCGAGGCGTTCGCGCCGCAAGCCGCCTTGGTGCTGCAGTTCGCGGTGTTGCTCGGATAGCAGTTGTTCACGCTGTAGAAGCGCTCCATCTGCTGCGCGGCTCGCAGCAGCGCGCCCTTGCCTTCGGCGCGCTTGCCGCGGGCGACGTAGTCCAGATACGACGGGTATCCGACCGCCGCGAGGATCGCGATTACGACCATCGCGATCATCAGCTCGATCAGGGTAAATCCGCGCTGCTTGCCCATAGCGTCCCTTTCGTCGCCGTCAGTCGGCGGTGATTTCGCGCCAGCTCAGCCGGCCGAGCGAGTTGCTGCCGAGGTCCAGCAGCACGTTCGCCACGCTGGCTGTCGACAGGCTGAGGTATGCCTCCCAGTAGCTGCTGACCCCCATCGCCGCGACCAGGCCGCTCGTGCCGCCGGCGTACTGCGGCGTGCCGCTCGAGACGGAGCCGCCTGCACCCGTGCCCGCCTTGATCACCGTCGGCGTGCCGGCGATGCCGCCGGTCGATCCGATGCCGGTCGCAAGGCCGGACACCGCCACGCTCTGTCCCGCGACGGTGACCAGGTCGCTGCTGTTGATCGTACCATCGCCGGTCGTGTCGAACGGGCTCGCGTTGAAGCGCCCGCCGGTCATGTTGTCGAGCACCATCAGGAAGCTCTGGCCGCCCGACGAGCAGGTCGCGGTCGACGGCACGAGCGTGGTGAAGATCAGGCGCCCGTTGATCAGCGTGGGCTGGAACACCGCGCGCTCGCCGGTCGTCGGCGCGAGCGCCGGCGGCGTGCTTGCGGGGAAGTCGAGGTACCACCCCTTGTGAAGCGGAGGCGAGGCGCTGTTGGTCCAGTTCGGCTGGTTGTTGCTGAGCACCCGTGCCGTGCCGGCCGTCGTGGTCACGTTGACCAGCACCTGCTGCTGCAGCAGCTCCGAGCGCGCCACGGTCGTCTGCAACGAGATGGTCGCGTTGTCGTTCTTGTCCCAGATCCCGTAATAGCTCTGCGTGAGGTAGGCGGCTCCGGGCGGAGTGACGTCGGTGTTCTCGAGGTATTTGCCGGTGCCGAAGTTGATCATGAAGCCCTCCCCGGTGACGTGGCTCGAGCCCTCGGCCGCCGCGGTGATCGGCTGCACGTTGTTGGCCGCGTCGCGCGCCTGGAACAGGACCACGCGGCTGTTCGCGGCCGCCCAGGTGCCCGCCGTGGTGCTGCGGACGTCGAATTTCCAGAAGTTGCCGAGCAGGTCGCCGGCATACAGGAAGTCGATGATCCCGTCCGTATTGATGTCGGCGGAAAACGGCTGCGCCAGCCCGTTGGGCGTGGCCACGGAGCCCGTCGCCGTGGTGAGCTTGATGTAGTCCGTGCCGGATACCCAGGTGCCGTTCGGACCGGTCGGTCCGCTGGTGTACAGGATGAAGATCACCCCGTGTCCCGTGGCGCTGGCAGCGCCGTCGTTGGCGCCGTTGTTGTACCCGCCGCTGACGATCACCGCCCACTTGCCGTTCGCCATGCGCCGGATGAGGGGAGTGCCCATCGAGTTCCCGAGGTCCGGGTCGTCGGCGTCGGTGAACTCCCACTTCACGATGTTGGCGGCATTCGCCTCGGTGAAGTTCGCCGGGTTGGTGACGTCCAGCATGTACACGCCATGGCCGCCGGCGCCCAGGGTACCGGCGAGATAGGTAGCCCATGCGGTGCAGGTGTCGCTCGCTGCATGCGCGGTGGTGCAGACGTCCTGCACTTCCGGCGAGCCGTCGACGAAGTACTCATGCTGGTAGTTCTGGTTGGTGAGCTTGTTCGCCTTCAGCACCGACTTGCTCGGCATGTAGGCAAACACCTCCCGGCCGCGGGTCGCGGGGTCGTTGCTGGCGTTGAAGCCGTGGACCATTCCGTCGTTCGCGCCGGCATACACGATCGGCGTGCGGCTGAGGTGCGTCAGCCGGAAACTGGCGTACGCCGAGTCGCCGTGCCCGGCGGTCGGCACACCGACGAAGTTCGGGTTCGAGTTCACGATGTCGCCCAGCTTGCTGATCTGGCGCCGGCGAAAATCGCCCGCCGCCGTGCCCTCCCTGGTTGCGATCCCGCGCAGGTAGTCCACGCGGGCGGAGCCCTGGTTGTCGATCGCTCCCGACGACGGATTCGTGTTCAGCGCGGCCACCATGGCGGCGGTCATCTCCGAAGTCGTCGGGCTCGCCGCGTTGGACGGCCAGCGGAACGGAACGCCGCGCGGCGCCGAGCCGGACACGCCCTTCGTATACGTCGTGATCACGCGGGTGTTGGGATTGAAACTGGGCGTGAGCGCCGGGTTCATCAGCTCGCCCGCGTCCCACTCCGGCGTGGTCGCTACCGACCCGTCCGAGGCGACCGGGAAGGCCAGCACCTGCCCGCTCCAGTCGTTCGAGTTGAAGCGCGCCTGGTACAGCTTGGTGCCCGCCTGCAGCGAGGTCGAGTTCGTCGCCACGGACGAAGCCGACGAGGTCTGCAGGATCGTCAGGAACACCTTGTTGAGCGCGTTCTCCAGGCCGAGCGGATTGCTCACCAGGAAGTAGTTGTCCGGGCTGCCGTCGCTGCCCGGCGAGCCGTCGGCGCGCAGCACGTCCCACTCGGTCGTCAGGTTCGGGATGTTGTCGTTGTCCGAGTCCTTGAAGCCGCCGTATTTCGCGGCGTAGTAGAGCGGGTCCTGCAGCACGAACGAAGTACCGGACGTCGGCGTGTAGGTCTTGGAGGTGCCGCCCGCCACACGGTTGCAGTTCACGCATTCCGCGATTGCGGGCCCGGTGCCCGGCTGATAGTTGTAATTGAAATTGGTGTCGCCCGAGTGGTAATGCGCACCGTCCTGGTTTGTGCCGCTGATGACGTAGCCGAAACCGTGGGCGCCGCTCGCGGCGGTGAACACCAGGTCGGTGGTGATGGTTATGTTTCCGACCGTTTCGCTCGTCGGGGTAACGCTGCCGCAGGAATTCGAGGCGGTCTTGACGCAGTAGCTGACCACGCCCCAGGCGTCCGAGTCGTAGTCCGCGCCGTGCTGCGACACTTCCCAGTTGACGTAATAGCGGCCTTTCTCGATGCCCGCGGTCGCACCGGTGGCGGGCACGAGGCTCCCCGGGACGACTTTGAAGTCGACCAGGCCGCCGGCGCCGAAGCCGGCGGGATTGGAAGTGTCCTGCGGCCGGTAGGACGGCAGCAACACTGCAAGGGTCTGGGTCGGGTCCGACGGGTTGCGGAAGCGAATCTGCGGGATGTTGGACGAAAGCGTGATCCCGTAGGTCGTCACCTTGAGCGACTTCGTGTCATTGGCGGGTACCGCCGCCAGATCGGTGCGGATGCGGTTGGTCTTGGCGTAGTGCGCCAGGCCGGCCATCAGGTAGCTGCCCTCGATCGCCGGGGCTTCCGAGCAGATGCCGGCGACGTGCCCGAGGCGATCGACCGGCTTTTCGGTACAGACCTCGAAATCCGCGGCGGTGGTCGCGGTCTGGTTGCCGCCGGTATAGAGTTTTCCGACCAGCCAGTTGCGGCCGTTGATGCCTTCGTGGCCGCCCACATCGTTGGTTTTCGATATGGCATCTGGCGTACCGGCGAGAGCGGCGGTACCGGCGAACTGGTCTCGGTCGAACGAGGCCACGGCGGCGTTGAAGTTAAGCACGTTGAGCGGCGTGCAGTAGTTGCTGTCGCCAAGGAAGGTTGAGCCGTTGTTCCACGTCGCGAGCGGCAAGCCGAGCGCGGCGTCCTTGGAGCCGGAGGACGTATAAGTGAAGGCGCTTTGCGCCGCGGCGCCGGCGAAATATCGTAGCGACTCCAGGTAAATCTCCGACATCGGGTTGCCCCAGGTCGAGCAGTTTCCTTGCGCGAACACCGAGCGGCTGGCGCTCGCCGAGCCGCCGGTGGCGGTAAAGATGCCGCAGCCATCGTTGTTGTATTCACCGGTGCTGTAGTCGTAGCCATACAGGCGCAGGCGGTTCAGTGAATGGATGATGTGGCCCGCGGCGGGCGCGGCGAGGAAGGTGCCGTCGGCGGCGATCTCGTCGGTCAACGCACCCGGGTTCTTGCGCAGCACGCCACCCGATACGTTCTTGGCATAGCTCCCGGTCATCAGGCCGAAGCGCAGCAGGCCGGGCTCGCCGTAGGTCTGCACCAGGCCGATCGGCTTGAAGGCGTTGTTGGTGTTGTACTCCTTGCATTTCTCCGTGCCGATCAGGCTCGCCACGCAGGCCTGCACGCGCACGATGAAGTTCGTTCCGCCGAGCAGGTGAAGCCCGGTGCTCGGTTCGCCGGCATTCGAGCTAATGCCGCTCGCCGAAGGAACATTTCCGTTCCAGCGCGTAGCGGTAATGGCAGCGCCCTTGTCCGGACTCGAGATCTCCTCGTCCCAGTGGCACTGGTAGCGCTCCATCGAGGACCAGAGCGAGAAGTTGCCCCTTGCCACTTTCAGCAGCGGCGGATTGGTGTTGGTGTGCGAAAGTTGGTTGGCGCCCGAGGTAGCGCCCATGGTTACGTTGCAGAACGAGATGCCGACTTGCGACAGGTTCTCGATGCGCCAGGAGACGAAGGGTCCCGCCGCGACGGCGGGGAACGAGCCGGTGTTGCCGTCCACTTCGATCGTGACGTTGCTGCCGGAAATCACGGTAACTCGGCCGATCATGTAATTCGTCGGCGAAGCAATGGAAGTCGCTTTGATCGCATCACCGATCACGAGCGGCGCCAGATTGCCGATCGCGGCGACCGTGAAGGTGCGGGTCACCGTCGGGCCGAGGCCCGGGATGGTCTCGCTGTCGGTCGACGTAGTCGCGTTGGGGCTAGTGCGGACGTTCGCCGACGTAAACGGCGTCAGCTTTTGGAAATCATCGGCACCGGACTCGTCTTTGCCCTCATAGTATTTGGCGAACGAGTGTGCCTCGGGCGGGAGGTAGCTGCGCTCGAGCACCGTGACGGTGGCAGTATCGGTGGAGCGCAGGCCGCCGTAGAGCAGCTTGCGCACCGCGTCGATGCGCGTCATCGACACCCAGTTGAGGAAGTTGCCGCTCCATTTGCCGGCATTGCCGCCGGTGCAGTACTTGTCGGTGGTGGTGCCGAACGGCTCGAAGCGGTTGTTCGCGCTGACGTAGTTGTAGCACTTGAAGCTGTCGAAGTACCCGTAGTAGGTGATGCTGTGCTTGTACGTCGTGTCGAGCACGCCGTCGCCGTCGAGGTCGCTGTAGTCCGTGTACGCCTTGTAGTGGAGCTGATGGTCGCGGCCGACGTTGAGCATCACGACCGGCGGGATCGCCGCGCCGAGGTAGATCGGCTGCGTCGCGAGCGTGAGCAGCGCGGCTTGCGCCGGCTGTATCGCGATGCCGAGCGCAATGACGGCGGACAGGACTTGCTTGATCGGGCTTTTCATGAGAATGCCTCGGTCAGTTCCACGGTTTTAAGTACATTTCCTGCAGCGTGATGCGGGTGTTCGGGTTGACGCCGAACCCCTGCGAGCTGATGCGGTAGTAGTTCGTTACGCCGGCGAGCGGGCTGAGCGATTGGAGCGTCGGCGTCGGCGAGATGTCCTTCCAGATCGCCTCGATGATGTAGCGCGGCTGCGCCGATACCGAGGGCAGGGCGGTGGCACCGGTGTACTTGCCGTACGGCACCGCGATCGCCGAGGTCGCGCCGAGATCCACTGCGAGGTACGGCGGGAAAGGCCCGGTGGCCGCTGCGTAGCAAAGCCCCCAGCCGTAGGTGGTGTTGGTGTTGTTGGTGCAGGTGCCGTTGGGCACGTCGGTGCCGTCGCCGAAGCCGGTACGGCCGGACATGACCGGCGAGCGCAGCGTCGCGGTCGAG
>Ga0315912_10004729_pt1 | contig 12751 bp, 13 predicted proteins | sample VfabasoilMG_FD_204469 | JGI IMG/M metagenome (GOLD analysis project Ga0315912, IMG submission 204469) | Garden soil microbial communities collected in Santa Monica, California, United States - V. faba soil | ecosystem: Environmental > Terrestrial > Soil > Garden | place: USA: California... | reverse complement strand
CTTGCATCAGGATGGCGATCGCGCGCGGCACGGGCAGTGGTCCTTCGCGCGTCAGCAGGGCGGCCAGGCTCTCGCCAGCCAGGTACTCCATGACCAGGAACGGTGAGCCGTCGGCTGCCGTATCGAAGTCGAGCACGGCCGCGATGTGTTCGCTGTCCAGCGCGCCGGCCGCCTGTGCTTCGCGCAAGAAGCGCGACAGCGAATCGCGACCACGAGCGACGTGCTCGTGCAAGAACTTGAGCGCGAAACGCCGACCGACGACGACGTGCCGAGCTTCGTAGACCTCTCCCATTCCGCCGCGGCCGAGCAAACGCACGATGCGGTACTTGTCGGCGATCACCTGTCCGACGCGCGACTCGGCAGCCACGGGCTGCTCCTCGGAGGCCTCGCTGGGTCCGCTCATGGCTCGCTGCCTGGCGCGCGCAGGGCGTCGAGATCCAGATCCGTCCGGCCCTGCATCATGCGGTACGCGCGCTGTCGTGAAATGCCGAGCGCTTGCGCCGCGCGCGCGACGTTGCCGGAAGATGCGCGGAGCGCCTGCAGAAGTTCGGCGAAATCAGGCGCGTCCGCGTCCAACCGCTCGGGCGCGCGTTCGAGCGGCGAAGCTTCGAGTGGCGGCGCGGGCTCGGCCTGAAAGCGCTCGGGCAAATGTTGCAACTTCAACATCGGCTCGGCACCGTGCAGCACGAGCAGGCGTCGCACGAGCAACCCGAGCTCGCGCACGTTGAACGGCCAATCATACAAGCAAAGCCGCTCGACCACTCGGACGTCTACGGCGGGCGGGCGCGCGCCCGAACCCTCGACCAGCAGCCGCGTGAATAGATATGGGATCTCGGCGCGGCGCTCGCGCAGCGGGGGCAAACGCACGCTGAGCCCATCCAAGCGCGCGAATAGATCCGCTCGGAAGCGCCCTTGCGCGACGGCCACGGCCAGCGGTTCTTGCGCCGCCGCAAGCACGCGCACGTTCAGCTTGACCGGCTTGGCCTCGCCCAGCGGCTGCACTTCCTGCTGTTCGATCACGCGCAGCAGCTTGGCCTGCAGCAAGAGCGGCAGCTCGCACACCTCGTCGAGCAGCAGCGTGCCGCCCTGCGCCGCTCGAAAGTAGCCCGTGCTCGCTTGGTCTGCGCCCGTGAACGCGCCGCGCCGATAGCCGAACAGCTCGCCCTCGGCCAAAGCGTGCGGCAACGCCGCGCAATTGACGGCGACGAACGGCCCCGCGCGCCCACTCCAGAGATGAATCGCGCGCGAAGCAGCTTCTTTGCCCGTACCTGTTTCGCCCTCCAAAATGATCGGAAGATCGCTGTTCGCCGCGCGCTCGACGGGCGAAAGGGCTGCGCGCAGCGCGTGTCCACCGTACAGGCCAGGCGCCAAGGCACCGAGCACCCCGAACTCGGGGCTGACGACGCCCACCCAACCGCCCACGCGCACCACGTCATTTTCGCTGAGCAGCGTCGCCTGAATCGAGCGACCGTTGACCCAGGTGCCGTTCCGACTCGTGAGGTCCAGCAGCACGCAATGCGGTCCCTGGGCACGCAAGACGGCGTGCCGACGCGATACGTCCTGCCCGGAAAGCACGCACGCGCAGTCTTCGTCGCGACCAATGAACGCGTCTGGACTGCCTGCCGACGGCAGCAGCGTCGTCGGCCCGTTCGTTTGCGGAAACAACCAGGCGAGCCCCAGAGACGTCGGCCCCGAAGCGCCCACGCTCGCGCTCAATGAGGGAGCTGTGGTCTGACCTGAGCTTCGGAGCGGCATGCGGCGGTCAATGGCAAGCGGGAAAGCCCTAACCGCTCACCCGCCGCCCAGTATAGCCCCGAACCTCGGGACGAGTCACTGGACGGGCCGGCCACCAACCTTTCAGCGCGCCCGAAACGCGCGCCGCTTCCGAAAACAGGCTCAGACGCTGCTAGGGCGCATATTGCACCGAGCTCACATTGAGCGCCGCCCGGCCGGAAGACAGCGAGCGGACGCGAACCTCGATTTGATCCGCCGGTAACGCCGCGTAGGGCCCGGCGCCGAGACCCCAGCAGGAGGAGGGGATGCTGGAAAGCGAACCGCTGACGACCGGATAAATGCAGCCATCTTTACCAGTGGCGCGAACGAGTGCGATCTCGAGCGCCCCGCCGGTGGCGAGCCCCGCGATGCTCAGCGCGCCGATGTTCTGCGGCGTCGAAAAATGGAAGAAGATCGCACCGACCTCATCGAAGCTGGCAAAGTTGAACTCTGCGGTGACGGCGCTCGCGTCCACGTTGAAGGCCGTCACGTACTTGCTGGTCGCGTCGGCGGACAGCGAGTTGAGCGCAAACACCCCACTGGTCTCGCAGCAAGTCGGGCAGCTCGTGACTCGCGCACATCCGGCAGGGTTCGGCGGAAACAGGTTCGTTGCGCCCCCTGCACCCGCGACACCGGAACCGCCGTGACTGATCGAACCGCCGTTGCTGATCGAACCGCCGTTGCTGATCGAACCGCCGTTGCTGATCGAACCGCCGTTGCTGATCGAAGCGCCGCTCCCACCCGCGTTGCTCGACCCACCCGCACCGCTTCCCGCGCTCGAAGCGCCTGCTTCGCCGGCATCTCCCACGCCACTCGCGCCACTCATCGCGGATCCGCCCCATCCGCCGAGCCCGGGTCCGGCGCCAGCGATCCCGGCCAAGTCGATGCACAGGGTACCCAAGCAGGTGAGGCCGCCATCACAAGTCTTGTTCGGATAGCACTGACAAGCCTCCGCGCCGGTCTTGCAGGGGCTCTCGTTCTTGGGCGCGTCGCTGCTACAGCCTTCGGCCAAGATCCCGACTGCCGCAATCGCCAAAAAAGCCAATGCCGACTTCATCATGAAAATAGATCCTCCTGGCGTGCGCCGGGAAACTGCCTTCCACGCGCGCCGCCAACTCGAACGGTTACGCTCTCCCCCCTCCGCTGCACGCCACGTGCCCGCGCGGCCGATCGCGAATCAGCCGCAAATATCCGCTTTTGTCCGCGGTGTTCGGGCCCGCGGACATGTTCGGCCCGGGGCCTGAACACTCCGCGGACGTCCGCCGCTAACCCGCGCTTGGGGCACAGACGCTACTCGGCTCGCCACCCGAGCGCACGCGCGCTGTGCTCACTCCAAGCCGTTGTCACAAATACAATAAGGCTGCGCTGGCTCCCCGCCGAGATTGGGCTGACACGTGCCCTGGTCCACGATGCAGGCACAGGCGCCGAGAGCACCACACGGGTTCTGCGTCGCACAAACGAAATGGCCCGGGCCCGGACCGCCATTTTGGAAGACGCAGATTTGCCCAGAAGAGCAGCCACTGCAAACAGTAGAGGCCGCGCCACCGCTGGGCGCTGCACCGCCAGCATTACCCTGCCCTCCCTGCCCTCCCTGCCCCGTTGCTCCGCCAACGCCGGCGCGAGGACAGTTGTTGATCTCCCAACCACAACTTCCTTCCGGATGACGGATGCAGCGACCGGTGGGTCCTCCGATGCTGCCGTCCTCACAGATCCAGTTGGGCAAGCCGAGCTGCGGCCCACACGCCGCCTTGTCGCACTCACCCGAGCCCGAGTTGCCCGCGTTACTTGCGCCGCCATTGCCGGTATTGCTGCCACCGTTGTTCGAGCCGGCGGTGCCCGTGTTCGCACCTGCTCCGCCAATGTTCGCGCCAGCACCGCCCGCGCTTGCGCCAGCACCGCCCGCGCTTGCGGCAGCGCCCCCTGTGCTTGGCCCGGCCCCACCCGCATTCGCGCCATCGGTCGTGCCACCGCACGCCCCAGCAGCGAATGCCCCCAAGGTGAGTGCGAGTGTCGGCACGAACCAAATCCAAGCTCGTTTCATCATTCGCTCCCTTGCTCCAGTATGCATCTAGTCTACGCCAAACACCGAACTACGCACTGCCGAGCCACAGGCCCCGCCGGGAACACGGGTCTATCGTTCAGGTGCGCGCATCGGCACCACTCCAGCAACTCGCTGGAACGCCCTGAGTTCTCGAAGAGTCGAGGAAGTGCCGAGCGGTTTCGGGGGCGAGCGGCGTGAGCAGCCGAACGCCGGCGAAGCAAGCACTAGCCCGATGACGAGCACGAGCCGGTCGAGCTCACCGGACGACCGACGCAGAGCCAGCATGACCGCCGCGAGCTTACGCGACTCCGCTCGGTCTGGCGCGGAGCGGCTAGGTTTTCAGCGAGAAGACGCCGAGAGTCGTCCGCTCTTCCGCGCCGACGCGGTTCCAGAAGGTACGCCCTGCGCCATTCTCGTCGAAGACGAGCAGGTGGCACTTCTCGATACCTTCAGAGCGCAGAGCCGAAAGCGCGCGGGAGACCAATGCTCGCCCCAACCCTGCGCGACGGTATCGAGGAGCGACCGCAAGATGGTGAATCAAGCCGCGACGGCCATCGTGCCCGCATAGAATCGTCGCCACGACGGCCGCGCCATCGACGGCAACGAAACTGAGACCGGGATTGCGCTCCAGAAACCGTCCGATGTTGTCGAATGAATCCGCACTGCTGAGCCCAACGCCCTCCGTTGCCTCCCAGAGGGCGCGAGCTTGGGAGTGATCATCAGGCGTGAATGCGCGCAGGTCGAGAGTCATCTATGGCTGCCTGCCAGCGTACTTTCGTTCAGCACCGGCCGCATCCGAAAATCTACATCGAACTCGAGCTTCAAGCGCCCGAGTGCTCAACGCGGTAGTGGGCGAATACGCGCTCGATTTTCGATTCGGAGTCGAGAAATAGTACCTCGGCGACTAGCTTTCGTCCGGCGCCATGAAAGAGCAGCGTGATGCTCGAATGACCTAAGAAAGTATCGACGAGTTCGAACTTCAGCTCTGGGTATTTCTTTAGCCCTCGTTCGAAGTAGTCACGAACGCTGGCTTGTCCGCGCACGGTCGGGCCCCCGGCGATCGCGCCAGCCAGCGGCGATTCGAGCACAATCGACTGCGAATACAGGGCCATGATCGCGTCGAGATCGTGCGTATTCCAGGTATCCACATGTTTCCTGGCAAACGCCAGCGCTTCTTCGGCGGTCATGCTGCACTTCTCGCTCGAACAGCGATGATGGCGGCGAGCGTTTCCGCCGTCAACTCGCGACCGATCCGAGCGATCCGACCGAGCACGACCGGAGCGACCGCGGAGAGCCCTACAAGCTCAGCACGAACTCCGTCACCGCTGCTTGCGCGTCCGGAGACAGCGCCATGAAGCGATCGCGAGCCACTTGCGCTTCACCGCCGTGCCAGAAGACGGCGCCTGGAACGGTACCGCCGCGTCCGTCGTGGAACAGCTCGGCGGCGGAGTTCGTGCCCCAGAGCGGTGTCGTGCGGACGAATTGGGCGCGCGCTTCGCCTTGGGTGGTCATATCGGCGGAGTCTTGGTTCGGGGGACCCAGGTCGTGGATCAGGAAGTCGCTGTAGGGGTGGAAGGCGACGCGGTCGAGCTGTTTGATGGGGCTCGGGCCCGTGATCTGCGTTGGGGCATGGCAAGTGGCGCAGCCGATTTGGTGGAAGACGCGCTCGCCGTCGCAGGCTGCAGGGGTGCGGGTACGCGGTGGCGGCGGCGAGAGCAGACGCACGAAGTCGACGAACTGCGAGACTCGCGCAGTATTCATGTCGGGATTGGGAACGCCGTCGCAATCGGCAAAGGTGCAGTCACCACTTTCGCAAATTTCATTCGGGAGCAGCGGCGAGGTGATGCCGAGCTCGTTGAGCAGCGCGGTGGCGACGAATTCGGGCAGGGTGACGATTTGCGCTTTGAGGCCGAAGCGGCCGGCGCGTGTTCTGCCCGTGGTTGCGTCGGTGACGTGGTTGACGCGGCCGCGCACGCCGTCACGATTCGTTCGCTGCAGGCGCGCCAAGTGTTCGAGCGCATCATCCGGGATGGCTTCGACGAGGCCGAGGCCGAAGAGCGCGGGTGAATGGCGGCTGACGACGACGTTCGCTTCAGCCGGAGTGGTTTCGAGCGGAATCGGGGACGTTGCTGGGCAGCCTTGTGTTCCCGGGCCAACTTGAGCGACGAATTGGAGTGAGGGACCGCCTTTGGCCAGCAGCGGATCGAAGCTGCCGTCGTCCGCGAGCAGGCCGAAGCGCACCTGCGTGACGCCCGAGGATCCGCCGATCGCGGGCTGAATGTGGCAGATGAAGCAGCCCGGAACGCCAGAGAACGCATAGCCAACGCCGTCTTCCGATTGCAAGATGCTGCTGAATTGCGTGAGGCCGGTCTGGAAGCGGCGGCTGAGCGCCGGCGTGAGATGAGGCAGTGGGTCGCCGAAATTTTCGGCAATGGGCGCTTCCCTGAGCGCCCATTGCGTGACCGCGAGCTGCTCTTCGCTTCGATCCAAGTCTGCGCTGCACGCACAGAGTCCGCCGAAAACCATGCCCGCGCTCAGGATTCGTCCGCAATGCATCGCTGCCTCCGATCGATTCGAAAGAAACGTCGCGCCTCGAAACCCAGGCTACTCGGTTTCCGTGCTCGGCGCCAAGCGAGCAATGCATCTACCGCTTCACAGCGCGACTTCCTGAGAGCTCTTCTTGAGATACAGCACCGTGGAGCGCTTACCCCGCGCAGGGTCGGCGGCATCGAACTGAGTGTCCGGCAAGAACGCGCCGATTTCGTGCACCACGCGCAACAAGTCGTCCTCGTAGTTCGTGGCTTGACTGGGCTTCAGCCGCACGCGACAGCTCGTAGAACGACAATCGAGCGATTCCACGGCATCGCCTACGGCTCGGCTGGTTGTCAGCAGTCCCTGGATCTTGGCCTCCGTCTCTCGTGCCCAGCGCGCGTCGCGCGCTTCGAGATCGTACTCCACCGCGACCTGCTCCATGTGATCGCGCCAGGCTTGCCGGGCTTGCTCGGGACTTTGGGGGCGCGCCTCGCCGTCGTTCGGCTGCGGGGCGGGCTGCGGCGCCGCTTGCGCGACTTGCGCGCGCAACGCGGAGATTTCGCTATTCAACGCGGCAATCTGCAGTGCAACGCGGTCGTCCGTGGCCACGATTGTCTGGGGCGAATGCGCACTCACGGCCGCGACGGGCGCGTGTTCGACGGGCGCGTAGGACTTGTTCCTGGGATTGACGCGGAGAATGAGCGCGACGCCCAGACCGACGAAGAGCACGCCAACGAGTAGCCACTTTTTCATGCTCAGACCTCTATTTTCTGAAATTGCGAGCGCTGCCGCCGAGGCGTGGGACCCCGGCGGCAACGTCGATAGCCTCAGGGGCTCACGCGATAACTGATGACACGGTTCGCGCTGCTCGCGAGCAGCGTGCAGTAGAGCACGTACGATGCGTCCGCGGGCGCCTCGGCCACGGTGAAGGCGACCGAAGTCACGTAGTAGCCGCTCACCCCAGTAACGCACGACGACTTGCCGGCAACGTAGCCGCCGCCCGAGTTGTACGAGTACACGGTACAACAATTATTGTTGGCGATGTTGTTGCTATAGCCAGTCCAAGAGACCGTTTGGTTTCCTGCGGCGTGCGGGTTGCGTAGCGGGTTGGCGTAAGCGTAGCGCGTTGCTGCGGCGACGTTATACACACCCGAGGTCGAATGATTGAGGTCTGCTTGCTGAGTCCCCGAGGAAGCTTGAAATGTGCCTGCTGCGTGCCCATTGAGCGGTAAAGCCGCTGCGGTCGACACGACTGCAACTGCCGCCGCGAACACTGCCCATCCAATTGGATTCCTATACATGACTTACCTTCCTGTTCTGAGTCGAAGACGAAGCTCAAAGGCAACGCCCGGTTTCGCTTCAACGAGCACAGGTTCGTGCCAAAGCGCGCTCCGGACTATCCCAAGCGCGGCGAGAAATCATAGGTCGCTTCGACGAGCTGTGTGGACACCGCGGTCGTCGGTTCTAGGCGGTAACCGACACCACGCACGTTCGCGATCGTAAACCCGCAGCGCAGCAATTTACTGCGCAGCGTCGAGATGTGTTCGTAAAGCAACTTGGCCTCCACTTCGCGTTCGCTCCACAACCAACGACAGATCGCGGTTTTGCTGAGCACCGAGCCCTTGCTTTCCACGAAGCACCACAGCAAACGCTGCTCGATCGCCGTCAGCTCGACCGTGCCCTGCAGGCGACGCATCAGGTGCAAGATTCGGCATTCCAGCCAGGCGTCCGCCCTGACGAACGCACGTCGAATCTTCGCGCCCAGCAATTCGGGTGACAGCGTCTCGACGATGCAATCGTCCGCGCCCGCGTCGTGAGCGCGAATCCACTCTTCTTCGGCCTGACCGCTGATGCAGGCCAGCAGCGAAGCTACTTGGTCAGAAGCGCGCAGATCCCTCACCTGTCGCAACGGATCACTCGCTCGCGAATCCACGGCCACGATCGCTGCGGAGAGCAGCTCATGAGGCTGGATCGGCGGAGTAGCGATTTCCGCGCCTAAATCGGGGATCAGACTCGTCAGCTTTCGCACCAAGCGCGTATCCCTAGCTACCACGAGGACTCGATGCACCACCTGCCACCTCCTCACGCCGTTGAAGACACCGGTCGCAGCGCTGCCCAGAGTCGCTACGAGCGCCCCCTCGATGAACGGCCCGAGTCGTATCATCAGATGGGACCCGAGAGCTCTAGTCATTGCGCGTATCGATTGGTGGAAGTCACACGTGTGTGCAGCGCCGGCAGCGGGGCCGGCATGAAACTCGGCGCGACTGGTTCGCGAATAAATATCCGGTCAACGAACCGTCACGCGACAGCGAAGCTCTGGGGACCGTTTTGCAACGAACGCTCGAGATTCGTACGCTCGCTGCAACCGGCGGACTCAGCTCGATGACTGGCTCGTGAAAAGCCCTACTCGCCAAGCACGGCGCTTGCTGGGGCGCCGGGGCTCTATTGCGCCGAATGATCGAGTAACGCACTCACGCACACGCTCGAGTTGAACCGTTTCGCCGCCGTCGGGGGACATCACTGGGAAATGCTCATCCGGCTCGGCAAAACGACGAAGATTGCTCTTGGCTGGGCGCTGAGCGCAGTGACCGCCTGTTCGCACGAGCCCGCAGCAATCGACGCCATGGGCGGCCAGGCGGGCAGTATTCGAAGCGGCACGAACGGCGGCGCTGGCAGCACGGAAGAGCCGACGACCGGCGGAGCCCCGAGCGGCGCCGGCAACGGCGGCAAGGGCGGCGCAGCAGCCGGCGGCTTGGGAGGCGCAGCAACCGGCGGCTTGGGAGGCGCGACGGGCGGCACCGCGAGTGCAGCGGCGGGACGCGCCGGAAGCGCCGCTGCGAGCGCTGGAAGCGCGGACGCGAGCGCTTGCGCAGGGCACGATTGGCTGTTGTGCGAGGACTTCGAAGACACTGAGCCCGGTGGGGTGCCTAGCGGCTGGACGCGGCACGGCGAGCTGGCTGCGGTGGACGATACGGACGCGCACAGCGGCACGCGCGCGCTGCGCCTCGGACCAACGGCGAACGCCGAGCGACGCATCTATCATGACGCAAAGCTACTGGGCAGCGCACATTGGGGAAGGATCTACTTCAAGGTCCAGACGCCGGTGCCGGACGGCTTCGTGCACTCTACGTTGGTGTCATTGATCGGCAACGGCCCGAAGAACGGCCGTTCTGACTACCGACCGATCGACACGGTCAAGCAAGCAAAGGACACGCGCGACGTCGGCGGTCGCCACAACTATCTCTACAACGTACAAATCATTGGCAAGAGCGAGTTCGGCAGCGAGACGAGCTACGACTACGCTTTCGACGCGAAGTGGCACTGCGCGGAGTATCACATCGACGCCTCGGACCAGAGCTACACGCTCTATCTCGAGGGGAAAGACGTGCTGCACTTCACTCGCGGCGCCGGCAACTACGACGGCGCCGACATTCCGAGCCAGTTCGACGAACTACGCGTCGGCTGGGTCAACTACCAGAGCGCCGCGCCGGGCTTCACGGCTTTCATCGACGACATCGCTTTCGACGACGCGCGCATCGGCTGCGACTGACGCGACTGACGCGACTGACGCGGCGGCTCAGATGCAGCTAGTGCAGCGCACATAAGTCAAGGGCAAGAAATAACGCGGTCGCTGCACTAGCCAGCGAGGTCACGAGCGTATAATTATCCCGGCACATGGCGGTCTTGATAGTCATCGTCTTAGGTGCGTTGCTCGGGTTTTGGTGGCTGGGCTTCGCGGGCCTCCTACTCGGTGCGCTTCTGGGCAGCGCGTTCGGCATCTTCGCGTTGCAGAGGTGGCGTCGCCGCGTCAGTGAGCAATTCATCGAGACCACGTTTTCCGTGATGGGCGCGCTGTGCAAGGCCGACGGCGTGGTGACCCGCGCGGAGATCGACGTCGTGGAGCGCATCCAGACGCGCCTGCATTTGACGCCCGAGCAGAAGGAAGCCGCGAGGACCGCGTTCAAACGCGGCAAGGCAGCGCACTTCGACCTCGACGGGACGGTGCGCGCATTTGCGCGTCTGGCGCCCGCGGGCAGCACCTTCTTTCAACTCTTCCTGCAGCTTCAGCGCATCGCGATCACGGCCGACGGCGAGCTGCACCCGACCGAGCAAGCCATGTTGATGAGGGTCGCCCGCCTGCTCGGTTTGGCCGAACGCGATCTGGCGCAACTCGAAGCGCTGCTGCGCGCGGCCACGCAGACCCCCTCCACCCGTGACTACGGCCCGCCCAAAGAGTCTCGCCTGGTCGACGCCTACATCGTGCTCGGCGTTTCCGCCGACGCCAACGAAGCCAGTATCCGGAGCGCATATCGCAAGCTGATCCGCGAAAACCACCCCGACAAACTTGCGTCCAAAGGGCTGCCCGAGAGTATGCGAGCCGTCGCCGAAGAGCGCGCGCGCGAGATCAATGCGGCCTTCGACATGATCAAGAAAGCACGCAAGTTTGCTTGATTGGGGTTCAACACGCCCCAGCCGCGCGCCGGAGCCTCACCGTAGCCCGCGACGCTGACTCTGCGGTTGGGCTTCACTTCGAAGCTTGGGCGTAGTGCTCGAGGGAGCGCTTCACTTCCTTGCGAACGGCGTTCTTCACGAGCGAGCTCCAGCCGAGCAGCTGTCCGCGCGGGCCGAGCGCCATGCCTGCCCAGCGCCAGAAATCGAAATCGTCCTTTTGCCGGACGATCCGACCGTCGCGAAATTCGAGTTCGGAGCGGACCCGGTTGTGCACGAATCTGCCGGTCTTCGAGAAGGTGTATTTGGCGTCCCACTCGGCGCGTCCTTTCGTGTCGTCGGCCTCGTGGCTGCCGAGCTCGATCACGAGATCGGTCGCGCGAGCGCACAGCATGTGCCACATGACGCTCGCCTGCTCGCGCGACAACTTGCCGAATACCGGGTCCTCGAACACGAGCTCGGGGTGATAGTGCTCAATCATGCCGTCCGCATCGCGGCGGCCGAACGCGGCAAAAAACCCACGGATCACGTCTGTATTGGCCATGAGCTCCCTCTCAGATTTTCACGAGCAGCCGACTGGGAAACGGACCTTCGTATTGGATGCGCCCGGCGTCGCCAGAAAGACGCCCGAGGTTCGGGCTCGCGAGCAGCGCCTGAACGGCCGTCGGGATGATCACTCGATTGTAACGTTCACCAAAGCAGCGGTGCATGCCGCGGCCGAAGTGCAGGTAGTGTTCCCACGGCCGATCGACTCGGAACTCGTGGGGCGCGGGCAACAGGCTCGCGTCGAACATGCCGGAGAGCGTGCTCGCGTAAGTCGTCGTGCCAGCTCGAATCACCGTTTCGCGCTCGGTACCGCGCGCGAGCCGAAAATCCTCGGCACAGTAGCGAACGATGATGGGGTTGTGCGGGTTGAAGCGCAACGCCTCGAAGGTGTAAGCGGCCACCTGCGCTTGCTCTCCGGCCCGCGCCGCCGAGCGCGCCTGCTCGAACTCGGCAGGACGCCGTAGCAGCTGGTCCGTGGCGTGGACGATGGCCTTCGACACCGTTTCCACCGCGCCCACGACGATGCCGCCGATGTTGCGGCGCACGCCCTCGTCGTCGATCTCGAAGCGCTCCTGCGCGCGCACCAGGCGCGAAAGGAAGTGATCAGGCACGCTTTCGCCGCGGGCGATGCGTGCGCGGAGCCCGCTCGCCAGCTGCTCGAGATACGGATTCAGTTCCTCGGCAGAGCTGCGCGCCAGCTCGGTGACACTCGTGCGTTTGGTGAGGTTCAGGAACAGGTCCCAGAAGATCGTGCGCATCCAGCGCGACATGGTGGCCGGATCGGGACCCGGGACGCCGAAGTACTCGCCGGCCACTGCGAGCGCGATTTCGTGTGCGTAGCCGGTCGCCAGATCGAGCTGCCCGCGTTCACGGCCACTGCCGATGAGCTCGTGCGCGCGGCGCGTGACGATGTCGCGCACACGCTCGAGGTCATCGGGGCGAACCGCCGCGCGCAGGAATGCCGCCTCGCGTTCGTAGCGGCGCCGGTCGTCCATGCCGAGGATGAAGGCGCCGGTCGTCTGCCGCATCGCCTGCGCGTAGACCGGAACCACGCGAAAGAAGGACTCGTTTTCCAACACCTCCACCACGTCGGCGAAGCGCGTGACGGTCGCGAACTCGCCGAGCACGAGTGTGGGGCGAAGGTTGCGCAATGCGAAGCTCGTGCTCCGCAAAAACTCCGGCGCCGTGAACAGCGTCGCGGCCTTGTCCTGCACGAAATCGATGATGCCCGGTAGCCCCGGCTGATCGGGCACGAAGTCCCCCTGGCGCGGCGAGAGCTCGGAGAGCAGATTCATCGCCCTCCTCCAACCGCGCGCTCGTCGGTTTGCCATCTGAGCGTCGTCGCGGAAGCTGGTGGCACTGTCGTGGTGCGGGCTCTGCCTGCCGTGCGCTCCGCGAGATAGGCACGAG
>Ga0315912_10004728_pt1 | contig 12752 bp, 8 predicted proteins | sample VfabasoilMG_FD_204469 | JGI IMG/M metagenome (GOLD analysis project Ga0315912, IMG submission 204469) | Garden soil microbial communities collected in Santa Monica, California, United States - V. faba soil | ecosystem: Environmental > Terrestrial > Soil > Garden | place: USA: California... | reverse complement strand
AGGTGGAGCGGGATTGCTGCCGCGAACGAGAGCGCAGATGAGATGGGGTGGCGCGCGACCGGGTAGCCCAGCCCGCAATCCTCGGAATCGAGGGCTACCTGAAACGGCAGCCTCCAACAGGCTTTGGGCACTTGCTTGCGTCGTCGTGAGGAGTGATTGGGCTTTGCGGATATGTGCGCTCGGTTCGCCCTTGCTGACGCTCACCGTAAGTGAAAGACGAACCACGGCGGCGGCAGTGACGGTGCAGGTTGACTCGGATGCTCGAATTGGCGCGGGCGCTCGAACGCAGCGGCGCGGGCCGACTCCACCAGGTGGAGTTTGCTTGCCGCCGCGAACGACGCACGAATTTTCGTCGTGGCACGTAGGCTTTCCAGAACGCCGCCGAGGGAATGTTGGTTCGACGGGCAGCGTCTCGGCGGCCATCGTGCGTCCTCACAAGTGATTCGCGCACACGCGGTGCGGCGTGAGAACGACGAGGGCGGAGAAGCGCGCATCACTTGTTCGGTCCGCCCTTGGTGATTCGGCGGTTGGGGTGTTGATTTTTGTGGACAGGTTTTGGGCGGGTGGTTGCGTAGTCGTGAGGGGCGAGTTGGATTTGGGGTGTGCTTGCGCGAGGTTCAACGCGGTGAGCCTTTCGGCGTCGCGGCTGGCTTTGAAGCCATTTTAGTGCGGGAAACGTCGCCTGTGCGGCAATGCGAAGGCCGAGATAACGCATGGTAGACAGGAGTCATGGGCGACCAATATCGATTGGTGGGATTGGGGAATACGGAGCTTTTGGCGGAGCTGTCTGCGTTGGTTCAGCAGAGCAACGTGCTCACGGCGCAGCTGCTCGCGCATTTGGTGGAGCTCGAGGAGCGCATGTTGCATCTCGAGCTCGGCTATTCGTCGCTGTTTGCGTATTGCGTGGAAGCTTTGGGAATGAGTGAGGGTACAGCGGGGCGGCGGGTGACGGCGGCTCGGATGTGTCGACGATTTCACCCCTTCGGGTGTTCCGAAGCGGCTCCGGAAGCGTTCGCGCGGGTCGCACGAGGCGAGCTGCATCTGTGCGCGTTGTGTGCGCTCGCGCCGCACGTGACTGCGGAGAGCTCGGCGGAACTGTTCGAGGCGTGTCGGGGCAAGACTCGACGACAGATTGAGGAGCTGCTGGCGGCGCGCTTTCCGCGTCCGGAAGCACGGGGAATATTCGGCTATTTTGCAGATCGCACAACCTTTTGCACGCCAGACACTGCTTTGGGAAAATGCACGTCGCGGCAAAGATCGCGGCTAGAAAGCATGACGAGCCTGCGACTCGGAGGAAGCCAAGGTGAGGCTTCGACGTGTGTGCAGCAATGAGCAAACGAGCTCTTCGGCACCTTGGCGTAGCTGTCGCTGCGTCACCAACCGTGGCGGTGGGCTCGAGCAATGCTCCGCGGGCGGTCTGTATCCCCTTCGAAGTTTTGTGCGGGGCAAACGCCGCAATGGGAACCGGAGCTTCGGCCACCGAATCAGCAAGGGTGGACCGGTGATGCGTGCTGGCTGCGCCTTACGAGGAAGAGCAGAGCTTCGCTGCGACCGAAACTCCACCTGGCGGAGTCGCGACGCGCTGTTGTGTTCGAGCGACGGTGCACGGCGTCAGAGAATTGCTCGTGGACTCATTTCGGTGAGGCTCCGGCGCGCGGCTGGGGCGTGTTGAACCACCAAGCAAGAGCTCGAGCGTTCGTCGCGATCGCGTCGCACGGAAGCGCTCCCCTTTCGAGGGTCCAAGGAGCTGCCGGCAAGGAGAGCAGGGCAGAGGGACCGCGCGGAGAGCCGCGTGGTTCTAGGCATCGCCGAGGCGGGTTTGGGTGACTGGCAGGGTTGTGGGTGGCTCCGTCTGCGTGGAATGTTCTAGGCTCGCGGGGCCGACCGGTGCGTTGACCACGGGCGGCAGCTCGACGAGGACGAGAACGGTTCGGAACGATGGCCAAGACAGATTTCAAATCCGTGGCTGAGTATCTGGCGACCCTACCTGAGGATACGCGAGCGACGCTCGAGCGCGTTCGTGCCGCGATCCGTCAGGCCCTCCCCCAGGCTGAAGAAGGCATCAGCTATCAGATCCCGGCGTTCAAGCTCGAGGGCAGCGCTGTCATCTATTTCGCTGGTTGGAAGGAACACTATTCCCTTTATCCGGCAACTCACGAGGTCGTCTCGTCCTTCGCGCGGGAGCTGGCAGGCTACGAGCTGCGCAAAGGTACGATTCGCTTCCCGCTCTCGAAGCCAGTCCCCACTCGGCTGATCGCCGGCATCGCCAAGCTGCGCGCCCAAGAAACCGTCGCGTTGCTTTCGGAGCGCCGAGCCAAGCGCAGCAAGGTGAAGACCAAGACAAAGGCCACGGCGAAGATCAAGACCACGGCGAAGAACAAGACCAAGGCCACGGCGAAGAACAAGACCAAGGCCACAGCGAAGAACAAGACCAGGGCCACGGCGAAGAACAAGGCCACGGCCACGGCAGAGAAGACCAAAGCTAAGACCAAGGTCACGGCGAAGGCCAAGGTCAGGCGCGCACGCGCCAATTAGCGCGTGCGCGCCGGCTAGGTAGCGCGTGGTTCACGCACAAAAAGCAACGCGGCCGCGAGGGAGGAGGACTCGCGGCCGCTTGGTAAGTTAAGGAGGCGCCCGTCATGACGGGAGGAGGGGAGTAAACCCGCCGCGGCGCCTCGTCCCTAGCTATTGCATCGCAAGTGCCAACTTCGCAGAGTGCGCCTTTTTCGCGTGAATCATGCGCGAAACCCGAGAATTTCGTCGTGCTCGCGCGCACTTCTCTGACGTTCCGATCATGGCGGTCAACCAGAGCAGATCAGCGAGCTTTGCCGATGCACGACGCGCGTGTAGGCGCTCCGGCGAACGCACGCTGAGTCGTCTCATGGCGCGAGCGCGCACGAGCACCGGCGCGCTCGTGAGCGCGTACGAAGCACGAGCACGCACGAAGCACGAGCACGCACGAGCACGCGAGTTGACGGAGAGAGAGCTCAGAGCTCAGTGGGCGCGACGGCGGCGCAGCGCGCCGAACAGGCCGAGCGCGCCGAGCACTGCCAACGCAGAGCCGGTGTTGGAGCCGTGCCCGACCGAGCAGCCACCGCTTGGAGTGGCATAGTCGATGCCATTCTCGGCGGCGGGCGGGATCGCGGCGGCGCCCTCGTTCGCGTCGTTGGCTCCCGAGGCGGGGCTGCCGCTGCCAGCCGAGTCGTACACGACGTCCCTAGCGCCTTGGATCAAGCGATAGTGGGGCGGCACGCACAGTTTGACTTCGGCTGCAGGAGCGCAGTCTGGCGGCAGAGCGCCGTCGCTTGGAACATCACGTTCTGGATTCGGTTCGGGCGCTGGCGCCGGCGTGCTCGCACAATTGGAAGGCGCGGCGACGGCCACGCAGCTCCAGCCCGCCGTGCAATCACTGTCTTGGCTGCAGGTCACGCTTTCGGCGTGGCAGCGCAGTTCCTTCGAGGGTTCGCAGGTGCAGCTCTGCTCGGGAGCATCGGACGGCGGGGTAGCGCCGTCGCTGGCGTTGTCACTGCCACCCGCACTAGCACCGCCGCTACAAGCGCACAGTTGTCCGGCAGACTCGCATTGAAAGCCAGCGCCGCAGTCACTCGCGGCGGTGCAGGGCAAGACGTAGCGCGGTAGGCACGCGCTCTCGGTCTTGGGCTCACAGCTGGGCGCGGGACACTCTTGGCCAGAAGCGCATGCGCTCGGCGCACAATTGGTCTCGGTGTGCGTGTAGCAGACCATGTCCTCCGCGCAGTCACTGTCTGACTGACAGGGCGCTGGCTGACATGATTTGAACTCGACGCTCGCGCAGTCGCTCGCTTGCGGTTCGCATTTTTCACCCGGCGCACAAGCAGGCGCTGTACACCCGGCGCCACCGCTCACCTGGCAGGTCCAACCTTTCACGCAATCGGAGTCAGCACTGCAGCTGCTTTGAGCGTGAGCTGGGCGCGAGGCCAAGCCGAACAGAGCGAGAGCCAAGAGCGAAGCAAAGGTCAGACGAGCACGCATCGAATCAGGCCTCCGAAAAAAATTGGTCCTTCCCCCCTGGAGCACGCAACGTGCCAACCTGAAGGTCTATTCGCAATTTGACAAAAAACAGCGAATTTCCTGCTGACCATGTCCAGCGCAAAGAGCGCGCAACACGATCCTTCAGTCACGGTAAGTCGACGAACTACAACGGCACCGCGCGTGACGCCGAAGTTTCAGCGCGCTCGGCAGTTCGGAGCCGTGCATTGCAGCGTCGCCCTTGGCTCCGCGGAGTGCGTTCGTTCGCCGAAAGAACAGTTCGAATTCGAACCGTTTTTTCGTAGACAACACCCTCCCTTCCCTCGTGCGAAGCGCGTGAAGTCGAGTGGGCGTCGATCCACGCCGCCACTCGACACTTTTGCGAGTTGCACCCGGCACTTCGCGTGTCGCTTCGAGCGCCCCCAGCGCCCACACAAAAAGAAAGCGGCCGCGAGAGGGAATGCTCGCGGCCGCTATGGGATAAGAAAGTTAAGGGAGGCGCCTACGGGACGAGAGGGGAAGAAGGTACCGTGGCGCCTCGACCTAGCTAATTGCATCGCGCGTGCCAGACCGCCGCGGCGGCTGATTTTCTGGCTCTCAAACGCGCGAGAGCCGCGGTTTTTGGCTTTCGTGAAGCAAAACCTCTGGCGCTCCGATCATGGGGTGTAGCAAGCGCGAGTCAGCGCGACGCATTGTCGCAGCCGCAACGCATAACCGCGTGCGCACCCAGAAACAGTGCGCACGCGCTGACAACGTGCGCACTGAATGACACGAGTGAGCCGAGCTATGGCTTGGGCGTCTTCACGGGATCGTGCCAGCGACTACCGGGGGCGAGCAGGCTATTGGCATCGCCTGGACCCCAAGTGCCCTTTTCATATTCGTAGATCGGTGCGGCGTTGCCGAGGATCGGCTGGACGATGCGCCAGGCGGCGATCACACCGTCTTCACGGGCGAACAAGTTGGCGTCGCCCTTCATTGCGTCGCCGATCAGGCGTTCGTACGCGCCCATCTCGGTCGCGGTCTGGTTCGAGAGGTAAAGCTCGATGTTGTCGCCAGCCATGGCTTCCCCGGGATGTTTGGCGCGCGCGCCGATGGCGATCGCGAAGTCCGGGCCGAGCCGGAAGCGCACGTAGTTGGCGCGCTCGGCCAGCGGCTCGGAGAACACTTGGTGCGGCGGGCGATGGAACTCGACCAACACTTCGGTGGCCGTGACCGGCAAATTCTTGCCGGTGCGTACGTAGAACGGCACGCCGGACCAACGCCAAGAATCGATGTGCAAGCGCAACGCCGCAAACGTCTCGACCGTCGAATCGCGCGCGACGCCGTCTTCCGAGCGATAACCGCGAAACTGGCCGCGCACGATGTGATCGGGGGTGAGCGGTCGAATGGCTTTGAAGACTTTGGTCTTCTCGTCGCGCAAGGCCTCGCGGTCACCCCTGGGCGGCGGTTCCATGGCCAAGAACGCGATCACCTCCAGCAAGTGGTTTTGCACCACGTCGCGGATCGCGCCGGCTTCCTCGTAGAAACGACCGCGGCCGGAGACGCCGAACGACTCGGCCATCGTGACCTGCACGCTGGCCACGTAGTTGCGGTTCCAGATCGGCTCGAACAACGAGTTGGCAAAGCGAAAATAGAGCAGATTTTGCACCGGCTCTTTGCCGAGGAAGTGGTCGATGCGGAAAATCGAGGATTCAGCGAAGACGCGGTGCAACGTGTCGTTCAGCACTTTGGCCGAGGCCAAATCACGCCCGAACGGCTTTTCGACCACGACCCGCGAGAACTTGGAAAACCCGGTGGAACCCAGCAACTCGACCACTTCGGGGAACACGCTGGGCGGGATCGAAAGGTAGAACAAGGGCCGCTTGGCTTCACCCAACGCGTCGCGAATTTTTCCGAACAGCTCGGGCGTTCGGTAGTCACCGTCGACGTAGCGCAGGCTCTGACACAAGGATTGGAACGCTTTTTCGTCCACGCCGCCGCCAAACTCTTTGACGCTCTCGCGCACGCGTTCACGCAGCTTCTCCAAGCTCGAGCCGCCGCGGGAGACACAGACGACCACACCGGTCTGGCCACCGCGCTTGATCATCGAGTGCAGCGCGGGAAAGATTTTTTTGTACGCCAGATCGCCGGTGGCACCGAACAAGACGAACGCGTCGCTCTGCATATCGCTCATGACTCAGCCCTTCTTCTCGACGTGGCCACCGAAACCAAAACGCATGGCTGACAGGATCTTGTTGGAAAATTCCGCTTCGCCGCGTGAACTGAAACGATCGTAGACGGCGGCGGTGAGCACGTGCGCGGGCACCGATTCATCGACTGCCGCCTGAATCGTCCAACGACCCTCGCCCGAGTCGGCAACACGGCCCGAGTATTCGGCCAGCCCCGGGCTCTTCACGAAGGCCGCAGCAGTGAGATCCAAGAGCCAGGAGCTGATCACGCTGCCGCGCCGCCACAGTTCGGTGATCTCGCCGAGATCCATGTCGTACTGATAGTGCTCGGGGTGCTTGAGCGGGCTGGTTTCGGCGTCTTTGGCGCGCACGCCTTTGCCGGCGTTGGCGTGGTGCAAAATGTTGAGCCCCTCCGCGTAGGCCGCCATGATTCCGTATTCGATGCCGTTGTGAACCATCTTCACGAAGTGACCCGCGCCAACCGGGCCACAGTGCAGGTAGCCGTGCTCGGCGGTGCCCTTGCCCTCGGGGCGACCCGCGGTGCGCGGCGCGCTCTCGATACTGGGCGCGAGCGTGCGGAAGATCGGGTCGAGCCGCTGCACGACTTCGGACTCGCCGCCGATCATCATGCAGTAGCCGCGCTCACGTCCCCACACGCCCCCGCTCGTACCCACATCCACATAGTGCAGGCCCTTGGGCGAAATCTCCTGACTGCGGCGAATGTCGTCGTGATAGTGCGAATTGCCGCCATCGATGATGATGTCGCCTGGCTCGAGCAGCTCGAGCAGCTGATGAATCGTCGAGTCGACGTGCCCCGCCGGCACCATCAACCAAACCGCGCGCGGTTTGGCCAGCTTTTGCACGAAATCCGCCAGGGTGCTGCCGCCGATGGCGCCTTCCGCCGAGAGCTTGGCGACGCTGTCAGCGAACACATCGAACACCACGCATTGATGACCGTTGTCCATCAAGCGTCGGACCATGTTCCCGCCCATCCGACCAAGACCTACCATTCCAAGCTGCATGATCTTCTTTCCTGGGTGACGCGCGAGCTCCGACAGCTCCGGCTGTGGCGGAAGATTGTGCCAAGTCCCGGCGCCCGTAAAGCTCCGCGCCCGTTCAGCAAAATGACCAAGGCCGAGCTGGCGGCCTTGGCCGCTCGGCCGTCGTCGGGCTAGAGCGCAACAGCGCTTCCGCAAGAAAAAAGCTATTTCGTTCAAGCCCCGGGGCTACTGCTGGCAGCTATGCTGCCGTTTGTAACCCCGAGGGCTGACCCAAACAGCGGCTCCCAGGACCGGGTGTTAAGATCGCACACCAGCATGCCGCGCGCGCAAAAGATTTCGTCCGAGGATCGAGCTTGAACGGCTCGCGCGTCGCTCGTGCCGCGGGCACGCTGCCGCCTTCGGGCGCCGGGCGCGAAGAGCTGCGCATTACGCTGCTCAAGCCCTACCTGCTGCGACTGCGTGATGAACGCGGTGACAGCGCGGTGCGGGCGTTGCTCGCCACCGTCGGAGTTCCGCCCACGCTGGCCGACGACGACTCGGCTTGGCTCTCCTTAGCAGCCACCCGGCGCACGCTCGCCGCCTTGGCCACCGCGCTCGGGGACGATGCGCTGGCCAGCCGTGGCAGCTGGATGACCCATCCGGAAACATTGGGCGCCTATGTGCGGCTCTTGCGCGTCGCCTCCGTTCCGGAAGACGCCTATCGCTATCTCGCGGCCAATGCGGCCGAGTCGACGCGCGTCGGCTCGTACGAGTTGGTGCAGCTCGAGCAGGGCAAGGCGGAGATCGTGTATCACCCGCGACCCGAGCTCGAAGCCGAGCAGAGCGACCCGTTATTGTGCATGACCCGGCGCGCCGAGCTCAGCTCCGTGCCGCGCATCTGGGGTCTGGGCGAAGCCACGATCGAGCATGAAGTGTGTCTGGCCACGGGCGGCAGTGAGTGCCGTTACCACGTGCGTTGGGCGGCGCCGCGCAGGCACCGCGTCGCGCTGGGCGCCACGCTCGGCGGGCTCAGCTGTGGTGCAGCCGTGCTGGCCTCGGGCAGCCACCTGGGCGCGGCCATCGCGACCTTGATCGGCACCGCGGCGGGCGGCGCCATCGGCCGACTCACCGAACGCGTAGAAGAAGAGCGCGCCTCGCGCGTGTTCGAAAAGAACCGCATCGCCGCGCTGGAACGCGGGCTCGAAGCGCGCGGTCACTTTCGCGACGCGGCCGGTGATTTGGCCGGCGAAACTTTGGGCGGAAAATACCGAATTTTGCACCGCATCGGCTCGGGCGGCATCGGCGCAGTGTACGCCGCCGAACACGTCGGCATCGGCGCCAAGGTCGCGATCAAGGTGCTGCGCGGCGCGGCCGCGGTGGATGCCTCCGAAATCGCGCGCTTGCGGCGTGAAGCGCGCGTGCAAGGTTCGATCGAACAAGCCAACGTCGTCAAAACGCTGGACCTCGATCAAATGCCGGACGGTTCCATCTACGTCGTGATGGAGCTGCTGCACGGCATGAGCCTCGCGCAACGCTTGAAAGCGCAAGGGCCCGTCGCGCCCGGCTTCGGCATCCCGATGTTCATTCAGGTCTGCCACGCGCTCAGCGCGGCTCACCAACTGGGCATCGTGCACCGTGATTTGAAACCCGGAAACATCTTCATCTGCGAAGACGGCGCGATCAAGGTGCTGGATTTCGGGATGAGCAAGCTGGGCGAATCGGAATCGCTCACCCAAGATGGCTACACGCTCGGCACTCCCGAGTACATGGCACCCGAACAATGCATCGGCGCGCCCGTCGACCCGCGCACGGATCTGTATGCCTTCGGCGTGCTGATGTACGAAGCCCTGACCGGTGATTTGCCGATCCGCGGCCGCAACCGCCGCGAACTGCTCGAGCTCCATCAGCGCGAAATCCCGCGCCCGCTGCGAATCGCACGCCCAGATCTGAACATCCCGGAAGCCTTGGACGCGGCGGTCATGCTGTGCCTGAAGAAGCGCGCAGCCGAGCGTCCCGCATCGGCAAAAGAGCTGGAGCGTATCCTGATGAACGTGCCGAGCGAAGGCCTGGTGCGCGAATACCCGGCGTCGACCACGCGACAACGCCTAGCCCAATCGTCCTCGGCCAATATCCGCTTCGGCGACTGACCCAAAAACTTCGCGGTCGAGCGACGAAGCGCGCGCGCTATGCTGCCGCGCATGAGCCGAACGCTGGCCGAGCTGATCGCCCTCCTAGAACGCCTGGCCCCCCTGAGCCTGAGCGAAGATTGGGACAATACCGGGCTCTTGCTCGAGCCCCTCGCCGCGCGACCCATCCAGCGCGCCTTGGTGTGCATCGATCTGAGCGAAGCCGTGCTCGACGAGGCGATCGAGCAGCGCGCAGATTTGCTGATCGCGTATCATCCACCGATCTTCCGCGGTCTCAAGCGCTTGCGAGCCCGCTCCCCGGAGGAACGCTTGCTGCTGCGCGCCCTCGACGCGGGCCTGCCCATCTACTCACCCCACACCGCGCTCGACGCCGCTCCCGACGGCCTGAATGATTGGCTCTTGCGTGCGTTTGGAGCCGGTCAGAAACGGGCGTTAGTTGCGCACTCGGCGCCCGCAGAGCTCAAATTGGTGGTGTTCGTCCCAGAAGCGCAGGTCGCAGAGTTGCGCAGCGCGCTTTCACGCGAGCTCGGCCTGGGCAGCATCGGAAACTACAGCGAGTGCAGCTACGAACTCTCCGGGCGCGGCTCCTTCTTCGGCAATGAAGCGGCCTACCCGAGCGTGGGCGAGCGCGGCAAGCTGGAATTCGTGTCCGAAACACGGCTCGAAATGCGTTGCCCTGCATCAGCGGTGAAAGACGTGGCGCGCGTGATCGCCGCTCACCATCCGTACGAAGAGCCCGCGTGGGATTTGTACCCGCTAGTCGCGCCTCCGCGCGCAGACGTCGGTGCGGGTCGTCTACTGGAGCTCGATACGCCGCTCACGGTCGACGAAGCCGCAACGCACCTAAAGGCGCACCTCGGGGTTTCCACGCTACGCGTCGCGAACGCGGGCAAGCCCATCAAGCGCATCGCCGTGTGCGCGGGCGCGGGCGGCAGTTTGTTCGAGAAGGTGCATGGCGTGGATCTGTTCGTGACCGGGGAGATGCGGCACCACGATGTGCTCGCTAAGCTGCGCGCCGGTGCGAGCGTGATCTTGTCCGAGCACACCCACACCGAGCGCGGATTTTTGCCGGAATTTGGCCGAAGATTGCAGAGTTTGGCAGCGGGGGAGATTGAGGTGTTGGTCTCGCAGCGCGACGCGGATCCGTTGCGTACGGTTTAGAAACGTCCAAGGCCAATTGCGCGGCTAGCCGGTTTCGCTTTTTGGGGCGGTCAACATCCTCCTCCCTCGGCGGGAGACGTGCTCCAAACGCCTAACAGTTGCCGCTGGGACGGCGTTTGCGCTTTCGCCCGCTCTGCCTCGGCCAATCGATCTTGTACGACGGGCGCTCCCCATCTCTTCAATTCGGTGGCTCGTGAAATCGTTGCACAGTCGGTTTTCCCAGTGATGTGCAGAGGCCTTCGGCGTTGCATTCGCCCGCTGCGCAGCTGACCACCTCCCTCGGCTGTCTGACTGAGCATCTCGGCGCTTCGGGACTCGTATCCCCCTCCCAGGCCGACGACTCGATCACCTCCGCCCCGGTATGCGCTTGCGGACCCTTCCCAATGAAGGGAATTAGATCGAAGCGACCGATTCCTGCGAGTGCCTCAGCACAAGGACGGTTGTGAAAACTGACTCGCTGAACGAGGCCGCAGACGCCAAACTGGAGCAGCTCATTGGCGGGGATATTCCTTGGGACAAATCTAACCGTAGAACCAACTTGCGCATGAATAGAGAAATAATCAGCGTAGTTTCGCCGGGAGAGGGCATAGCTGCCCATCCGGGAGGAATCGAAAAGTGGGGCTGAGCCCATAGAGCGTTGAGTGATTGCGTCCAGGTTGCTTTGAGATTGCACGCCAAGCGCACCCCACCACTGACCATATTGCGCACCTCCTCCAATGGAGTAGTTCGATCCATACGTCGTTGTCACGTGCGTAGGGTTGCAAAGTGTCGGGCCATCGTTGATCGTGTTGGTCAACGATTCATCGAGCGCGGTGACGAGTGGAGGAACCCAGACATTCGAAAGATTTGAAGAATCACTCAAGATAATCCCGTGCCGGAACTGCGCTGATATTGGATACGCACCCAATTTGAGATGCGCCTCATCGCAGAAAAAAGTACCAAAGACCGCTTTGGAGGTGAGACGGCTATGAGCGAGTTTTCCGGAGCCGTCGCCGGTAGGGTCCCAATCTGCGTTCAGAAAACCATCAGTAGACCCACTAAAGTAGTCACCCGGGTGCGGAATCGTGTCCGTGCAGTAGTCCACGGCCAAGAAGTAAGGTGGCACGTTGGTCGAATTCGCGTCCCTGACGACTTGATTCGCAAGAGTACCATCGACGTAGCGATCCTGAAAATTGAGGAGTGACTGGGGAAGCCCACCGCCACCTGGATACCCCAGAACAGCGCACTTCGACGGTCGAACGTCGCTATCGCCGTACCAAAGCGGCGGCATGTGAAGTTCAGCAACTTGCGCGCAGGCCGTGCAAGCATCGGGATCGCCCCCCGGCAGTGCAGCGCCAGCAACACAGCGATCACGTAGCTTCTGAATCAAGCCGGTCTGAGCACAGATGTCTTTGACGTGGCTCCGCCAAAACATGTGCTGAGTCGCAAACTGGTCAGGGGCCGAATCTTCGGGAAGGGTCGGGGCTAGTAGGTCCGCATAGGGCAACGGGGGGGTATTCGGCAAATCACCGCTTGGCGAGACCCCCAGAAAGCGTATCGTCGGCTCATCCTCGCCTCCTCGACGCGAAGTACCGACCGCCGAGTCTGTGCCATCCGCACCGGGCCCGTCGGGGTCGGTCAGATTCCAGGCGTAGTCGGTGGTAACGCGTGTCGCGTCCATCACCATTCGGTCTTGCAAGCGACGAAGGAACGCTTCGCGGTCCGCAACGTTCGGAAGGTGCAGGCTTCCCGCCACGAATGGTACTACCGCCTTGTTTACCAAACCGAATAGCACGGCGGGATTATGCAACCTGCCATCAGCCGTTAGAAAATTCGGATCATAGGTCAGTCGAATCGGCGCCACCGAACCGTACATCGAAGCGTTCGTCGCACGCTGGGTCCAACATTCATTGCGGAAGTCAAATGCCACACGGGGCCACGCCCCACTGAACGTTCCCGGGTCTCCGTGCGCGTGGGGTCCCGCGTCGTACACCTCGCGCATTGACGTAGCAGTGCACATCAGCAACCGCTTTCGCGCCTCTGCGTAGGTATCGCCAAAATTGCGGGTTGGATTGAGAAGCAAATCAGCGAGAGGGTCCAGGAGGAGATTGACATATCCGTCACCGACTCCCGGCGCCTGCGTTCCCGTCGTGTTTAGCCAGTTCACTCGTTCGAGATCGAAGTCCAGAAGGCCCGCGGCGTTGTTCAACAACAGGGGCTTCGAGAAGAAAGGCGCGTTGAGCGGATCTGAGGCAACGCTAAGGAGAATCTTGTCGGGGATCCACCAGCCACCTTGGTTCTTTTGAAAG
>Ga0315912_10004727_pt1 | contig 12752 bp, 12 predicted proteins | sample VfabasoilMG_FD_204469 | JGI IMG/M metagenome (GOLD analysis project Ga0315912, IMG submission 204469) | Garden soil microbial communities collected in Santa Monica, California, United States - V. faba soil | ecosystem: Environmental > Terrestrial > Soil > Garden | place: USA: California... | reverse complement strand
GCACTGATCCAGGAGGATCTCGAGGACGCCGATCTCGTGCCGTACCTCACGCTCGGCTTCGTCTTTCGATTCTGAGCCTCGTCAGCTCGCGCAGCGACTGGCCGGGCACGGCGCAGTCGCGCAAGTGACTCTCGGCGTCGCCGACGGCGAGCCAGTGTCACCGCGCTCGGGAGTATCATGACCCCTGGTCGATGAGTCGTTGGCGCTCATAGGGGGAAAGATGAACGTGCGTAAGCAGCTCGGTGTGCTCACTGCGATCGTGGCGATGGCTTCGTTCGCGCAACCGACGACGGCCGCAACCGTCGACGGGTTGAAGATTCAATCGTCGTCGGCCGGAGCAGGCCCCACGATCGTGTTCGTGCACGGTTGGACGTGCGACGAGTCGTCGTGGGCCGGGCAGGTGCCCGCGTTCACGAAGGACCATCGCGTCATCACGCTCGACTTGCCTGGGCACGGCCGCAGCGAGTTGCCGAAAGACGGCAAGCTGTCGATGGATCTATTTGCGCGCGCCGTCGAAGCCGTGCGCGCCGAAGCCGGCGCAGAACGCATCGTGCTCGTCGGCCACAGCATGGGGGCGCCGGTCATCCGGCAGTACGCGCACTTGTATCCGCAGCACGTTGCCGGGCTCGTGGCCGTCGACGGCCCGCTCGACATGCGAGCCTTCTCCGATCTGGGGCGGGTTTTCCGCCGCCGTTGACCGGGCCCGAAGGCCGCGCTGCGCGTGAAGGCATGGTCAAGTCGATGTTCATCGCCGAGACGCCGGCAGCAATACAAGACAAAGTTCTCAAGATGATGCTCGGCGCGCCCGAGGCGACGGCCGTCGGGGCGATGAACGCGATGTTCGACCCCGCGGTTCGCTGGACCGAGGTGATCAAGGTGCCGGCATTGACGGTCTACGCCGGCACCGCGAACGTTCCGGACCCGGCCAAGACGAAGGAGCTGTACCCGAACCACGAAGCGACGCAGCTCGCGGGAACAGGGCACTTCCTGATGATGGAGAAGCCGGCCGACTTCAACCGCTTGCTGACCGGGTTCCTCGACAAGATCGACTTCTGACGGCGCGCCAGCAGGACGGCGGGGCATTGCCCCGCCGTCCATGGCGCGCTTCCATCCCTAGAGCGTCAGTCGGCGAAGCCGAGCGCCCCGGGCAACCGGCGCGCGCTGTAAGTCCATTGATTGTTCGGGTCCTGTGACATACCCCAGAACTCGTACCGGTTCAGCACCACGATGCTGTCTGTGCGAGTCGTGCCGGCCCCCGTCGTGAACGACAGCGTGCCCGTGCAGTCGGCGTTCACGGTGACCGTTCCCGAGTACGGTATACCCGCACGAAACGCGGCGCGCTCGAACGTGACGTCAAACACGCCCTCGAGCACGCCGCGACTGACGTTCATCGTGCCGATTGCCGTGATATCGCCCGGCGGCGGTCGGTTCGGGCCCGTCACTGCGTTGTGGCCGACATCGGTCGCAAAGACCCAACGCCCGGAGAGCATGTTGGTGCTGCAACCTCCGGGGTGGTCTGCGGACGCCGCGGCGGCTCCAAGGCTCGAAAGGGCGGTCAGGAAGGCGAGTCTGATGGGTTTCATGTTTGCTCCTAAGGGTTTTCGGTTTGCGACGCTCGCGATCGAGGGCGCAGACGAACCGTAGGGCGGGCCTCGGCGCCGCGCGTGAAAGCCCGCCCAAGCACAGCCCAAGAAGCGTGAAAGCGGCGGTAAATTGGCCTAGAGTTGCGGAGCGCGAAAGTTTCCAGCTCACGCCAATTCCAAAAATGAGCGTTTCGCCCGAACCCAAGCCGACCACGGCGCTCGTGCGCTACCGGTTCGCGGACCTCGAGCTCGACACCGGTCAGCGGCGGTTGAGCCGCGGCACGACGCCGATCTCGCTCGGCAACCTGACCTATAAGCTGCTGCTCGAGCTCGTCGAGGCGGCGCCGAACGTCGTCAGCCACGATCGGATCGTCAACGCCGTCTGGAACGGCCGCAGCACGAGTCCCGAGACCGTCACGCAGCGCGCGAAGCTGCTGCGCGATGCGCTCGGCGACGAAGCGGATAACCCGCGTTACCTGCGCGTGTTGCGCAACCAGGGGTACCAATTGATCCCGGCGGTCGAAAAGCTCGCGCTCGAGCACGCCGGCGCGGCGAAACCGGCGGCAGCGGAATTTCGCGCGCACGCGGAGCCAAGCTCCGCAAGGTCGCGGCCGTGGCTCGCCGGCTTCGTCGCGATCGGCGCCGTTGTCGGGCTCGTTGCGGCCGCGACCTTGTTCTCGCGTGATGAGCCGCCTCCGGCTCCTCCCGTCTCGCTGGCGGTGTTGCCGCTCGAGAATCTGTCGGGCGACGCCGACCAGCAGTATTTCGCGGACGGCATGACCGAGGCGTTGATCACGAGTCTCGCGCAGCTGCGGGGGCTCACGGTCATCTCTCGACGGTCCGTGTTGCGCTATCAAGGTACGCGCGAGCCGCTGCCCGACGTTGCGCGCGCGCTCGGTGTCGGTGCGGTTCTCGAAGGCTCGGCACAGCTCGTCGGCGATCGCGTGCAAATCACGGCGCAGCTGATCGACGCGCAGTCGGATCGCCACCTTTGGGCGCAGACGTACGAACGCGAGCTCACGGACGTGCTGCGGCTGCAGAACGACATCGCGCAGGCGGTCGCGCGCGAAGTGCACGTGGTCGTCACGCCCGGAGAAGCCGAGCGGCTTGCGGCCGCGCAAGCCGTCGACACCGAGACGTACCGAGCCTACCTGCGCGGCATGTATCACTTGAACAAGGCGACGCCGAGCGAGCTCGAGACCGGCATGACCTATTTCCGCGAGGCCGTGGATCGGGATCCCGGCAGTGCACTCGCATACGCCGGCCTCGCACTCGGCTACGCGACGCTCGGTCACGGACCGGAGCCGCGCGCGGACGTGTGGCCGCTCGCGCGCGGGGCTGCGGAGCGCGCGCTTAGCCTCGACCCGAATCTCGGCGCCGCGCACGCGGCGCTCGCCGACGTGAAGTTGTACATGCTCTGGGACTGGGACGGCGCCGAGCAGGCATTCTTGCGCGCGAAAGAGCTCAGCCCGAGCCTGGCGATGAACCACTATCACTACGCCTGGTATCTCGCGCTATTCGATCGATGGGAGGAAGCAGCGGCCGAGCACGAGCGGGCACGCGAGCTCGATCCGCTGACGCCGCTGCACACGCTCTGGCTCGGCGGCCTCTATCTATACGAGGATCTCGGTAGACACCAAGAGGCGATCGCCGCGGCGCGCCGCGCGCTCGAGATTCAGCCCGACAACCCGACGGCGCTATTGGTGCTCGGAATGGCGCAGAGCGCGGCCGGAGAGCACGACCTCGCGATCGAAACGCATCAGCGCATGGTCGAGCTCAACCCCGACCTCGAGTGGGAGCTCGGCCTGACGTACGCGCGCGCGGGCGAAGCCGAGCGTGTCCGCGCGATCATCGACGATCTCGAGTCGCGGCCGACGACGTCGTGGACCGCGTACGGCCTTGCGATGCTGCACGCGCAGCTTGGCGAGCTCGATGAGGCGTTCGACTACCTCGCTTTCGAGCCGGCCCACGCGTGGCTGCCGTGGATTCGGCACGACCCGTGGCTGCGGCCCCTGCTCGAGAAAGATCCGCGCTTCCTGAAGCTGTTGGCTCGCATGCGGCTGCCCCCGTGAGCGCCGTCGCGCGAACGAGGTAGAAGCGGGATAAGCTAGCGCGCGTGCACGATCAGGCGGGGGGAAGCATGAGGTTCGTGAAACGACTGCTCGCGTTCTTGGCATTTTCTGCCATGGGGCTCTTGGTTGCGCGCGCAGCGCCTTCGGTCTACCCGACCGGCGTCACGATCTACGATCCCGCGCGCACGTGGAACGGCTACACGGTGCTGTCGCCGCTCGCGACGCAAGCCGTGATCGTGATCGACATGAACGGCAATGTCGTGAAGCGGTGGGACGGCTTCAACAACTCGGCGGGTGGCCCGGCGCGGGTGCTGCCGGGCGGCGGCGTCATCAGCGCGAGCGGCGCGCGGCCGCCGTTTCAGGAGTCGCTCGAGCTCGTGCAGCGCGACTTCGACGGCAACATCGTCTGGAGCTTCAACCGCAACGAAGAGATCGAGCTGCGCGATACGGGTAAGGTGTGGTCGTCGCGCCAGCATCACGATTGGCAGCGCGACGACTTTCCGGCCGGTTACTACTCGCCCGACGCGACGCCGGCAGTTGCGGCTGGCACGACGCTGATCCTCACGCACACGAACCACAAGCTGCCCGCCGTCGCCGACGCGACGCTCGAGGACGACCGGCTGATCGAGGTGACGCAGGACGGCCGCATCGTCTGGGAGTGGACCGCGGGCGAGCACATCGACGAGCTCGGGTTCGCTCCCGACGCGCGCGCCGCGATCAAGGCCGCGGCCGACGTCAACGAGGCGCGCGGCTCGTTCGATTGGCTGCACGTGAACTCAGCCACGTACGTCGGCCCGAACCGGTGGTTCGACGCCGGCGACCGGCGCTTCGCGCCGAACAACGTCATCATCAGCAGCCGGCAAGCGAGCTTGCTCGCGATCGTAGCGCGCGACGGCAAGATCGTCTGGCGCTTGGGGCCGGACTTCAGCGCGAGCGAGGAGCTCAAGAAGATTCGCCAGATCATCGGCCAGCATCACGCTCACTTCATTCCGAAAGGGTTGCCCGGCGCGGGCAATTTGCTCGTGTTCGACAACGGCGGCTCGAGCGGCTACGGCTTCGCGGGGCCGATCGCTCCGAACGGCGTCGGCGCATTCGCGCGCGCCACGTCGCGCGTGCTCGAGATCGACCCGGTGTCGCTCGAGCTCCTTTGGTCGTACACGGCGCCGAGGTTCTTCAGCACGAACATCAGCGGGGCGCAGCGGCTCGCGAACGGCAATACGTTGATCACTGAAGGCGCCGGCGGGCGCATGTTCGAGGTCACGAACGACGGCACGATCGTGTGGGAGTACATGAACCCGCTGTTCGCGGGCCCGCGGCAGTCGAACGACGTCTACCGCGCGTACCGATTGCCGTACGACTGGATCCCGCAGCTCGCGCGCCCGACCGAGAAAGCCGTGACTGCGCCTGCGCTCGCGTCGTTCGGGGTGCCGTAGCAGGCTAGTCGAATCGTTAGGCGCCCCGACATTGGCCGGAGAGCCAATGGCGGCTCCGGCATCGCGCGGGGTAGGTTGGCCGAGTTCTCGCTCTAAGAGTGTCGCGTTCTGCGGAAAACTTGGGGGAGTGGTCAATGCAACTCATCATCTCTTTGGTCATCGGCGGCATCATCGGCTGGCTCGCCAGCCTCATCATGAAGACCGATGCCCAGATGGGGCTGATTGCCAACGTCATCGTCGGCATCGTCGGATCGGCGCTCGGTTTCTGGGTCGCGGGCCTGCTCGGGTTCGGAGGGGGCGGCATCGTGCCCTGGCTGATCGCGATCGGCGGCGCCATGCTCCTGATCGCGATCCTGAAGATGCTGAACGTCTTCAAGTAGACCGCGCGCGCGGCGGCTTGCGGCCGCTGACGACGGAGTAGTACCCGTAGCTCGGGCGCGCATCGACGTCCACGAAGCCCGCGCGCGTCAGAATTTGCTCGAGCTCGGCGAAAGAGTACTGCCGCCCTTGAGTGCCGAGCATCACGACGGAGAATGCCGCCGTCGTGACGGGGCCCGAGCCGTCCTCTGCGACCAGCATCTCGTGCAGGAAGATGCGGCCGCCCGGCTCGAGCGCCTCATGCGCGCGTTGCGCGAGAAATAGGTTCGTCTCGGCGTTCCAGTCGTGGAACACGTTCGAGAAGAACATGCCGTCGTAGCCGCGCGGCCAAGGCTCGCGGAACATGTCTACGGCAACGGTATCGACGCGATCCGCGACGCCGCCTTCGGCGACATAGTCGCGCACGCACTCGCAGACGGCGGGAAGCTCGAGAACGGTGCAATGAATCGACGGGAACTGCTGCGCGATCGCGATCGAGAAGCAGCCCGACCCGCCGCCGACGTCGAGCAAGCGTCGCACGCTCTCCAGGCCGCCGTTACGGGCCGCGCCGACGGACGCCGGCAGAGAATGGCAGTGCATGAGTTGTGTGACGACCTGTGCTTGCGCGCGGCCGATCTGCCCGCGCTTCCACGCTTCGGCCGGATCGTCGGCGGCCACCGGAGTCGTCGTCGGCGCGGCCGCTGCGTTTTCCGGTGCGCGCAGCGCTTGAATCAAGGTTTCGTGCTGCCGTGGGACGACCCCGAGCGCGCGCAACAGCGGGCCCCAGTAGTACGGGCTCTCGGGAAGTAGATACGTGCGCGCGGCGTCGGCGAGCTCGTATCGGCCGTTGCGCAGCGCGAGGAGCTCGAGGGCCGTCAGCATGCCGAATAGCACTTCCGTCGCGCGGCGATTGAACCCGAGCGTGCGCGCCGTTTCGGCGGCGGTTGCCGGCGCCGACGCGAGCGCGCGGAAGATTCCGAGCTCGTCCGCAACGGCCATCGCGGGCAGTCGATGCACCGAGAGCCAGATGTCCCAGATCGCGCGATCGGGGGTCGCGGGCAGCTCGTAACGCATCGTGCGAGGGCTAGGCGCCGTCGGCGCGTTCGCGCGCGCCGAGCGCGAGATCGGCGTTGCGAAAGAGCAGCCGGCCGTACGTCTCGCCCGCGCGATCGAGGTCCATCGCGACGTGTTGCGTCATCGCGTGGATGTCGCGGAAGTGACGTTGCAGCGGGCTCGCTTCGTAAATCGCGCGGCCGCCGCTGCCGCGAAAGAGTTGGAGCACGGCGCGGCTGCAGGCGTCCATGATGAACGGCGCGTCGTACATGATTCGCTCGGCTTCGCCGGGCGCAAGCGGCCGGTTTTCCTGCGCCGCACGATCGAGCGCAGCGACGTCGCGCCGGAACACGAGCCGAGCGGCGTCGATCTCGGCCGCCGCGGCCGCCATGCGCACGGCCGAGCCGGCGTTGCCGTCGAATGCCTGGCCCGAGAAGCTGTCCACGCGCGTCTTGATGTAGGCGCGGAAGCCTTCGAGCATCGCGATCGCGGTGCCAAGGCCGATGGCCGGGAACGCGCAGATGAACACGGGATACCACGGCAGCCGGTAGAACGGCTGCTTGTGCACGGCGAAACCCGGCGCCGTTCCGTCGTGCGCCGTCTTCACGGCGACGACGCGGTGCGCCGGGACGACAACGCCGTCGACTTCGACGGACTTGCTGCCCGTCGCGCGCAGCCCGGCCACGTGCCAGTCGTCGACGATCTTCACGTCCGCGACACGAACGAATGCAAACGCGTACTCGGGCGGCTCGGGCTCGGCTTTGAGAAGCGCGCCGAGCATGATCCAAGCTGCGTGCTCGACGCCGCTCGAGAACGACCAACGTCCCGCGAGCCGGAAGCCGCCGTCCACGGCCGCGAGCGTGCCGGTCGGGGCGACCGCGGACGCAACCAACACATCGGGGCCTTCGCCGAAGATCTCGTCCTGCCCGCGCTTGTCGAGCCAGCAGGCCGCGATGTTGTGCATCGCGAACAGCGTGCCGACCCAGGCCGTCGACGGGCATGCCGCGGCGAGGTCCGTCGTCGTATCGAGCACCTCGGCAAGCGTGCGCTCGTCGCCGCCGTATAGGCGCGGAACGAACGCGCGGAAGAGGCCGGCTTTGCGCAGGCCCGTCATGGTCTCGGCTGGAACTCCGCGCTGCTTTTCGGCGGCTTCGGCGCGAAGGCGCACGTCGGGAACGAGATCGAGCACGGTTTGCCGGAAGCCCTTCACGGCGGTCAGCGTGTGATCGAGCACTTTCGCCGACGTCTGGACGCTCACGAGTGTCGCAGTGTCTTCGTCCTCGCCGATGTTCTTATTGTTAATTGGCGATTGCATGTCGGTACCGAGTATAGCCCGCCGCGCGGCGAAGCTCATTCGTGGCGAAAGCCGAAGCAGTGCAGCGCCTCGTGGCCGAAGGTCATGGTGCGGTCGTTGTCGACGAGCGCTCCGCGCATCCTGACGACGAAAAGGTCGCAGACCCATTCGCCGGTCTCGGCGTCGCGGTGCAGGACCGAGAAGCCGTGCAGGTCGATGGCGTCGACGTTCTGCGCCGTCGCGGCCTCGCGCAGCAGCTTGAGACTCTCGTGCCAATGCACGCGCAACGTGACGTTGTCGAGAATGCCGACCTTCGCGTGCGGCTGCCATTGATCCGGCGCCGACATGTCGCCGGGGCTGGCGGCGAGAGCCGGCGCGGTCACGAGCATCGAAAGCGCTAGAGAGGCGAGTCTGGTCATGGCGAGCTCCGCATGGTTGATCGACGGAGCTCTTTTTTAATGATCGAAGCGCTCGCAATCCGGAGCGGCCGGCGACGGCCGCACGAGCTGCATCCGAGCGGCGCACGAACGAGCGACGAGCGGCGGTAGGCTGACGCGACCGCTAGGCGCTAGACTCCGCGTCGAAAGCCAGAGAGAGGTGTTCTTCGGCGTGGGGACGGAACGCTTGCAGCCGAGAGGCTCGGATCTTTGGATCGGTGACTGGCTCATCGAGCCGACGCGCTCGCGCGTCTCCAAGGGCGGCGACGTGCAGCGTGTGACGCCGCGCGCGATGGCCGTGCTCGTGCACCTCGCCGGGGCCGGCGGCGCCGTCGTCTCGCGCAACGACATTCTCGACGCCGTGTGGCCCGGCATGGCCGTGACTCCGGACGCGCTGTCGCAGTGCCTCGTCGAGCTTCGCAGGGTGTTCGGCGACAGCCCCAAGCAGTCTGGAATCATCGAAACGATCCCGAAGATGGGCGTCCGCCTCGTCGCTCCCGTCGTGCAGAAGCGCGCGGCAGCGGCCGCTTACCGCGACGGCGACTCGAGCCGCGCACGCGCGGACGCCGAGCGGCGCAGCTTGGCCGTGCTGCCGTTCGACAACCTGACCCCCGATCCCGAGAACGCGTACATCGCCGCGGGGATGCAGGAGGAGATCCTCACGCGGCTTTCGCGGCTCGGCCGGTTCCGCGTCATTTCGCGAACGTCCGTGCTGCGCTACGCCGCCGAGCGCCCGTCGATCCGCACCATCGCGCAAGAGCTCGGCGCCGACGTCATCCTCGAAGGCAGCGTGCGCAGCGCGCGCGACAAGCTCCGCATCGACGCGCGCTTGATCGATGCCGCGGCCGACGGCGTCGTGTGGAGCGATAGCTACGACGGCCAGCGTGACGACGTGTTGTCGATGCAGTCCGCCGTTTCGATCGACGTCGCGCGCGCGTTGCGCGTCGAGCTTTCCACAGCTGAAGAACAGAGCCTAGACCGTGCGCTGACGACCTCGACGCGCGCGTACGAGCTCTATGCGCAAGCGAACTACCTATACACGAGCGTTTCGCCGAACGAGGCGCTTGCGCGTCGCCTGATGGAAAGCGCCGTCGATGCGGATCCAAAATTCGCGGCAGCGCTCGGTTGGCTCGCCGCAACCGACGTGCTGGCGCTCGTGAACACGTTCCAGGGAGACGCCGTCGAGGCGGCGCAACGCGACGCGCTGGTGCTCGCCGTGCACGACCGTGCGCAGCGCGCGCTCGCGATCGATCCGAACGCAATCTACGCACATGGCGCGCTCGCGCGAGTGGAGTTCTTGCACTGGCGCTGGAGCGACGCGCTGCGCTCGTTCGATCGCGCGCTCGAGACCGGGCCTAGCGATCTGCATTCGGTGGGGTCCGGCTGCTGGTTGAACGCGCTGCTCGGCCGCCGGGAACGCGCGATTCGGATTGCGGAGCAGGGCCTCTCGTTGAACCCGCAAGTGGCCGATGCACACCGTTGGCTCGGCATCGCGTACGGAGTCGTGGGCGATCGCGAATCCGCCGTCGCGAGCTTGCGCACGGCGCACAAGCTCGCGCCCGGTGATCCGTTCTCGGCAGCGTGGCTCGCGTACATCGAGATCGCGCGCGGCAATACGGCCGAAGGCGCACGCCTTCTCGACTGGACGGAACAGCTCGTCGGCAAGTCGCGCTCGATGGTGTTTCTCGCCGAGCTCGCGCTCGGCTACGCGCGGGTCGGCCGAGCGGAGGACGCCAGGCGCTTGAACGACGAGATTCTCGCGATCGGCGCGCGGCGGCCGATCGGCGCAGGATCCTACGCAATGGCGGCGGCGGCCGTCGCCGACTACGACGAAATGCTGCGCTGGCTCGATATCGCGGCCGCGAAAGTGCGCAAGCACGAGGTCGACGAAGGTTTCATCTCGCTCAACAACTTGCGCATGAACGTCACGGCCGATCCGGCTCTCGAGCAGCCGCACGTGAGGGCCGCGCTCGATCGAGTCCGCGGCGACTGATGAATCGACACTATCGGGGGCGCAGCATGCGAACCTACCTTGCCGTCATCGTAACCGTCGTCGGCGCCTCCGCTCCCGCAAGCGCGCATCACAGCCGCGCCGCCTTCGACACGACGGTCGAAGTCACGATCGAGGGCGTCATCGTCGACATGCTGTGGGCCAATCCCCACATCTACATGACCCTCGAGGTGCCGGGGCCGGAGGGTCGCCCCGCCAGGCAGCAGGTCGAGATCGGTCCGCTGTCGACGCTGGGGCCACTCGGCTTGAGCCGCGACTCGTTCGTCGCCGGGGAGCGCGTGACGATCCGCGCGAACCCCAATCGCCGCGGTCCCGGCCACACGGTCGTCGGGCTCGCCGCCACGAAGAGCGACGGCTCCGTTTACCCGCTGCACGTGTTCGGCGGTGGCGATCGTCCCGCACCGGTTGCACGGCGAGCCGATAGTCTCTCCGGCAACTGGGTGCCAACGACGCAAGGTTGGCAAGCGCTGGTACAGGGATCGCGAAGTTGGCCACTGACCGAGGTAGGGCGCCAAGGAGTGGCGGACACGGTAAGCCAACAGCGCTCGCAGGCCGAGTGTGCGCCGTGGGCGGTGCCGGTGTTCATGACATTTCCGGCGCTGTTCACGGTCGACGCGCAGCCCGACGTCGTGACGATACGTTTCGATTGGATGAATGGCGCGCGGACGATCTACATGAACCTTGCCGAGCATCCCGTGAGCGTCGCGCCGAGCTTGCAAGGGCACTCGATCGGCCGGTGGGATGGCGCGACGCTCGTCGTCGACACGGTCGGCTTCGCTCCGCATCGCGAGGGAGTAGGGTTCGGCGTTCCGTCCGGTGAACGCAAGCACCTGACCGAGCGCATCACGTTGAACGACGACGGCACGAGCGCGACCTACGAGTTCACCGTCGAGGATCCGCTGTCGCTGACGGAACCGGTCACGCGCAGCGTGCAGTGGGCGTACCGGCCCGATCTCGAGGCGTCGGGGCAGTCGTGCGACCCGGAGGTCGCGACGCGGTTTCTGCGCGAGCTCGCCGAGTAGGCGATCCGCCTAGACTTCCATCGTGCCCGTGCTGTCGCCGAAGCTCGGCAGCTCGATGCCTTCCTTCGCCGCGAGCGTCATGAAGAAGTTCGCGAGCGGAGTGCCCTTCGGGTTCTCGATGTGGCGGTTCGTGCCGTAACGGCCCGCCGCGGTGCCCGCGACGAGCACGGGCAAGTCGTTGTGATCGTGCAGGTTCGAGTTGCCCATCGGGCTGCCGAACATCACGAGCGAGCTCGCGAGCAAGTTCGAGTCGCCGTCCGGCGTCGTCGCGAGCTTGTCCAAGAAGTAGCCGACGAGCCCGACGTGGTAGGCGTTCAGCTTCGCGTAACGCTCCATGCGCACCGGGTCTTGCTGGTGATGCGACAACGCGTGATACGCGTCCGGCACGCCGCTCTCCGGGTACACCTTCGCGCTCAGGTCGCGCGAGAGCATCATCGTCGCGACGCGCGTGATATCCGCTTTGAACGCGAGCACCTGCAAGTCGAGCATGAGCTTCGCGTGCTCGTCGAACGGCAGCTCGGCCGTCTCGGGGCGCGCGAAGTCGACGGCGGCCGTCGTTTCCGCGAGCGCGATGCGCCGCTCGATCTCGCGCACGTCGTCGAGGTAGTCGTCGAAACGCGCGCGGTCGCTCGGGCCGAGCCCGCGCTGTAGGCGATTCATGTCGGCGAGTACGGAGTCCAAGATGCTGCGGTCTTCGCGTTTGCGCGCCGCGCGCTCCTCGGGTGTGCCCCCGTCGCCGAACAGGCGCTCGAACACGATCTGCGGGTTGCGCTCCATGGGCAGCGGCGTCGTTGGCGACGACCAGGCGATCGAGTTCGTGTACGAGCAGCTGTAGCCGACGCCGCAGACGCCGAGCGAGCCGACGTCCTCGATGCACATCTCGAGCGAGGGCAGGGCGCTCTCTTGGCCTATCGCGCTCGCGAGCACTTGGTCGATCGAGATACCGGCGTAGATGTCCTGGCCTTCCGTGCGCTTCGGGTGCGCGGCCGTCAGGTAGACGGCCGCCGTGCGCGAGTGGTCGCCGGCGCTTTCCTCGGGCGACAGCGACGTCGCCATGCGATGGTCCGTGCCGCTGATGACGGTCAACTGGTCCTTGAACGCCGCGACGGGCTGAAGGATTCGCGAGAGCTCCCACGTCTTACCGGCGCCGTTCGGCTTCCAGTAGCCCGGCGACGCGCCGTGCGGCACGTGCAGGAAGCTGTAGCGGCTCTTGGGCTTAGGTGTCGAGGCCATCGCCGGCACCATCGCGTCGAGCAGTGGGAGGGCGACGGCCGCACCCATTCCGCGGAGGAAGGTCCGGCGTGGCAAGTGGCGCTTCGTGATGAACATGGCGATGCTCTCCGTCAATGACCCGCGGCGACGATTTCGGTCGCGGCCGGTGTAGCCTCGGCCGCGCGCATTCGAAACGCGTCGCTTTCCACGACACCCAAGACGATCGTCGAGAAACGGTACCCGTCTTTCTCTGCGTTGCGCGCGATCGCGCGCACGGC
>Ga0315912_10004726_pt1 | contig 12755 bp, 4 predicted proteins | sample VfabasoilMG_FD_204469 | JGI IMG/M metagenome (GOLD analysis project Ga0315912, IMG submission 204469) | Garden soil microbial communities collected in Santa Monica, California, United States - V. faba soil | ecosystem: Environmental > Terrestrial > Soil > Garden | place: USA: California... | reverse complement strand
CTCGCTCTACCTGTGGGGCGCCGCCGGCACCGCGCTGGTGATCTTCGCGGTGAGCGGCTGGAACATCGTGCAGCTGTCCAGCGGCGGCAAGGTGGTGGCCGAAATGGTGGGCGCGCGCCGCATCACCCCCGATACGCGCGACCTGCTGGAGCGGCGCCTGCTGAACGTGGTGGAGGAGATGGCGATCGCCTCGGGCGTGCGCGTGCCGGCGGTCTACGTGATGGACGGCGAACCCGGCATCAACGCCTTCGCCGCCGGCTACGACACCTCCGATTCGGTGGTGACGGTGACGCGCGGCACGCTGGAGACGCTGAACCGGGATGAACTGCAGGGCGTGGTGGCGCACGAATTCAGCCACATCCTGAACGGCGACATGCGGCTCAACATCCGCATGATCGGCGTGCTCGCGGGCATCGTGTTCATCGGCTCGATCGGCGAATTCATCATGCGCAGCCAGCGCGGCGGCAGCGACAGCAAGGGCGCGCTGCCGATCTTCCTCGGCGGCCTGGCGCTGCTGCTGATCGGCTGGATCGGCCTGTTTTTCGCGCGCCTGATCAAGGCCGCCACCTCGCGCCAGCGTGAATTCCTCGCCGACGCCTCCAGCGTGCAGTTCACGCGCAACCCGGACGGCATCGCCGGCGCGCTCGACCAGATCGGCGCGTCCTCCACCGGCGCGCTGATCGCCACGCGCCACGCCGAAGACCTGTCGCACATGTTCTTCGCGCAGGCCCTCAGCATGCGGCTGGCGGGCCTGTTCGCCACGCACCCGCCGCTGGAGGAGCGCATCCAGCGCGTGCACGCGCGCTTCGACCGCGCGGGCTACCGCAGGGCGCGCGCGCCGGCGGCGGCCGCTGCCGCGGGCGAAGACGACTCGCAGTACGAGGAAAAGCGCCAGGCCGCCGCCGCCGCCATCCTCGGCGGCACCGGGCTCGCCGGCCGGCGCGGCGCGGATCTCGGCACGGCCTGGGGACGCTCGGCGGGCGACAGCGCGGCGCTGGTGGGCAGCGTGGATGGGGCCAAGGTGGACTACGCCGCCAAACTGCTCGCCGCGCTGCCGCTGCAGCTGCGCGAAAAGCTGAGGGAAGCCGAAGGCGCGCGCGCGGCGGTGGTGGCGCTGCTGCTCGCTCCGAAGGAGGACGTGCTCAAGCAGCAGCTGAATGCGCTCGCCGACAAGGGCATGGGCGCGCTCGCCGAGCAGGCGCGCCGCGCCGAACTGCTGACGCGTCGGCTCGGGCCGGCGTTCCATTTGCCGGTGATCGACCTGGCCCTGCCGGCCATCAAGCCCGCGGCCGAGGAATTGCGCAACGAATTGATCGGCGCGCTGGAAGCGGTCATTTACGCCGACCGGCGCGTGTCGCTGCACGAGTTCGTGGTGCTGACCATGATGCGCAACCAGCTCGCGCCCAGCCGCAAGCCCGGCGCCGCCGGCAACAAAAAGCTCGCCGAACTGCAGGATGCGGTGCGGGTCGTGCTCTCCATGGTGGCGCACGCCGGCACGCGCCAGGACGCCACCGGCGAGCGCGGCGAAGCGGTCGCCGCGGCGATGCGCGCGGGGCTGGCGGAGATGGGCCTGCCCGCGGCGGCGCCGGCCGGCGCGCTCACCCTCGAGTCGGCGGGCGCGGCGCTGCAGATGCTTAAAGACCTCGCGCCGATGCAGAAGGCGGTGCTGGTGAAAGGGCTGTTCGCCGCCGTGACCGCCGACGGCACGATCCGCGTGGTGGAGGCCGAACTCATGCGGCTGGTGGGCGCGGTGCTGGATTGCCCGCTGCCGCCGCTGCTCGAAGCCGTCGATCCCGCCACCTTGTCGGCATAAAATCGGCGGCGTGACCCACGAAGCTCTGGAACTGGCGCTGCGCTCGGCGCTGGCGGGCGAAGTTCGCTTCGACGCCGGCGCGCGCGCGGCCTACGCCTCGGATGCGTCCAACTACCGGCAGGTGCCGATCGGCGTGGTGCTGCCGCGAACGGCCGAGGACGTGGTCGCCGCGGTAGCGGCCTGCCGCGAGCACGATGCGCCCATCCTCGCGCGCGGCGGCGGCACCTCGCTGTGCGGCCAGACGGTGAACGTCGCGGTGGTCATCGATACCTCGAAATACCTCGACCGCGTGTTGGAACTTGACGGCGCCTCGCGCACCGCGCGCGTGGAGCCGGGCGTGGTCTGCGACGCCCTGCGCGCCTCGGCCGAGCGCTACGGCCTCACCTTCGGCCCGGACCCGGCGACGCATTCGCGCTGCACGCTGGGCGGCATGATCGGCAACAACTCCTGCGGCGCGCACTCGGTGATGGCCGGCAAGACCGTGGAGAACATCGAGGCGCTGGAGGTGCTGACCTACGACGGCGCGCGCTTCTGGTGCGGGCCGACCTCGGAGTCCGAGCTCGACGCCATCATCCGGCGCGGCGGCCGCCAGGGCGAGATCTACGAAAAGCTGCGCAGCCTGCGCGACCGCTACGCCGACCTGATCCGCGCGAAGTTCCCCAGGATCAAGCGCCGCGTCTCGGGCTACAACCTCGACCAGCTGCTGCCCGAGAACGGCTTCAACGTCGCGCGCGCGCTGGTGGGGTCGGAGGGCACCTGCGCGCTCACACTGCAGGCGCTCGCGCGCCTGGTGGCGAGCCCGCGCGAGCGCGTGCTGCTGGTGATCGGATTCGACGACATCTACCAGGCGGCCGACGCCGTGCCGCAGGTGCTGGCGGCGGGGCCGATCGCCTGCGAGGGCCTGGATACCGGCATCATCGGCGGCCTGCGCGAGCGCAACCTGAAGCTGGAGGACATCGCGCTGCTGCCCGCTGGCCAGGCCTGGCTGATGGTCGAATTCGGCGGCGACACCAGGGAACAGGCGCTGGCGCGGGCGGACGTGCTGAAGGACGCGCTCGGCGGCAGCGTCATCGTCGACAAATCGCTGATGAACCGCTTCTGGACCATCCGCGAGACCGGCGCCTCGGCGACCTCCCTCAAGCTCAAGTCGCAGGACGGCCCCGACCCGGTGGTGGGCTGGGAGGACGCCGCGGTGGATCCGCTGCGCCTGGGCGGCTACCTGCGCGAATTCCAGGCGCTGGTGGACCGCTACGGCTACAAGACCTCGCTGTACGGGCACTTCGGCGACGGCTGCATCCACGCACGCATCAACTTCGAGCTGCGCACGCCGCAGGGCCTCGCGCAATGGCGCGGCTTCCTCACCGAGGCCTCGAAGCTGGTGGTCGCCTACGGCGGCTCGCTGTCGGGCGAGCACGGCGACGGCCAGGGGCGCGCCGAGTTCCTGCCGCTGATGTACGGGCCGGAGCTGATGGCGGCGTTCCGCGAGTTCAAGCGCATCTGGGATCCCCGGGGGCGCATGAATCCGGGCAAGCTCATCGACGCGCTGGGCGAGGCGTACCGCGTCGACGAGAACCTGCGCGCGGGGCCCGGCTACCAGCCGGTCCAGCTAAGCACGCGCATGACTTTCCTCAGCAGCGAGGGCGACGGTTTCACGCGCGCCACCGAGCGCTGCATCGGCATGGGCAAGTGCCGCGCGGCCGAGGGCGGCACCATGTGCCCGAGCTACCGCGCCACCAAGGAAGAACGCTATTCCACGCGCGGGCGCGGCCGGCTGCTGAACGAAATGCTGCGCGGCGAGGTGATCACGGATGGCTGGCAGAGCCGGGAAGTGAAGGAGGCGCTCGACATGTGCCTCGCCTGCAAGGGCTGCCGCAGCGATTGCCCCACGCACACCGACATGGCGAGCTACAAGGCGGAATTCCTGTCGCACTACTACGAGCAGCACGCCCGTCCGCTGCACGCGCATTCGATGGGCCGCATCGGCGAGTGGGCGCCGCTGGCGATGCGCGCGCCGAACCTGGTGAACGCGCTGACCGGCCTGCCGCTGTTCGCGGGCCTGTCGAAATTCATCGCCGGCGTCGCGCCCGAACGCGCGCTGCCCAGGTTCGCGCAGCGCAGCTTCAGCGCGCAGTTCGACGCCGATCACCGCGCGCAGCGCGATCCGGCGCGCTCCGGCGGCACGCGGCGCGGCGACCCGGTGCTGCTGTTCCCGGACACTTTCAGCAACTACTTCCGGCCGCAGGGCGCGCTCGCCGCGGTCAAGGTGCTGGAGGATTCCGGCGCGCGCGTCGAACTGCCGAAACAGCCGCTGTGCTGCGGCCGGCCGTACTACGACTTCGGCATGCTCGAGCGGGCGAAGGCCGCGCTGCGCAAGGTGCTGGACGCGCTCGCGCCGCAGATCGAATCCGGCACGCCGATGGTGGTGCTCGAGCCCGGCTGCCATTCGGTGTTCCGCGACGAGCTGCTCAAGCTGTTTCCCAACGACGCCAACGCGGCGCGCCTCGCCCGGCAGACCGTCACGCTGGCGGAGGTCCTGCAGGTGCGCCGCTGGAAGCCGCAGCGCATCGGCGGCACCGCGCTGCTGCACGGCCATTGCCACCAGAAGGCGCTGGGCGGCACGCGCGCCGACGTGGCGCTGCTCGAAGCCGCCGGCATCGAGACCGCCGCGCCCGATACCGGCTGCTGCGGCATGGCCGGCGCGTTCGGCTTCCGGCCCGAGACTTACGCGACCTCGGTGCAGATCGGCAGGCTCGCGGTGCTGCCGAAAGTGCAGGGTGCTGCGGCGCAAACACTGATCGTCGCCGACGGCTTTTCCTGCCGCGAGCAGATCGAAGGACTGGGCGGCCGCGCCACCTTGCATCTTGCTGAAGTGCTCGCCAAAGGCACCGGGCGACAGGGGAATTGGACGCCCGGATAAACCGTCCGGCAGGCGGCGCAAAGTGTGAATGCATCACTGTCAATGGCCGGGGAATTACTACAGAATGAGCGCCCGATAAATAGTTCACATAGTTCACCTGTCGCGGGCTCATGCAGGTACGGAACGGCGATCCCCGTCCTCTGGTAGTCACGATACTCAGCGAAGGCAGCTCGCTTTCGGTCTGGCTCACGGACCTGCTGCCCATCGGGCGCCCGGCGCGCGTCGAGGTGGATGCCGCAATACTGAATGATTTGCGCAAGCGCGCGGCAGATGCGCTGCGGGCGGCGCCCGGCGCGCGCGATGCCGCGGCAGGCGGCGCCGCCGCGCCGGAACTGCGCGAAGTCGGCGGCATGATTTTCACGCGCCTGTTTCCCGAAGCGATCCGCGATTACCTGCGCCACTCGCCGGCGCGCGACCTGTACCTGCACCTGGACGAGGAACTGCTGGAGATCCCCTGGGAGCTGGCGCATGACGGCGACGGCTTCCTCGGCGAGAAATTCGGCATTTCCCGGCGACTCAGCTGCGCGGCGGCGATTCCCGCCGCGCCGGTGGCGCGGCCGGTGCGCGACGCCGTCCGGGTTCTGCTGATCCGCGGCGCCGCCGGCCCGGCGCCAGGCGACGGCGGCTTGCCGCAGCGGCTCGTCGAGATCGAGGGCCTGTCCACCACGCTGGTGGATGCCGCCAGCCTGCCGCGCGCGCATGCGCTGCGGCTGCTGGTGGAGCACGACATCGTGCACTTCGTCGGCCCCATTCCGCGCGGGGCGGACGGCGCGCAGCCCAGCTGCTGGCGTGGGCCGGCAGCGATCGCGCTGCGCGAAGTGACGGCGGCGGGGACGCCGCCGCAGCTGCTGATCTGCGAAGGCGCGGAACTCGCGCGCGCCGGCGCGCCGGCTACCGGCGGCGATTTCCGCCTCGCGAAGGACGCCCTCGAGTCGGGCCTCAACCTGCTGGCCGGCGAAGCGGGCACGCCCGGCTCCACGCTGCTGGAGCAGGTCTACCGGGAGCTCGCGCGCGGCGCCGCCCTGGGCGAAGCGGTGCGCGGCGCGCGCACGGCGGTGCGCCGCCGCGGCGGCAACGGCGGCAATGACTCTGCTCACGGCGCCGAGGCGGTGCTCTATGGCGACGCGCTGCAGGTGGTGTTTCCGCTCGGCCGGCGCACGCCGCAGGAGTACAACCGCCGCCAGGTGACGATCATGTCCTGCGACATGGTCGAATCGACGCGGCTGCTGAAAACCCTGGGCGCCGAGAAGTACAGCGAGGTGCTGTCGCGCTATCGCGCGCTGTGCATGAGCATCGCCTCGAAGTACGGCGGCAGCATCGAGGACCCCAAGGGCGACGGCATCCTCTGCTTCTTCGGTTTTCCGGTGGCGCAGGAAGACAGCGCCACGCAGTGCCTGCGGGCGGGGCGCGACATCATCGAGGCCGTCGCCGGGCTGGGCCTGCGGGTGCGCATCGGCGTGGATACCGGGCAAGTGGCAGTGAGCGAGGGCAAGCCGGTCGGCGACGCGGTGCATTTCGCCACCCGCCTGCAGGCGAACGCCGAGCCCGGCACCATGCGCGTGAGCGATTCCACGCGCCAGATCGTGCGCGGCAGGTTCGAGTTCCGGCTGCTCGACGGCGCGCAGGATTTCAAGGGTTTCGACGATCCCAAGCCGGTCTACCTCGCGCTCGGCGAGACGCCCAGCGACGGCGACGATCCCTTCGAGGCGGTGCCGCGCCTGACGCCCTTCATCGGCCGCAGCCGCGAACTGCAGCTCATCGAGGAACACTGGTCGAGCGCGCTGCGCGGCGGCGTGCGCACGGTGCTGGTGTCCGGCGAAGCCGGCATCGGCAAGTCGCGCCTGGTGCGCGAGTTCAGGCGCTCGCTGCTCGCGCACGGCAGCCGCGCGGTCGAGTGCCGCTGCCTGCCGGAGCACGTCAACAGCGCTTTTCATCCGCTGATCGATTTCCTGCGCCGGATGCTGCGTATCCAGGACGGCGACAGTATCGATACGAAACTGGACAAGATCGAAGCCAGCCTGCTGCCGGCGACCGCTGCGACCGGCGCCGCCGCGCTGGTGGCCGCGCTGCTGTCGCTGCCCTACGAATCGCGCTATCCGAAGCTGCAACTGCCGCCGGAGAAGCAGCGCCAGCTGACGCTGAACGCGCTGATCGGCTGGATCAAGCGGGAAGCCGAGAAAAGCCCGATCTGCCTGATCTTCGAAGACATCCACTGGATCGACCCCTCGTCGCGCGAATATCTCGACCGGCTGATCGCCGAAGCGGCGCGGCTGCCGCTGCTGGTGATCGCCACGCTGCGCCCGGAATCGGCGCACGAATGGAATCCCGGCTTCTCCGCCCACGAGATCGGGCTGGACGGGCTGTCGCCGGATTCCTCGCGCGCGATGGTGATGGGCGCCTGCGGCGAATCGAAGCTGCCCGGCGAAATCGTGCGGCTGCTGGCCGCGCGCGCGGACGGCGTGCCGCTGTTCATCGAGGAATCGACGCGCATGGCGGTCGAGCTCGGCGTCGGCGCCGACGGCCGGGATGCGGCCTCCACCCTGCGCTTCGCGGTGCCGGCCACCATCCAGGACCTGCTCATGGCGCGGCTCGACCGCCTGGCGAGCGCCAAGCCCGTCGCCCAGCTCGGCGGCACGATCGGGCGCGAGTTTTCCCTGGCCCTGCTGCAGGCGGTGCTCGCGCACGAGAGCTCGCCGGTGCGGGTCGGCGACCTCGCCGCGCGCATCGGCATGCTGGTCAGTTCCGGGCTGCTGATCGAGAAGGGCGACGCGTCGAACCGCAGCTATTTCTTCAAGCACGCGCTGGTGCGCGACGCCGCCTACCAGTCGCTGTGGGAGCGCGACCGCAAGAGCCTGCACCGCGCGATCGCCACCGTGATCGCGGAAAAATTCAGCGACCTGGAGGAGAACCAGCCGGAGCTGCTCGCCTACCACTACGCCGAGGCCGGCCTGGAGCCGCAGGCGATCGCTTACTGGGAACGCGCGGCGCGGCGCGCGGCCTCGCGTTCGGCGCACTACGAAGCGATCAGCCACCTCAAGAGCGGCCTGGAGCTCATCGGCCGGCTGCCGCCCTCGCTGAATCGCGACCGCACCGAGCTGCGCCTGCAGCTGCTGCTGGCCGGGCGCCTGATCGCCACCGAGGGCTACGGCGCCGAGCAGGTGGAGCGCGTCTACGCTCGTGCCTCCGACCTGTGCCGCGGGGCGGGCTATGAAAGCGCGCTGCTGAAAGTGCAGCTGGGACTGGAGGGCTACCACTTCATGCGCGCCGATTTCGGGCGGGCGCGCGCGATCGCCGACCAGGTCGCCGCGCAGCTGAGCGGGACGCACGACGTGACGCGCGGCCTGCAGTCGCGCTGGGCGGTGGCGAACATCCTCTTCCACCAGGGCGATATCGCCTCGGCGGTGGAGCGCATGGACGCCTGCCTGCACGACTACGACGAGACCCAGCACCGCCCGGACTCGGTGCAGGACGTCGGCGTGATGTGCTGGTGCTATTCATCCTGGGGCAAGTGGGAACTCGGCTATCCGGACCAGGCGCTGCAGCGCGCCGGGAAGGTGGTCGCGCTCGCCACCACGCTCGATCACCGCTTCAGCATGGGCGAGGCCTACGGGTTCCGCGCGGCGGTGCATCAGTTCCGGGGCGAGAACGAAGCTTGCCGCGAGGACGCCGAGCGCGCGATCGCCATCTGCGAAGACCACGGTTTCGCGGTCTGGCTCGCGCACGCAAAGCTGATGCATGGGCGCGCCATCGCCGAACTCGGTGAACCGGCCGCCGGCGTCGAGGAGATGCGAGCGGCCTACGACATGTGGTCGGCGACCGGCGCGGTGGTGACCACGCCGTTCTACCTGGCGATGCAGGCCGAAGGCCTCGCGCTCGCCGGCCAGCCCGAGGCCGGGCTGGCGCTGCTGGAGAAGGCGATCGACATCGTCGGTCGCTGCGGCGAGCGCTACTACGAGGCCGAAATCCGCCGGCTGGTCGGCGAGCTGGTGCTGCAATCGGCCGCGCTGCGCCGCGTGAACCGCAACGAGGAGGCCGAGCGCTGGCTGCTGAGCGGCATCGAACTCGCGGAGTCGCTCAAGCTGCGCTCGCTCAAGCTGCGCTGCGCCATCAGCCTGAGCCGGCTGTGGAGCGCGCAGGGCAAGTCAAAGGAAGCCAGGCAGGTGCTCGCGCCGGCCTACGAGTGGTTCAAGGAGGGGGCGGGCACGCGCGACCTGGAGCGCGCGCGCACGATGCTGAACAGTTAGTACGGACAGTGCCCGGCCATCGGCCGGATAAGGGGGGCGGGATGACGAAACTCGACGATTTCCGGGCGGCGGAGCGTGACAGCCGATACGCAGCGAGCCGGTTGCTGTTCAGTTGGCTGTCGGTCGACGTGGAGCGCGGCGATCTCTACCGCTGCCTGATCGACGACGGCGAGCCGCTCCTGTTCCAGAGCCGTGCCGACGTCAAGATACGGCCCACCGATCCCGGCAATTCCACCTTCCAGCAGGACGTCTACCTGCTGACCAAGCGAACCCACATCGAGCAGGCGCTGACCGATACGCAGAATTTCAGCAACGCGCCCTACCAGGTGCTCGGCAGCGGCACCTTCATGCTCGGGCTGGACGGTGGCGACCACGTCAACCAGCGCAATTTTGCCGCCGCCTACCTGCGCAACATCGGGCCCGCCATTCCCGCGCTGTCGAACCTGGCATTCAAGGCCGCCGCCGTGCTGCCGCTCAAGCAGCGCAGGTTCGACCTGGCCTATCTGGGCGAACAGGCGGCGCTGCGCTTCATGGGCTTCCTCTTCGGCTTCGCGCAGGCCGACCACGCCGTGCTGGAGGGGGCGATGCAGCAGGCCTACCGCGGCCTCAACTACCAGATCATCGGGCGCCATTTCATCAGCGAGCCGGGCGCCGTGGAGCGCGCGGCCGCCGCGATGGGCGGGCTGCTCACGCGCGTGGCCTACCTGATCGACCTGTACCGCGAGCAGGTGGGGCGCGAGCAGGCGGATGAATACAAGAGGATCAACGACGAACTCGAGGAACTCAGGCAGTGGAAGGACCAGAAGGGTACGCGGCCGCTCGCAAATTTCAAGCCGGTACTGCGGCGCATCGCCGAGCAGAAGGATTTTCCGCCCGGCTACAGCGGCGCCGAACTGGCGGTCATCGTGGTGGGCCTCATCTCGGGCGCCATCCACAACGTGCAGGCGAGCACCGCCATCGCGGTCAACGAGTTCTTCCGGGATCCCCGCGTATTGAAACTCGCCACCGACGAGGCGGTACGCTCCTGGCAGCAGAACGCGGACTATGGCGCCACCGACGAACTGAAGGCATTGATCTGGGAGGCGCTGCGCCTGAACCCGCCCGCCGCTTTCTTGCCGCGCAGGACGAAAAGCAGGCTGACCCTCGGCAACACCTCCATTCCGTCGGGCAGCGTCGTGCTGCTGGCCATGGGCGGCGCGACGCGCGACAAACCGGGCGATCCGGACGTCTTCCGCGCGGACCGCAACGACAGGGACCCGCTCATTTTCGGCGGCGCGCCGGGGGTGCCGCATCAATGCGTCGGCGATCACCTCGCGATGCCGCTGGTCACGCACCTGGTGCGGCAGGTGCTGCGGCTGCCCGGCCTGGACCAGTGCCTGGATCCCAGGACCGGATCGCCGCAACGGCTGGAGAAGCTCTGGGGCATCATCTGCCAGAAGTATCCGCTCGAGTTCACGCGCCAGGACATCCTGACGCAGTCGCCGCTCATCGTCATCATGAACGTGCGCACGCCGGTGCCGGAGCACGCCGACGCGCTGCGCAAGATCATCAAGTACGGCGCGCCGCGCATCGAAAAGAAGCTGCGCGACGCGAAGCACGTGCACTTCGCGGAGTTCCTGCTCATCGAGAACGACAGCAAGCTGGTGCTGTTCACCATCTACGACCGCGACTTCGACTCCTACATCGAGCACTTCGCGCTCAAGATCGGGCCGCTGTTCGACAAGGTGTTCGAGCACATCCAGGACGCGCCGCCGCAGCCGGTCGACGAGTTCCCGAAGGAATTCATCGACACCATCCGGCGCCACAACGCGCGGCCCGCCGGCGACTATTTCTTCAGCGCCTACCCGAAAACCGACGTCTCGATGATCATCAACCAGTTTCCGCGGGAGGACGGGTGAACCCGGGCGCCGCCGCCGCGGACAAGGCGGAGGTGCAAAGGCTCGTCGTCTACGCCTACCCGCAGAATTGCAGCCTGCACTTCGTGCTGCGGGTCGCCGATGCCGCGCAGGCCCGCGACTTTGTCGCGGCCATCGCCGACAAGGGCTGGGTCACGGATGCGTCGCTCGACAGCGCTGCCCTCGAGGCGCTGCAGAAGCAGGGGATCTGCGCGGCGAACATCGGCTTCACCTTCCTCGGCCTGAAGGCGCTGGGACTGCACCTGCCGTACCTGCGCGTATTCCAGGAGAAAGCGCCGGCCTTCGCCGAGGGCGCGTTCCCGCGTGCGGCGCGGCGGCTCGCCGACACGGGCCCAAGTGCGGCGCAATGGTGGGAAAAGCCGTTCTGGCCGGAGCGCGCCCACGTGCTGCTCAGCCTGCATGGCGATACTGCGGCTGCGCTGCGGGCATTTTCCGCGCAGCTGCAGCAACTGCCCGGCGCGGCCGGCCTGGACGGCTGGCAGGATCCGCCTTTCGACGGCGGCCATCTGACCGCGGACCCGAAGAAGCGCACCGTGCATTTCGGCTTCCGCGACGGCATTGCCGACCCCGACATCGAGGGCTTCCACCCAAAAAAGATGTGGAGCGACGGGTCGCGCGAGCGGCAGCGGCACGCACCGGGCGAATTCCTGCTCGGCTACCGGAACGACGACAACTACAACCCCTGGCTGCTGGTGAATCCGTCGGCGCAGGCCAATCCCTGGCTGAAGCCGCTCAACCCCGCGCCCCAGCTGGCCGAATTCTTCAGGAACGGCAGTTTCGCGGCGTTCCGCAAGATGCAGCAGCACGAACGGTCCTACCGCGCCTTCGAGGCTGAAGCGGCCAAGCAGCTCGGCATGTCCAAGGAATACCTGCGCGCAAAATTGTGCGGACGCTGGGACAACGGGCGCGTCGCCCGGCCGGACGAGGCGGCGGCGCCGTCCCTTCCGGAGCCCGGCGATCCGGCCGAACTGGACGAATTCGATTTCACCGACGACCTGCAGGGCAGGGGTTGTCCGTTCGGCGCGCATATCCGGCGCATGAATCCGCGCGCGGACCAGGACCGGGTGGTGCCGGCCGGCACGCGCACGCTGATCCGCCGCGGCATGCCGTACGGCCCGGCCTACGACCCGAACGAGAAGGGCGACGAACCGCCGCGCGGCCTGCTGGGGTTGTTCTTCTGCGCCAGCCTGGAGGACCAGTTCGAGCACCTGCTCATCGAATGGGGCAATGCCAATCCGATGGGGCCGCGCAACCGGGGCAGGTCGAAGGACCCGCTGATCGGCAACCACGAGAATCCCGGCGCGGCCTTCGAGGTTCCCATGGCGGGCGAGAAGCGGCGCCAGATCGACGGTTTCAAGCCCTTCGTGACTACGCGCGGTACGCTGTACGCTTTCTTTCCCAGCCTGACGGCGCTGGGCCGCATTGCCCGCCGCGGCAAACCTGCGCCATGACGGCGACGCCGGAGCCCCTCGAGGACGCCACGCAACCGCCGCACGACCGCTACTGCGACCTGGTGCTGACTGGCGGCCTGAGCGACGGCGTGGTCTATCCCTGGGCGGTCCTGGAACTGGCGCGTGAGTACCGCTTCAAGAACATCGGCGGCACCTCGGTGGGCGCCATGGCGGCGGCGCTGACGGCCGCCGCGGAGTTCGCGCGCCGGCACGGCCACCTGAGCGGCTTCAACAAGGTGCTGCTGGAACTGCCCGGGAAACTGGCCGAGAAGTACGGCCGCGGTACGCGGCTGTTTTCCCTGTTCCAGCCCGCGCCCAAGGCGCGCCGGCTGTTCGACCTGTTCGTCAGCTTTTTCAGTTCCGGCGGCCTCGGCTCGGCGACCGCGTCGTATTCGCCGGAGTTTGTCAGCGGCG
>Ga0315912_10004725_pt1 | contig 12760 bp, 15 predicted proteins | sample VfabasoilMG_FD_204469 | JGI IMG/M metagenome (GOLD analysis project Ga0315912, IMG submission 204469) | Garden soil microbial communities collected in Santa Monica, California, United States - V. faba soil | ecosystem: Environmental > Terrestrial > Soil > Garden | place: USA: California... | reverse complement strand
AGGGCAAGGCGCGAGACCGAGTCGTATCGGGAATACGGTGAGCGTCGAGCAACGCAGCCATCGTGGCGTAGTGCCGTGCATAACCGGCTACGAACTTCCGGCACCGAGGACTAGTGCCACTGCGACGGGGGAGGTTCACCCCCTCGAGGCGCGGAAACGGCGAGCGACGATCGACGAGCCCGGAACGATCGCCGTGCCGTTTCGGTGCTCACGCTCAACGAGTTTACCTCACAGGGTCGGCCAGTCCCCGAGGGACGGGTGTCCTCCATGACGCGTGTTTTCTTCAACCACAAGACCTCGGTCGCGCCACTGTTCCGACGATGGTCCTGGGTCCACCGTTGTTCCGCCGAGCGATCGGCTGCTCCGCCAAGGTCGCCTGGTTGATGGTGGCCGCCACGCCGTTCGCGTGTTCCGAGCCGATCACCGAGGTGATTCAGTTGGACGATGGGGGAAGCGAGGCCATGGACTCGGGCCCCCGGCCCGATCCCGTCGATCCCACGGGCCCGATGGGGCCGGGAACCACGGGGATACCCCCTGCGACCACGGGCGAAGTGCCTGTCGATACGGGGAACGCCGCGGATTGTTCGTGGAACGAGGCCAACTTCGAAGGTGAGGTCGAGATGGCGGACCTCATCGACGATTTCGAGCAGGCGGGACGGAGCTGGATCACCTACTCCGATGGAACCGGAAACCTCACCCCTCCGCCGGATCAAATGGTCGCACCGCAAGGGGTGACCGGAACGGCAAGCCGGGCGCCGGGCAGCGTTCAGGCTTTGCGCGTCGCTGGCAGTGGCTTCAGCGTTTGGGGCGGGGGCGTGGGGACCGATTTCAGCAACCCTGGAACGGCGGGCCCGCTCGACGCGAGTGCCTACGAAGGCATCGCATTTTGGGCCAAGGGCAGCGGCCGCGTTCGCCTACAGGTTCCGATCGCCGCCGTTCAGCCACCCGAAGCGGGCGGCACGTGCAATGCGGGTGACGACTGTTTCAACGTGCACGGGGTTGAGCTCGACGTCGGAAGCGATTGGACACCCTATCACGTCCCGTTCTCCGCACTGGCCCAACACGAGGGGTGGGGACTGCAAGCGAGCTTCGATGCCGGAGCGACCATGTCCTTGCAATTTGCCGTCGCGGCGGAGCAGTCGCTCGACCTCTGGATCGACGACATCGGCTTCTACCAGGCCGGAGCCATGCCTCCGGCGATCTCTGGTTGCCGCGGCGTGCCCGGTGGCGAAGGCGGATCCAGCGATGGAGGGGGCGGGTCACCGTCGGATCGTCCCACGGGCGCGATCCCCATCCCCGGGCCGCCAGGCTCCTGCAGCACCTCGACCACGCGATATTGGGACTGCTGCAAACCCCATTGCGGTTGGTCGGGTAACGTCGGCGGCTCGCCCGTGACCACGTGCTCGACCGACGACGTTCCCACCGGGGCCGACGTGGCGAGCGTATGCGATGGGGGCTCGGCGATGACGTGTACGAGCAATGCTCCGTGGGCGGTCAATGACGACATCGCCTTTGGATTCGCCGTTGCCCCCCAGTCCGAGGGCGATGCGTGTGGACGCTGCTACCAACTCGATTTCGACGGTGGTTTGGCGGGCAAGGTGATGTTCGTGCAAGCCACGAATATCGGGTTCGACGTCGTCGATCACTTCGACATCTTGATCCCCGGGGGTGGTGTCGGACTCATGCAAGATGGCTGCGGCGACGCCTTCCCGTTGCTCGTGAGCGAGAGCCAAGGTGCGACCTACGGCGGGTTTGCAACGGCCTGTGGTGGCGATCCAACCTGCATTCGTGGCAAGTGCGAAGCCGTGTTTGGGGACGCCCCCGATGCCCTTGCAGGATGCCTTTGGTACCTCGACTGGTTCCGTGGCGCCGACAACCCCATCATTCGATACAAGGAGGTGGTGTGTCCTCCGCAGTTGGCCGAAGTCTCGGGTATCCAAGGACCCGGAAGTGTCAGTAGCAGCTGCAATTGACATCCTGACACGACGACTCGCCTGACCCCAGAGGGGGAACGATCGAGTGGGCTTCCTGACCGAAGCCAACCTTCGTGTTCCGCCTTGCGGAGAGCGTTCGCGAGCAAGGCGTTTGCCAGTGAAAACCTCGGGGCACTCTACGAACGGCTGTGCCCGACGGCCATCGAGATCGAGGTCGACGGACGCAGGCTTCGGCTCGCTCGCAACCAGGGTGAGTTCTTCCTTCGCCTATGCCTCGTCGCGCGATGCACGAACTCTACTCAGGCCCCACGCGGAGCTCCGGATTCACGGCCAAGATGGTCGCCGAAGATGCGCTCGACGCATTCCCGCGGAGCCTCGTCCCCGAAGCCAGGCGTCGCCGTGTCTATTGGAACGGCGTCCTCGCTCGCGCCGAAGAGGGGTCTTCCTACCGCCCCGCACGCAAACTCTGGCGGCGTGAACGGGTGAGCAATTACATTCCGAGCGACGTCCAGGTCCGCGTCGCCGGCAACACGTCCGCGGAGGATCGCTACATGCCCCTGCGAGAGCTTCTGCTCCTCCCGTGGCTCGATCCGCTCGACAACGCAAATCCGTTGGCTTGATCGTGCGATCGTGACAGCCCGCCTGTCGACGGGCATCCTCGTGTGAGTTTTCGGGGCGTGTGCGAGACGCGCGGCCAGGCGATCGATCGAAGACGAGGTTCGAATGCAGGCCCGCGGAACAAGCACGCGGGGACGCACTTCAGCTTTGGCCTAGTCACTCTGCATAACGCCGGGTTTCGCATAACGACTCGAGCAAGGAACCTTTGCGACGCTCCGGAACGTGCTGGGTCGACCAGACTCGAGCGACGTGCCCCCTCGTAAACGGCCGGCTGGCTGCCACGGCCGCAACCGCGCGGTCGAGCAAGTACGTCCAAAAAGGCCAGGTTGAATCACCCGCAGATTCGTGTAACAGAAACCCATGCTCGACGCAGATGGCTGGCCGCGCAGGTTTCGCGGGGATCGATCACTTTTTCTTGCGCTGTCGGTCCTGCTGACCTCGCAATGCTTCAGTCCGGACGATCCCGTCGTGGCGCAGGGCGATCCCACCGTCGCAGATGAGGTGATGGAGGGGACAGGAAACGCGGCGGCGATGAGTTCGGGGGGGAACGGAAATGGTTCGACGGACGGGACAGATGGAGCGAGCAGTGGAACGGCGGCCACCTCGGGTCTCGGGGGAGGCGCGATGGAGACGGGGCTGGGAGGGACCACGAGCGAGATGCCGGAGGGCTCGACGGAAACGTTGGGTGTCGGGGAAGGGGCCACGGATCTCGTGGTCGAGACGTTGACTGGGACGTTGGGGTTGGAGGAAAATTCGACAACGGGGGAATCGACAACAGGCGAGGGGGTGACATGCACGACGACGGCGGAGGTCGTTTGCATCGCGGCGGGGAGTTTCGTGGACAGGAGCGGGGTGACGCACAATATCGAGGCGTTCCTCCTGGACCGAACGGAGGTAACGGTGAGTCGGTACGAAGCGTGCGTGGTCGATGGAGAGTGCACCGCCGTACCAGCCGGATATACCAACGCGGATAGCAGTGACTACAACTATGGAGCTGCGGAGCGACGGGATCATCCCATCAATGCGGTGACGTGGGACGATGCCAATGCGTATTGCGCGTGGGCGGGGGGACGACTGCCGACAGGGGGGGAGTGGGAATGGGCGGCGCGAGGGCGGGGAGCCGGGCGTACATATCCGTGGGGCGACACGCCGGAACCGACTTGCAATTACGTCGTCATGAACGACGGGCAGAATCCTGGATGCGAGGGGACTTCGACGAGCCCAGCAGGCAGCCGTTCGCCCAATGGAGATAGCCTAGACGGAGTCCAGGACATGAGTGGAAACGTGTTCGAGTGGACGGATGCTGTAGATGCCGAGCTGCGCCTCGCCCGTGGCGGCGCCTGGCTCAGCAGCTCTGCCCTCTTCTTCCGCGCGTACTACTTTTTCGGCTACTTGCCTTCCACTCGGCAAAGCAACCTCGGGTTCCGTTGTGCCAGGAGCACAACTTGAGCCATTTCGAACGTACTGGTGTTGTACGCAAACGAAGGATGTCTCTTACCACTCGCGTTCGCAGCTCGCGGACGGTTCCGTCGGCGTGGTGCGGGAGCCTATCCTCGACCTTCCACGAACAATAGACTCGTGGCGATCCACTGCGTAAGCCTCTTTCGCGCTCGTGGACGATATGGAAATAACGAAACTACGGCCGCGACGAGAGCGGACTCGTCGGGCCGGAGAGACGCTCGGGACTCGGAGGTCCAGTTTCAGTCCATGCAGACCGGCGGTTCAACGGGCTCGGGCAGGCGGCAGGCCGTACCCAAACCGCCCTCGGCTCGACACACGAACGGCGGTTGGCAGCCGTCGTCCGCCCCGCAGTTCTCCCCGAACTCGAGTAGGGCTTGACACTCGGAATCGTCGTTGCAGAACGCGATGGATGACGCGCACGTATAGACCACATCCTGCCCGTTTTCTTCGACCGTACCGCACTGCGAACCGATCGCTGCAATGAGCGGGAGCTGACACGTGGTGCCGGATCCGCTTGGGGCAGGCAGGCACTGCAGGCCTTCGGCCGCGTTGCAGATGAGCTCGACGTCGCAGGGATCGCCGGCGTCCTGGAAACTTTGGCAAGTGAAATCCGCGTTGCAGAACAGGCCTGCAGCGCACTGCAGCTCGGTTTGCAGAGCACACGCCTCGCCAACGTCCTGGAACTCGGTCAGCGCAGTACAGGTGGGATTTTCGTCCGGGTCAAAGTGGGTCGGGAAGTCGACCCCACTGGCTTCGTATACCCGCAAGCAATACTGGCCTTCTTCGTTGTTGCAAGGATCCTCGTTCAGGTTCATCAGGCATTCGGTCCCTGCGGAACGAACGGATCCGCACATACCTTCGCAGAACCCCTGAGTCTGGCAGTACAAGCCCTCGGCACACTCCCAGCTCGCGCTACAAGTCGTCGCGGGGGCACCGTCTCCGCGTACGAATCGGCATTCTTCGACAATGCCCAGCCCTTGGTCGACGAGGCCGTTGGCTCGAACGATGAGCGGTGTGCCCCCGTTCGGATCGCAGCTTTGCGTGGCTTGGCGGCAAGCGGCCTCGTCTACCAACGTCGCTCCGGTGGGGACCGCGGTCGGATCGGGCACACCGGCTTCACGATACGCGCGGGTGAGCACGCCCTCGCAGACCGACAGATCGTCGCCGGTTTCCCCGTAGAGGGCTCGGTAGACGGCCGGGGTGCACTGGACGAGCGAGCTGCAGGAAGCGGCCGCCTGTGCCTCGGGAGTGGCCGGATCGACGGACCCATCGGTCTCGGTGCCCGTCGGCTCGTTCTCGTTACCCGAGGTGGGCTCTGTATCGGCGCCGGGACCTTCCGTACTGGGACCATCCATCCCTGGGCCCGTGTCGGTTGCGTCGCCGGGCCGCGTGTCGCTGGCGCCATCCGTCTGCGACTCGCCCGTCGTCAGCGAATCGGTGGAATCTGCAGCGTTGTTGTCGTCGTCTTTGGCGCAGCCGAACGAAAGGCCCATGGCCATGGTCAGCAAGCAAAGGTTACGAAGTCTCATCGCGCGCAAACTACAAGATGCTCCGCCAAGAAACAAACCTGTTCCGAAAGGACGGGGCTATGGACCTCACCCACAAGCCGGCTGGCTTGTACGCGACCCGATCCCCTCAGCTCGACTCATGGTCTGCCCAGAAGGGACAGTCGAAGGCGAACCGGCCCACAGGCCAATCCCTCGGTGACATCGAGCCGTTGAGCCGACGGGACTTCGAGCTCGTGTTGGGCGCGTTCCGAAAGTTCCGGGCTCGAGACGCACGGATGTTGGGAAGTGCTTCGTAGGCCGCGAAGACGGCTCGAGAACACTTTGGCATCCGGCTTGCTCTCGTTCGGAACCCTCAAAGGTAATGGTCGGCCTCGAGGTCGCGGGGCGGCTCGCAGAGTTCGCGGATGAGGCGGCAGCGCACTTGCGGAAGCAGTTCGGTCGACGTCTCGACCCCGTCGAGTTCGAGTTTTCGCTCTTGTCCAAGGCTGCGGTGACGTCGTTCGAAGTCCGAGGGTTGCGGTTCACGGAGTCCCTGTCCACGCCGTATGAGCTCGACCTCGTGCTCGAAACCGAAGAGCTTGCGGTGGAAACGAATGCGTTGCTCGGTGCCGATAGCCGGATGCTCATCGCTCGCGATCTCGAGCAACGGGTGGTGTTTGGCATCATCGATCGCGTCGAGCTCCTCGAATCGGAACACGATAGGGCATTCGTGCGCGTGCGGATCGTGCCGGCATTCAAACAGCTGCAGTATGAAATGGACACGCGCATCTTCCAGGGCGCCACGGTGCCGGAGATCCTCGCCGAGGTCTTGCGGAAGAGTTTGGCTCCCTTTCAGCGCTCATTCGACGACAGCCGATTGCGGGGCAAGTACCAGTGGGGGCGTGAGTGCGCTTGGCGGCGTCGCACATGCGCGGATCGGCAGGCGCACCGATGTGCCAGTTTCCGGTGCCCGCGGAGTCGACGGCGATCCGAGCGGAAAGACCGGCGTCTTCGACCATTCGAAGGAAGACGCCCTCGGCGGTGGGCGACCGGCAGATGTTTCCGAAGCAAACGAAAAGCACCCGCATCATGCTCGAACTGCTGCCACGGATCGGCGTGGTTCGGCGACGTCGGAGGCCGGCATCGGGTAAAGATCGAAATCACCGCGTCGGGCCAATCCTCGTCTTCGCCTCTCCATGATAGGATGTTCAGCCAATGACGCAGCCTCTCACCGCGCAGGATCTCCTCCCTTTAGTCGAGAAGCTGAGTCGTGATGAGCAGCTCCGTCTCGTCAAGCTTGCCTTGCGAGCCGTATCAGGTGGAGCGGTGGCCGATTCCGATGCCCATCGAGCGTCTTTTCCGGGTCCGGGGGAATTCGAGGGCGACGAAGGCCCTCTCGATGGGCGGGTGGAAACCTCGCCCCCGACGCGTTTGGGGGTGGCTGACACCGACGATGCGCAGCCCTTCCGAGACATGCCTGTGACATACGTGGCGCCCACCGATCCCGTGGCGTCGGATGAATGGGAAGCTGCTCGATGATTGTCTTGGATACCCATGTATGGATCTGGTGGGTGCATGCGGACCCTCAACTGCCCGCTGCGATGAATCAGTGTATTCGTGATACACCGGCCATCGAACGACGACTCAGCATCATCTCGTGCTGGGAAGTCGCAAAGTTGATCGAGGTCAGACGCCTTGTACTACCGGTCAATTTGAGCAGGTGGTTCGAGCGCGCGACCCACCCAACGTTGCTCAAGTCGTGCCCTTGACGCTCCCGGCCATCGTCGATGCAACGACTCTTCCGCCGGGCTTTCACCGAGATCCTCCGGACCCGCACCAAGCCATCCAAACATCGTCCCGCGAGAGCGGCCTCCCATTCGAGCAGTCCACGCTCCGTGAGATCTCGATCGACCGCCGCTCGCCCTCTGGCCGCAGCCCCGCGCCTATCACGGAACGAACCTCCGACTTGAGGCACTAGACTAGACTCGCCCAAACCGCTCCACGGGTAGCTCGTTTTCGATCGCCTTATGGCGATACATGCGCCGTAACGGAGTTTCGAGTACTCGCAGATAAGGTATCCAGAGGCCGAAGTTGGATTTCGAATACTCCGCGAGGGTGTTCGGAGGCCGAAGTTGGATTTCGAATACTGCCGTGAGGGTGTTCGGAGGCCGAAGTTGGATTTCGAATAACCCCCGCAGGCTCTTCCTAGGACAAAATTGGATTTGAAATAACCCCCGCAGGCTCTTCCTAGGACAAAATTGGATTTCGAATACTGCTGCGAGGGTGTCCGGAGGCCAAAGTTGGATTTCGAATACCCCCGCAGGGTTGTCTGCGGGTCGGCGCTGGATTCGGAAAATCCGAAATCCACCGCCAGATCACCCGCCGACTACGCTCCATGAACGACACACGGCGGCGTGATGTCCGTCAGGTTTTCATGCCGAAGCGGGTGAGGGTGGGGCGGAGCCTCCGCCCGATCCCTGTCCCGGTCCCGGCTCTTCCGTGCCCCCATCGGCGGGAGTTCCCGGCCTCCGTCCTCGGCCGACGCCCGGACGAGCCGCCGCGAAAAGCGACGGGAGCCATTCATCGCGCTGCGGATCGTAGCGAAGGACGAAGCGACAAGCCTCGCGGACTTCGTTGTAGACGGCCAGCAAAACCGTCCACGCGCGCTGCAGGGTGTCATAGGCTTCGCGTGCTCTGGGCGATCGCGAAGCGGACAAATGCGACAAGATCTCGCCGGCGATTCGGCGGGCTTCGGGAACGTCGGTCGGCAAGTAGTTGGTCGTATCGGAGGCGACTTCGTCGGGTCTCATCTCGTAAATGTCGGCATAGCCATTGAGGTCGTGCGCGAGGTCCGAATGGCCCGAGCCTGGGCTCAGCATGGCGAGCAGAGGCATGATGGCTTCGTTGCGTCTGAACTTGTACTCGCAGAGCTCTTGCATTCGTGCCTCGAGCTCGGTGCCGGCTCTGATGAGACTTGCGGGGACCCTGGCATTCGTCGCGAAAGCGCCGGCGGCTTCGGCCTGAGCATTCGCGTAGAGCAAGACGAAACCGAGCTTTTTCAGATCTTCGATGTTGCGCGGCTCGAACTCATCGATCGACTTGAGGTCTTGGAGTCGCTTGGCGAGTGCAGGTGCTTGGGTCGCGTATGCGTACACACCGAGGACCGTCAATGCTGCGGCTTCGAGGTCCACCCGCGCAGCGATGATCTCATTGGGCTTGAGCGCAAGCAGACGCGGTCGAAACTCGTCCAAATAGTCCTTCGCGGCATCCGGGGAGTACTCGGGTGGTTTGATCGCCGTGGTCAATTGCGTCGTCGTATTGACCTTTTGGGACACCGAGGCACTCGTGAGGCGCGTGGCCACCATCACGGTTTCGTTGTTCTGCGACAGTTCGACCTTTTTTGGTTTTCTCATGAGCAATACAAAAGCGATGGATCACGGGGTCCCGCAACCTGCGTTGCCGGGATGTCACATTGGGCGAGCTCGCGATGGGGGAGGACGGCGTTCCGGCGAAGCGAGAGGATCGAGCCGTCTCGTGAAGCGGCTCCTCGGCCGGTTCGTGCGGCCTCAGCGTTCGCAATAGTCGAACGTGGGCGGCGATCTCGTCGATGACGTCGCACTGGGGTGAGTAGGTGGCTCTAGAGGACAAGAGGTGCTTGCCTCGGTCGGACGCCCGGAGTGCTTGCCCGGGCCGCGGGCTCGAACGGGCGGCTATGAAGATGGCGGATGGGCGCATCCGCGTTGCCGTAGACACGTGGATGAACGTCGAAGATGCGAGGCGCGTGTCGAAGCGGTGCGCGAAAGCGCGTCGCCTTCAAGCAGGAGCCCGACTTCCAATGCGGAGTCGATTCCGGCGCGCCGGGCGCCGTGCTCATCCTCCGCCTATATGCCCATTGCGATGGCCACCACACTGCAGTTCAACGCCCCCGCCAACCTTCAGAATCACCATTGCAGGCTTGAAGTCGTCCCCTTTGGCTACACTATCCCAGGCGTCGGCGAGCGGGTTCACCTCGGATTTCATAGGTTTCATGTCTTTCACCTCTAGAGGGTACGCGCCGGTTTGTGAAAACAAAATGCCTACAACATCTTGGATATTGTAATGGTTGTGTTCATTATCCTTCGGATCTGATGAGATTGTGACTTCCTTAATCCTCCCGTCCGGATAAGCGATCTGCAAATCGATGCGCACAATTTTTCCTCTGTCTTGGAGCATGGGCAATCGAGACTACCAGTTCGAAATGGATTGGTCACCGAGTTTTTCTTGCCATGCAATGCCTTCCATGCGCTGGCGCGTTTGAGCTATCGATTGGGAACATGACTGGAACGCTCGCCGACAAATGGGCATCACGGTAACCATTGATCACGGTGCTTGAGAGTCATACTCGCAGCCTATGAGTTCAAGCCCGCTTGCGATGGAGCCTCATACTTAGGGCTCGTGCAAAAATTACCTGTCCGTGTGGCGGCCCCAGAAACGATCTCGTGGGCGAAAACCTGTGGCAGACGAGATGTGATGATCGGGTAATTTCGGCTCGGGCCCTTAGCCATCGTCGTCCCGCGCCACGGCGCCTCACGAAAGAAAGCCCTTTGTGAAGATTGGCGCTCCAGTTTCGCGCCACGTTGTCCATGGCTACGTCCGGCGAGGTAGGGGCAAACCATAAGGATGGCGGACGCCAACAAGATGAACCAACGAGCGATCTGATCTTTCATTGGATTGTCAAGGTCCTGTGACTGACTTCGAGGGCCACCATCATTCGTCTGTCGACGATTTACCGCGCAACGTCTTGAGTGATACGGACCGAATCGTCGATCCTTAGGTTTCTCTTCCGCCCCACAAAACTTGTCGAAGGCTCGAAGCCGAGCACGAGCGAACCGCGCGAGACCGGTAGAGGCTGCGCGGAACGTAAAAACGTTGCTAATCGAGCCGATCTTACGTCGACCCCAAGCTCCACGGCACTCGCACTCTCGCACTGACCGCGAGATGGCCGAAGTGGTCCTTGATCGTCGAGCCGCGAATCAGTTACAGGCGCCGATTCCCCAGCAGAAATCGGGCTCTCCGCCGCGGATCCAGCACTCGAAGCAAGACATGTAGCTCAGCCTCCTAGGACTGACAATCCCACCCGCTGCAGCCATGCCGCCTTGGCTGTTTCCGAGTGCCGCTCCAGCGCCTTGTGCGCGGGACAGGACCACCGCCAGCACATCGAACCAAGGGTTCTCGTGTGCAGGAGATTGGAGTTCCAGCTTCACGAAGTGGTGAACATGATCACGACATCGACGAGAGCCGTGATTGTGCATCGAGTGAACGCTCGAGAGCGGTAGCTCGACCCACACGTCGCATGACCCAATCGAGAGCCCGAAAGTCTGGTCTGTTTGGCCAGCGCGCACCATGCCGAAGAGCTCCACGGTGCGTACGGCTTCCACAGTCGAGGGGGATTGCTTGAGAAGGTCTGAGAGGTCATTTGCAACGGTCATAGGGCACGCAAGTCTTCTTTCCGACTACGAATAGCTGTGCTTGGCATGCTGGTAATATGGCATGTTCTCGACAGAACCGCATGAACAATTCTTCATCTACTTCTAGAGAAATGATCGCGCGTTTTGAACGAGGGATCGACAGGCCGGCTGGCTTGTGATCTCGTGTCGTCGGCGGTGTCGACCGATGCGCTGGAGTAAACCTGCCCGGTTTACTGAACACTCGGTTTCAGAGACAATGAAAGGAACCGGGTGGCGAACAAGAAATCACAGCGACGGCAATTTTCCGACCAATACAAGGCCGAAGTTGTCGAACTAATACGTACGAGCGGCAAGAGCATTGGCGGTGTCGCCAAGGACCTTGGCCTTGCTGATTCAGTCGTTCGCAATTGGGTGAAGATGACTGACAGATCGGGTAATTCCCGAGCCAGTGAGCCGAGTGATAGCGGTAGATTTCAGGAAAGTTGCCGCCTGAAGGTTTACCTACGTTACTTTGGTTAGGGTATTCTTACCGTCGCTCCGCAGACCGCCATTGAGCCTGACGGTTTCAATCGGTGTCCAGTCACGAGTTGTCCCTGACCATCGCTCAGGATGTCGTGATTTGGCTTCCTCTTGCAGGTAGTGCCGTTGGCCGAGAATGTCAACATCGAGTCCCGCATGTCGTTGCGAAGGGGTGACGAACCGGATGCGCTGTGCTGATGGTCTTCGGTTGTACCAATACACGAAGTGCTCGACCCAACGACGCGCATCTCCCAACGATGCGAACGGCACTGATGGGTAGCTCGGTCGATACTTCGCGGTCCGGGAAAGCGCTTCGACGAAGGCATTGTCGTCGCTCACACTCGGCCGCGAGAACGATGGCACGACGCCCAGCTTCTGCAGGGTCACCAACATGGTGGCTCCCTTCATCGAACCACCGTTATCCGAGTGCAACACGAGTCCCTCCGGGTCGATGTGGTGGTTCTCGCAGAGCTTTCGAAAAATCCTCGCTGCGGCTTCGTTGGATTCCTCTTCCAACACCTCCCAGCCCATGATCTTCCGGCTCCAGACGTCGAGAAACAGATACAGGTAGAAGAACTTACCCGCGATCGGACTTCGCAGGTACGTAATGTCCCAACACTGGACTTGGTCGGGCCCGGTGGCGATGTGTTCATCGGGTCGCCGATGGTTCGGTGCTCGAGCTCGACCGCGGTGCGCGTTGAGCTTCTCGTCGCGCAGGATCCGGTAAATCGACCCGGCGGAGCTTGTCGGGAAATGGACGTCGCGGAGAATGTTTGCGGTCCTTCTTTTTTGCGTCCTTGTCTTTATCCTCCGCGGTCAAAGCGTCGATATTCGCTTTCTCCCGAAGATCGTCATCGACCTTCGAGAGGTCCTCCGGACGCGCTTGCTCTTCGAGTTTCGCCAACCCCGAGAGCAACAATGCCAGCTGCGCTGGAGAAACGATCTCGCTGTTCTTGTGGCCGCGTGCCGAGTGAGTTTCGAGCATACGGAGCAACGCTCCATTGCTCGCCGTCAACTTGGCCACCAATGCGACAACCTCTTCAACACGACCTTCGGCCAACAACAAGCGAACCTCTTCTTCGATCGGGTCCGCAGGAACAACGGCGGATGAACGTGCGGGGGCCTTGGGTTCGTCGCAAGACGTGCTCCCTTCTTCATTCGTCATCCCACCGCATCATGAGCGATGGGATCCAACGTGCAAGGAAAATCGTGGTTGATGACGACGATGGGATCACATCACGCGTGCGTGCATCGGAGGTTCCCATCGTCGCGATGTCCGAGCCTCATCAATCGC